>Ga0302187_10002645_pt1 | contig 14673 bp, 10 predicted proteins | sample II_Bog_E1_3_FD_202120 | JGI IMG/M metagenome (GOLD analysis project Ga0302187, IMG submission 202120) | Peat permafrost microbial communities from Stordalen Mire near Abisko, Sweden - II_Bog_E1_3 | ecosystem: Environmental > Terrestrial > Soil > Wetlands > Peat | place: Sweden: Abisko...
AAGCTTGCTATCAAGATTCTGAGCGGGTTGTCGTCGGAGAGAACGGTGCAGGCCATTCGCGGGCAGGATCACGCGCAACTGACGCGGATTCCAGGCGTGGGCAAGAAGCTGGCGGAGCGGCTTGTGGTGGAGCTGAAAGACAAGCTGGACGACTTCGCAGTTGCGCCGGTACAGACCAGTGTGCGCGGGGCGGCGGTGGACGATGTGCTGAGTGCGCTGACGAATTTGGGCTATCAGCGGCCGGCGGCGGAGAAAGCAATCGAGCAAGCCGTGGCCAAGGACGCAGCCCTGGCGGGAGATTTCGATGGGCTGTTCCGCGGGGCGTTGAAGGTGATTCGGTGAAGAAGCAGATGACAGGTTACAGATGACGGTTTCCGGTTCTCGGCCAATAGATGACGTTGCCTGCGGATCCGTGGGTGAAACGCTGCGAGGCGGCTGAAGGGAATCTTGATGGCGAAGTGGGTTAAGGCTGTAATTCCGATGTTGGTGTGCGCCGATGGCGCGGCGGAGATTGAGTTCTTGAAAGCCGCGTTGGGCGCGGTCGAACTGTCGCGGCGAGCGCAGGCGGATGGAAGCGTAACCCATGCCACGCTGGGCATTGGCGAGTTGCTGATCATGGTCCACGGCGAGACAGCGCACCTGGCAAGCCGCGCGCCGCAAGGGGACGGTAGTTCGCCGGTGGTGATCTACCTCTATCTGCAAGATGTGGACGCTGTGGTTGCGCGGGCGGTTGCAGCAGGAGCGCGGATTCTGACTCCGTTGGAGGATCAGTTCTGGGGCGACCGCATGGCGCGGATTGTGGATCCAGCGGGGCATGTTTGGAATTTGGCTAGTCGGGTGGACCAGAGTGTAGCGGAGAAGTAAGAACGATCGAGTCAATTCAAGTTACTTTTCGCGGGTTACAACGTAGATTGCGATCTGTTCGTCGCCCGGTTGTACATCCCCGGTCAAAAACAATTTTGAAGAGCGACCATGTGTTGATTTCATGCATATTTCGCTGTTTTGGCCGATCCCATCGACGCGCAGTGAAAGTATTTCTCTCCTTTTCTGCCCACTGCCCTGAAGTGCCGCGCATATATTAAAGAGCTTAGCTCGGTTGAGCGGAATGAGGTACAAGGCACCACCATCTTCTGCGAGACGAAAACTCGCTGAAATCGATGTGGACGGCACTATTGCTCGCTTATCAAGGTCGACAGCATCCGAATTACTCACAGTCAAAGTTCCTTCAGCAACTATTGGGTGCGGATCTGAAATGGGGACTTGTGAGAAGGTATCGCAGTTCATTCTTGGAGCATCGCAGTTCATGGCTTTCAGCTTGACGGTCCGAAAAATCTCGCTCCCGGCTTTTGCAGTATCGACCTCGACCATTTCCGGCACGAACTCCTTCGCCCAGAAGACAATGGTGTATTGACCCGGGTTTAGCTCAGCTAGATCAAAGCGTCCCCTCGTATCGGTCCGAGCAGTTTCGATCGTTTTGCGGCTTTTTGGATCAAGGACGCGAATTGTCGTTCCTGGGATTTGCGCACCGGTCAGGTCGACAACCTCGCCCCGGATTTGAGCCCAGGATTCGGCAGCACAGCAAAGCAAGAATAAGATCGGGATAAGATGCGGTCCCGGTGCTCGCATACAATTCCACCTTTTTCCGAAAAGAATAATATTAAAACGGATCGCGCAAAACCGAGTGTGGTGCGACCAAACGACATATTCCCCTCCCGCGTTACACTGCGTATTGCAATGGCAACCAAGCTGAAGACACCAAGCACTGCGCCCGCCCACCTCCGCCCCGAAGGCCTGAAGTTTCTCCGCGGCTTGGAAAAGCACAACGACCGCGTGTGGTTCAACGAACGCAAGGCCATCTACGAAGCGGAACTCAAAGAGCCGATGCTCGCCATCATCCGCAAAATCACCGACGCGATGACTGACTTCGCGCCCAACCATGTGCGGCCCGCGGAAAAATCTCTGTTCAGGATTTATCGCGACACGCGCTTCAGCAACAACAAGCTGCCCTACAAAACGCACGTGGCTGCGTGGTGGAGTCATATGGGGATGGAGAAGACTTCCGGCGCGGGGTACTACTTCCAGGTAAGCCCGAAGGGCGTGGTGATTGCCGCCGGGGCCTACATGCCGGAGAAGGAGCAGCTCGCGGCCATCCGAAACTGGCTGCTTGAGAACCACGCAGCATTCAGAAAAATCATCCAGAAGCCTGCCGTCCACAAAGTCTTCAAGGAGTTTGAAGGCGAGGCGCTGACGCGTCCGCCCAAGGGCTTTCCTCCCGAGCACCCGGCCATGGATCTGATCAAGTGCAAGCAGTGGGGCCTGAGCACCACGCTGCCCGCGGAAACAGCGCTTGAGGCCACCTTCGCCCAGACCTTAATCAAGCATTTCAAGCTGCTGGCGCCCATGGTGGATGCGCTGAATACGCCGATTGCGGCCTCGATTTCTCCGAAGAAGAAAGTGCTTTTCGGGCTGGATTAGGCCGGATTTCCCGCGCGTATCCTGAGCGCTTACGCAGGCAAATCCGTCTAGTTCGATTGGCCCCTATTGGGACAAAACCGGGTGAAAACAGGCAAATATCGGAGAAATCTTGCGAAAATGCCCAAAAACTTGTGGAAATGTGGGTTTGGGGGTTGACTTTAGAAGGTCCAAAGTCGCATTGTAACGAACGACGGGGTTCTCGGAACCCGCATGAATACAGGGGAAAGTGCAATATTGCCTCAAAGCGTTTCCAGAAAGGCACTCTCTTTTCCCGCGCCATCAAGGGTTGCTACGCCGTGCGCTCGCGTCGACTCTTGATGGATGGATTTGAGGAGGCCAACGCTGGAAGCCCGATGGCGCATTCCCTCCATGCGGTACGAATTTCCCGACGGATACTCAGCACCACCGGCAGCCCCGAGGGCTTGCCCACAAGGAGAACATCGAAATGGCAACTGGATTGACAAAGACCGCACTGACCCGGCTACTGGCCGAGAAGCTCGAACTGACCAACAAGCAAGTCGCAGGATTCCTGGATCTGCTGGCGGAAACCGCCATCAAGGAAACGAAGAAGAACGGCGTTTTCGTAATCCCGGGCATCGGGCGCCTGGTAAAGGCTGAGCGCAAGGCGCGCATCGGCCGCAACCCGCAGACCGGCGCGGCTATCAAGATCAAGGCCAAGACCGTCGTCAAGTTCCGCGTAGCCAAGGCTGCCAAGGACGTGATTGCACCGGTCAAGAAGTAAGCATTCCGGGCTGGTTTCAAAGGAGGGAAGAGCCAAGCGCTCTTCCCTCCTTCGTTGTGCGGAATGAGTCAGGATGCAAAAATGTGCGCGCCTGTTGCGGCGCGGCAACATCCCATGAGGTATGGCTACGACAGCGACAACTGCAAAACTTCTCGATCCCGCTTCGTGTGCCGCTGTGGGCGCGCCTGTTCGTGCGCTGCTGCGGCTTGAAGGGTTGGCGGCAGCGGCGTTTGCGGCGGCGCTCTATGCGCATACAGGAGCAAGCTGGTGGCTGTTTGCGGTGGTGTGGCTCGTCCCCGACCTCAGTATGCTCGGTTACCTTGTCGGTCCCGGTTTCGGCGCGCGCATTTACAACGCCATCCACAGCTACACAACGCCGGCAACGCTAGCGGTATGCGCATTGCTGCTCAAGAGCCCTGCAGTCATGCCGTTCGCGCTCATCTGGGTAAACCACATTGGCATTGATCGCTTGCTGGGGTATGGCCTCAAGTACCCGGCAGGCTTTGGCTGGACGCACCTTGGCAAGCTGGGAAAGCGTGCGCAAGCTACTCCGGCAACTTAGTCGCCTGTTTGAGTCCCGGCATGAAGGCACGCACCACCAGCGAGACGCCGAATGTAACCGCGATGGCCCTCCACATGAGCTGCGTATCGTAAGTCCACGTCAGAAATGCAATCGTAATGAACACCCCGATGGGATTGATCTCGGACAGCACGCCCTGCAGCCACTGAGGCTTGTTCCCCGACGGCTGAACCGTAGTGCGCAGGCGCGGTATGAGCCTCGGCACCGCAAGCAAATAGGCGCGATAAAGCTCGCCAAACTGTGCAGTCAGAAAAGCTTCCTCTCCCAGAATCAGCCAGTACAGAAACACCGGCGCGACGACCAGCACAAACAGCGCGCCGGTGGCCGGCATGATCAGCGCAAGAGCCGCGAACATGCAGCCGACGCCCAGATAGAGTGGGTTGCGCACGTAGCGGAATGGCCCGTCGGCGGTGAGTGTGCCGGCCTGCATTCGAGCATCCAGCACCACGCCGTGACCGAGCCAAGCCGAGCCCCAGACGCGAAGACCCGCGCCAACTGCAGCGACAAAAGCACCGCAGACGATAAGCACGGGGGTGACCACAGTGAAGCTCAGCAGACCAGTGCGGGCAATTTCAAGCGCCAGCCACTCAAGCAGCAGGATGCGGCTGCCAATGCCGCCGTACTGAATCCACGGCGCCCAAAAGCCCAGCACTATGATCATCATGTTAATGACCATGCGATAACGAAACAGGAATGCGCTTGCCTTCATGAATGAGTTCCCAAAGCCGGAGTGTACCATCCGGCTTTGGGTGCGAATTATGCGATTGCATCGGCGCGTGTGAGCGTTACTCCGAACGCAACGCCTGCATGGGGTCGATCGAAGCAGCGCGACGCGCAGGAATGAGCGCGGAAACCAGAACAATGCCCATCAACAGGCACGAGACGCACACCAGCGTCACCGGATCAAAGCGGCCCACATGATACAGACTCGCCCTCAGCAACGACGAGCCGAATACCGATAAGACAAGACCGGCCCCACATCCCGCCGCGCCCAAGACAAGTCCCCGCCGCATTACGAGAGCAACAATCGAACTGCGCGTTGCACCCAACGCCATGCGCACACCAATCTCCCGGCGTCGTTGCTCCACAATGTAACTAAGCACCCCGAACAAGCCAATCACCGCCAACATCGCGGCGATGAAGGCAAAGCCGGACAACACCAGGATGGTGAATTTCCGCTGTGCGAGAGATTCGCTGACGAGAGTAGACAAACTTGTCGCGCCGTAAATCGGCAGGTCCGGATCAAGCGACGAAACCACTCGCTTCACATCGTCCAATGGCACCTGCACATTACCGTTAGTTCGGAACACAAGCGCCATGCGGCCGCTTGCACCGCTCTGCACCTGGAACATCGAGTCGTACACCATCGGCGGCGGATCGGCATCGAGAGCCGCTATGTGAACATCCTGCGCTACACCAACAATGGTGAACAGGGTGCGGTAGCCCCAATAAAACCGCTGACCAAGCGGATCCGCGCCGCCCAGATACTGGCGCACAAATGCCTCGCTCACAATTGCGGCGTTCTCTGAGTTGGAAGTATCCTGCGCAGTAAAATCGCGCCCGCGCAACAGCGGAATCCCCATGGCGCGAAAGTAGCCTGGGCTTACAAGCGAGTTAGCGGTGAAATGGAAATCGTCCTGCGCAGCGTGTTCCAGGCGGATGCCGATCTGGCGTTCGTCGCTCAGCGGGAGATGGCTGGCCGCGGCCACCGTGGTTACACCCGGCAGGTGCGACAGACGATCGAGAATCTCCTGTTGCACAACCTTCCTGCGCGCGGGGTCAGGATAGCGCGCTTGATCGAACATGGTGCGGACGATCAATGTTCCATTTGGATCAAAGCCAACGGGCGTCTCAAGCAGCCGCAAAAGGCTGCGCATCAACAGGCCACCCAACACCAGCAGCACCAGGGCCAGTGCCACTTCACTTGCTGCGATTGCATTCTGCAACCGGTTTCCATCGCGACTTGAACTGTTCTGCGCACCGGTCTTGAGGGAACCCATTGGAGCAACATGCGACATCTTCCATGCCGGAACAAAACCGAACAGAATCGCAGTCGCAAACGTGAGCAGCAGCGTATAGCCGAACGCCAGAGGATGCAGCGCAACATCCTGCAGACGGGGCACGCTCAATGGCCCCCAAACACGTATCGATTGCAGAATTCCTTCAGCCAGAGCAACGCCCAGCACCGCTCCCCCGCAGGCCAGCACCAGGCTCTCAACCAGGCACTGGCGCAGCAGGCGCACACGGTTCGCACCCACGGCCCCGCGAATGGCCATCTCCCGGCCGCGACGGTTTGCCCTGACTAACAGCAGATTCGCCACGTTGGCACAGGCAATCAGCAGCACGCACGCCACAGCCACCATAAGCAGAACAACTACGGGCCGCGCCTTCTGCGTGGAATACCCCGCGAATGCATACGTGTGCGGCTCAACGCGCAGCGATGGGGAGTAGATATCGCCATGCTCAGCTTGAAACGCCTGCGCAATGGTGGCGACCTCCGCCGTCGCGGTTGCTGGCGCCACTCCGGGCTTGATGCGGCCTATCAGGCCCACGCCAAACTCCCGCAGGCGTTCATCTGGATTGAGCCGCGATGGCTCTATCGCATCCGGCACCCAGAGATCGGCCATCTCGGACGTTGGCTTTCCATCGAACGGAAAGCGGAACGACGGCGGCATTACTCCGATGACTGTGAAAGGCTTCTCGTCAAGCTTGATCTGCTTGCCCACGATGTGCGCATCGCTTGCATATTGATTGCGCCATAGCTGCCACGAGATAACAGCAACATGGTCGTTGCCATATCTGTCTTCGTCTGCCGAGAAGGTTCGCCCAAGAATCGGGTTCGCTCCCAGCAGCGGAAAAACAGCGCTGCTAACCATCGCCGCGTTGATGCGCAGCGGGCGCCCATTGCCGGTGAGATTGAATCCCGTGCTTTCAAATGTACCCATCTGTGAGAAGGATTGACTGCGGCTTTCATAATCTTTCGCTTCTTGAATTGCGACGCCGAATTCGTCCTGACCCTGGCTCGGCTCTGACTCTGTGATAAGCATCAGTTGCTCGGGATGCCGATAAGGTAAAGGATGAAGAAGCACCGCATCGAAAAGGCTGAAAACGGCTGTGTTTGCGCTGATGCCAAGCGCCAGCGTCAACACCGCGGTGATGGTGAACCCGGGACTCCGCTTTAATGTTCGCAAGCCGTATTGCGCGTCCTGAAGCAGGCTTTCAAACCAGGGCAACGTGCGCCGTTCGCGATGAGCCTGCCGGGTCTGTTCCGCACCCCCAAGACGAATCAGTGCCTGGCGTCGCGCTTCTGCTGCACTCAAGCCGGCGCGAATGCCGTCGTCAATGTGCAGTGCCACATGGCTCTCGATTTCGGCAGCAAAATCCGCATTGGAACTACCCGCACGGAACAGACCGCGTAGCCGCATTGCGAAGGCTCTCAGTACGCGCATTGCATTCCTCCTATTCGGTTCGCAGTGCCTGCATGGGGTCAATGGATGCAGCGCGGCGTGCAGGTAGCCATGCTGCTACTGCGGCAAGCCCGCAGAGAAACACCGCCGCTCCAACAAAGATGAGCAGCTCTCCGCCACCGTCACCCATCAGCTTTGAGCCTGCGCCCATGGCCGAGTTGCTGAAGGAGACGGAAGCGGCAAGGCGCGACAATCCAAATGCGAGCAGGCCGCCGGCGACAACGCCACCCGCGGCAAGCGATAGCCCCTGCCGCACCACCATGCGCAGTACATGACCAGGCTGCGCGCCCAGGGCCATTCGTACGCCAATCTCCTGCGTCCGTTGTGCAACCCAGTAGGCCATCACGCTATACAGACCCACTGCGGCAAGCAGCACGGCAATACTGCCCAGCACGGCCATGAGACTGGCGGCCACCTTCTGCGGATAGAGCGACGCGCCGATGAATTCCTTCAGCGGCACAGCGTCGAACACCGTGACGTTGGGATCGAGATCGCGAGTCTGCGCACGCAGAGTAGTCAGCACATCGGCAGGGGTGTCTTGCGAACGAACATAGAATGCCAGCGCCATGTCCGCGCGATAAATCTGCCGAAACGGTACATAGAAATACGGCAGGTTGGAGTCGCTGAGATAGTGGTATTTCGAGTCCTTGGCAACACCCACAATGCGGAATTCCACTCCCCAGCCATGCACCTTTTGCCCAATAGGATCGCGGTCAGGAAAGAAGTGGCGGACGAAGGCCTGGTTGACGATCATCACAAACGGCGCGTTGTCAGATTCGTCGTCCTGCTCCATAAAGTTACGTCCTTCGACAATGGGAATGTGCATCAGCGGCAGATAGCCCGGCGAAATAACATTACGGAAGATGTTCATGTTCTCGTTAGGCCGCGGCGCATAGCCTTCAATCTTCAACTCCTCCCACCAACTCGGCTCAAAGCCCAGCGGCACGCCGTCAGAATAAGCAACATCCGTAACCCCGGGCGCTGCTTGCATGCGCTCAGCAAGACGCCTGCAAAAGTCTTCGCGCTGCTGTAGGTTGTAGCCGCTCGTATTCAGATAGAACTGCCCCAGCAGCACATGATTTGGGTCGAAGCCCGGACCGATCCGCATCGTAGTTTGAAACCCGCGTGTGAATAGCCCAGCGCCCACCAGCGCAACAAGGGCCAGCGCCACTTCCGATCCAACAAGAATTGACCGCAGCCGATTGCGACGCCCTGCCGCGCCGCTTCGTCCTCCGTCATTCATGCGTCCTGCAAGGTTCAGGCGACCCACTTGTAGCGCCGGAGCAAGCCCTGCAGCCAGCGCGGCAAAAACACACAATCCAACAGTGAAGCTAAGAACCGCAAGGTTAGGCCGCGTATCCATCGCCACCAGTTGCACCATGGGTCCGGGCGGCATCAGGTACCGAAGAGAACGACTCATCAACGGGGTAGCGGCAATACCCAGTAGTGCGCCGGCGAACGTGAGCATCAGGCTCTCCGTCAGCACCTGGCGTGCAATCCTGAACCGCCCCGCGCCAAGCGCAAGCCGTGCGCTGAATTCTTTTTCACGCACCGTAGCGCGCGCCAATTGCAGGTTGGCCACGTTGGCGCAGACGATTAGGAGCACGAGCACGCAGACGCCTGAAAGTATGCGCAGCGGGCCAATTAGCAGCCCTTGCGGGCCATGTGGCGACTTCCACAGCGGCATCAACGTAGCGCTCATGCCTTCACTCACGTCGGCGTTGGCAACGGACATACGAGCCGCCAGAGCTCGCAACTCGCCAAGTGCCTGATCGGACGTAACGCCCGGTTTAAGGCGCGCAAACCCCAGCATGTTTCTGTTGTGCCGGTCGCGCAGCATCCTTACGTTCACCCCATTCAGCACCGGCTGTTGCATGTACGGAATCCAAAGATCAAATGCAGTCACGGGCATCGATCCGTGGAACGCCGCAGGTGCGACACCAACAATTGTGAGCTGGTGTTGATTGATGCGAATCGTCTTTCCAGCAATGTTCGGATCCGCGCCGAAATGCGATCGCCAATAGCGGTCGCTGATCACGACGACAGGAAACGATGCAGGCGCGTCGCCGTATTCGGCGGGCAGAAACACGCGCCCCAGTGCAGGCGTTACTCCAAGCACCGCGAAAAAATTGCCGGAAACCATCTCGCCCCACACGCGCTCTGCATGGTCCTCGTTGCCCACGCTGAAGGCTGCGGGCCTGGTAACGGCAACGCCATCCAGCAGCTTCAGGCGATCGCGAAAATCAATGTAATCTGGGTACGATGTGGGCACCAGGCCGCCACCTGGCGTTACGGTCTCCAGGGTAACCAGGCGGCTGGGATCGGCGACCCCGCCGAGAGGCTGCAGCAGCACGCCGTTGATCCACGTAAAGGCCGTCGCGCTTACGCCGATCCCGATGGCCAGCGTAAGCACTGCGACCGCTGTATACGCGCGATTGCGAAGTAACATGCGGGTACTGAAACGAACGTCCTGGAGCAACGATTCAAGCCACGGAAGCGTACGCCGATCGCGATGCGACTGGCGCGCCTGCTCGGCACCGCCGAGACGAATCAGAGCCTGACGCCGAGCTTCAGTTCGGCTCAGTCCGGCGCGCATCCCATCCTCCGTGTGCATAACCACATGGTTATCAAGCTCCGCGGCAAAGGCCTCGTCAACAGGGCGGCCGTGGAATAGACCGAAGAAGCGAAGAACGAAAGCTCTGAGTTTTCGCATAATGACTCCTATTCCGTGCGCAAGGCTTGCATGGGATCGATCGATGCGGCGCGGCGCGCGGGAATGAGTGCAGCGAGGAGACCACAAACCGCAAGCAGTGCGCAGACTGACAAGATCGTGATGGGATCGTGCTGGTCAACCCCAAACAAAAATGATTTGAGAACCCGCGTGGCGAACCATGCGCCAATCAGTCCTATGCCGAGGCCAAGACCGACAAGAACAGCCGCCTTCTTAAGAACCAGCATCAGCACATCATTCCGCTGCGCCCCAAGCGCCATGCGGATGCCAACCTCCCGCGTTCGGCGGCTCACAGAGTAAGCCATCAAGCCATACAGTCCAACCAACGCTAGGAACAGTGCGATAGCAGCGAACACCACGAGCAGCGAGGTTTGAAAGCGGCGACGAGCGGTCGCATCAGAAACCAGGTCGCCCATAGTTTGAATATCGCCAACAGCAAGATTTGGATCAATGGTGTGCAGCGTCGAGCGAATGGAGGCGGCGAGAGACTTTGCCTGCAGCGTGGAGCGGACGGCGATATAGGATTCTGGGAGCCCGTTGTTCAGCAAATATATTTGAGGCGCCGGAGATTCTTCAAGGCTGGAATGACGCACGTCCCCGACGACGCCAACAACGGTGTTCCAATGAGGATGATCGTCGTCGGTGTTGATTCGGCCGCCAATGGGGTTCCGACCAGCGAAGTATTTTCTGACAAAACTCTGATTGACGATGGCCAAATACCCGCTTCCTGCAAGATCGTCCTCCGTGAGGAAGCGTCCCGCGACAAGTGGAATGCTCATGGCTGAAAAGTATTGGGGCGTGACCAAACGCGCTTCCGCCAACTGGCCTTTTTGGTTAGGGTAGCCCTCAACCTGGAACATGCAGAGCGCTTCGGCATTGCTGAGTGGCAGGTCGTTGACGGCTCCGACCGCCTGCACGCCGGGGATCGCTTCCAACCTGGTGAAGAGATTATGGAAGAACGCGACGCGCTGTTGACTATACCGCGCATCCAGGCCGAGATTCATGGTGACTGTGGACTGTGAAAACCCGGTATCGACCGACTCTACGTTGACGTAGCTGCGAATCAACAGGCCGGAGCTTGCCAACAGTACAACAACCAGCGCTGACTCCAACACGATGAGCGTGCTTTGCACGCGGGTGTGTGCGCCTGCAACGCTGCGACTTCCGGTTGTCGCCAGAAACTCCGTGAGGTTGATGCGCGATACCCTCAATGCTGGAAGGATGCCGGTGAGTATGCTTGTGAGCAAAGACACCCCGACAGTAAACAACAGCACGCGCGTGTCCAGCGAAGCCTCGCGGAGCCGCGGAATGTTGCCGGGATCGAGACGCGGCAACATGCGAAGGAACAGAAAGGCAAACCCAACGCCGATGGCCCCTGCAGTCAACCCGATAAGCAAAGCTTCTGTGAGAAGTTGGCGGATGATGCGGTTGCGCCCCGCTCCGAGCGCGACGCGTACCCCTAATTCGCGCATGCGGCTCGCAGCACGAGCCAGCAGAAGATTCGCAGCGTTGCCGCACGCAATCAACAGGACAATGCCTACCGCGCCGAGCAGCAGCCACAAGAGCGAACGCACATGGCCCACCGTGCTGTCGACGAAGTTCTCGACAAGTGCACCCCAGCCGCGCATTTGCGGAACGTGAAGCTTGTCAAGCCGTGCCATGATCGTGCTCATCTCGGCCTGGGCCTGCGCAATGGAGACTCCAGGTCGCAAGCGTGCAACTGCGTTTGCACTGGCGGTTTCGCGGTCGATCTTCTGTTGAGGGGTGAGCGCAAGAGGAATCCAGACCTGCGTGGTCTTGTACTGCGCATTTCCATAGGGCAGATCAGAAAGGTGCGGATACTCAAATCCTCTTGGCATAACGCCGATGATTTGATAGCGAGTCCCGTTGAGCGACAAAGAACGACGGAGCGCGTCCGCTCTGGCCGCGAACATGGACTGCCAAAGCGCGTGACTGATGACGGCAACTTTGTCATGACCAGGCTGATTATCGTCGGCTGTAATTACACGGCCGAGTTCAGGAGCTGACTGAAAGGTTGAAAAAAAGTCACCGTCCACTCGAGCTGCGCTGATGCGTTCTGCCGCTCCCTGTGAAGCGAGGCTGAAGATGGACTGATCGAATGCGGTGATGTCTTGAAACGAGCGGCTTTCTTTTTTCAAATCGAAAAAGTCGGCATAAGCCGGGCCGAATATCTCGGCGGGAAGCTTGAACTGCGGATTGGGAGTAAAGAGATAAACCAGCCGGCTTGCATCACCATACGGTAATGAACGAATCAACACCGCATTTACCAGGCTGAATATCGCTGTGCATGCGCCGATGCCGAGGGCCAGGGTCAACACTGCGGTAATGGTAAAGCCGGGGCTGCGCCGCAAGGTTCTCAAGCCGTAACGCGTGTCTTGAATGAGGCTTTCAATCCACGGCAGCGTACGACGTTCCCGATGCGACTGCCGAGTTTGCTCCGCGCCGCCCAGACGAACCAGGGCCAGACGCCGAGCTTCGGTCCGGCTGAGCCCGGCGCGCATTCCATTTTCCGTGTGCAGCTCGATATGCGATTCGAGCTCGGCAGCAAAGTCGTCTTCAATCGACCGTGCGCGAAAAAAACCGCGGAAACGTGCGACAAACGCTCTGACCTGTCCCATCGCGCCTCCCTATGCCCCTTCAGCCGTGGTCAGAAACCGTGCAAGAATCGCGGTTGTCTGGTTCCATTCCGCCGCGGCCTTCTTCAATTGCCTCCGGCCGGCCTTCGTCAGTTCGTAAAACTTTGCCTTGCGATTATTCTCGGACGTGCCCCACGCCGAGCTGATGAACCCCTCCTGCTCCAGCTTCAGGAGGGCGGGATAGAGCGTTCCATAATTCAACTGCAGCAAGTCGCCGCTGGTCTGCTCAATACGGCGCGCCAGCCCGTAGCCGTGCTGCGGCCCCATGGATTCGAGCGTGCGCAGCACCATCAGGGCCAGGGTTCCCTGCCAGACATCGGTTTTATCGCCCATTCGTTCTCCTTCGGCTTCTATTGCCAACCAATAGGGGAAACTCTACACCAACTTCTATGGGAAAGCAATACGACGGTTTCTCGCATGTGGTTCCATGCCGAACAAAGCGCCGGTAAATTGTGGTAGGCTGGCGCGTAGATTCCTGATTCCGTATGACTGGGAGGCTTCCCTTTGCGGCTTCATTCGTTTGCTGTTTTCGCGCTGGTAGCGTCGGCCGTTTCAGTGGCAGCGCAGACTTCCGCCACGGCCGCGGACCTGGACGCTTCGGCTCAAAAGCAACTGCCCGCGCTCACAGAGACCTACAAGCATCTGCACCAGAACCCCGAGCTCTCAGAACACGAAGTCAAGACGGCGGCCTATGTAGCGGCTGAGCTAAAGAAGCTGGGCTACACAGTGACGGAGCACGTGGGCAAGTACGCGGATGGTACGCAGGCCGAAGGCGTGGTTGCGACGATGGAAGACGGCACGGGCCCGCGACTGCTGCTGCGCACCGAACTGGATGCGCTGCCGGTAGAAGAGAAGACCGGTCTCGATTATGCGAGCCACGTAAAGACGACCAACGCGCAGGGCCAGAGCGTGGGCGTAATGCACGCCTGCGGACACGATCTGCATATGACTGTATTGCTGGGCGCGGCGCGTGAACTCGCCGAGCGCAAAGCCCAATGGCATGGCACCGTCATGCTGATTGGGCAACCGGCGGAAGAGACCATTGGCGGCGCGGAGGCACTGCTGCGCGATCACTTGTATGAGCGCTTCGGGCGACCGGATTTTGTCATCTCCGAGCATGATTCGAACGACGTAGCGGCCGGGACTATCGCTGTGAAAGGCGGCCCGCTACTGGCAAGCGCGACAACCGTCAACGTGACCATCCGCGGCATCGGTGCACACGGGTCCGCTCCTCAGTCAGGTAAAGATCCGATAGTTCTTGCTGCAGAATTTGTGCTGGTGGCTCAAACGATCGTGAGCCGTCAGATTGACCCGCAGGAGCCGGCGGTGCTGACGGTCGGCACCATTCATGGCGGCACAAAGAACAACATCATCCCCGACGAAGTCACCATGGGTCTGACGCTGCGGGCGTATTCGCTGAAGGTTCGCGACCAGATCATCGAGGCAATTCGGCGCGAAGCGAATGGCCTGGCTGCGGGCTATGGAATTCCCGCCGACAGAATGCCGACCGTCACCGTTGGCGAGAGCACCCCGCCCACCTGGAATGATCCAGCGCTTGCAGAGCGCGTCCGCGCCGCAGCGGTTGCTGTGCTTGGCAAAGAACGTGTGGGCGACGCGAAAGCGATCATGGCCAGCGAGGACGTGGGCCTCTACACGCTCGACGGAAAAATCCCAGGAGTGATGTATTGGCTGGGCGCCGCCGACGCGGACAAGCTTGCCGCAAGCCGCAAGACAGGTGTGCCGCTGCCAAGCCCGCACTCCGCTCTCTTCGCGCCCGTCTATGCCCCGGCCCTTACGATCGGCGTAACCGCGATGACTGCAGTGGCGCTGGACTTGCTTCATTGAGGAGTCGTCTCGACTTATTTCGCGGGATCAACCAGCGCCCCATACACAGCGTTGCGGCTCTCGAATTCAAGATTAGGACTCGCTGGTCCAAGCATGCGTTGGATCATCCCAATGAAGACAACGTCGTTCGTCGGGTCGACCCAGAACCATGTTCCCGCGGCGCCGTCCCAGAAGAA
>Ga0302187_10002657_pt1 | contig 14634 bp, 14 predicted proteins | sample II_Bog_E1_3_FD_202120 | JGI IMG/M metagenome (GOLD analysis project Ga0302187, IMG submission 202120) | Peat permafrost microbial communities from Stordalen Mire near Abisko, Sweden - II_Bog_E1_3 | ecosystem: Environmental > Terrestrial > Soil > Wetlands > Peat | place: Sweden: Abisko...
CGTTAGGACCGCGCACGACCGACACCGTGTCCGCCGAGAGCGCCTGCCCCTTAGGCTGGGGTAACAAGCGAGTCAACCCGACCCAAGTCGGTGTTCACGCATTTGCCCGGCATGTGCCACACCCCTTGCGCAAGCGGCGGAATCGCGTTGGCGATACCTATGCACAACCTATGCACAACGCCACCCCCCATCCGCCAAATCGGAAGCGTTCGCACCCCCTCGCCCGCTTGCGCGCGGGCCCGGCATCGGCAATGCAGGGCATCGCCATGACCGATGAACCCAGCCTGTTTGCAACACCTGTGACGCGCGGCGGGAAAACCGCAAAAAGCATTCGCGTGCGCGATGAAGGTAACCGCGTGCGCGAGGTGGGCCAGGACACGTCCGGCCACCGCAGCCGGCTGCGCCAGCGCATGCTCGATGGCAGCGATGACGCACTCGCCGATCACGAGGTGATCGAATACCTGCTGATGACCGCAATCCCGCAAAAGGACGTCAAACCGCTGGCGCGCATCCTGCTGGCGCGGTTCGGATCGATCGCCGGGGTGTTCAACGCCGAACCCCACGCTCTGATGCAAGTGTCGGGCATCAAGGAAACCGCCGCCGCCGCGCTCAAGATCGCCGGGATCGCCGCACGCCGGCTGGCCCTGACGACGATGCGCGACGAATCCGTGCTGTCGAGCTGGCAGGCGCTGATCGACTATCTGCATATCGACATGGCACACCTGACGCACGAACGCGTGCGCGTGCTCTATCTCAATGTGCAGAACCGGCTGTTGCTGGATCAGGTGGTCAGCGACGGCACGCTGGACGAATCGGCGATCTACACGCGCGAGATCATTGCCAAGGCGATGGCGATCGGCGCCGCTGCGCTGATCCTGGTGCACAACCACCCTTCCGGATCGCCCCAGCCCAGCCGCGCCGACATCCAGGTGACGCAAAAGATCATCGAGGCCGGGCGTCATCTGGGCATCACCGTCCACGACCATGTGATCATCGGCCGCGAAGGCCATGTTTCCTTGAAGGCAAAGGGCCTGATCTAGGTTGATCTTGCCTTTCCGCCCCGCAGACCCTAGCGGCGCGATGGAAATTCAGTCCTGGAAGGTTCGCCATGGTCCCCCGTTATGCCCGCCCGCAGATGACCGCGATCTGGGATGCGCAAGCACGCTATCGCATCTGGTTCGAGATCGAGGCCCATGCCACCGACAAGCTGGCCGAACTGGGCGTCGTGCCGCACAGCGCGGCCAAGGCGTTGTGGGACTGGTGGGCGACCAATCCGGTGATCGACGTCGCCGCGATCGATGCGATCGAGGCCGTCACCAAGCATGACGTGATCGCCTTTCTCGACTGGGTGGCGGCGCAAGTCGGCCCCGAGGCGCGCTTCATGCATCAGGGCATGACCAGTTCCGACGTGCTCGACACCACGCTCAGCGTACAACTGGCGCGCGCGGCGGATCTGCTGATTGCCGATGTCGATGCGCTGCTTGCCGCGCTCAAGCGCCGGGCCTTCGAACACCGGCACACCCCGACGATCGGGCGCAGCCACGGCATCCATGCCGAACCGACCACGTTCGGCAAGAAGCTGGCCGAAGCCTATGCCGAATTCGCGCGCAACCGCGCGCGGCTGGTCGCGGCACGCGCCGAAATTGCCACATGCGCGATATCGGGCGCGGTCGGCACATTTGCCAATATCGACCCCAGTGTCGAAGAACACGTCGCCGAACGGCTGGGCCTGGCGGTCGAGCCGGTGTCGACCCAGGTGATCCCGCGCGACCGCCACGCGATGTTCTTTGCCACATTGGGCGTGGTGGCCAGCTCGATCGAGCGGCTGGCGATCGAAGTGCGCCATCTGCAACGCACCGAAGTGCTGGAAGCCGAGGAATACTTTTCGCCCGGCCAGAAAGGCTCGTCGGCGATGCCGCACAAGCGCAACCCGGTGCTGACCGAAAACCTGACCGGGCTGGCCCGCGTGGTGCGCAGCGCGGTGACCCCGGCGCTGGAAAACGTCGCGCTGTGGCACGAACGCGACATTTCGCATTCGTCGGTCGAACGCTTCATCGGCCCCGACGCCACGATCACACTGGATTTCGCGCTGGGTCGCCTGACCTCTGTGGTCGACAAGCTGGTGGTCTATCCCGAACGCATGCAGAAGAACCTCGACCGCATGGGCGGGCTGGTCCATTCGCAGCGCGTGCTGCTGGCGCTGACCCAGGCCGGGCTGGCGCGCGACGATGCCTATCGGCTGGTCCAGCGCAACGCCATGAAAGTGTGGGAATCCGACGGCACGCTGTCGCTGCTCGATCTGCTCAAGGCAGACCCCGACGTGGCCGCCGCGCTGACACCCGCGCAGATCGAGGACAAGTTCAACCTCGATTACCATTTCAAGGGCGTCGACACGACTTTTGCCAGGGTGTTCGGCGAACAGACCGGCGCATAAAAACCGCTCTTCACATGGGCGCATGATGGTTTACCTAGGACACAACGGGCCATTCGCCCGACAGGGGATGCCATGAACGCGCTGAAAACCGTCTACTGGATCGCGGTGGCGACGCTGTTGCTGGCCTTCATCTACGGCAATCCCGATCCGGTCGCGGTGCATATCTGGCCCGGCCTGATCTGGGAAACCAAGTCGTGGGCGTTGGTGGTCGGATCGCTGCTGATCGGCTTTGTGCCGACATCGCTGATGCTGCGCGCCACCCGCTGGCGCCTGACACGGCGGATTGCCACGTTGGAGGCAACGCTGGCCGCACAGGCGCACGCCTTGACCCATGCCGCCGAACAGGCCAGCAGGGCCAGTGACACTTGATGACAAAGGGCACCCCATAATCGTGAGCAACCCGATCTATCTTGCGCTTGATCTGCCCCGGCTCGACAGCGCGGTGGCCCTGGCCCAGAAAGTGCGCCAGCATGTCGGCGGGCTGAAACTGGGCCTGGAATTCTTTTGTGCACACGGACACCACGGCGTGCACGAAATTGCCAAAGTGGGATTGCCGATCTTTCTCGATCTGAAACTGCACGACATTCCCAACACCGTCGCCGCCGCGATGCAATCGATCCACGTGCTGCAACCGGCCATCGTCACGGTGCACGCCAGCGGCGGACGCGCGATGATGGAAGACGCCAAGGCCGCCGCCGGGGAAAGCACCCGCGTCGTGGGCGTGACCGTGCTGACCAGCCTCGACGACAACGACCTGGCCCGCACCGGAGTCGGCGGCAGCGCGCATGATCAGGCGTTGAGGCTGGCCGATCTGGCGCAAGAGGCCGGGCTCGACGGTATCGTCTGTTCGGGGCATGAGGTGGGCGCGGTGCACAAGCGCTGGAAAAACGGATACCTGATCGTGCCCGGCCTGCGCCCCGCCGATCATGGCAGCAAGGAAGACCAGAAGCGCACCGTCACCCCGCGTGCGGCGCGCGATGCCGGGGCCAGCGTGCTGGTGATCGGCCGCCCGATCACCCGTGCCGAAGATCCCGCCGCCGCCGCGCGCGCGATCGAAGGCACGCTGTAACGCCCACGCGATGACCGACACGCAATTCCGCACGGCCACGCTTGCCGATGTGCTGGCGCTGCGCGCGCTGGTCGAACGCGCCTATCGCGGCGACAGCGCGCGGTTCGGCTGGACCCACGAGGCCGATTTGCTCGATGACGAGCGGACGTCGAACGCCGATTTGGCCCGCGCAGTGGCCGATCCCGGTGCGCGGGTGATCCTGGCCGAACGCGACGGCGCGCTGATCGGCACGGTCACCGTCAGCGATCAGGGGATGGACCGCGACGGACCTGCGCGCGCCTATCTGGGCATGCTGTGCGTCGATCCGGCGTTACAGGCGGGCGGACTTGGCCGCGCGCTGATTGCCCAGGCCGAAGCCGTTGCGCGCGACACCTTTGGCGCGCGGATCATGGAAATGACCGTGATCGACCGGCGCGCCGAACTGATCGCGTGGTACCAGCGTTGTGGCTATGCGCTCAGCGGTGAAACCCGCGCCTTTCCGGTGCCGGGCGATCATCCGTTTGCCATGGTCGTGCTGGAACGGGTATTGACCTGATCATGGCCGCCCCGCTGATCAAGATCTGTGGCATTTCCACCCCCGACGCGCTCGATGCGGCGCTGGCGGCGCGCGCCGATTTCATCGGGCTGGTGTTCTTTGCCAAGAGCCCGCGCCATGTCGAGGCGGCACGCGCCGCCGCGCTGGCCGCGCGCGCAGCGGGCCGCGCGCAGGTGGTCGGGCTGTTCGTCGATGCCGAGCCCGATTTTCTGGACAGCGTGCTGGCGACGGTACGGCTTGACCATCTTCAGTTCCATGGCCGCGAAACCCCCGCACAGATCGCTGCGGCCAGCGCGCGCCATGGTCTGCCGGTGTGGAAGGCGCTGGGCGTGCGCACCCGCGCCGATCTGGCCGCCGCCGACCAGTTCGCCGGGGCCGCCGCGCGCGTGCTGTTCGATGCCAAACCACCCGAAGGCGCCGATCTACCTGGTGGCAACGGGTTGCGCATCGACTGGACCATGCTGCGCGGCCTGCGCCCCGCGCTGCCATGGATGCTGGCCGGCGGGCTGGACCCCGACAATGTCGCCGAAGCGATCGCCATCACCGGAGCCCCGGCCGTCGATGTCTCGTCGGGCGTGGAAAGCGCGCCGGGCGTAAAAGACCCCGCGCGCATCACGGCCTTCTGCGACGCCGTCCGCGCCTGACCACCAAAAGGCAGGGATGGGGTGTGTCGCGTCGCATCGACGCGAATCGCCCGCACGTGGCACACCCCCACCCAACCCTCCCCCTTCAGGTGGAGGGCCTTTCCGTTAGAAATGTGCGCCAAAGCCCACCGTCAGCGCATCGCGTGACGGGGTAATGCCATTGGCCGACGACGTGTAGTGGCGATATTCCAGCTTGCCATAGAGCCCGGAACCCAGGTTGTGCTGATACCCGGCGCCGAAATCCCAATCGGGATTGCCGCCGTGATAGGCCTGGCTGGCCCAGCCGGCCACGGCATAGAGCTTGCCCGACTGGCCCAGATCCGCGCCAACCCGGCCGCCGACACCGACCGAAGTCAGCGTGTCACTGGCCAGTTCCTTGTCGAGCGACACTTCGGGCCCGGCAAACACGCCCGGCGCCAGGCTGAAATCATGCCCTGCCGCGATACCGATCGATTGCTGGTAATCGCCGCCATAGAAAACGCCCGAAGTGTGGACTTCGACGCGGGTCTCATCGGCGCGTGCGGGGGCAGTGATGGTAAGGGCCAGGCCGAGCCCGGCCAGAACGGGGGCCAATCTGAGGTTGCGCATGGTTGGTTCCTTGTGTCCGATGGTTGCACCAGCCCCATGCAACCCCGCGATCCCCGCGATGCGGGGATGGGCTAGCCACCCGACCGATGGCCTGCCTTGCACCCGGAGCGAATCAACCATCCCGGGGGTGCAAAAGGCGGCCCCGCCGAAACGGGACCGCCTCCACGACGTTGCAAGTCCGACCTAGGGCATCAACCCTTTCAGGCACCTGAACGATCGCCCCCCGCTCCATCTGGACAATTCGGCCCGGCGCTCTAAAGGCACGGTATGACCGCGCAAACCCCCAACAGTTTCCGCAACCAGCCCGACGAACGGGGCCATTTCGGCCAGTTCGGCGGTCGCTATGTCGCCGAAACGCTGATGCCGCTGATCCTCGATCTGGAAACCGAATACCGCAAGGCCAAGGCCGATCCGGAATTTCAGGCGCAATTCGACGATCTGCTCGAACACTATGTCGGGCGTCCCAGCCCGCTCTATTTCGCGCCGCGCCTGACCGAAGAACTGGGCGGTGCGCAAGTCTGGTTCAAACGTGACGAGCTGAACCACACCGGCGCGCACAAGATCAACAATTGCATCGGGCAGATCCTGCTGGCCATGCGCATGGGCAAGACGCGGATCATCGCCGAAACCGGCGCGGGCCAGCACGGCGTCGCCACCGCGACAGTCTGCGCGCGGTTTGGCCTGCCTTGCGTGATCTATATGGGCGCCACCGACGTCGAACGGCAGCAGCCCAACGTGTTCCGCATGAAGCTGCTCGGCGCCGAAGTGATCCCGGTACAGGCGGGCGCCAAAACGCTGAAAGACGCGATGAACGAGGCGCTGCGCGACTGGGTGGCGAATGTGCACGACACGTTCTACATCATCGGCACGGCGGCCGGTCCGCACCCCTATCCCGAGCTGGTGCGCGATTTCCAGAGCGTGATCGGGCGCGAGGCCCGCGCGCAGATGCTGTCGCGCACCGGGCGCCTGCCCGATATTCTGGTCGCCGCGATCGGTGGCGGATCGAACGCGATCGGCCTGTTCCATCCCTTCCTCGATGATCCCACGGTGCGGATGCTCGGGGTCGAGGCGGCGGGCTATGGCCTGGACAAGGACCACGCCGCCAGCCTGGCCGGGGGCCGCCCCGGCATCCTGCACGGCAACAAGACTTATCTGTTGCAGGATGACGACGGCCAGATCATCGAAGGCCATTCGATCAGCGCCGGGCTCGATTATCCCGGCATCGGCCCCGAACACGCCTGGCTCAAGGAAATGGGCCGGGTGGACTATACTTCGGTCACCGATGTCGAAGCACTCGACGCGTTTCAACTGCTGTGCCGGACCGAGGGCATCATCCCCGCACTCGAACCCGCCCACGCGATTGCCGCCGTCAAGAAAATCGCGCCGACTTTGCCAAAGGATACCATCATCCTGGCCAATCTGTGCGGGCGCGGCGACAAGGACATCTTCACCGTTGCCGGTCACCTGGGGGTGACACTGTGAGCGCGCGACTGTCGGCGGCCTTTGCCAAGGGCCATCCCGCGCTGGTGTGCTTTGTGACCGCAGGCGACCCCTCGCCTGCCGCGACCCCGGAGATCCTTGATGCCCTGGTCGCAGGCGGCGCCGATGTGATCGAGCTGGGCATGCCGTTCACCGATCCGATGGCCGATGGCCCGGCGATCCAGGCCGCCAATCTGCGCGCGCTGGGTGCGGGCACGACCACGGCCGACATTCTGGCGATCGCGCGCGATTTCCGCGCACGCCATGCCGATGTGCCGCTGGTGCTGATGGGCTATGCCAATCCGATGATTACGCGCGGCGCCGACTGGTTTGCCGATGCGGCAGCGGCGGCCGGCGTCGATGGCGTGATCTGCGTCGACATTCCGCCAGAGGAAGATGGCGAACTTGGCCCCGCACTGCGCGACAGGGGCATCAGCCCGATCCGGCTGGCCACGCCCACCACCGATGCGGCACGGTTTCCTGCCGTGCTCGATGGCTCGTCAGGCTTTCTCTACTATGTTTCGGTGGCCGGGATCACCGGCAAGCAATCGGCGGCACTGGCCTCGATCGAGGACGCGGTGGCACGGTTCAAGCGGACCACCGACCTGCCGATCGTGGTCGGCTTCGGAGTGCGCACGCCCGAACAGGCCGGGCCGATCGCGCGCGTGGCCGATGGCGTGGTGGTCGGATCGGCGATTGTCGATCTGGTCGCGGCGCATGGCGCACAGGCCGCCGAACCGGTGCGCGCGCTGGTTGCCGCGCTGGCGCAGGCGGTGCATCAGGCAAGGAGCGTGGCGGCATGAGCTGGCTGACCAAAGTCCGCAATTCGCTGACCTTCATTCAAAAGCGCGACACCCCCGATACGTTGTGGATCAAGTGCCCGGGGTGCAGCGAAATGCTGTTCATCAAGGACTATCAGGACAATCTGTCGGTCTGTCCGCGCTGTGACCACCATGGCCGCATCGGCACCGACGCGCGGCTGGCGCAATTGCTCGATCCGGGTTTTGCGTTGCTGCCCGCGCCTGTGGTGCGCGATGATCCGCTGAAATTTCGCGACACCAAGAAATATGCCGACCGGATCAAGGCGGCGCGCGCGGCCAACCCGCACAACGATGCCTTTACCAATGCCCACGGCACGATCGAGGGCAAGCGCGCGGTGGTCGGCGTGCAGGATTTCGGGTTCATGGGCGGATCGATGGGCATGGCCGTGGGCAATGCCTTCATCGCCGGGATCGAACTCGCCATCCGTGAAAAGTGCGCTTATGTGGCGGTGACCGCTGCGGGCGGAGCGCGCATGCAGGAAGGCATCCTGTCGCTGATGCAGATGCCGCGCACGACCGTGGCGATCAGCCGGCTGCACGCGGCGGGCCTGCCCTATATCGTGCTGTTGACCGATCCGACTACCGGCGGGGTGACCGCCAGCTATGCGATGCTCGGCGATATCCAGATTGCCGAGCCGGGCGCGCTGATCGGGTTTGCCGGGCAACGCGTGATCCAGGACACCATTCGCGAAAAGCTGCCGCCCGGGTTTCAGCGTGCCGAATATCTCTATGATCACGGCATGATCGACATGGTGGTGCATCGCCGCGACATGAAGGCGACGCTGGCCAACCTGATCGATTACCTGACCGGCGCGCGCGCCGCATAAGGCCGCACCGCCGATGAAGGACTTTGCCATTTCCGAGCACCCGGCGGTGCAGGCACAGCTTGACCGGCTGGGCCGGCTGTCGGTGCCGCAGGGGCGGCTGGGGCTCGACACCATTCGCGCCCTGCTGGCGCGGCTGGGCAATCCCGAACGCCACCTGCCGCCGGTGTTCCATGTGGCGGGAACCAACGGCAAAGGCTCGACCTGCACGTACTTGCGCTTCATGCTCGAAGCGCAAGGCCTGACCGTGCACACCGCGACCAAGCCGCATCTGGTGCGTTACAACGAGCGCATCCGCGTAGCGGGCACACTGATCGATGACGATCTGCTGGCCGCGCTGCTGGCCGAGGCGCTCGATGCGGGCGAGGATCTGGCACCCAGTTTTTTTGAAGTGACCACCGCCGCGCAGTTTTTGGCGTTTGCGCGGGTACCTGCTGATGCCTGCGTGATCGAAACCGGGCTGGGCGGACGGTTTGACGCCACCAACGTGTTCGAGGCCCCGCTCGCCTGCGGGATCGCCACGCTGGGGATTGATCACGAGGCGTTTCTGCTGATCCCCGAACAGGGCGTGCCGCAGGCGCCGCTGGCCCGGATCGCGTTTGAAAAGGCCTCGATCGCCAAGCCCGGCGTGCCGCTGGTGACGCAATCCTATCCTGATCTGGCCGCGCACAGCGTTGCACAGACGGCCCAGGCGCTGGGCGCACACCTGCGGCGTGGCCACGAATGGCACGCACACGTCAGCGACACGATTGCCTATCGCGATGCGCTGGGCACGCTCGACTTGCCCCTGCCCGCGCTGCCCGGCGCGCACCAGGCCGACAATGTCGCGCTCGCGGTGGCGATGCTGCGCCATCAGGACGTGATCGCGGTGTCGCCGGAAGCCATGGCCACAGGGATTGGCGCCGCGCGCTGGCCCGCGCGACTGCAACGGCTTGCCCCTGGCCCGCTGACCGGGACACGCACGGTCTGGCTCGACGGCGGGCACAACCCCGATGCGGGCGCGGCGATCGCGCGCCATCTGGCCGATCAGCCGCCGGTGCATGTCGTGATCGGCATGCTGGCCAACAAGGACCCGGCGGCGATCCTGGCGCCACTGGGCACCCGCGCGCTGTCGGTGACCATCGTCCCCGCCCCCGGCCACGACGCGCACCGCCCCGACGCGTTTGCCCCGTTCAGCGCCGTGCCCGTCTCAAGCGCACCCGATGTCGCCGCCGCGCTGGCCGCGCTGCCCCCGACCGGCGACGTGCTGATCACCGGATCGCTCTATCTGGCCGGCGACGTGCTACGCCGCAACAACGAGATCCCCGACTAATCCTCCCTGGTACGGGACGGATTGCGCATGGTCACCCATTCCAGCAGGACGAACCCCACCGCGACCAGCCCGGCCACAGTGGTCCAGCGGAACATCGTGGCATAGCCCAGGTGGTCGATCGCATCCCCGGCAATGCCTTTGCCCAGCGATCCGATCAGGAACGTCATCGATGACAGCAGCGCATATTGCACGGCGGTATAGCTGCGGCTGACTTTGCCCGACAGATAGGCCACGAACGCCGCCGCGGCGATGCCGGTGGAAATGTTTTCGGCGCTGATCGACACCAGCAGCCGCAGCATCCGCGCGTCGATCCCGCACAGCGCGCCCAGCGCCGACAACCCGCTGATCCGTGCCACCGCGTCGATATGCACCGCGCCTTCGGCAAGATCGGCATAGACGAAATTGCCCAGCATCGGCAGCACCGCACCGATCAGGATGGTCGGCATGCGGCCCAGCCGGGCAAACAGCACCCCGCCCAGGGTGATCCCGGCCATCGTCATGAAAATACCGAAGATCTTTGACGCGAACGCCACCTCGTCCTTCGTATAGTGCAGATATTCGAGATAGAACGGATAGGCGAAGCTGCTGCTCCACATGTTATAGCACAAAGTATACGTCAGGATCACGCCGATGGTGATCAGCACGCGCCAGCCCAGCCGTGCCGACAGTTCGGCCAAAGGCGCCACCAGTGCCAGCCACAGATGATCGACCGCCGGAACTTTGCCCGGCACGCCCTCACCGCTGCGCGCGCGATTGGTCAGCGCCGCCACCAGCAGCGGCAGGCCGACCGTCGCCAGCACGATCAGCGGCGCATGGCCGCGCGTGAAATCGCCCACCGAGGGCCGCGCCACGCCGGGCATCACCGGGCCCAGCATCGCCACCATGAAAAGGCCGATGCTGCCGATCGCCCAGCCCCAGCCCAGCGCGACCACCACCAGGCCGCCCGCACGCAACAGCGGCGCAGGCTGATCAACCATCGCCGCGGTGTCATCGACAATCGGGCGCGGCGTATCGGGCGCGCCCAGCGTGATCAGCGCGATCAGCGCCAGCAATCCGGCCATCACCCCATAGACCATTGGCCAGGGCATTCGCGCCGCCAGGAACAGCGCAAACGCCCCGCCCACCAACGCCGCCAGACGATAGCCAAACTGGTAGAGCGACGACAGCAATTCGATCGTGATCACATCGTCTGCCACATCGATGCGCCAGGCATCGATTGCCACATCCTGTGTGGCCGAGGCGAGCGCGGCGATCAGCGCGATCAGCGCAAAGCGGCCAAGCGCGGCGCCCGGATCGGTCAGCGCCAGCCCGGCCAGCGCCACCACCAGGACCGCCTGGCAGCCCAGAATCCACCCCTTGCGCCGCCCCAGCGCGCCGATCAGCGGCAAGCTGGACCGATCGACCACCGGCGACCACAGGAACTTGAACGAATATGCCAGGCCGATCCACGCCAGCACGCCGATCGTGGCCATCGCCACGTGCACATCGCCCAGCCAGGCGTTGAGCGTGCCCAGCAACAGCGCATAAGGCAGCCCCGAGGAAAATCCGAGCGCCAGCATGATCCCCGCCTTGCGGCTGACCAACGCCATCCGCAACAGCCGCCAGCCCTTCAATCGTTCCGCCATTGCCACCCTGTTTTTGCCGCGTTGTGCCGATATACAACCCTAGCGGGGAACGCGGCCTTAGCAACAGGGGTGACGCGAAGGCACTGTGCATGTATGGGCGCGCGATGTCTCGTCCCCTGAAACCCGGTAGCAGCCCCCCGCGACGGCCCGCCGCTCACCACGCCCCACGCGCCCGCGTGCCCGCAGCCCCCAACCCCGATGCGCCCCCGCGTGAAGGCGAACGCATTGCCAAGCTGCTCGCCCGCGCAGGCGTGGCCAGCCGCCGCGAGGTTGAACGGATCATCAGCGAGGGCCGCGTCAGCCTGAACGGCGAAGTGATCACCACGCCCGCCACGGTGCTGAAAAACCTCAAAGGTCTGACCGTCGATGGCAAACCGGTGGCGATTGCCGCGCCGCCGCGCCTGTTCCGATTTCACAAACCCGACGGCCTGATCACCGCCGAGCGCGATCCCGCCGGGCGCCCGACCATCTACAACGCGCTGGTCAATGCGCTGCCCGCAGGCACGCCCCGCGTCATGCCGATCGGGCGACTCGATCTCAACACCGAAGGGCTGTTGCTGCTGACCAACGATGGCGAATTGAAACGCGCCATGGAATTGCCCGCCAGCGGCATCCCGCGCACCTATCGCGCGCGCACTTTCGGCGATATCAGCCAGCCACGGCTGGAAGAATTGATGAACGGGATCGAGATCGATGGCCTGCGCTATGGCCCGATCAATGCCAACATGGAACGCCGCACCGGGCGCAACCAGTGGATCGAACTGACCCTGACCGAGGGCAAGAACCGCGAAGTGCGTCGCGTGCTCGAACATCTGGGCCTGCAGACCTCGCGCCTGATCCGCACTGCCTATGGCCCGTTCCCGCTGGGTGACATCCCGCGCGGCGCGGTAATTGAAGTGCGCCAGGCCGATGTCGAAACATTCCGCAAGGCGCTGATGAAATGAGGATCATTGCCGGCGACTGGCGCGGCCGCAAACTGGTCGCGCCGGTGGGCGATACCACCCGGCCGACTGCCGACCGTACGCGCGAAACGCTGTTTTCGATGCTGACCAGCCGTTTGGGCAGCTTTGACGGACTGGCCGTGGCCGACTTGTTTGCCGGCTCTGGCGCATTGGGGCTGGAGGCGCTGTCGCGCGGCGCCGCTTCGGCACTGTTTGTCGAACAGGATGCGCGCGCGCTCGATGCCATCCGCGCCAATGTGCGCAGCCTGGGCGCCGATGCGCGCGCCACCGTGCGCGCCGGATCGGTGCTGGCGCTGGGCCCCGCGCGCGCGGCGCTCGACGTGGTGCTGATCGATCCGCCCTATCGCACCGGCGCGGGCGTGGTGGCGATCGACAAGCTGACCCGGCTGGGCTGGATCGGACCTGCCACCTGGATCAGCCTGGAAACCGCAGGCAATGAAGATGTCGCAATCAAGGGCTGCGTGATCGATGCCGATCGCAAAGTCGGCAAGGCGCGGATCACGCTGCTTCGGCTTGACGCGGCGCCAGCCGAACCCCCGCCAGAGTGACCGACCCGGCCAGCGTCAGGAACAAGCCGACAAAGGCCACCCCCCCGTTCAGCGCCAGCCAGCTTGCCGCAAACGGCGCCAGCGCGCCACCGATGATCCCGCCGCAATTGAACGCGATGGATATCCCGGTATAGCGCACCGATGTCGGAAACAGCGCGGGCAGCCAGGCGCCGAGCGGGCCATAGACCAACCCCATCACGAACAGCGCGGTCGCCAGCGTGATCAGCACCACCGGCAAGGCGCCAGAGGCAAGCCCGCTGCCATAGACCAGCCCGACCGCCATCGTCAGCGCGGCGCCGATGGTCAGCACGCGCGCCGGATTGGCATGGTCCGACCAGTATCCGGCGGTGACGATACCCACCGCCAGCGCGCAGTTGGCAATCAGTTGCAGCGCCAGAAACCGCTGCATCGCATAGCCCAGATGCGTGGTCGCAAACGACAGCGCGAACGTCGTGCCCAGGTAGAAAATGGCGAAACAGGCCACCACCCCCGCCGTGCCAGCCACCACCGCACCGGGATAGCGACGCAGCAACAGCCCGACCGGCACGCGCGGCGGCGGCGCAGCCTCGCGCGCGGCGCGAAACGCCGCGGTTTCGGTGATCTTCAGCCGCACCCACAACCCCAGCGCGACCAGCACCGCGCTGGCCAGAAAGGGTATGCGCCAACCCCACGCGGCAAAGGCGTCGTGCGGCAGCGTCAGCGACAGGATCAGGAACAGGCCGTTGGCCACCAGAAAGCCCAGCGGTGCGCCCAGTTGCGGTGCTGCGCCAAACCGGCCTTCCCACCCCTTGGGCGCGTTTTCCACCGCCAGCAGGCTGGCCCCGCCCCATTCGCCGCCCAGCCCAAAGCCCTGGCCAAACCGCATCAGGCACAGCAGGGCGGGCGCGATCGGCCCGGCCATCGCATATGTCGGCAAAAACGCGATGCCCAGCGTCGATGCGCCCATCAACAGCAACGAAGCCACCAGCGTCGATTTGCGCCCCACCCGATCACCAAAATGCCCGAACGCCACCGCGCCCACCGGGCGTGCCACAAACGCCAGCCCGAAAGTCATGAACGCCAGCAGCGTCTGCGCCGCCAACGACTGCTTGGGAAAGAACAGCGGACCGATCACCAGCGCCGAGGCAGTCGCATAGATATAGAAATCATAGAATTCGACCGCCGTGCCGACCAGGCTGGCGATCAGGATGCGCGCGTGGCGGCGCACCGGGTGGATGTCGTGTTCGATCATGCTTTCCCCCGTAATCGGGCCACGGCTTTTGCGCAAATTCCGATACGCCATCAGGAAAACTGCGCAAGGGGGCCTTCAGCGGATGCCAACCTGCCAGCGGCTAGGTCTGACCCGAACAAAAGGGCCGGGTGTCGTCCCGGCTCTCCAGGGGCCCGACTATGTTCGAATGGTTTGCCAAGAGCGCGCCGATCCGCGAAAAATTCCGCAGCCTGTTGCTTGTTCACGGCCTGTGGGCAGCGGTTGCGCTGGGCGCCACGGTGTGGGCAGGACTTGGCGGCGGGCTGATCATCCCCGCGCTGATCGCAGGCGTTGCCGCGATCGGCGCGCTGGCGACGGTCAGCATCAGCGGCAACATAATCTGTGACCCCTATGTCACCACGGTCGAGCGCATGGAGGCGCTGGCGCGGGGCGACCTCGACAGTCCGATCCGCTTTACCGAACACGGCGATTGCGTCGGCAGGATGACCAAGGCGATGGACGTGTTCCGCGCCAACGCAATCGCCGTCGCCAAGATCGGCCACGAACAGGATCAAGTCGTCACCACGCTGGCCGATGCCCTCAA
>Ga0302187_10002660_pt1 | contig 14632 bp, 7 predicted proteins | sample II_Bog_E1_3_FD_202120 | JGI IMG/M metagenome (GOLD analysis project Ga0302187, IMG submission 202120) | Peat permafrost microbial communities from Stordalen Mire near Abisko, Sweden - II_Bog_E1_3 | ecosystem: Environmental > Terrestrial > Soil > Wetlands > Peat | place: Sweden: Abisko, Stordalen...
AGCTTCACCTACGCCAAGCAGATGAGCACGGCGGAAGACGAAATCAGCCAATTCAACGACGGCCCCCAGGACACCTACGGTCGCCAGGGCGAGTACACTGTCGCTCTCGATCAGCCACCGTTGAACCTCACCGTCACCTACGACTACCAGCTCCCCATCGGTTACGAGAAGAAGTGGCTCAACCACGGCATTGCCGCCACCGTCCTGGGCGGCTGGGCTATTGCTGGAATTCACCACTACCAGAGCGGAACCGCGCTGTTTGAAACCTCGATCGGCAATGACCTGAACATCAAGAACGACCTCCTCCGGCCCAATTATGTCCCAGGAGTTTCGGAGAAGGCAAGCTGGTCAGGAAAGTTCAACCCACGCCTCGACGCATACATCAACGCCGCTGCCTTCAAGGATCCTGCACCCAACAGTTTTGGTAATGTGTCGCGCGACCTTCCGTTGCGCAGCACCGCCTACCTGGATGAGGACTTGAGCGCACGCAAGGACTTCCACATCTACGAGTCGTCCAGCCTGCAGTTCAGGACCGACTTCTTCAACGCATTCAACCGCAGCCAGTTGGTTGACATCTTCACAAACACCAACCCGGACGACCCGAACTTCGGTACCGATGGTCACCAGGGCAACAACCCCCGTACCATTCAGATGTCTCTGAAGTTCCTGTTCTAACCAACCCAGTCCAACCAGAATGGGGGAAGGCTCAAAACCTTCCCCCATTTTTTCGCGCAAATTTGCTCTCCCCGCCTCACCGCGGCAACAGTGCCAACTGCATTAGGCCTTTTCCCCCGGACCATCTCCGGTCGCATCTCCGCAGCGCCCCCAACTCCGACCAATGATCGAACAGAATCGGCGGCCGCTGCATCCTACGTGGGCCACCCGGCTCCAGTCTTTTTCAAGCTCAATTGAGAAGGAGTGTCTGAAGTGTCAAAAGATGAAAGCATCAAGTCCTTGCTGAATCGGCGCAACTTTCTCGGCGGTTCGCTGAGCGTCACCGTTGCCTCACTCGCACTGCCTGCGGCGATGCCTTCCCTGGCCGCGGAGACGGCCGCTCCAAGCGCGATCTCTGGCGCCGCAGTCGCCGATCCTGTGATCGCCTTCCGCTCTGCAAAGCCCATCTGGCCCCAGGGACTCGAGAAGGAGATGAACATCTCCGTCGGCTTCCGCGCCGTCTTCGAGGCTCCGCCCGGACATCACGTGCGTCTCCGCCTCACCGGATCCACGCTCTATCGCATCTTTCTCAATGGGCAGTTCTTCTCCTGCGGCCCCGCCCGCACTGCCCGCGGCCACTTCCGCGTGGACGTCTTCGACCTCACCTCGCAGCTGGTCCCCGGCAAGAATCTCATCGCCATCGAAGTCGCAGGCTACAACGTCAACAGCTATTACGTTCTCGATCAGCCTTCCTTCCTCATCGCCGAGGTCACCACGGACGCGGCGGTGCTCGCCTCAACCGGCGGCGTCGGCGCTCCCTTCAAGGCGCGCGTCATCACCGAGCGCGTGCAAAAGGTGCAGCGCTACTCCTTCCAGCGCTCCTTCTCTGAGATCTACCATCTTGATGCGCAATCGACTGCCTGGCGCGAGCGCATTGACGCATCCATCCCGCCCGTCGCCTGCGCAACCTTCCCCGTGCAGAAGCTCATCCCGCGCCGCGTCCCTCATCCCAGCTTCTTCCAGCGTCAGCCCGAGCAGATCGCCGCGGAAGGAACATTTCGCTGGGGTGCAAACGGCCCTAAAAGCCTCGCGGAAGATCACTCCGTCCCCTACGGCGCCAAGATCAGCCCCACCCTTCACGGCTTTCCCGAGCAGCAGATCCCGGAAATCCCCTACCTCGAACTGCAGAAAACGGAATCGGTCGTCAACAACCGCATAGACCAGCAATACGTCTGGGATCAATCGCTGCACATCGACGTCAATGAGTTCAAGACCCTTGACTTCGGCACCGACATCGTCGGCTTCTTCGGCGCCAGGGTTACCGTCACCACTCCCACCAAGCTCTACTTCACCTTCGACGAAACCCTCACCAAGGGCGACATCGACTTCACCCGTCTCATGTGCGTCAACATCGTCGCCTATACGCTCGCACCCGGCACCTACAACCTTGAGTGCTTCGAGCCCTACACCATGCGCTTCCTCAAGCTCATGGTTCTTGAAGGCGCCTGCGACGTCAGCCAGATTTACCTTCGCGAATACACCGCGCCCGATGTCTGGTCCGGCCACTTCCACACCAATGACGAAGGCCTGAACCAGCTCTTCACCGCCGGCATCGAGACCTATCGCCCCAACGCAATCGAGCTCTTCACCGATACGCCGTCACGCGAGCGCGCCGGCTGGCTCTGCGACAGTTCCTTCACGGCGCAGGTGTCCCCGCTGCTCAGCGGCCACACCAAGGTCGAAAAATGTTACCTCGAGAATTTCCTGCTGCCCGATCATTTCCCCAACATCCCTGCGGGCATGGTCCCCAGCTGCTATCCCGCAGACCAGTACGACGGAGGCTTTTGCCCCACCTGGGGCCTCTGGTTCCTCATCCAGCTCGAGCAGTATCAACTGCGCAGCGGCGACCACGAAATGGTCGAAGCCTTCCGCCCCCGCGTCCTCAAGCTGCTCGACTACTTCCAGGCCTTTCAGAACAGTGACGGACTCCTCGAGAAGCTCACCGGCTGGGTATTTATCGAGTGGTCCAAGTCAAACGATTACGTGCAGGATGTCAGTTACGCGGCAAACATGCTCTACGCCGCCGCTCTCGCCGCCGTCGGCCGCGTCTACAGTTTGCAGCAGCGCGTTGAGCAGGCAGAGGCCTTGCGCGCTGTCATTCGCGCCCAATCCTACAACGGAGAATTCTTCGTCGACAATGCAGTGCGCCAAGGCGGCAAGCTCGTGCCCACCAGCAATCGCACCGAGACCTGCCAGTACTACGCCTTCTACTTCGACACTGCGTCCGTCGACAAATATCCCAAGCTCTGGGAGACTCTGCACACCCAGTTCGGGCCGCCCCGCCTGTCGACCAAAGCCTTCGCCGACATCGCACCCTCCAATGCCTTCATGGGCAACATCATGCGCCTTGAGCTTCTATCGCGCGCCGGACTCACCGATCAGCTCGTCGCAGAAGCCAAATCCTACTTCCTCTATATGGCCGAGCTGACCGGTACCTTCTGGGAAAACATGAGCAACGAAGCCAGCATGAATCACGCCTTCGGCTCGCACATCATCGTTCACCTCTATCGCGACGTCCTCGGCATTCATCGCCTCGACATGGTCAACAAGACCGTCCATCTGCGCTTCACGCAGTCATCGCTTGAAGTATGCGAGGGGCGCATTCCCACGCCCGACGGCTTCGTCACCATGCGCTGGACCCGAACCCCTGACACCCTCACCTATCAGCTCGACGTTCCCGCCGGCTACAAGGTAAGCGTGGAAAATCTAGGATCGTTCACCGTCGTGCAGAAGCGCTTCCCGCATGGCAAGGTCAACTACGGCTACAAGGTTGATGGCGGGTACAAATAACTTGCCCACAGCGGGCATTCGAGGAGACAAGTCAAATGGCGTTGAATTCCAGCAGGGGCAGGACTCGCCTTCGCACGCTGGCCGCATTCTGGCTCGCATTCGCCGTGCTTCCCGCGCTCGCAACCGCGCAGAGTGCGCATCCCAACATCGTCGTCTTTGTGCTCGATCAGTTGCGCGCCGATGAGCTCCATTGCTACGGCAATCCGCGGCTCACCAGTCCCAACATCGATAAGCTCGCAGGCCGCGGTGTCGTCTTATCGCAGTTCTACTCCGTCGCCCCGTGGACCTCGCCCTCCTTCGGCACTCTTCACAGCTCGCTCTTCCCATCAAAGCACGGAGTTACTCTCTTCTTTGAGCCGGGCATGCCACTTATCGACAAAGACAAGCCCATGTTAGCCGAAAATCTCCAGGCGTCCGGCTATTACACCGTCGCCTTTGTCGATAACTCCCTCGGCGGCAAGCCGCTCATGGGCAGGGGATTCAACGAGTTTGTCGATGGCTCCGCTCCCGCCCCCGATATCACCGAGCGCCTCGCGCGCCCCGGCATCGGCGCCTACTACACCACGGGCAAAGTTCTCTCCTGGCTCGACAGCCATCACGACGCTGCGCAGCCCTTCTTTCTCTACGTTCACTATCTCGAGCCGCACTCGCCTTACAATCCTCCACCGGCAGACGACTTATTCAAATCCGACGCATACCCGAATCTGAGCAACACCGGCTATGACTTCGCCGGCTCCGGCCTGACGCGCCTCGCCATGAACGGCGACAACAGAGCCGTCGAGCGGCTCTATCAGCTCTACGACGGCAAAGTTCACTCCATCGATGGCTACGTCGGCCAGGTCCTCGATCGCCTCCGCAGCCTGGGATTGGATGACAACACTTACATCCTGCTTACCTCCGATCATGGCGAGTTACTCTACTCCCACCCTGACGACTTCCTCACCTTCGATCATCGCTCGCTCTATAACACCGCCCTGCATATTCCCCTCATCGTCGCCGGCCCCGGAATCCCACGCGGACAAATCAATCCCGCTCTCGGCTCCAACGTCGATACCGCGCCCACATTACTCGACCTTGTAGACGCAAGCCCTCTCGACGACGCCGAGGGACACAGCCTCGCCGGATTGCTTGAGGGCAAAGTAAAATCCGTAAACGACTATATCTTCGCCGAGGAAGATATCGAAATCCCCGAGCGCTCCGTTCGCAACCAGAACTACAAACTCATTCGCAATCTCTGGACCAGCGAAGAGCAGCTCTTCGACCTCCAGCGCGATCCGCAGGAACTGCACAACGTCGCCAAAGAAAGCCCGGCCATCGTGCAGCAACTCGATGCGCAGTTGAACGCATGGATGAGCGCCAATGAACCATCGCCGGAGATTCAGGCGCGCCGCTGGCGCATCTACACGCAGCCGCAGCAGACCGTCACTATCGACGACATCTCGCTCGGCGGCCAGTTCTCTCTGCTCAGCCGCACCGCCTGGCACTCCGATGAGAGCGCCGCGAGCGGCAACTATGGCGGCACAAGTTTCTGGACTGAGGCCGGCGATGGATCGCGCTCGGCCACCTGGCGCAATGACAGCCCCTTCGTCGGCGCCTACAACATCTATGTCTACACCGGCGAGCCCAAGGCCGGCCCCCTCGCCACCAACGCGCCCTTCAAGGTGGTCGCCGAGCACGTCACCAAAATCATCCCGCTCAACCTGCAAAACAACGTCGGTGAGTGGAGACTGTTGGGAACCTTTGACAACCCTCGCTATGTGCAGTTGAGCAACGCCGCGGACGGCAGCGTAGTCGCCGACGCGGTTCGCTTCGAGCGCCTGCATCAGTAGCACGCGACCCAGGCAATCCAAGGCATCGAAATAAAAACGGAGAAGCACTTGAACGTTCACGGCGCCACCAGCGGGATCAATAGAAAAGCCAGCTTTAAATTCTTGCATGCAGCATCGATTCCCATCGTCATCCTTTGTTGTGGTCTCTCCGCGCTGCGTGCCCACGCAGAGACCGCGCCCGCTCCTTCAAGTGTGATCGCATCGTCGCGCGTCTATGACGTGTTGCCCGTGGCCTCGCGCGGGGAGAGCGAGATCAGCCTCGATGGCCAGTGGGATCTTGCCGAGGCTACCGGCACACTCGACACAAAGCCGCTCGCCATTGACAGCCTGCCGTGGAAGGCAGTGCAAATGCCCGCGACAATTCAGTACGCGCTCTTCAAGGCAGGCGCTGCTGAAAATCCCTGGTACGGCGAAAACTGGAAGAAGCTCCAGTGGGTGCAGGACAAGGATTGGTACCTGCGCCGCCGCTTTCAAATCCCCGCGTCCTGGAAAGGCCGCCACATTCGTCTGCGCTTTGACGGCATCGACTACAGTGGCGCCGTCTGGCTCGATGGCAAGCTGCTCGGTGTCCACGATGGCATGTTCGGCGGCCCCACCTTCGACGTCAGTGATGCGGCCGCGCCCGGACAGCAGCACGAACTGGTCGTCCGTCTCCTGCACGAAGCGCCAAGAGAGATGACCCAGAGCGTTGCCCCCCAGCACAACCTCTCCGTCATGAAGTCGTGGGCCATCGACGGACGCAGTTATGTCTGGGGAAACCGCTTTCGCTCCATCGGCCTGTGGCGTTCCATCCGCCTCGTCAGCTCAGGCCAGGCCTACATGGAAGCCCCTTGGGTGCGCACCGATCATCTCGATTCGAACTCCGCCTCGCTCTGGGCACAAACCATGATCCTCAACACCGGCGCGCCATTTGAAGGCAAGCTGCGCGCAAAGATCGTTGACACGGTCAGTGGAGCCGTCGCCTGGCAGCAGGATACGGCGCAAACCGTGCCATCGGGAACTTCGTATTGGGAGCGCTCCATCACGCTGCGCAACCCAAAGTTGTGGTGGCCCGTCGGCATGGGCGATCAGCATCTCTACCGGCTCCAGCTTTCGCTGCTCAACGGCGCCGCAATCGAAGACTCAATCAGTCCTCGCTTCGGTGTCCGCACGCTGGAGATGAAGCGCAATCCCTATCTGCCCGCCAAGCCCCGCGGCAATCCCGGCTTGCCTTCTTGGCTGACTGACCAGACCAAACTCGCCGACCGTCACACCGATCACCTCTGGCATCGCGCTGACCTGTGGCAGAGTGACAACCTGCTTGAAGAAGACGCCGAGTACAACAACGATGCCGGCTCCCGCTATCTCTTCGTCGTCAACGGCCGGCCCTTCTATGCGGATGGAGTTAACTGGCTCACCTCCGATGAGCTGCTCACGCTGTCACCGCAGCGCGAGAGTTGGATGGTCAAGGCCGCGCGTCTCGCCGGCATCAATCTCTTCCGTCTCAACGGCGGTGTGGATGTCTTTGAGACCGAGCAGTTCTTCAACCTCTGCGATGAAGCCGGAATCCTTGTATGGCAGGAGCTGCCTCTCAACTGGTCGCACGACAGCGGCATTCCCCTCACCACCTGGCGCGAGCAGATCAAGCAGTCCGTGCTCCGTCTGCGCCAGCATCCCTCCATGGCCGTCTATGTCGGCGGCAATGAGTTCAACCCGTATCTCGAAGCCATGGCGCCCTATCTCGGCATCGGCAGAGAGATCATCGACGACTACGACGATCGCCCCTTCCGCATGGCTTCTCCCATGGGCTCCGACTATCATGCCTACGCCGCCTATGCGGCCGATGAAGTCGGCTTCGGCGATCTCTGGAACAGCGATCCCAACTGGTATGCGCGCTACTACCCCGAGACCGCGAACTTCATCTCCGAGTGGTCCTTCGCGGTCTTTCCTGATATCTCCACGCTCAAGCGCGTCGCACCGCCAGGCGAGTTCGATAACAAGCTCATCGGCTTCGACATGGATAAGTACCTCGTCGGTCATCCCAATATCCAGGGTCATCTCGCTGAGCCCGGTGACACACCCCCGTCGCAGAGTAAGTCGTCCATCTACGGAGATATGTCGAAGATCAATCTCGATAAGTATGCCGAGTACACGCAGATGGCGCAGGCAGATATCTTCGGCTATGTCTTCGAGCAATGACGCGCCCAGTTTCCTTACAAGGGCGGCCAGACCGTGTGGACTTACAACCAGCTCAGCCCGTCTTCAGGCTGGAACATGATCGACTGGTTCGGCCAGCCGCAAATCTCTTACTACACAGCCAAGCGCGCCGATGAGCCCGTGCATGTCATGGCCGATACAAACTTCATGACCTGGGGTCCCGGCAGCACATTCCACGCATCGGTCTTCGCCGTCAACGCCGGAGCCGCGCCGGTCAATGCAGCCCGCGTCACCGCGCGCATTCTCGATCGCGCAATGAATCCCGTCCTGAGCGAGCACTGGCAACTCACCGTCCCCGCAGGCGGCATCAAGAGCAGCGCACACAAACTGAGCTGGCGAATCCCTGATACAACGCCGGAGAGCTACTTCTTTCTTGAAGTCACAATGACCGCCGCCGATGGTCATCGCCTCTCGCGGCGCGCCTATTGGCTTCGCGTCCTTAAGTCGCTCGCCGATCCCGTGACCCTCGCCAAGTGGCAGGCCCGGGCCTCCGCTGAGCCCATGTCCACCACCGGCCCCTGGCTCGAGCCCCAGCTCGCCGCTCAACACACCGCCGTCTCAGCTCGCGTGCTCACTTCCAAAGTCGAAGGCCCTGAGTTGCGCTTGACTGCGGTCGTCAAAAACACCGGATCAAAACCCGCCTATCCCATCGTGCTCAAGGTCGATCCCGATACGTACTCTGTCCTCTGGAGCGATAACTACTTCTGGCTCGCGCCCGGAGAGAGTGTAGTTATTGAGGGCTCCGTGCGCCTGGATATGACCGGTCTCGACCAGGTCACCAACCCAACCGTCGCAAATCCATCTCAACTTAAGCTGTCGGCTTCTGCCTGGAACGCAGACGCGGTCCAGATGGTTCTGCCGCAGAAAGCTGCTGTTCCGGTCCACTAATCTGTTATCGCAAATGCCATCTCAATGAGGTTTCCTCTTGAATTCCGACTTACGAGTTGTTGTTACTGACTATGGCTTTCCCGATGTAGCAGCCGAGCGGCAAATCGCCGAGTCAGCGGGAGCCGTGTTTGAAGATTTCCAATGCAAGACCGAGCAAGAGATGATTGCCGCCACAAAGGATGCCGACGCGGTCATCGTCCAGTTCGCCCCCATGACGCGCGCCGTCATCGCCGAACTGACTCGTTGCAAAGTCATCGTCCGCTATGGCGTCGGATACGACAACGTCGACCTTGAAGCCGCACGCGAGCGCGGAATCATCGTGTGCAACGTCCCTAACTACTGCATCGATGAGGTCGCCGATCATACCTTCGCCATGGCCATGTGTCTCACCCGCCAGCTCGCTTCGATCGATGCAGAGATCCGCCGCAGTGAGTGGCACAATACTCCTGTTCGCCCCATGCCGGCCTCGCGCCAAATGACCTTTATCACCCTCGGCTTTGGGCGAATCGCGCGCGCCGTCCTCGACCGCGCAGCCGCGTGCAAATTCAAAATCGCAACGTGCGATCCCTATCTGCCTGCGGAGGCTGCGGCGTCGGCGGGCATAACGAATCTTAGCCTCGATCAGGCTCTCGCCACCGCCGACGTGCTCTCGCTGCACGTGCCTCTCAACGACGCCAGCCGGCACATGATCAACGCGCGCACGCTTGCTCAGCTCAAGCCGGCATGCGTGCTCATCAACACCGCCCGCGGCGGCCTTGTCGATGGCGTCGCTCTTGCCGATGCCCTGAACAAAGGCGCGCTTGCCGGCGCCGGCCTCGACGTCTTTGAGAAAGAGCCCTTGCCGCTCGATCATCCCCTGCGCACCACGAAGAACGCTCTGCTCACCTCCCACATCGCTTGGTACAGCGAGATGAGCGGCGGCGAACTGCAGCGAATGGCAGCGGAAGAGGCCGTCCGCGCCCTGCGTGGCGAGCCGTTGCAAAGCCGTCTCGTGTAAAGTGAGTTGTTCTCGTTGCTGAAATCGCTCAACAGGAAGAGGCCCGAATGCACGGACTAGGCGCAGCGTTGATTCTTCTCGGCGGAGTGATGGAAGGGCTCTTCACTCTGCCCGTCAAGCTGACTCCCAAGTGGGCGTGGGAAAACATCTGGGGCCTCGGCTCGCTCGCCGCACTGGTGCTCGTTCCGCTCCCCCTGCTCTTGCTCACCGTGCCGCAGTACCGCGCCGTCTATGCGGCGGCGCCCACCTGGGCAATTGTTTCAACCATTCTCTTCGGAGCAGGCTGGGGACTCGGCGGAATCTTCTTCGGTCTCGGCGTTGCCGAGCTCGGCTTGTCTCTGGGCACATCGTCCATCATGGGCCTCATCGCCATCAGCGGCTCGGTCGTTCCGCTCCTTCTTCAGCATCACGGACACATGCCGGGCTCTGGCGGTGCCGCTCTGCTGTCGGGCATCGGCGTCATGCTGCTCGGCCTCATCGTCTGCTCGCGTGCAGGCAGCCTCAAAATGCCGAGTCGGCAAGTTGCCGCTTCCGGCGTCGCCGGCCCCTCGTTCCTGCGCGGAGCGCTCTACTGCATCGCCGCTGGCTTGTTGTCGGCGCTGGTCAACTTCGCGCTCATCTTCGGCGCGCCTATCACCCGCGCCGCAACCGACGCAGGTGCGCCGCCCTCTGCTGCCAACAACGCTATCTGGGCCATTGCCTTTGCGGCCAACTACCTGGTGAATCTGCTCTACTGCGTCTATCTCGCCCGCAAGCAGGGCACGCTCGGCAAGTTCAAGGTTGCCGGCACCGCCCATTACTGGCTCTATGCCATAGCCATGGGCCTGCTGTGGGCTGGCGGAATCGTCATCTACGGTCTGGGCGCATCCATGGGCGGCGCGTATGGCCCGGTCTTCGGCTTCCCCATGATGCTCATCGTCTCCATCCTCACAGCTAACTTGGTCGGCGTGTTGCTGGGCGAGTGGCGCGGCGTCGCCCAAGCCGCCAGGCGAACCATGCAGGTTGGCGTGGTGCTCATGCTCGCAGCCATTGTGATTCTGGGTTATGCCAATTACTCAACGCAATAACTCGGTAAATCCCCGGCGCAGGAGCCGGACTGTGAGTTATAGCTGTTCTCCAATTGCTGTACACCGAAAGCACGATGATAAGTGGCTTTTTCCTTAAGAAAAAGCCACCTTGCACGGAACTAAATAGTGCACATGAATTGGAGAACTGCTCTAGACCTGAGTCATTACTCAGCGTTCGCGGGCGCTTTGCTCCACAGTGAGCGGTTCGCCCCAGGTCTCTTCGAGAAATGTGCTCACCGTCTGCGTCACCAGCCGTTCGGCAAACACCGGATCATGCGTCTTCAATGCGTCGATGATGCGCCGGTGCTGCTCCAGACTGCGGTCCCACTGGTTTTCCTGCGTTCGCGCCCCCAGAACCCGCATCACCACAAACGCAAACAACGGCGCGATGATCCGCTTCAGCGCCTGCACCAGCATGCTGTTGCCGGTTTTCTCTGCCAGCAGCATGTGAAACTGCAGATCGCGCTCGAAAAACGCCTTCAGGTTATGGCACTCAACCGCCGAGCGCATGTCTGAGAGCGTCTGTTCCAGCTCGCTCACGTCGATCTTCTTCTGCGCCACAACCCGCGCGCAGTAGCCTTCCAGCACCGCGCGCAGCTCGTAACTATGCGTAATGTCCTCATCCGAAAGAAGAGTTACCTGCGCCGTGCGCCCTGAACCCTTCTGGACAAAGCCCTCGGCAAGAAGAATATTGATGGCCTCGCGTACCGAGGTTTGTGAAAGCTTCAGAAGCTTGGCGTACCTTACCTCGACGATCTTTTCGCCGGGGGCAAGGCGCCCGCTGATAATCTCCTGCCGGAAGTAGGCAGCAAGATTGTCCTTCACTAGGAGGAGGTCTGGCTGGGAATGTCTGATTGTTGTGAGCGGCGCGGTGCCCATGGGAGTCCTTGCCTGATTTTAGCACGGAGTTGCAACTAAGTATCCGCTCCTTTTTGCCTGATTCAACCATTCAATCAGCCCATTCTGAGCGGCTATCAGCATCTTTTCCCGATTCGTGCCAATCCATTTGCGCTCGCTTCCCGCGTCGCAGATTGCCGGCTGTCGCCCGCGGCGGGAAAGCGGCCTTAGTCGGGGCCGAGTAAGTCGGTCCGGATTCATTCCGGCATGGCGGCTTGGATGGTAAAACTAAGATAGTCTTTGACCTGATCATGCTGCCGGCTGCGCGCCGAGGAGGAACACAGTGAGTCACAGAGAACCAATCCTAAATCGATTTGCGGGGAAGGTCGCGATTGTAACTGGAGGGTCGGCAGGGATAGGACGCGCAACGGTGGAGGAGTTATGCCGTGAAGGTGCGTCGGTGACTTTTACTGGTCTTGAAGTAGACCAGGGCGCCGGGACCGAGAAGGAACTCACTGAAGCGGGATGGAGCGTCCTCTTCCTCCATGGCGACATGGCAGAGGAGGCCTTCTCCACCCGCGTCATCGAGCAGACCGTCCAGCGTTTCAAAAGAATCGACTACCTGGTCAACAATGCCTTCTCGTTCAACTCCAAAGGTCTCGATGCCACCACCGACGACTGGCATCGCGTCTTTGACGTCGGCCCCATCGCCTACGCCCGCATGGGGACTCTGGCCGCCGCCGAGATGCGCAAGGTCGGCAAAGGCGCCATCGTCAACCTCTCCAGCATCTCCGCTTTCATCGCCCAGCCCCATCGCTGGACCTACAACACCGCCAAGGGCGCCGTCCACATCCTCACCAAGTGCATGGCCCTTGACCTCGCCCCCGACAGCATTCGCGTCAACAGCGTCAGCCCCGGCTGGATCTGGACCCGCGAAGTCTACCGCGCCGCCCAGGGCGACCGCGCCAAGTGGGACCCCGTCTGGGGCCAGTTCCACATGCTTGAGCGCTGCGGCGATCCCGTGGAAGTTGCGGCAGCCGTTCTGTTTCTGCTCTCTGACGATGCCTCCTTCATCACCGCCACAGACCTCCCCGTCGACGGCGGATACCAGGGCCTGGGCAGCGAGGGAATCGGCAGAAACAGCAAGTTTGCCGGCACGGATTAGGCCCCGCCTCGCCATCCGGAAGGCAAACGAGCCCGCGCCCGCGCGCGGCGCTGGCCTGCCAGTCCCCGCTCTCCACAGCCAATCCACACCTTTTTCCTCGGCGCAGCCGGTTACGAGCCGTCTGCGCCTCGGGAACGCGGGCGGCCATATGCGACAATGAAGGCAACCGTGACGAACCCCGCCTCCTCAGCCCAAGTTCCTTCACCGGTTGCGGTCACCCCGCAGTTGCTTGCCGCGCACAGCATCACGCCGGGCGAGTACGACCGCATTCTGGCAGCCCTCGGTCGCACTCCATCCCTCACCGAACTCGGCATTTACTCGGTCATGTGGTCCGAGCATTGCTCCTATAAATCGAGCAAGGTGCACCTCAAGCGCCTGCCCACAAAGAGCGATCGCGTCGTCCAGGGCCCCGGAGAAAACGCCGGCATCATCGACGTAGGCGATGGCTGGGCCTGCGCCTTCAAGATCGAGTCGCATAACCACCCCAGCTACATTGAGCCGCATCAGGGCGCGGCCACCGGCGTCGGCGGCATCCTGCGCGACATCTTCACCATGGGCGCCCGTCCCCTCGCCGTCATGGATTCGCTCCGCTTTGGCACGATCGAGCCCGGCAGCGCCTCACCTGAACTGGTCGCCAAAACTCATTCCGTCGTCGAAGGCGTCGTGGACGGCGTCGCCGCCTACGGCAACTGCTTCGGCGTCCCCAACCTCGGCGGCGAAACCAAGTTCGAGTCCTGTTACAGCGGCAATCCGCTGGTCAACGCCTTCGCCCTCGGCCTGGTGCGCAAGGACGAAATCTTCTACGGCAAAGCCGCCGGCGCCGGCAACCCGGTCATCTACGTCGGCGCCAAAACCGGCCGCGACGGCATCCATGGCGCCACCATGGCCTCCGAGGAGTTTCACGAAGGCACTGAGGCCAAGCGTCCCAACGTCCAGGTCGGCGATCCCTTCATGGAGAAGCTCCTCCTCGAAGCCTGTCTTGAAGCCATGCAGACCGGCGCCATCGTCGGCATTCAGGATATGGGCGCAGCCGGCCTCACCTGCTCCACCTGCGAGATGGGCGCGCGCGGCGGCGTCGGTCTCGACGTCGAGCTCGACCATGTCCCGCAGCGCGAGACCGGCATGAGCGCCTACGAGATCATGCTCTCCGAGAGCCAGGAGCGCATGCTGCTCGTCGCCGAAAAAGGCCGCGAAAACGAAGTCCTCAGCGTCTTCGCCAAGTGGGGCCTCGACGCCGTCATCGTCGGTACAGTCGAGCCCGCGCCGCGCCTGCGCATCCGCCATCACGGCGAACTGGTCGCCGACATTCCCAACCAGTCCCTCACCGACGATGCGCCTCTCTATCACCGTCCCGTCGGCGAGTGGAAGGCGCCGGTGGCGCATGATCCTTCCGATGAGATTCTTGCCGAGCTCGGCAAGGACCGCGACTACACCGCCGACCTCAAAAAGCTCCTCGCCAGCGCCAACGTCTGCTCCAAGCGCTGGGTCTACGAGCAGTACGACACCATGGTGCAGACCAACACCGTCATCGGCCCCGGCGGCGAAGCCGGCGTCATGCGCATCAAGGGTACCGGCGCCGCCGGTCACGAGCGCGGACTCTCCATGGCCCTCGACGGCAATGGCCGCTGGTGTTATCTCGATCCCAAACTCGGCGCCATGCACGCCGTCGCTGAAGCCGCCCGCAAGGTGGCCATGAGCGGCGCACTACCCGTCGCCGCCACCAACTGCCTCAACTTCGGCAACCCGGAGAAGCCGGAGATCATGGCCCAGCTTTCTGCCGCCATTGACGGCATCGCCGAGGCCTGCACCGCCCTCGCAACGCCCATCACCGGCGGCAACGTCTCTCTCTATAACGAAACCCGCGGCGTCGGCATCTATCCCACGCCCGTTCTCGGCATCGTCGGCATTCTCGACGACGTCACCAAGGCTGTCCCCGCGCACTTCACCAGAGCCGGCGACGCCATCTTGCTCCTCTGGCCCGTGCCCCGCGGCCCCAGGCCCGACCCCGATCTCGCCGTCCCCTTCAAGCCCGTTCCCATCAGCCCCTACATCGTGTACCCGCTCACCGCCGAGCCTGCGTTCCCCGTCGCCTCGCCTCTCGCCGCGCCGGTCTCTGACGCTCCCGAGGACGCAGCCGACCAGCCCGCCA
>Ga0302187_10002663_pt1 | contig 14628 bp, 12 predicted proteins | sample II_Bog_E1_3_FD_202120 | JGI IMG/M metagenome (GOLD analysis project Ga0302187, IMG submission 202120) | Peat permafrost microbial communities from Stordalen Mire near Abisko, Sweden - II_Bog_E1_3 | ecosystem: Environmental > Terrestrial > Soil > Wetlands > Peat | place: Sweden: Abisko...
AAAGAAGCTAGGCATCTGCCTAAGCTCTCCGCGCTCCACCAACCGCTCTGCTGCCTGATGGACTTTGAAATACAGTCTGCCAAAAGCCTCGTCTTCGATCTCTGCCGCGCCGACCCGGATCCGCTCATTCACGCAGACCAGATGAGGAGAAGTGTAGAGCCCAACACGCAGCCCGGCCGCGCTCAGCACAGAGGCAAGCGTTGCCGCTGTTGAACCCTTGCCGTTTGTCCCCGCGATCAAAACGCTCGGGAAGGCTCTTTCTGGATTGCTGAGTTCCCCCAGAAGGGTGCGAACCTCTTCGAGAGAAAACTTCCTCTTCGGACGGCTTCCCGACGAATGAAGCTCGGGGACCATGGAATTCAACTGCTCGATAGCGGCGGCATAGGACATTAAGAGTCCAGTATAAAATCCTCAACCCGTAACCTGCGGGCCCACAATCGCCTCAACCTGCCCCACAGCAACGGCGCGCTGAAAAACCGCGTATGAAAACTACGCCCTAATCAATGCAGCAATAACAACTGCAAAGCAGAACGTGCTGCCTGCAGACAGCCACGGGCTTCATCCTCTGACAACAACCCTTGGTGAACCGCCTTCTTCCCCGTATCGTTCACCTGGTTGGCAAGGCGCGGAAAATCTCCGTCGATCCCGGTCAGTTGAAGGTTGTTATTCACCTCATGCAGCAGATTGCCTAACGTGGCCACATTGCGGTAACGCGTGCGGACCAGCTTGGCGAGACCCGGCGGCAGTTTCTGCTTGATTGACTCCTCAAGCACCGAACGGCACATGACAGCACAGGCTGTAAAAAGGCCGAAAAAGTAGCAACGCGTAGCTTCATCCAAATATCTGTCGGCCTCTTCCGAACCAGGAACGCTAACCACGCACTCACGCAGATGAGTGGCGCGCACCACCGCCGGCTCCACTCGCTCCAACAAATCCAGCGCAAAAGCCGTACGCAGCAACTCATTCTCCTGCCCATCCAACGCACGCTGAATCTCCTGCCAGGCCGGAGTGCTATTCCCATTGCCCTCGTGCTGCAACCGCGTCAGAGAGGTAAGCCTTTGCCGGGCGTGTTCCACAAATCCGCACTGCATCTCCTGGCCGAGCTGCCGCCACTCCTCGACAAAACCATCAGGACTTTCGCTATACCGCGCCCACAGCTCCTCGAATACCACCCCTGGCAACACATCCTTCAATTGCCCGAAACGGCCCGTTCTTGCTAGTTCCGCGATCGACTCGCAGAACCCAATGCCGGGAGCGCTGTCCGAAGACATCCGAAGCAACTCCTCTTCCAACCGGCCTACATCGATCCCCATCCAATCAGCTCCCTATTAACTCCTTAGAGTTTAGAAAAAATCTTTCCCTCCTCTTCATCCGACCTGCAACCAAAAAAAAGGCCAGTCCGGCATCGGGAAGCGCATCTCCTACTCCTCCTGAACGGGAATCAAAAACCCTGTCTGTGCACACTGTGGAACACCGGTCTGTTGTGGATTCCGTGGCGCTTTGAACGCCACTGTTCATGCGTCCCGAACCAACCTTTCAACACAAAGGAGCTGGAATTCACAGGCCTTTTCCCTGCAGCTGTGCGAGAGGTGGGAAAACAGGCACCCTACCAGGCGCCCCTGCCGCACTTATCCTAATGTCCTCTCTTCCACAGCCACGTTTTAGAAAACTCGACACGCATGCAAGGCGCATCCCTTCTATAACATCGACAGGATTCCCACTTTTCCTCAGCGAACTACGGGTACTACTGGCTTTGAATCCTTTCTCTTATAAACAATCCACACCCGTCGCACCTCCGACAGCTCCACCCACAGCTCGCATCCTTGGCCCGCGCGCCGAATATAAATTTGCGCCAAATTGAGCCCAAACTCATTTCCACCCTGGAATCCAGACAAACCACCCCGTTTTCCACCCACCGCAAAACCGCGGCAGTCGCTAGAATCAAGGGAAAGAAAAGACAGCCATTTCCGCGAGGCCGCCGACTGTTGTAGAGTGAGGCCAGCGCGACACAATGGCATCTGGAGCGAGCACAGAGCTATGCCGATCATCGAAACTGAACAGGAGCTACCGGCCGCGCAGGGGGCAGTGATGGAAATTACTGTAAGCCGTCAGGATCTGGTGAAGGAACTCACCGCCACGCAAAGCGTGGTGGAACGTAAAACCACCATTCCGATTCTGTCCAACTTTCTTATCGAAGCCGAAGGGGACAGGCTGAATATCACAGCCACTGACCTCGACCAGGCCATCCGCACCAGCACCGAAGTCAAGATCAAAAAGCCCGGTTCCTGCACGATTCCCGCCCGGAAGCTCTACGACTACATCAAACTTCTGCCGGACGGTGACATCTCCATCAAGCTGCTTGAGAACCACTGGGTGCAGATCCGCAGCGGCCGCTCAAACACCAAAGTGGTCGGCATGGCGCGCGCCAACTACCCGCAGGTCCCCGACTTTCCTACCGTCGCGGTTACCGCCATCCCGGTCATTGTGCTCAATACTCTGATTGCACGCACCATCTTCGCCATTTCAAACGAAGAGTCGCGCTACACGCTGAACGGCGCTTTGCTGGTGCTCAAGGCTGAATCGCTGGCCATGGTCGCAACCGACGGACATCGCCTCTCGTTTGTCGAAAAACCTAATGAGAACCTGGAAGGCATCAGCGGCGAGAAACGCGTTCTGATTCCGCGCAAGGCACTGCAGGAACTCCAGCAACTGCTCAATAACACCGAAGCCGAGACCCTGGACTTTGCCGACGACGAGCACACGCTTTTCTTCCGCATTGGCCCGCGCACGCTGAGCACCCGCAAGCTCTCCGGCCAGTTCCCAAACTTTGAAGCTGTGATGCCGCGCGACAACACCAAGTTTGCCGTGGTCCGCTCCAGTGAGCTGTCCGCAGCCATCCAGCGCGTTGCCCAGTTTGCCGACGAACGCTCTGGCGCCGTCCGCCTTCGTCTTGAGGGCAACGAGTTGAAGCTCAGCGCCAACTCTGCCGAGTCCGGTGAGAGCGAAGACACCATCGACACGCCCTACTCGAGCGACCCCATTATGGTGGGCTTCAACTCCACCTACATCCTTGACTTCCTGAAAGCCATCGGCAACGAGGGCGAGGTCCGTTTGGAATTCAAGGACTCGCAGTCTGCCGGCCAGATGCGCCCCGAGCCAGGCGATACGGAGCCAGAGTACCGCTACCGCTATGTGCTGATGCCCATGCGCATCTGAGCCAGCCCACAAACCGCAGTGCAATAGAAAAGCCCGGCCAAGTGCCGGGATTTTCTTTTCTCATCAATTAAGTTTCTGCTAGCTGGCTACCGCCACGCGCATGAAGTCGAGTGCGCGCTCAATGTAGTCTTTCATTTCCCGCCGATGGACAACCGCATCGAGAAAACCCTTTTCGAGCAGAAACTCCGAGCGCTGAAAGCCCTCAGGAAGCTTCTGACGGATGGTCTGCTCAATCACTCTCGGACCAGCAAAGCCGATCAATGCGCCAGGTTCAGCAATATTCAGGTCGCCCAGCATGGCGAAGCTGGCTGTAACGCCGCCGGTGGTGGGGTCAGTCAGCACGCAGATGTAGGGAACCTTGGCATCATCCATCTGCGCCAGAACCGTTGAGATCTTTGCCATCTGCATCAGGCTAGCCACGCCTTCCATCATGCGCGCGCCACCCGAGGCAGCCACCACAATCAGCGGCTTACGGGCATTCAGGGCCCGGTCGGCAGCGCGGGCGATGGTCTCACCCACCACTGCACCCATCGAGCCGCCAATAAAGCTGTACTCCATGGCGCTGACAACGACATCGTGATGGCCAAGCTTGCCTACTGCATTCAAGATGGCGTCATCCAGGCCAGTCTGCTCCTGCGCCTTCTTGAGCCGCGCCTTGTATGGCTTGATATCCGTAAAGCTGAGCGGATCGGTCGAGCGCAGCCCGCCGTCCACCATCTCGTACCCAGGCTCGAGCAGCAGTGCAATCCGTTCCCGCGCACCCAGCTTGAAATGGTGCTGGCACTTCGGGCAGACGTTCAGATTCGCCTCAAGCTCGGCCTTCCAGATAACCGCCCGGCAGCCGAGACACTTTATCCAGAGCCCCTCGGTGCGCACCGTCTTGCCGGCCGCGTCCGCGGCAACAGCAGGAATCGGAGCTCCGTCGGGCGAAGAGTACTCACCGTTCTCGCGCTTGAACCAGGACATAACGATCCTCATTGTAAACGGCAAATGGGCAGACGGGTTGAGTCAAACCACCCGGAAGAAACAATCGCAGGGTAGCTACTATCAATATTCGATGCCGCGCTGGGCCAGAATTCCCTTCTGGTAAGCGTGCTTGACCTCGCGCATCTCGGTCACGGTGTCGGCCAACTCTACCAGCAGTGGGTGCGCATTGCGCCCGGTCAAGATCACGTGAACCATCTCCGGCCGGCCCTTCAGCGCCTCGGCCACCACGGCCGGGTCCAGCATCTTGTAGCCGATGGCGTAGTTGATCTCGTCCAGAATCACCATATCCCAGTCGCCGGAGTAGATCGCCTCCCGCGCCTCGGCCCAGGCCTGCTCAACCAGGCGGATGTCTTCCTGGTCGGTCTCTGCGCCGCCCACCTTCACAAAACCCCGCCCCATCTGCTTCAGGACCAGATTGCCGCCCAGCATCTCTGCCGCATCCAGCTCCCCGTAATGCCAAGAACCCTTCAGGAACTGCAGCACCAGCACCCGCATCCCATTGCCCACGGCGCGCAAAGCCGTTCCCAGCGCGGCTGTCGTCTTCCCCTTGCCGGGGCCGGTATTGATCAAAAGGAGTCCGCGGCGGGACTCGGAGGTAGGTTCGCTCATGGCAGTCTACAGATTACAGCTTCATGGCCCAAAGAGAGCCGACGGTACAACCATGCTTCACCCTCGCAGAACAGAAAGCCATCAATGCCCAGAGTGATACGGATGACCAGACAGGATGGCGAACGCACGATAAACCTGCTCCGCCATCACCAGCCGCGCCAGCGAATGCGCCAGCGTCATGGGCCCCAGCGAAAGCAGCAATCCGGCCCGAAGCCTCTCAGCTTCGGTCCACCCGTCTGCGGGGCCGATGGCAAAGACGATATGCTGCACGCCCTCATCCCGTTTGCCTCCCAGCCACCGGGCAAAATTCTCTGAACTCAATTGCTTTCCCCGGCTGTCAAGCAGTACGGCCACCGCCGGCATCCGTCCCTGCTGGCGGCCAAGCCACTCAAAAAAGGCTGCCTGGGATCGGAATCCCTCGGCCTTCATGCGTGCGAACTGGGAACAACGGTCCAGATAAACCTGAACAAGAGGCTCTGTACCGTCTTTGAGTTGTGCAGAGGAGCCGATATGAGCCAGAGTCAAAACCATGGAGACGAGGATAGCTGAAAGGCTGAAAGAGTGGGAATTCAATAGCTCAAATAGACATTAAAAACGGGATACAGTGTCCAATTTTGGTAGATCGGGTGCCACACCTACTAGAAACCATATATTGCCTTTTCAATTTCACCTTCTAATGGTTGAATATTCTATTGATATTAAAGAAGTTAAAACAATTTTTGTGATTGATCGAGAATGGCACGCAATATGCAAAGGAATCAACAAGGTTTTCGTCGGGTACCGAAAGCTAAAATCCTGGTGTACCGGCAACGAACCGCACCACCTTCTTTTTTACTATTTGTCTTGTGTTTTGCTTTTCAACTGCGAATCGGCCACACCCCCCCACCGATGCGCTGAAGAAAAAAGCGGATTGAGGAGATTACTTTTAGCTCCCAGTCCCCACTGATCTGGAGGAGTATGATGCGATTTTTCCGGTTACTAGGCGTGACACTAGCGTTGGCGTTGGGCCTGTTGGCAGTTACGCAGCAATGCGCACTTAGCCAGGAGACCACAGGCGGCCTTCAAGGCACCGTCAAGGATCCTTCGGGCGCGGTTGTTTCGAAGGCAAAGATTGTCCTGAGCGGCTCAGCTCTGGCTGGCAACAAGGAAGTGGCGTCCGATGGCAGCGGTTACTACCGCTTCTCCAACCTACCTCCAGGTACGTACTCTATCCTCGTTACCGCAGAAGGTTTCAAGACCCTCAAGCGCGACGGTCTTGTAATCCAGGTCGGCCACCTTCCGACCGTCGATCTCGGCCTGCAGTTGGGCACTGCGGCGACCACGGTGGAGGTTACTGAAACCGTACCTGTGATCGACACCGCGACCACCCAGAACATGACCAATATTTCCAGTGAGTCACTGGGGAATCTGCCCACTGGCACCTCCTTCCAGTCGGTGATTGAATTCGCACCCATGGCGCACAACGAACCTCTGGCCGGCTATGCCGGCGGCACCGGCGGTTCCATGCCTGGCTCCAGCGGCAACGGCAAGACCATCGGTTATTCCATTGGCGGCGCAGCAGACTCCGAGAGCAGCTACCTCGTTGAGGGCCAGGACACCGAAAACATCTCCGGCGGCTACTCCAAGGCCGATGTGCCTATGGACTTCATCCAGGAAGTTCAGATCAAGACCTCCGGTGTCTCTGCTGAGTACGGCGGCGCGCTGGGTGGCGTCATCAACGTGATCATGAAGAAGGGCTCCGACGAATTCCATGGTGGCCTGTTCACCACCTTCCGGACCTCCGCAGCGGATGCCAACCAGTTGGCACCCACGCTGCGCTACGACCCCACCGGCGCAGGCGCGTCCACAGTGGTGGACCCCAACTCTCAGCTCTATACGCCGAAGCATGATACCTACTCGTACATACAGCCGAGCGCCTACGTAGGCGGACCGATCCTTAAGAACAAGCTCTGGTTCTTCGCCGGCATTGCGCCGATGATCCAGTCCACTAGCCGTGACGTGGATTTCACCTCCCAAGACCCGGGACTCGGCATTCAGCACTTCGACCAGGACAGCAAGACCTACTTTACGAATGGCCGGCTGGACTACGCCGCAACGACGAAGATCCGTCTGTTCGCTTCCTGGCTCTACCAGTACGCGCGTGAGATGGGCGATACCCTCCCGAACGCCGATCCGATTGCATCCCAATCGACCTATGTGAACACCTCAACGGGCGACCCGCTCAACTCGTTTGAATACGCCTATGGCTACGCGGCTCCCAATACCACCTGGAACTTTGGCGCAGACGTTACGCTGACCCAGAAATTGGTCTCCACCACCCGCTTCGGCTACTTCTTCGAGAACTACCACGACTTCGGCTGGCAGACCAGCGGAGTAGACCTCTACTGGAATGAACCCGGCGTGGGCGCGACGGACAATAGCACGGCAGCTAATCCTCTTCCCACCGCACTACAGCAAAATGCCGGCGCTCAGACCACGGCTTACAACCAAACCTACACGCTGTTCAACGCCAACAAGCACATTCAGTTCAACCAGGACTTCTCCTACTACATCAGCGGCAAACGGTGGGGGACACATAACATCAAGGGTGGCTATCAGTTGAACCACCTGTCCAACATCATCAGCCAGAACGGCAACGTTCCGCTCGTCTATCTCTACCCCGGCAGCAGCCAGAGCTATAGCAGTCCTCAGACAGCTATAGGCGGCACAAACTGCGCCAAGCTAAGTGCCGAATGGTCCGACGGCAACTGCGCCGGACTGTACGGCTATGCACAGGTGCAGGACTTTTCGACCATCCTGACTCAACCCGCCGTGGACTGGAACCATGCTTTCTACGTTCATGACGCCTGGACGATGGGCCACGGTGTGACCGTTGACCTTGGCCTACGCATCGAAAAAGAGAGCCTGCCGGCTCCCGACGGCGCGAAGGTCAGCGCCATCGACTTCTCGTGGTCGGACAAGATCGAACCCCGCCTGGGCATCGCATGGGATCCTACCAAGCAGGGCAAGATGAAGGCCTTTGGCAGCTACGGCGTCGTCAACGACGTCATGAAGCTCCTGCTAGCTCAGACCTCCTGGGGCGCGCAGGCCTATGAGGATTGCACCTATCCGCTCGGTCCGGACGGCACCCCGACAGCTTTCACCGTCTCCGACATCAACGTCGCCTTCAAGAACGGTCGCGCCTGCCCCAGCGGTACGTCGACCACCCCCGCCAACTTCTCTGGAACGTCGACACCCAAGACCTTTGTCGATTCCGTCACGGGCGTCAGCCTGATCGAGAACGTCAATCTGCGTCCTTGGGAGCCGGTGGCTCCGAACGTCAAGCCCTATCGCCAGCATGAGTATGTGGCCGGTTTCGACTACCAGATCAAGCCTGGCTATTCCTTTGAAGCGCGCTATGATCGCCGCCGTCTCGACCACGTGATCGAGGACGCTTCGCTCTCTGACCCGTCCAACTTTGAGATCTACACAGTTGTGAACCCCGGCGAAGGTGTGAACTCCACCATCGACAAGTACGCCACCTACCTGCAATCGCTGGGTAACGCCTTCGGTGAAGCCAACTACTCGTTTAACTCCTCGGGAACTTTTGGCACCTGCCCCAGCTGCCCGGCCAACCCCAAGGCCATCCGCAACTACGACGGCCTGGAGATGCGCCTCACCATGAACCCGGCTGCTCACTGGTCCGGCATGGTCAGCTACACCTACAGCAGCCTGTGGGGCAACTACACCGGCCTGACCACCACCGACCAGATCGACGGCGGTTCGGCAGGACGTAACTCACCAGACACCACCCGCGCCTTTGACGAGCCCTTCTACTACTTCAAGTACGACGGCTCCTCCAGCAATGGTCCTCTGCCGACCGATCGCCCCAACTCTTTCAAGGGCAATATCTTCTACGGTCACCCGTGGAACTCCAAGCACACTTCGACCATCGGTCTCAACCAGAACATCCTCGAGGGAAGCCCGGTCAGCTCGTTCATCGATCTGGGCGCGGCCAGCACCACCCCGTATGAAGCGACTTACATCTGGGGTCGTGGAAAGTGGGTTGATGCAACGTCCAATTCCTCTGGAATCATCACGCTGAGCAGTCCCTATACGCGCCGGACGCCGTGGTTCCTGCAGTCCGATCTGAACCTCTCGCATGAAATCAAAGTCGGTGACCACAAGAGCATCAAGTTCATGTTCACTGCGGCCAACGTCATCAACGAGCACTCGGTTGTGGCCTACTGGGCTGGACTTGACTCCAACTACTTCCACAAGGCACTCAGGCCCCTCAATCCGGTCACCGGCAAGTCGGTCTCAGTTTATGATGGCGCTTCGCTCTACCAGACTCTCGAGACTGGTTACAGCATCACAACACCTCTGCAATCGATCCGCCAAAACTCGCAGTACGGCAAGGCGAGCATGTTCCAGACGCCTCGCAACACCCGTTTCGAGGTTCACTACAACTTCTAATCGCCACATGCAACACCAACAAGAAAGGGGACCCGATTCCGGGTCCCCTTTCTGTTTGTTGGCATTCCTTGTCAGTCCCCACCTGCCTTGCAGACCCACCGGGATGAAACTTTGGGTGCCCCATCCTAGGCGCGTCCTTGTTCTTGCGCCTACGGTGGGTTGGTACGAACCTGGACACCCCTTGTGCTTTTTCAGCGACTTACAGTCTTGCGGCTACCTAGCACCGGAATAATCACCGGCGTACCTCAACTGCGTGCGTGTCTCAGGTCAATCCCTGAGGTAGCTGTAGGATGAGCAGCTATTTCTTCCTGCCAGTCTTCCCCTTTGCAGGCGCAGCCTTCTTCACGGCCTTTTTCGTCGGCTTGGCCGCTACAGCGCGCTTCGCTGTAACAACCTTCCGTGCAGGAATCTTGGTGCCGCGTGCTTTTACAGCCTTCTTGGCAACGGCCTTCGCCGGAGCCTTCTTTGCTACTGTCTTCTTTACAGCAACCTTGGTGGCAATAACCTTCTTCGAGACAGCCTTTTTCACCGTGGGTTTCGCTGTCTTAGCTTTGGCTTTTACAACAGGCTTGCGGACAGGAGCCTTCACGGCCTTCTTTGCCGCAGCCTTTTTCGCAAAAACCTTTGCCGGTGCCTTCTTCCCGACAGCTTTCTTTACTACAGCCTTTGCCGGCGTTTTCTTCGAGACGGCCTTCTTTACGACGGCCTTTGCAGGGGTCTTCTTTGCCACCGCCTTCTTCGCGACCTTCGCGGGAGCTACAGGCTTGGCGGGTACCACCGGCTTGACAGGAGCAGCCTGCTTCACCGGAGCCTTGGACGGCGCTGGCTTTGCCGCAGCTGTCTTTTTCGCGGCAGGCTTAGTCTTGGTTGGGGGTTGCTGCTTGCTGCGAGCGTCAAGTGTCTTGGCTGAGAGCTGGGCTTTCAGCGAAGCATCGAACTCGGCCGGCGTAAACGGATTGGCCGACTTGCGCAGCCGCTCGATGTCGTAAAAGGCGCGACGCTCAGCCAGAAAGACGTGAACGACGAAGTCCACATAGTCGAGCAGAATCCACTCGCCAGCGCGACGGCCTTCCACCGAATGGGCGTAGACGCCGAACTCGCGCTTCAGGCGCAGTTCAATCTCGTCGGCGATGGCCGTGGACTGCCGATCGTTGCTGGCAGAGGTGAGGAGAAAGAAGTCGGCGAGACCTGAATCAATCGGATCTAGCTCGAGAATGCGGGTCTCCTCACCCTTCTTCTCTTCGCAAACTGCTGCGGCAAGCTGGACCATGCGCCGTGTTTCTTCGTGAACTAACGATGTTGTCATAGGTTGAAACTCCGTATCTATCCTATCGTCCCCTGCCAACGCAGTTAAATCAACGATAAAGGCGATGTTTCTGAATATAATCCGCAACTGTCTCTGGAATTTCGGCAATTGCATTCCGGAAACCTATGCGGAAAGCTTCACGAACTGCGGAAGCACTGGTCAAGTGATCAAGATTGGGCAGCAAAAACAACGAAGCAGCACGACCCTTGCTATCCGAGAGCCGATAACCTACAAGCGCAACGCTGCCACCTGACCTGGCAGCAGAGGGCAAGGGAAGTACGGAAACACCGGCGGGCAGAAGATCGCGAAGATCGCTGATGTTCTCCCCCGGACGGGACGCCACAACCAGAGTGGCAGAAAAAGGAATCTCCGCAGCACGATGCCAGAGATGCAGATGGGCGAGGGAGTCGGCTCCCATCAGGCAAAAGAGCTCGCACTCAGGTCCGACCTCCGCGCGCAGAGCCGACAGAGAATCGATGGTGTAGTTGGGGCGGCGGCCAGGCTGTGGCGCATCGATCAGCGAAACCGCAAAGCCTTCTTCGTGGGCAATCGCCAGGCGCGTCATGGCTACGCGATGCTCAAAGCTGGCCGAAGCGCCGTCTGGCTTGAGCGGCTGACTGCCGACGGGCGCAAAAAGCACGCAATCCAACTGAAGCGCCAGTTGGGCGGCGCGAGCAATGGCCAGATGCGCCAGATGCGGAGGGTCAAAACTGCCTCCGTAAAAGGCCACGCGGCGCAGGCCGGCAACTGTGTGGGGCAGTATGGATTCGCTGGGAAGATCCATGCAGTTCATGTTAGCGCGCAGGGGCCATTCTGCTAGCATCACAATGAAACCATGCGACTACGCCCCGTACTTCTGGACTGCCTTCTTCCACTTCTGCTTCTGATCGCCGGCCTCAGCTACTTCAGCGTGTTGGCGGGCGCGGCGTCCTGTTCTCTGCCGTTGTTGATTGCCTTGGCGATCCTCAACCTGGGATGGTTTGGCGTGCGCTATACGCAGATGCTGCTTCTGGTGCTGACGCTGGCTGGGATGGTCGTCTCCTGCCTGGCGCTCCGCGTCCACTACGACACTGGAACTGAGCCCTGCTCCATCAACGAGAAATGGGATTGTGGCATTGTGAACCACAGCTCCTACGCGATGATCGCAGGCGTTCCGGTGGCTGCCATTGGCATTGCCGGCTATCTGCTGCTGGCCATTCTGGTGCTGAAGCAAAGCCGCGCGCTGGTGCTGCCGGCCGCACTGGTGGGGCTGGGCTTTGCCCTTTACCTTACCCACATCGAAAAGGATGTTCTGGAGGTCTGGTGCCTCTACTGCGTCATCTCCCTAGCTCTGATTTCGCTGATCACGCTTCACGGCACGGGCTGGCTGCTTCACGGCTGGTGGCAGCGCCGGAAGATCGACGCGAAATTCCTGTAAAAACCCATTCACAGCTGCACTGATAAAATTGCCTTAGAGCGATGATAAAAAAATGGTACGCGCGCTGGATGTATGACTGGGAGACGCGGCTGACCACGCGCGACGAAAACCGCGTGGTGCGCCCTCTCGATTGGGGCTATGAGTGGATTGCGCCCTTCCTTGAAAGCCATGGTCTTGGCCATGCGCTGCCTAGCCAGGCCGCGCAGCAGGATCCCGTGGCTGCCGAAGCTGCCATGATCCGGATCAACCAGCTGCTCATCGAGCAGAGCGACAAGTTCTTCGGCTACGAGAAACCGACCGACTACCGTATCGAAGAGCGCTTTCCAGAGCTGTTCCCCACCAATGTGCGCCCGGAGACGCTGGCTCAGGATGCGGCGCAGAAGCAGCAGGCCGCCGAAGGCAAGATCGCCAAGGCGCAGTACCTTCGCTTCACTTCGCCTGAGCGCTCGCCGTTCCCGGAGAACGACCTGGTGAATGCGCGCTGGTATCCGGCTCCCGAACACAAAGATCCCAAGCGCCCCAGGCAGGCCATTGTGGTGATGCCGCAGTGGAATGCCGACGGCTTCAGCCACAACTCGCTGTGCACCATCTTCAACAAGATGGGCATCTCAGCGCTGCGGCTCTCCATGCCTTACCACGACATTCGCCGCCCAGCCGAGCTTGAGCGCTCTGACTATGCCGTCAGCGCCAACGTGGGCCGTACGCTCTCCGCCTGCCGGCAGGCCGTGGTCGACATTCGCTGCTGCCTGGACTGGCTTGAAGATCAGGGTTACGAGCAGTTCGGCGTGCTGGGCACCAGCCTCGGCTCCTGCTACGCCTTTCTGGCCAGCGCGCACGATCCGCGCATACGGGTGAATGCCTTCAACCACGCCTCCACCTCGTTTGGCGATGTGGTGTGGGCGGGACAAAGCACGCGGCACATCAAGCAGGCGCTGGATGATGCCGGCCTTACACAGGAACGGATGCGCGCCCTCTGGTCGTCCATCAGCCCCGTCAGCTACTACCCGCGCATTGCCAGCGAAAAAGCAGGCGGCGCGCAGAAGCAGGTACTGGTGGTCTACGCAAATTACGACCTCACCTTCCCGCTCGAGTACTCGCTTGAGGTGGTGAAGGCCTTCCGCCAGATTGGCTTGAACCACGAACCACGCGTATTGCCCTGCGGACACTACACCACCGGCGAAACGCCCTACAAGTTCATCGACGGCTGGTATATGGGCTCGTTTATCTATCGCGCCTTCAAAGCCTTGCGGCAGGAGAAGGCTGGCGGCTTGACTGCTGTACCGGTGTCCGCAGAAGAAGTTGAACATGCCGAAGAGGAAGCTATAGCAGGCTAGTAATTCTGCCCATTGATCCAGCCCTTAAATAGTGTGTAGGCTTCCCACGCATTTCGCGGTAAAGCCCGCGAAATGGATGGGGCACGGTGCTTCTATTTGAGGGCTAAAGGGTGGCATTACAGAAGCCACAGCTCGCAAAATTCCATAATTGCCGGGTCAGCGGACGCCGTCCAGGTTCAGGCGCAGAAGCTTGGCTGGGTCAAGATAAGAGCCCTGCCAGCGTACCGCCCAATGCAGATGCGGACCGGTAACGCGGCCTGTAGCGCCGCTCAGGCCGAGCTGTTCCCCTTGCGTCACGTTCTGGCCCTCGTGCACATCGATGCGGCTCAGGTGCATCGACAGCGTGTAGAGCCCCAGCCCGTGATCGATGACCACACCGTTCCCCTCAAAGTAGAGTGGCCTTGCCAGCACCACTACGCCGCTATTGGCTGCGCGCACTGGCGTGCCCGTCGCCGCGCGGAAGTCCATCCCCTTGTGAATACTGGATAGCTTGCCGTTGAACATCCGCCGGGTGCCAAAGCTATCAGTAGCGGCAGCCCTGACGGGAGCGCGAAAGTTACCCTCCCACAAAGGCGCAGCCGCACTCTGGGCAAACACCTGCTCCTTCAGTGCTGACTCGGCCTGGATGCGTTGCAACTGCTCAGGGTCGGGCTCGACAAACTTTGGCGCGACGGAGAGGGAGCCCGTCCGGTAGTGGGCTTCGTGGATCTCCACCGAGCGGCTGAAATCGCGAACGCCGCCTTTTGCCTCGCGAACCACGATCTTCAGCGTAGAGACGCCGATGGAAGCCTCCACGTCAGCGCCTGCCAGCGCAAACCAGCCTTTGCCGCCACGGGCAGGGAAGAACTGTAGATTCTTGTCAAACCACTCGCCTTCAACCGCCGCGTTGGCAGCGGCATCCACGTGGATCAGTTCCGGCGAGCCAGCCACAACCTCCACAGGGGATAAAGTGACGGCGGCATTCTGCGCAGAGGCGTACAAAGTGGAGGTGGCGAAGAAAGCAACCGCAGCCAGCAGCGGGCGTAGGCGGGGAAAGGAGCTTGGAAGCATAGGAGGCGGACCCATCCAATCAGAGAGCTGGATCAGGACACTGGAGCTGGCCCAATCGGCAACCAGCACAGCATCAGCCTACTTCTTCCGATGGTTGTAAAGCCAATTCTCGACGCGCTCTTTGGCCGCGTCTACTTCATCGGCAGTAATGTGCGCGCCCACCATCTGGCGGTTGGCGGCGTACTGCTCCTGACGCGGGCTGGTGGAACGGGCCGCCAGATCGAGCCAGAAGTAGGCTTCCTTGTAGTCCTGCG
>Ga0302187_10002672_pt1 | contig 14614 bp, 11 predicted proteins | sample II_Bog_E1_3_FD_202120 | JGI IMG/M metagenome (GOLD analysis project Ga0302187, IMG submission 202120) | Peat permafrost microbial communities from Stordalen Mire near Abisko, Sweden - II_Bog_E1_3 | ecosystem: Environmental > Terrestrial > Soil > Wetlands > Peat | place: Sweden: Abisko...
AGACCCTGGGCCAACTGCACAATCCTGTCCCAGCGTTTGGGCGTGCGCACGATGCGGCGAATCGACGGGACTCCGGCTTGCTGAAGCCTGCGTGCGGTCACGCCGTTGGCCACCACCATGAACTCTTCAATCAGCGATGTGGCTCGATTCTTTTCTATTGGGGCGATACCGATGATTTGATCGGTAATCATCACTGGCCGCGTTTCAATGGTTTCAAGATCGAGCGCGCCGTGCTGGAAGCGCTCGCCGCCCATTCGCTGCGCGGCCTCGTCTTGCAGCTTGAGCTGCGCTGCCAGGTCGGCGTTGGCTTCAACTTTGGCCGGCGCGGGGCCCGTGCCTTCAAGCCATGCGCCCACGCTCGGGTAGGCCAGTTGCGCGTGGTTGCGCACCAAGGCGCGATAGGCCGTTTCGTTGCTTGTTTGTCCCGAGGCATCGACCGAATACTCGATCACAATTGCGATGCGATCTTCATTCTCATTAAGCGATGTTGCGCCCTCAGAGAGTTCGGCGGGCAGCATGGGAAAAACCTTGACGCCCGTATACACTGATGTGGTTTCGCTTTGTGCGTGGGTGTCTATTATGGTGCTCTGGTGGACGCGCGCGTCGACGTCGGCGATGCCAACCAGCACGCGAATGCCGCCGTCGGGGAGCCGCTCGGCCCACTCGATCTGGTCGAGATCTCTTGAGGTGTCGTTATCGATCGACGACCAAAGCAGGTTGCGCAAGTCGGTGAAACCCGTAGTATCGGCCGGAACCGGGGTCTGGTTTACAATCGCCGCAATTTCCTTGTCAGTGCCGGCGGGAAAGTCGGGTTGAAAGCCATTCTCGAGCATTGCAGCATGGGCCGACGCAATCAGGTTGAAGTGAGCCGGTTGCGGAGAATGGTTTGGCTGGCTTGAATGATTGGGGTGATTCGGCGGGTTGGCAGGGCCTGAACTCATGGGAAAACGCGCTCCTCAAAACGAAGAGACAGCGTATCACGTGAGGGCCACGTCATAGCGATTCAACGCTTAGGCCGGGTATAGCTTTGAAGTGCCTGACGTTGAGTGTGACCACGCCGAAACCGAGATGGAGGGCGGTCGTTCCAATGATCAGGTCCTGGAATGCAACCGAAACTCCCAAGGCAGCTTGTTCACCTTCTATGCGGCCCGCAAGCTGGGCAATTGGCAATGAAACCGGATGTACGATCATCGTCCGAAAGACTTCATCCGTGAAGGCTCTCCGGCGTATGCGGTCTGCATCTGATCTTGCCCGATAAATACCGTGTGTAAGTTCGAGAGCCGTGATGACTGATAGAGTACATTCCACGTTGCCATGGGCGGTCCAGACTCGGCTGATAATCTGCCGGACGGTTTCGCCGCAGCGCTCACCTGCGATGAAAACGCTTGAGTCGAGGATCAGTCCCAAGACATTAATCCCATGCGGAAGTGTCGCGCGGCCTGCGGTTACGAATAATCTCTTCCAGGTCGGCAGCAAAGTCGGCATCCAGCGTTGGCTCGTAGCCAATCTCGCTGGGCCGTGCATCTGCCAGAGCAATCGACTCGGCCAGCAGACGTCCGCGCGTCCCAGGTTCGACGCGCAGGATCACAGACGGCGCAGCTTCCTTTTCGATCACGACCTCTTCGCCAGCGCGTACGCGAGCCAGCAGGCCAGGTAGATCCCGGGCCGCCTCATTCTCGGGGATGTGAAACGTCGCCATACACATGATGATACCGCGATTCAAGAAATTCGATTTGAGCGCATTACGCAGGTCAGTGATTCATTGGTCTCCCACCCTTTGCGGATGAGACTCGCGAAAGGATGGGACAACGACATATCGCTATTGAATGCCCAAGTCGGCCAGCACCTTGGGTTTGGCTTCTTCAACGGCCAGCAGGTTATGGCAGACCGAGCAATCCTGGGGAATACTCGAGCCGTCTTTAGCCGCGTGGCTACCGTCGTGGCAACGGAAGCAGCCGGGGTAGTCCATGTGGCCGATGTGGTTGGGATGCGTTCCCCAGGTCACCTTCATCCACGGAAAGACGTTCTGGTTGTAGAGTGTCGCCAATTCCTGGCCGGCTTCCTTTACCTGGGCCGATTTTGAAGCCAGCACGGCAGGGTAGCTGGCTTGATAGTAGGCCGTGAGTGTGGCAGGAATCTTCGCGTTGGCGTCGTCTTCACTGGCGTAAGTTCCGTTGAGCAGTTCCAGGCCTTTCTTGTGAACGAAAGGCAAGTCGGGGCTGATGGCGCCGCCAGCCATGGCGCGGTTGATGGCTTCTCCCGCCGTAACGAAGGTGTGCGCGGCGCGATTGTGGCAATCGATGCAATCCATTACGCGGCGCTCGCCCTTGGGCGGCGCGGCCTTTGGATCGGACGTTGCGTAGACCGTCTCGCTGCCGTCGGCGTTGCGCCGCTGAACCCAGGGAATCGTGGTGCGGGTCTCGTCTGTAGTGACGTATTCAATATGGCCGAGGTGCACGCCGTGGATTCCTGTGAGGTGCGAGAGCGAGTCAACGCCGCCCAGGTGGAGAATAAGCACGGTCTGGGTCTCTGAGTTGGTCTCGTCGTCGGCAAACTCTGACTTGACCAGCAACTTGTCGCCGTCGAAACGCGTGGGCGTGTGGCAGCTCTCGCAGATGGCGCGTGCCGGGCGCAGGCTGGTGACGGGCGAAGGAATCGGCGTGGGGTAGTCGGGAATGATCTTGGGCGCATAATGCGCAACCGGGTGCAGGCTGACCTCGACGAGCTGCTTGGTGCCGTTTACCTTGGCTTCAAAGTAGCTCTGGGCGCCGCTGCCGATGTGGCACTCGACGCAAGGCACGTGCGAGTGCGCTGAAATCTTGTAGGCCGTGTACTCGGGATGCATCACGTGACACGATTGGCCGCAGAACTGGGGTGAATCCATGTACGCCGCGCCGCGGTAAGTGGCCACGGCAACCACCAGCAGGTTGACGATTGTTGCCACCAGCACGATGTCAAGACCGTGGCGGAAGATGCGATCGTTGAGATCGATCTGTGGGTAGGTGGCGGGAATCGCACCTTCCTTTTGCAACCGTTTGCGGCGGACAACGATGCCGATCGGGATAAGAGCGAGGCCGCCGATGAAAAGTGCCGGCAGGAAAAGAAAGAAGATGATGCCGAGGTAAGGATTATCGTAGGCATGGCCGAAGATCTCAACCATCCAGTAGATAACCATGGTGACGCCGGACGCGGTGGTAATGGCGCCGCCGGCAAGACTGAGTGGATTGTTGCCGAAGAACAGCGCCGGCCTCATCCAGTTTTCGCGAAATTTTTGAAACAGTGGCACCTGGAATCTCCCGGTGTGGTCTAGGTGATCAGTGATCAGTAGTCGGAGTTCGGGGAATGTCGATCCTGTTGCCCCACCTTACCGCACGAACGAAAGGCGCAGCAAGGGTGGGGCACATGATTTTTTTGAATACCGCGGTGAGCCCTTAACTTATTTCAGGGTCTTGAAGAAAGACGAAACAGCCTTGACCTCTGCGTCGCTCAGGCCTGCGATCGGCTTCATCTTGCCTTTGCCGTTCTTGACAGCGGCGGCAACCTGATCGGCCGACAGGCCAGCCATGGCGGGATCGGAGACTGGCTTGATGCCCATCATCTTGGCCATCGCGGGGCTGGGTGTGCCGGCTGCGCCGTGGCACATCTGGCACTTCGACTTGTAAAGCGCGCCGCCGTCCTGGGCGAAGCACACACTGCTGGCGACCGTAAGAACCGCGGCCAGCACAAACTGGGAACGAATCATATTCTTCATGGTTAGAGTCCTCAAATTACCAGCTTGAGCGCACTCAAGCGCGTGCCGGTCGGTTTTTTGATTGTGCCCGGCCGGCGGCCAGTACTTGTGGTCGCCGAATCCGTATTCGAGATGACGGTTCCTGGGGGAGTGCCATCTCACTTTGTCGGTGCGGCCAGATGATAACTCATGCCAGCCGCGCCGATCTTGCTTACTTCGCAAACGTGCGGAAGTACTCGACAGAAGTTTTGATCTCGTCGTCGCTCAGCTTGCCCTTGAACGCCGGCATCTTGTTCTTGCCGTTGGTGGTTGTGGCAATCATCTCATCCAATGAGTGCGCCTTCACAGTTGCGTCTGAAGCCGGCTTGACGCCCATCATCTTGGCGATGCCAGGATTTGGAATGCCGTCGGCTCCGTGACAGCTTTGACACTTGGCCTTGTAAGTCGCTTCACCCGCCTGGGCAAAGCCCATCACGCCGGTCATGAGAACCACTACGGCCAGCGCTGCATAATTGCGAATTGTCTTGCTCATGGTGTTACTCCTTGCTCTTGCTTTTCATCTGGCGGCCGGTTTCTGGTAGCCGGCCGCCAGTGCTGCCTCTTACAAGGCGATGACCATGGGCCTGAGAGTTTCTATTCCCTGTAACCACGGGCCAGAACACCGCCTGTCTCTAAAACTCGTAGTGCACCCCCAGGGCAACGTTGTTGGCCCTGAAGTGACGCGACGCTGTCAAACCGTTCACTCCCTCAGTGAGTCCGGTCAGATAGGGCAGCGAGGTGCATGGAACTACGGTTGAAGTTGTTGTAGTGGACGTGCTGCAGTCTTGCGGTCCTGAAGGACCGTTCTCGCCGTAGCCGTAGAAGTTGTAATCCGCACGCCAAACCAGGCCGGGATGAAGCGTCCAGGCCACGTTTGCGTAAGGAGAATCATAGGATGTGTTCAGCGAGCCGTTCACCGAGCGGGCGTCGTTGAAGAACTGGTTGCCGTCCGTAGCAGTCACACGATAGCCGACTGCCGACTTGATTTTCGTGGAAGGCGAAAATGTGACTGCGACCGACCCGTCCTGGGTTGGAGCATTCATGAAATCGCGCGCGTACCAGTCGGCCAGTTGGGTGGTCGACCCTCTGGCGAAGACGCCCTGGCACACGTTCGGAGCGCCGGCGGCATTGGTGGATGCGGTGCCGGGCAGCGTGGGAGATGCGCCGTTGTTATAGCAGATGTTGGTTGCCGTATAGACGTCGCTGTAGGAGTAGCCGATGTCGATGCTGACCCGGTCGTTCGGAATCAGCAGTACATTGACGCTCGCCACACGACTGTGATCGACGTGATTGAGCGGACCCTCGTAAGGGTCGTCGCCCGCGGCAACCGCGGCCTGGTTGTTGTTGGTGTTGTTGTGCCGCTCGCGGTCGTTGAACGCGCCCGACACCGTTGCCCACGGCCTCGGCCGGTACATGGTGTGCAGACGGTAGTGCTGCGACTGGCGAGCGCCCACCGGCGTAAACACGTTGTCAGCGTAAAGCAGTTCCGCCGATCCATTCAGGCTCCAGTTTGAAGTGGGCCTGAACGCTGCGGTCAGAATGCCGCCGTTCTGGTGGATGGTGACGCTGCCGTCGCCGGTAGCGCCAACCGCCAGCGGCGTATTGCTGGGAATTCCCTCGCCGATGGAGTGGTCTTCGTAACGGTAAGTGAGCGAGAGCGTGGTGCGCGGAGTCGCGTCCCAGCTTACAGTGGCATTGTTGGTGAAGAACTTCTGACCGAAGTAGTCGGGCAATGGCGTGGCGATCGAGGGGCTGCCCTCAAAACTAGAGGTCGGCTTGTTCGTCGCCGGGTTAATTGGAGTGTCGATCACAGTTGTGGTCAGCGCCGTGTTATTGATGGTGTCTGCGGACGCGGGGACGGCTGTTGTCGATACGCTCGTCATATTGGCAGTGCCCGGCTGATGGACATTCGAAAAGTTAATCTGGTCTTCAATCGACACCGTTTTTGTAGCCTGCCAAACAACGCCGTAATCAGCGGCGATCACCTGCCGCCTGGCGCTGGCGTCACCCGTGTACGAGATTTCGCGGCTGGTTCCTGCCAGGCCCTGAAAACTGTCGTAGTAGTTCGGCAGGTTCATGTTGGCATTTGTGTAGCGGAAGTCGCCGTTCATCGAGACGTTCCTGATGCTCGAGCTTTGAAACCGCAGGATCTCCGTTGGATAGATGATGCGGGTTGGCTGCGAACGCAAGTAACTGGTGACAACGTTGCAGGCCGGATCGATGATCGGCCGCCCGCCATTGGGATTTGCGTAGAGAATCGTGGACGAGTTGGAAATACTGCTGCTGCAGACGCCGCCGGGAGTGAAGTTTCCGGTTTTGCTGCTGTAGCCGTACGGCAATTCGCTGTCATAATTCACGAGCGGCGCGACGGGCGTCCCATCCGCTTCCTGAAAGAGATAGGACTGGGGCGCCATGCTGAAATAGGAGTCGCCCTTGTAATGATCAATCTGCTCCTCATAGGTTAGCTTTGTACCTGTAAAGGGCTTCCAATCGACGCCTCCAGTGAAGTCATCGGTGCTGTTGCGCTGGTACTCCTCAAGCAGCATGTCGTATGAACCCGCAAACTGATAGCCGCTTGGCGATTGGCTCGGCCCTTGAAAGATATTCTGCGAGTATGCAAGCCGGTACGACACCTTCGAGAGCGGCAGCATGGTGAGGTCGGTGTCGGTCATGCGGCGCACCGTGTTGAACATGAACGGCGACTGGTTGACTTGCGGCCATGCGAAAGAACCGGTCGGCGCTGTTGAAGGGCCGATGGGTAGCGACTGGCCGCCGGGAATGTTGGGGTTGCCCAGCAGGTCGTAGTCGAAGTACTGCCGGTCGCGACGGAAGATGCCGGAAAAATCGTACTGCTTACCCTTTGAAAAATTCAGCTTGCCAAAGTTGTAAGGATCGCCGCCGAAGCCGCTGCCAAATGCGGTCAGCGTATCCACCAGCGGATTCTTGTTGCCGGGCAACGCGTGCATCACGAAGGTCTCGCCCATTACACGCGGTCCGGATTGAAGATTGACGAGGGTGTCGTACATCGCGCCGCTGCCGCTAACGTGGTTGATGCGGCCGCCAAGATCGACTGTGTGATGCGCAGTGTATCCCTCAGGTGTTGAGAAGTGTGTCTCCGGCGCTGGTGCCGCTGAATTTGGCACAACCGGATTCTGAGCCAGGACTGCTGCGGTGGCGCCTATGACAAAAGCCGCCAACCCCGCACTCCGGGCCACGCGAATGGCTGCCATTGCGGGCCATTCGGATGAGAACCGAAACTCAAAGTTTGTCTGCGTCATAAAACACCCCTATCGGAGAAAAGCCTGGTTGAGGTTGGAGCCATGGATGAACGTATGGCAACTGGTGCATGGGGCCAGTTCGGAGGAACCGGCGCTCATGCCGTGGACCGTGGCCGCTGCAACCGGACTGTGGCACTGGTTGCAAAGCGTATTCACGTTCGGCATGTTCAACAGCCGCGCATTTTGTGAACCGTGCGGCGTGTGGCATCCCATGCATCCCTCGGCTTTCACCGCGGCATGCTCGTAAACAAAGGGCCCACGTGTTTCGGTGTGGCACTTTGCGCAGATCAAATTCTGGTCGGCTGTCGACTTCAGATTGTTGTTTCCGAATGTTCCATGAACGTCGTGGCAGTCGCTGCAACTCACCACGCCTTCATTCACCTTGTGGTGGAAGGCCATGTCGAACTGCGGCTTCACATCGCTATGGCACTGGAAGCAGAGCCTGGGCTCCGCGGTCTTGAGCAGCTTTGCCGGCTCCTCGCTCTTGTGAACGCTGTGGCAGCTTATGCAGCTGACGCCGGCCTTGGCGTGCGGCGAACGATCGAAGTCAGGATGTGCTCCGGCATGGCACCCGAGGCATTTTGCATCTACCTCTTTGGGTGTGGCCTTGTCAGGGTTGAAAATCTTGGTTACGTCGCCGCCGCCGTCCACGTGTGCCTTCCCCGGGCCGTGGCAACTCTCGCACGTGTTTCCTTTCGAACCGTGCATCAACGTCATTTTTGTGTGCGGATTTGAGGCGAACCCCTTGGCCTCGTCTGCGTGGCACGTAGCACAGGTGTCGGATCCGACATAACCTGCGGCTGCGGCCGCATCCTGCTGGCCACTGGCCGCAGGACTCTTCCCGTTTGCCGGTGGCGCCGCAAGCGCCGCCGCTGAGAGCATGCCCGCGCCAAGCACCACCAGGAAGGCCGTGATTCGAGCTTGCAATCTGGCCGAAACCCCGTGTGCCGGGCAACGTCTTTGATGTTCAATATTGCGCATGTATTACCGCCTTTTTTCTTCTGCCCTTGGTTGATCCTGAAACAGACACGCCGGACGATCGCATCTGCCTTCGTGGAGCAATTGACTCTCCATGTTGGGACTTATCGCCGGTTTGCATGCTTCCGAGCAGCGGAATCTGTGCGGAGCATCACTCTCTGGGGTGAAGGTTACGTCGTTTCCGCAGAGGTTCGCGGTGATGTTCGTCACATGCAGACCGGCGACTGTGCCTACCTGAAGCCTTCTTAATCACAGTCACTTGCAGGCATAAGATCACTCCGAGCGTCGCCTGTCTGTCACATATTGACCAACCTGGGAATTAAGCATTTGGACCGGTATCGGGAAATATTCCTGATTCAGGAAGGGTTCTTCGCTTGTGAGGCCCATCACATTCAGTCGCCCTCGAATTTTGCAACAATCCACGCAAGCCTTTGTCCCGGACACACCAGGGCCCTCACCTTCTTTTGGGCACGCAGCGCTGTTTTCTGAAGAGTGAGAGGGTCAGAGAGCAAGGCGCCGAGTCAGGATTGAATTGGGGAAGCTATGGCGGATTTAGTACTACAAGCGGACGTGCAGGTACGGCAAAAGCACTTGTCGCGCCAGATTCCCGCGGGTTGCGCGGCATGCTCCAACAGGCGCCCCGGGTGGTTTTGCTCGCTTGGCAGCGCAGTACTGGCCGATCTTGAGCTGGCTACAAGCACCATCAGCCTCCCGGCGCAGGCCTCACTGTTCACGCAAGGTGAGGAAGCTCGCTGCCTTTACCTTATTTGCAGCGGATATCTCAAGCTGACGGCGGGGCGTGCTGACGACCGGCAGATGATTGTTCGCGTAGCGGGTCCAGGCTCGATGCTGGGGCTTTATGCGGTTCTATCCCACGGCGTCTATGAGGTTTCGGCCGAGTCACTCACCACGGCGCAGTTGCGCCCTGTCGAACGCGACCGGTTCCTCAGCTTCTTGCGCAGCCACAAGGAAGCGCAAATGCGCGCCGTGCAGTGCATCTGCCAGGAATACCGCTTTGCGCTTCAGGACGCCTGCCGCATCGCGCTTTCAGAAACTGTGGCGACACGGCTTGGCCGGCTGTTGCTTGAGCTGGCCCACCAGATTGGCGAGCACCTGCCGGGCGGCGAGTTCCGTTTTCCACTGCTTCTCACCCACGAAGAGATGGCATCTATGACCTGTACCACTCGCGAAACCGTCACCCGCACGCTGGGCCAGTTCCGCAAGGCCGGCTGGATCTCGATCGAAGACTCAATGGTGACTGTGCACCAGACGGAAAAGCTGCAATTGCTGATGTAAAGAATTCAGTCATTTGATGCACGCTACCGCTTCATTTGTACCCCGTCGTGCGTGGTTACGCTCCCTTGTGCCCGGTCTCCTGAGTCAAACGAGCTATGATTTCTATAGCTGACCCCTCGTCAATGCGGGAGCTTCAAGCATTATGATCCGTTATTCAATTACCACTGCCGTACTCTTCCTTTCCTGCTGCGCTGTTTTCACCCAGACACCCGGCACCGACGCTGCGGCTTCGCAATCCGCGCCACAGGCTGCGGCTCAGCCCGCGAACCCGGCTGTGCCGGGTGTTGCCAGCACTGAAGGCACCACGGTGTTGCAGTTCCAGAAAATTGAGGACGCGTGGAGCGATGCGGAAAACCGCAATGATCAATACGCGCTTGAACTGGTACTCTCGCCGCTGCTCATCGACGTTTCAGCTACCGGCGACATCACCACCCGCAACCAGCAAGTGATGCTGGTGATGAACAACGATGACAAGACGCTGAACCTGCAGCAGAAGGTCATCACCGTGCGGCTGCTGGGCGATATAGCCGTGGTAAACGGCACTTACGAGCTGCGCCACAAAGTGAGCGGTCCTGAGGTAGTTGAGAAGGGCGTGTTCACGCACGTGTTTGAACGCGTACGGAACGGCTGGCTGTGCACCAACTCGCAGCGTACCGTTTTGCGCACCGAGACGGCGGGCAAGGCCGGTAAGAAGTCGTCCACTGCCGAAGAGCCCTTCCATATTCCGTTCTTCTCCAGAGGTGAAAAGAGCACCACGACAACCACACAAACGACGACTCCGCCGCGGCAATAGCTGCGGTTCTCGCACGCCGTCGACGGTTGTATTGGTTTACGCCTCCGGTACCCGTCAAGCCCACTCTCTTGAGAGCACCCGCCAACTCCGCCTTTTTCAATCGCTTGCGATCATTAGAGCTTTGCGTGCTTTCTCCGCTGATCCGCTACGCTTGAAGCATGTCATTCCAATTTGACCCGCGTCTACCGCCTGCGGCCTTGCGGCGAACCCCGTACGTGACGGCCACAAGTTCCATGTTTTCAGGGTTTTGATATCTAAGTCGTTTAAGATGATGAATTTATGACACTTTGTGCCACTCTCTGCGCGAGTAACCCTCGTTGAATCAAGATTTTGCCCGAAAAGGGATGGGGGGGTGGGGGGGTGGTACGGTACGGACCGACCGGGGACATACCTGACACTGCACAAGTCCATGGACGTTTGATTAGAACGTGTGGATGGGCTGGGTAGGCGAGTGTCGTTGTTCGTGAACCGTGATTCGTGAGACGAAGAATTCGGTCGGCTGTTCAGGTTGGACGACGGTCCACCAACCACGGGGCGCGTCCTCGACCATCCCCTCAAGTCAGACAGAGTCGCAGCCGATAAGACCCGCAGCGGGCGCGGCGGCCGGGTGCTGCCAGGCGTGACTCTTTTTTGCAGCGGCGCTGGTAGTGGCGAGGCGCTGAAGCCGGGAGCCGTGGCGGCGGGGCTGGCGTCGGGAACCATGTGACGACGGCGATGAGCACACTGCTCAACGCGCCCGACCAACAGATTCGAGACGACGGTTGGTTCCTTCGACCTTCGCGAACTGCCACAGGAACGCGCGGCGTGGCTCGTGGCTCGTGAATTGTGGTGCGCCCCGGAATGCAGATCGCATTTGAGAACCTGTTTACAATCTCGTGTTATTTCCTCCGCCAGTCCGCAAAGGCGGACGACAGATGGTAGCCCCAGGCACAAGCCTGGGGAAAGTCGCCTTTCTACCGCATAGCCCACTTAAGCGGGCGTAAGAGTCCCTTCCGATTGCGATCGGAAACAGGCTCTAACGATTGACCACAGGCGTAACACGAACCGCGTATCACGAGTCACGACGCACGACCCACGACTCCCCGCTCCCGCTTTTGCCCCTGGATGCGGATGGCAACATGCACCAGGCTCAGCGCTGCCGGCGTCAACCCGGGAATACGGCTGGCCTGCCCGATGGTGATGGGCCTTACTCGCTCGAGTATTTCGCGCATCTCACGCGAGAGCCCGCTGATTACGCCGTACTCGATCCACTCAGGAATTGCGACCCCCTCGGCCGCTTTTAATTTTTCAATCGACTTCTTCTGCTGGTCCAGGTAGCCGGCAAACTTGATTTCGGTTTCGACTGCGCGGGCTTCGTTGCGCATCACACTGCGCCAGACGGGATCGGAAACCTCATCGCGCGAATGTCCGAATGCAGCCAGCATAGAATCGCCTTGAAGCTGATCACCGAGCGCCGCGAGGATGGGCTCGATTGAAACTTCGGGGCGCTTGAGCAGTTGTGCCCAGGTGAGGCCGGCCGTCGCAGTCAGGTCGCCGAATCCCGCCGACGCCAGTTTTGCGTGATCGACCTTGCTTGAGCTGAGCAGCGCGGCCAGCGCGGCCATGCGCGCCTGCTTCTGCTCGTATTCAGCCCATGCCTCGTCGTTAATAAGTCCCAGTCGCCGGCCGTGTGGCGTCAACCTGCGGTCCGCGTTGTCAATGCGCAGATGCAGCCGAAATTCGGCACGCGAGGTAAACATGCGGTAGGGCTCGTTGGTTCCTTTCGATATCAGGTCGTCGACCAAAATGCCCGTGTATCCCTCGCTGCGATCCATGGTGAAGGCAGCTTCGCCTTTCAGCCACAGCGCCGCGTTAATGCCGGCCATAATGCCCTGGCATGCAGCCTCTTCATATCCGCTAGTTCCATTGATCTGCCCGGCCAGGTAAAGGCCTTCCATCGACTTGACGCGCAATGTGCGATCAAGCTCGGTGGCATCGACCGAGTCGTATTCGATGGCGTAGCCGGGGCGCAGCATTTCGGCATCTTCGAGACCGGGGATGGAGCGGACAATCTGCCACTGCACCTCCATCGGCAGCGATGTAGACATGCCGTTAACGTAGACCTCGTGCGTGTTCAGTCCCTCGGGTTCGAGGAAGAACTGGTGTTGCGTCTTGTCAGGAAACTTGACGATCTTGTCTTCGATTGACGGGCAGTAGCGCGGGCCGATGCCCTCAATGCGGCCGGAGTACATGGCCGAGCGGTGCACATTTTCGCGGACCAGACGCAGCGTCTCCGGCGTGGTGAAGGCGATGTGGCAGCTCACCTGCGGCTGAACGATTTTCTTTGTGCGGAAGCTGAATGGCGTGGGCTCGGCGTCGCCGGGCTGCTCTTCAAATGCCTCCCAGTGAATCGTACGGCCGTCGAGGCGCGGCGGTGTTCCGGTTTTGAGTCTGCACGTCCGAAGCCCTAAAGCCCGCAGCGCCTCGCCGAGCAGCACCGATGCGGGTTCGCCCGAGCGGCCGGCGGGGTAGCGCTCTTCGCCGCAGTGGATGAGGCCGTTCAAGAATGTGCCGGTGGTGATGATGCTTGCCCCGGCCATCAGCCGGCGTCCGTCGCGCAGCTTAAGGCCGAGAACCTTTCGGCGGGGGCGCGTGGGATAGAGCTCGGGTGAGTTAGCAGTTGAGGTATCCCACGTCTCAGAATCGAGACGTGGGGCACCCAGACCGTTGCGTGCGCCGGCTTCTTGTTCCCTTGTTCCCTTGTTCCCTTGTTCCCTGAATTCGATCACCAGATCGACAACCTCAGCCTGGCGGATGTGCAGGCCCGGTTGCGACTCCAGCACTTCGCGCATCTTTACCCGGTAGAGTTGCTTGTCGCACTGGGCACGTGGACTCCAAACAGCGGGACCGCGAGAGGAGTTGAGCAGACGGAACTGGATGCCGACAGCGTCAGCCACCTCGCCCATGATGCCGCCCAGCGCGTCGACTTCGCGCACCAGGTGTCCCTTGGCTACGCCGCCAATGGCCGGGTTGCAGCTCATTTGCGCAATCAGGTCCATGTTCATGGTGATGAGCGCGGTCTTGAGGCCCATGCGTGCTGCGGCCATGGCCGCCTCGCAGCCGGCGTGTCCCGCGCCCACCACCACGACATCGTATTGTTCGGTGAAAGCCATCCAATCCCATTCTATTTATGGCCAGGGCATGTGCGCGCCGCCCGTGCCCTAAAGAGTGGGGCGATTTATAATCGGAGCTCAGCAAATACCTATTCTGGCTGCTAAGCCCAATTGTTCCCATGCGATATTGCTTGTGCGGAAACGTGGCTATTGAGAACGGTGCGGAATGCGCACGGTGCAGGGCTCTGCGAGTGCTCGGGCTACAACCCGACGCGTCGGACAAAGAGATCAGAACCGCGTATCACGTGCTGGTGAAGGTGTGGCACCCCGACCGATTCCAGAATGACCCCACCCTGAGCGAGGAAGCGGACGAGAAGCTGAAGGAGATCAACTCGGCTTTTGGCTATCTCACTTCCGACGCCGCGCTTCAGGATTCAGCGCGCAAAGAGCAACGCCACACTCGGCCGAGGGCTCACGATTACCCTTCGCCACCAGCCGACGACTCAAGCGAAGATGCAACCGCTTCGGCGCCGCAGCCAGAACCCGCGCGTGCCGGGCGGCCCGGCTGGATTAGGCTGCTGACGGGGATTTTTTTCTCAACTTTTGCAAAGACATGCGCATACATTGCCGCGTTTGCCTTGGTCGGGTGGATCCTGTTCAAGCCGACAGACAGGTTTCTTACTTCTGAGCCCCTTACCGCCGCGACTTACCAGCAGTTCAAGACCGATATGCAGAGAGGACTATGGGGCGCCGGAACCATAATCTCAGGTTATTTCAGCGAATTATGGCAGGGTAACGACCCGCACAAGAAGTCGCTTCCAGTCCCGTCCGGGGCCGCAGCCGTGCCGCAACAGGAACCAGGAGAACCGGCACAGGAAACGGTGAAGCTGCAATCGAACCCTTCACCCGCTGAGACGGTCAAGATTTTGCCGTATGTGACGGCGGCCTTGAGCAAAGACGAGGTGATCGCGGTTCAGGGGCCTCCCACTTCAACTTCAGGGGACAAATTAATCTACGGGCATTCCGAGCTCGATTTCAGAGGCGGCAAACTCGTGGGCTGGAAGCTTGATCCTGATTCTCCGCCCATCCGCGTAAAACTTTGGCCCGATGCGTCGGTCGATCCCGATCTGGATTCGTTCTGGATGGGTTCATCAAAGAATGAAGTATTGGTGGTGCAGGGCACGCCGACCTTCTGGTCTGAGAACACATTCGGCTACGGCGGTTCGGAGGTGTACTTCAAGAACGGCAAAGTAGTGAATTGGAAAAACGATCCCGAATCGGTCCCGCTCCGCGCCAAGCGGCGCTGAAGCTCTCAGCGAAACAGCTCGATACGTGGAGTCAACATTCTCGCCGGAGTGCCCGAAATTCTACGCTGGAGTTACAGGAAGAAAGACGCGAATAATCGTGC
>Ga0302187_10002685_pt1 | contig 14595 bp, 13 predicted proteins | sample II_Bog_E1_3_FD_202120 | JGI IMG/M metagenome (GOLD analysis project Ga0302187, IMG submission 202120) | Peat permafrost microbial communities from Stordalen Mire near Abisko, Sweden - II_Bog_E1_3 | ecosystem: Environmental > Terrestrial > Soil > Wetlands > Peat | place: Sweden: Abisko...
ATTCCTGAAGGAATCTTCAAGAAGACTGACATCGGCGCACAGTAAGAGTCACACCCGGCAATACGAAACGAAGTTGCAAGAACGAAGAGGCCGCCTGCAGGGGCGGCCTCTCTTTGTTGCCTCGGGATCTTCTACTTTGGTGGGCCAAAGCGCTGGTCGAGCCCGCTGATCAGGGAGAGTGCGGCAGGATCGTTGGGCGAGATCTGCAACGCGACCATGGCTTCGGTTCGAGCTTCGTCCGCATGTCCGATGGTGGCCAGCGCTCCGGCAAGGTTCACGTGAAACTCAGTGTCTGTGGGCTGAATGCGAATGGCCTCGCGCTCCTGCGCGATGGCTGCGGGCCAGTTGCCCAGATCGGCATAAGCGGCTGCGAGGTTGTTGTGCTGCCCGGCGGCGAAGCCATCTTCTCCCGGATGCGCAGACAGGGCGCGCTGGAAGAGGGACACGGCGCGCGCAGGATCATGACCGCCGTCGCGCGCGAGCAGGCCCAGCGCAGAGAGCACATTCTCGTTGTTGGGCTCGGCCGCGAGGGCGCGTTCCAGCAGCGGAGCTGCGAGTGCAGGCTGCCCGGCGCGCAGCAGGATGAGGCCGCGTTCGCCATCGGTGTCGGCATCGGTGGGATCGATGGCCGAGGCGCTATCGAGCAAAGCGAGCGACTGCTTGAGGTCTCCACGATTGGCCTCGATCCAGGCGAGACCACGCGAGGCGGTGACGAAGTCGGGACGATCCGGTGGAAGCTCTGCATTGGCGAGCTCCATCGCCGCTCGGAAGTTCACCTCGGCGTCGCTGGCGCGCGCAGCATCGTTGCCTTGCGCGCTGGCCACCATGACGCGAAGGAAGGGAGCATCGGGCGACTGCGTGAGCGTGGTAGCGAAGAGCGTCGCGTCATCCTTCCAGTCAGGATTGCGGAGGACGATGACCGCGAAGAAGCCGAGGAGCGTGGCCGCAAGCAGCGAGGGAGCGGCATAGCGGCGAGGCGATTCCGGAAGGCGCTCGAGCAGTGTGCTCGCGACGACGACAAGAGCGATGCAAAAGCCAAAGGAGGGGAGGAAGAGATAGCGCTCGGTGAAGGCGTTGCGTCCGAGGGCGCTGAGATTCATCGCGGGCAGCAGCGTGATCAGTGTCCACGCGAGGCCGAAGATCCCAAGGAGCAGCTTGCTGGTGGTGGCTGCCATCCCGGTCTTCGTCGAGGCGCCACGTTGCACCAGCCACACGATGGCGGCGATGAGTGCGACGAAGAATGCCAGGCCGCCCAGGGCGCGCGGCTCAGTGATCGAGCGGATCGGATGGAAGAGGACGTAGGCGTTGAGGCTCAACGGCAGGATGAGCTTGCCAAGGTACTGCACCAGCAGCCAGAGATCGTTGAGCGCGAATTGAAGAGGGTTCAGCAGCCAGTCACGATGACCGGATTCGAGCCCGCCCAGTGCGGCGAAGCGGATGCCGAAGTAGAGAAGCAGTGTGGCGAGCGACGGAGTCACGGCGAAGAGCATGCTGCGCAAGCTGCGCTGGCGCGGGTCCCGGGATGACTCGGATGGCAGCAGAACTTCCACCGCGAGGATCAGCAGCGGGAAGATGATCGCGGTCTCCTTCCAGAGCAGAGCCAGGAAGAAGCTGACGCAGCCGAGCGTGAGCACGAGACTACGGCGCGTGGCAGCTTCACGCGCTCGCAGGTAGAGCGCGAAGGCGATCACCAGAAAGAAGGTGCAGCCCAGCTCAGGCAGCGCGGCGATCCAGTCGAGCGACTCGGTATGGATGGGGTAGAGCGCGAAGAGAGCTGCGACGGCGAAGGCTGGCTGCCAACGGCTGAACAATCTGCGTGCCACAAAGAATGCAGCGATGGCACAGGCGATGGCGAAGAGCAGACTCACCACGTGGAAGGGCTCCGCGTTCGGCCCGAAGGCCCCGAGCACGATGCGGTAGGTGAGCATCTGCAGGGGGCGGTAGTCGACGCCCTGCAGCGACTGCGAATGCGAGTCGAAACGGGTGTCGGTGGTGAAGAGCCGCGAGAGCGGCGTGCTTGGGCGCAGGTTCTCGTTGAGGACAATCTGCTGGTGGTCATCCCAGACGAAGCCGTTCGAGAGGCTGTTGCCATAGGCTGCGACGAGCAACACCACGAGCGCGGCACAGCACAGCAGCATGTTGCTGAAGCTTGACTTCGTGCCAACGCCCGACTGCGCTTTGCGTACGGCGGCGGTCTGCGGGGAACGCAGCTTCGCCTTCGCTTCCATCCTGGGACTCATGTCTTAGCGTGCCTGCTGTTGTTGTTGCTGGGCCTGCTGGTTGCTGCGCTTTGCCGGGGCTGGTTGTTCCGGCACGGCTTGCGCCTTCTCGACGAGGATCGACCAGTCTTCTGGGACGGGAAGCTCGCGATCGAGCTGCGGTATGCCCTCGCTGGGCTCCACGCGCACGGCTACGGTCAGTTCGCTCTTGGTGCGGCCGCGGAACATGCCGTGCGTCGGGGGAACGTCGGCGTAGTCGCGGCCGATGGCGGTGCGGATGTGGCGATCGGTGACGAGGAGGTTGTTGGTGGGATCGAAGCCCACCCAGCCAAGCTCAGGCAGGAAGCATTCGACCCACGCATGGGTTGCGGAGGCGACCGAACGATCGTGCGCTCCTTCGCCATGGAAGAGATAGCCCGAGACGTAGCGGCAGGGGATCTGCAGCCGCGTGCGCACCAGCGCGATCATGATGTGCGCAAAATCCTGGCAGACACCGGCCTTGGTGGAGAGCGCGAGCTCGATGGGTGAGTCGGCCTTGGTCGACTTGGGCTTGTAGTCGAAGTACTCGTAGAGCTGCTTGTTCAACGTGCGCAGGACGGTCAGCGGATCGTCCTTGCGACGCAGGTCGAACTCCGTGGCCAGCGCCTCGAGCGCGGGCGTCGCTTCGGCGAAGGCGCTGGGCAGCAGCATCTCCCAGAAATCGCTCTCGTGCACCTCGCGGTCCATGTCCTCCCAGGCCGTCTCGTCCAATGCTTCAGGAAGCTCGAGGGCGGGTTCGACCTCAACGAGGGACTCGGCGACGATGACGAGCTGACCATGCTGGCCGGGGATATCGAAGTGGTGTACGTGGTTGGCAAGGTGGTCGCGATAGCTGAAGACGCGACAGCGCGGCGAGACCGAGAGATGAAACGTGAGGCAGCGCTGGTTCGCATCCGAGCGCGGATGCATGCGCGTCTCCATGATGCTTTCGCTGACCTGCGACTTGTACGCGAACTTGGTGAGATGACGGATGGAGTAGTACATCGGTTCCCCCTGCTCGTGCCGGTAGATGAGTTCCGGCTCCTGCTGCACTTCCATGCTGCAACGTACCTTTCCGTTGTCCCGCGGGTTATCCCGCCAGGGCAGCCTGCACGGAGTAGTCCACGTACAGGTGATAGATGGTGTCGTGAATGGCGCTGCACTGGCGTTGAATGCCGCGCAGATAGCCCACGATGTCTCCGTTCAGGATCTCGTCGACGGACGCGAAGGCGAGAGACGCGCTGAGGCGGCCGGCGATGCGATGGAGCTCTTCGGCGCGCTGCTTGCCGCTTACCTTCTGGATAGCCTGAAGCGCCTGTTCGACGCTCTGGATGGAGAAACGAAGCGAATGGGGGAACTCTTCGTCGAGCAGCAGGAACTCGAGGATACGCTCGGGAGTAAGGTCGGCGGTGTAGACCTTGCAGTAGGCCTCGAATGCGGTGGCGCTACGAAGCAGCCCCATCCACTCGAGGTACTCATTGCCCTCGGCCACACGATCGGGCTGCGACCAGAGGTCTTCGTGATACGCCTCGAGCAGCATGGCCGTGGCGCTGGCGCGCTCCAGGAAGCGACCCACCTGGATAAACTGCCAACCTTCGCCGTGGCTCATGGTGGAGTCGGTGACGCCCTGAAACTGGTGGACGGAATCAAGCACCATCTGCAGGAAGGCGGACTGGGCTTCGGTGGCATCCTGCAAGGCGGCGGGCTGGCCGAGCTGGCGGATCTCAGGGCGCGTGGAGTCGAGATAGAGCGAATTCAGGCGCTGCCACTGCTCGGTGGAGATCTGCTCGCGCACGTGGCGTGCGTTCTCTCGCGCGGACATGATGCAGGAGAGCACCGAAGTCTTGTTTACCGTGTCGAAGGTGAGCGCATTGGCGAAGGCATAGGGATTGCCTTCCCATTTGACCCGCTTGGGCTTGCCCAGCGCCTGCAAGACGCGCAGCCAGCGGTGGTCGGAGCTCGTGGAGCTCTCGTCCAGCATCAGGTTCAGGTTGACTTCGAGCAGGCGCGTCGTGTGCTCTGCGCGCTCTAGATAACGCGACATCCAGTAGAGAGAGTCGGCAACGCGGGAAAGCATACTCAAATGTACACTGCCGGTTTTTACGGCAAGTCAGGGCGACCCAGGGCGCGAGGCACTATGCTCGAGAGGTCTCCGTGCTTGGCCTCGACATCATCGCTCAGGACACCATGGCCTTCCCTTGGCACCAGCGCACGCCGGTGCATGGGTTGCGCATCGTCATTCCTGTAGGCGTGGCATTGGGCATCGGCGCGGCGACCGGGCATGAAGCTGCCGGAGCGATCGCAGCCGGTGCGGCCTATACGGTAGGCTTCGCCGCGTTCCATGAGGCCCTGGCCTCGGACCTGTTGAGCATGTTCCTCCTCACGCTGGGAATTGCGTCGGGGACCCTGATCGGCTCGCTGGCCGCACCGTGGGTCTGGACGACGCTGCTGGTCGTGGGCATCGCAGCCGTGAACTACGGCATCGCCTCCAACCTTGGCCCCACGGCCGGATGGATGGCCCAGCAGTGCGCGGTCTACGTGATCATCGCGACCTACTTCCCCAACGGGCTGCACTTCGCGCTGGGCCGGTCGAGCATGATCCTGCTGGGCGGCACGATCCAGATGGCCGTGACAGCGATCTTCCGCATCTTCGCTCCAGCGGCGATCCGACGGCAGCCCGGCCCGACGGTCGTGCAGATTCGATCGCGGCTTCTGGTGCTTTGGCATGAGCTGCTCCATGATGTCCATCTGCGTGGCGCGACGCTGGGCTACATCCTGCGGCTGGCGTTTACGCTGCTGCTCAGCACCTGGGTCTACAAGCACTACGGCGTGCGCAGCGGGTATTGGGCGCCAATGACGGCGGTGCTGGTGCTGCGCCCGCAGTGGACAGGGACGATGAGCCGTGGCCTTGCGCGGCTGCTGGGCACCATGGTCGCTGCGGGGTTCGCGCTGTTCCTGGCACAGTTCACGCCGTTCCCGCAGCCGCTGGTGTTTGTGCTGATCATCGTTGCGGCGTGGGCTTCGTACGCGCTGCAGGCCGTGAACTACGCGGCGTTCTCTTGTTTCCTGACGCTGTATATCGTCTTCCTCTTCCGCTTCGGCGGCTTCTCGCAGAGCTCGGCAGCGCATCTGCGGCTGTTCAATACGGCCCTGGGAGGCGCACTCGCGCTGCTGGTGGACGTCCTGTGGCTGGTCTTCAAGCCGCAGCGATTTCTTCCGCAAACCCGCGACGATACGCCGATTCTGCCTCCCGACGGGATATAGCCCCGGGCGAGAGCGCTCAGCCCGCCGGGCTTTCGTACAATAGAAGGCACTGTGAAACTCGATTTTCTTGGCACTCTGGAGCGCACGCATCGTTGCGGCGACCTCCGCAACGCGAACGCTGGCGAGACCGTAACCCTGATGGGATGGGTCAATCGCCGCCGCGACCACGGCAACCTGATCTTCCTCGACCTCCGCGACCGCAGCGGCATCACGCAGGTGGTGTTCGATAAGGAGGTCTCCGAGGAGGCCCACGCGAAGGCCGAGGCCTCGCGCCCCGAGTACGTTGTCGCCGTCACTGGTAAGGTGCGCCAGCGCGGTGAAGGCCTGACGAACCCGAACATGCCCACCGGCGAGATCGAGATCGTCGCCAGCCAGACGCTGCTGCTGAACGATGCGAAGACCCCACCGTTCTCGCCCGCCGAGGACGCAATCGCCAACGAAGAGGTGCGGCTCAAGTACCGCTACCTCGACCTGCGCCGCGAGCAGATGCAGAAGAACTTCCGCGTTCGGTCCAACGTGGCCATGGCGATTCGCAACTACCTCGTCGGCGAAGGCTTCCTGGAGATCGAGACGCCGTTCATGACGCGGTCCACGCCCGAAGGCGCGCGCGACTACCTCGTGCCCTCGCGCGTCCACCCCGGCAACTTTTACGCGCTGCCGCAGTCGCCGCAGATCTTCAAGCAGATCCTCATGGTCTCGGGCTTCGACCGCTACTTCCAGGTCGCCCGCTGCTTCCGCGATGAAGACCTCCGCGCGGACCGCCAGCCGGAGTTCACGCAGATCGATCTCGAGATCAGCTTCCCGCAGATGAAGACGGTCTTCGCGACGGCGGAAGGCTTCCTGCACGCTGCGTTCTCGGCAGCGGGCATTGAGCTGCCCAGCGAGCCGTTCATCCAGATGACCTACGACGAGGCCATCGCGAAGTACGGCATCGATAAGCCCGACATGCGCTTGCCCGCGATGGCTGACCTCAGCGAAGAGCTCACGCCTGAGCTGCGCACGACGCTGAAGATTGAGCAGGGCCTGCCCGTCCTTGGCTTCGTCATCCCCGGCGTCGGCGAACTCTCCGGCACGGAGCGCAAGAAGCTGTTGTCGGAGATCCGCACGATCTTCGGCGACTGCGGCCTGGATGTGCTGGACACCGCCCGTCTCCGCACCAACGAGGCCTTCGTCCCGCTCGCCGATGCCTGCGCCGCGAAGATCTCCGCCGAGTTGACGGCCTTCAACGGAGCGACGCTCAGCACGAACGATCTTGCCGTCGTCGTCACACCGAAGCTGGACACGCCGGCGATGTGGAACTTCGATCGCCAGTGGATCTGGAAGCGCGTCGGTGCCCTGCGCCTTGACCTGGCGAAGAAGTACGCCGACAAGCACGGACTGTTTGTGCAAACCGGCACCGCGAAGGACTTCAAATTCCTCTGGGTCACCGACTTCCCGATGTACGAGTGGAACGAGGAGTCGAAGACCTGGGACGCGGCACATCATCCGTTCACCTCGCCGCATGAGGAAGACATCAAGTCCGGCGCGCTGGTGAACGACAAGGGCTCTGTCCGTGCGCTGGCCTATGACGTGGTACTGAACGGTACCGAGCTTGGCTCGGGCTCGATCCGTATCCATCGCAAGGACGTGCAGGCGGAGATCTTCCGGTCGCTCGGCATGAGTGATGAAGAAGCCCGCTCGCGCTTCGGCTTCTTCCTCGACGCGCTGGAGTACGGCACGCCCCCGCACGGCGGCATCGCGCTCGGCCTCGACCGCATCGTGATGATCCTTGCCGGAGCAAACTCGCTGCGTGAGGTCATCGCCTTCCCGAAAACAGCCAAGGCCATCGACCTGATGGTCGATGCGCCCAGCGAAGCGACGGCGATCCAGCTCCGCGACCTGCACCTGAAGGTCAACACCCGGAGCTAAATAGGAATGAAAGAGCGAGCCAGACTGGATCGAATCTTCTGGCCGCTCTGGGGCCTCTCATTGCTCTGGAGCCTGGTGCTCTTAGTCTTGGGCTTCACTTGGATGACGCTGATCCTATCGAACGTACATTCTCATCAGGACTGGCAATGGATTTCTGGCACAGTGGTGATGATCGTGTTCCTGCCTCTCGTCTTGCTCGGGACATTTCGTCCGAGATTGTCCGTCGTGCCTCTGTACCTGTGCTCGGCGGTGCCCCTTCTCGAGGTCTTGGGGCTCAATTCCCGAACCGGTGAGGGCACCGCATTCGCGGCCTTCGGAAATCTCGCGCTGATCGGAATACCAGCGCTGCTTACCGCGTTCTTATTCCGCTGGAGGGCTCGCTATCGCTCCGCATGAACGGAATAGCGTGCCCCACATCGAAGTCGGTTCGTTTCCCACGCCTGCGAGGGGACCACGGCAACGGGCAGTCGGATCTTCTTGGGTCTACGCTGCGGCGATGTGATCTTCAGCCTGCGCCTGTTTGGCTGGGACGGTCTCCGCCGCGTGCAGGTACTTGCCGATGTCCTCGCGCTTCCACTTGTCGCTCAGCGCGTGAAGGTGGGACATAAAGCCTTCCATCTCCGCCATGCGGGTAGTTGGGGCGTACGTCACCTCGGGCGGGTTGGTCGGCTTCACCGTGCGGCTTACGAAGCCCTTCTCCTCCAGCGTGCGCAGGCGCAGCGTGAGGATGCGCGCGCTGATGCCCTCTGCCGCGCGGCGCAGAGCGCCAAAGCGCATCGCGCCGTTGTGCGAGAGCAGCCACAGGATGTGCAGCGTCCAGGGGCGCGTCAGCATCTCCAGCAGGCCGCCCATGGCGCAGCCGGCGGTGATCTCCGCCGTGGGTCTCCGGATCTCTTCGCTTCGTTTTGTCGCCATCGTCGTTCCTCCCGGGAAGTGGTTACTCCGCAGTGCCTGCTTACGCGAAAGTGCCTACTTCGCAAGCTCAGGGTACTTACTTATAGTAACCAAGGAACGACGTGCGCTGCACGAGACACGGAATTCCAGACCCAGGGGCGCGGCCATCCGGCTGCCATAACGACGAAGGACATTCGATGAAGATTCTCCATCTTGATTCCAGCGTGACCGGCGCGAACTCCATCAGCCGTCCGCTTACGGCGGCCACTGTGGCTCGCCTGCTTGAGCTCAACCCCGGTGCCGAGGTGACGTACCGCGACCTCGTCAACGAGCCCCTGCCGCACAACACCGCTGCCGCCCGCACACCTAGCGCCATCGGCCCGGATGCCACCGCCGAGCAGAAGCTCGAGGTCAAGCTGGGCGAGACGCTGCTCGACGAGCTCTTCGCGGCGAATGTAGTGGTCATCGGCGTGCCGATGTACAACTTCGGCATCTCAAGCCAGCTGAAGAGCTGGATCGACTACCTCGCTGTCCCGGGCAAGACCTTCTCCTATTCGGCGGAAGGCCCGAAGGGCCTGCTCGGTGGACGCCGTGTGATCCTGGTCAGCACGCGCGGCGGACAGTACGGCCCCGGCTCGCCGTACGAGATCGCGGACTTCCAGGAGAAGTACGTCAAGTTCGTGTTCGGCTTCCTCGGCATCACCGAGGTTGAGGTGATACGCGCCGAGGGCATCGGCCGTCCTGACGTTCGCGAGACGGCGATTGCGGCTGCGAAGCAGCAGATCGCAGAGCTGAAGTAGTCCAGGTCCCAGCCCGGGTCCGAGGTTCCGGACCCGGGGCACCCGGCTTTGCTAAGTCCTAGTACGCGCTGGCGTCCGTCAGCGTCTTTACCTGCTCCTCGCTGAGCTTCAGCTGGACGGCAGCGAAGAGTGCTTCGAGCTGCTGCGGCGAGGTCGCGCTGGCAATCGGCGCGATCACGGTGGGCTGCGCCAGCAGCCATGCAAGCGCGATCGAAGCCTGCTGCGCGCCTGTCTCGGCACTCACCTGTTTGAGGGCAGCGAGGACCTTCATGCCACGGTCGTTGGGAGTGTTGAAGTACTTCTCCACGCGCGAGCCGCGGCCTTTGCCCTTGGTGTCCTCGAGGGTTTGGTACTTGCCGGTGAGGAAGCCCGAGGCCAGCGAGAAGTAGACGATGGAGCCCAGGCCAAGCTCCGCGAGCACCGGCGCGAGGTCTTTCTCGTACGCTTCACGGTCGATCAGGTTGTACTCCGGCTGCAGCGTGGCGTAGGCGGGCAGCTTCTTCTCGGCGGAGACCTTTTCGGCCTCGCGCAGACGCTCGCCGCTATAGTTCGACGCTCCGATGAACCGTACCTTGCCTTGCGCGATCAGCTGCTGATAGGCCTCCAGCGTCTCATCGAGCGGCGTGGTGGGGTCATCCTTGTGCGACTGGTATAGGTCGATCGTGTCGGTCTGCAGTCGCTTGAGCGATTCCTCGACCTCGCTGAGGATGTACTGCTTCGAGAGGCCTTCGCCAACATCCGGCATCTTCATCCCAACCTTGGTGAGCAGCACGATCTTGTCGCGCTTGCCGCCCTGCTTCAACCATTTGCCGAGGATCTCTTCGCTCTCGCCGCCCTTGTTGCCGGGCTTCCACGCCGAGTACACGTCGGCGGTGTCGATGCAGTTGAAGCCGCGATCGACGAAGGCATCCAGCACGGCAAAGGATTGCGCCTCGTCGATGGTCCATCCAAATACGTTGCCACCAAGCACCAGCGGCACAATCTTCAGGTCAGTCTTGCCCAGCGAACGCAGCTCCATGAGTCCAGGTTCTCCTTCAGTCCTGTTGGAGTCTGTCGCGCGCCAGAAGGATGCAATCGTGCGATGTGCGGCCATGCGGGGCGTGCTATGCTCGCCGCATGTTTCACAATTTATCTGCTCGGAGGCCCATGATGGGGCTGCTTCGACCGCTCACCGCCCTGGCCTGCTCTGGCCTTGCTGGCGGCCTTTCTGTGATGGCGCTCTCTGCGCAGACCTCGGCTCCGCCCGCAGATCTCGTCCTGAAGAACGCCACCGTGATGACCGTGACGCACGGCACGCTGGAGCATGCCAGCGTGTGGGTGCACAACGGCAAGATCGCTGGTGTGGGCGCGACCGTGAATGCGCCCGCAGGCGCCATGGTTGTCGATGCGACGGGCAAGTATGTCACGCCCGGCATCATCGATCCGCATTCACATTCGGCGCTGGGCAGCGATGTGAATGAAGCCACCAGCCCGGTGACGCCGTCGATGATGATGATCGATGCGTTTACGAACTCCGACAAGGCGCTGTACCAGGCCCTGGCCGGTGGCGTGACGACGGAGCTGCTGCTGCATGGCTCGGCGAACATGATCGGCGGCCAGGCGGTCGTCATCAAGAACAAGTTTGGCCTCGACCGCGACAGCATGTTGTTCCCGAACGCCCCGCGTTCCATCAAGTTCGCGAGCGGTGAGAACCCGAAGCGCGTCTATGGCAGCCGCGGCATCGTGCCCTCCACGCGCATGGGCAACTTCGAGGTGATGCGCGAGGCCTTCGAAGATGCCAAGCACTACATGGCAGGCTGGGACGCGTACAACGAGAAGGTAGCCAAGGGCGACAAGACCGCCGTGGCGCCGAAGGTCGACCTGAAGCTTGAAGCGCTGGCCGACGTGCTGCGCGGCAAGATCTACGTGCAGATTCACTGCTATCGCGCGGATGAGTTCCTCACCGAGGAAGCGCTTGCGAAGGAGTACGGCTACAAGATTCGCGCGTTCCATCATGCGCTGGAGATGTACAAGGTGGGCGACAAGATTGCTCCGACCGGCACAGGCATTGCGACCTTCGCCGACTGGTGGGGCTTCAAGGATGAGGCCTGGGATGCGATCCCGTGGAACGCCGTGATGAGCATGCGCGAAGGTGTGCGCGTGGCGCTCAAGTCGGACTCGAACGACTATGTTCGCCGCCTCAATCAAGAGGCCGGCAAGATGGTGCATTACGGCGGCGCTACGGAAGAAGAAGCACTGCGCATGATCACGCTGAACGCCGCGTGGATCATCGGCGTGGATGATCGCGTCGGTTCGATCGATACCGGTAAGGATGGCGATCTCGTGATCTGGAGCACCGATCCGCTGAGCACCTATGCGCGTGCGGAGAAGGTGTACATCGATGGCGACCTGTTCTTTGATAGCTCCATCGCAGGCTTCGGTACGCCGCACTTTCACGGCGTGATGAGCGAGGCCGGCTTCAGCGGCGCAGACGATGAAATCGGAGACGGAGAGGGAGCACGCTAATGACGATTCGACTTTCAGCGATTGCTCTTCTCGGGCTCGCCGTGATTGCGACTTGCGGCCTTGCCGCTGCGCAGGCTCCGGTAGGTCCTAACCTCACCAGCACCGCCGAGGAGCAGACGATTGCGATCATCGGCGGCAAGCTCCTCACGGTCTCGCACGGCATCATCGAGAATGGCACGATCATCCTTCAGTACGGCAAGATCGCTGCCGTTGGCACACCGGCGACGGTGAAGATCCCCACGGGCGCAACGATCATCGATGCCAAGGGCAAGACGGTCTATCCGGGGCTGTTTGATTCGGAGTCGCACCTTGGCTTGTTCGAGGTGGGCTCGGATGCGAACGCTCGCGATCTTGTTGAGACGGCCGATGAGATCGAGCCACAGATGCATGTCTACGATGCCTTCCATGCCGAGACGGAGCGCATCCCGGTGCAGCGGATCAACGGTGTGACCAATGCGCTGATCTCGCCGGAGCCTGCGGATTCCTTGCCAGGGCAGGACAGCGTGATCCAGCTCTATGGGCGCGACCGCGATGCGATGTTCATCTCGAAGGACACCGCGCTCTCGATGAACTTCATGGGTGATGTGCGCCGTCGCGGAGGTCCCGGCGGTGGAGGCAAGTTTCCCGGCACGCGCATGGGCGTGGCGTCGCAGCTGCGCCAGACGTTCCTCGATGCACTGGCGTATGAGGCTTCGCTGAAGGGCGACAAGAAGGGCCCGGCACCCAAGCGCGATTTGAAGATGGAGGCTCTGCTGCCTTACCTGCATGGTGAGAAGCTCGTGGTGCTCTCGTGTGAAGAGGGCTACGAGGTTGAGGTAGCGATGGGCATCGCGAAGGAGTTCCACCTCAAGGTCGCGCTCAATCATGTGACGCATACGCAGGATGTGCTGGACAAGATCGCGAGCTATCACGTGCCGGTCATCGTGGGTCCCATCTACGATGCTCCGATGGCGAACGAGCGCTACGACGCTGTGTTCTCGCTGCCGGCGGAGCTGGCGAAGCGCGGGGTCACGGTGGCCATCTCGACCGGCGGCGAAGGCATGGCGGACAGCCGCAACCTTCCCTATGCTGCGGGCTATGCCGTGGCCTATGGCCTGCCCTATGACGAGGCGCTGAAGAGCATCACGCTGACTCCCGCGACGATCTTCGGCCTTGGGGACAAGCTGGGCTCGCTCGATGCAGGCAAGACGGCGAACGTGGTCATCGCGAACGGCGACCCGCTGGACGTACGCACCAACGTGGAGCAGGTCTTCATCGAAGGCATCGCGGTTCCGATGGTCTCGCGGCAGACGAAGCTGCGCGATGAGTACGCTCCGCTGGTGAAGGGCGGCATTAAGTAAGCGAATAGTGAATAGCGAATAGCGAATCGTGAAGCAAAACGACGAGGCCCGGTGCAGTTTGCATCGGGCCTCGTCGCATCTCTTGTCTCGAATCTGCCTCAGTTCATCCAGCGCTTGTCGTTGGGATCGCGCTCGTTGCGCTTCTCTTCGTCGAGGTCTACGTAGCGTCCGCTGGAGTCGATGTTCACGTTCTTGCCCTGTCCGCGCATGTATACCTGAAACTTCTTGGCAGCGCGGCGACGTTTGGCGCGATACCAGGCATTGCGCCAGCCGAACGCCGTTTCGCTGGCTGCGAAACGAACGCCACGGCGCGGAGCCAGGCGAATGTAGAGGAAGCCGGCCAGCGCAACGCACAGCACCGTGACAGCAGAGAAGCGGTCGCCACTGATGAAGGCGAGGGCGAGGTAGACGAGCAGGTAGATCGCTGCCATGTGCCGCGCCTTCATGCGCAGCACGAAGAACAGCGTGATCTCCTGATCCGGGTAAAAGCGCGCATAGGCGAGAACAAAGGCCATGACCGCGGCCCACATGCCGCCGGTGGCACTTTCGGGCGAGATCCATGTGCCTTGGCCGCCCAGCAACAAGGCGACGAGGCAGGCGATACCAGCGCCGGGGATGGTGGACAGGAAGAAGTACTCCGCCAGCCAGCGCGATCCCATGTCATCTTCGAGTGTCGAGCCGAAGAACCAGATCGAAAGCAGCGCGAAGAGAGTGCTGACCAGATCGCGACCGACGAAGGAGAACGTCAGCGGCGTCCACAGGTGGGGATAAAGCGTCGCGGGGCTGAGTACGAGAAGATGGATACAGCGAAGCGCGAGTAGCGGCGAAGCGATGCCCAGCAACGCCAGGGCAAGGTAAACGATCACGGCCGCTAGTACCAGCTGTCGTGTGACTCCACGAAACGCCGGCAGTGCCAGCATCACCGGACCATTGGATCGGAAGGCCATCGGCTCTATCTTTCTGCGCGATTTTCTTACGGTGAAGTAACCGGTTCTCTATCGCGCTGCGTCATATTGACGCGAAGTCCGAGCCCGGCTAGAACTAGAAGCGAGCTGCCCGAACGTCTGGCTCCATGGTACAAGGCGTCGCGCAACCTCACGAACAGGAGTGGGTTATGTCAGTTGTATGTCCCGAGTGCGACAATCCGGTGGATGTCGATGTCGATGAGATCGAAGCAGGGGAAGTGGTCACGTGCGATGAGTGTGGCACGGAACTTGAGGTCGTCTCGGTAGATCCGCTTCAACTCGCGCCCGTAGACGATGAAGGCTACGACGATGACGACTATACTGAGGAGGAAGATGAAGAAGAAGAGTAATGCCATGCAGCACCTCACCTGGACCTTGACGGGCCGGGCTTTTCTGTTTGCTCTCGTTCTGCTGCTCCTCCCGGGTGTCTCCCGAGCGTTGCCCAGCCCAGTGCCTGCGGCTGCTATTCCTCCACAACGCATCGTGGATGGCAACGTGCTCGATGGCAACGACAAGCCGCTCTCCGGCGCTGTGGTGTACCTCAAGGACTCGAAGACGCTTGCGGTGAAGAGCTACCTGACCGATGACGCGGGTCACTTCCGCTTTGGCGAGCTTTCGCAGACGGCCGACTACGAGATCTGGGCGCAGTACAGCGGCGTCAAGTCCAAGGCAAAGACCATCA
>Ga0302187_10002704_pt1 | contig 14535 bp, 10 predicted proteins | sample II_Bog_E1_3_FD_202120 | JGI IMG/M metagenome (GOLD analysis project Ga0302187, IMG submission 202120) | Peat permafrost microbial communities from Stordalen Mire near Abisko, Sweden - II_Bog_E1_3 | ecosystem: Environmental > Terrestrial > Soil > Wetlands > Peat | place: Sweden: Abisko...
GCGTGGTAGCTCGAGCGAACCAGCGGCCCGCTCTCCACATGGCGAAATCCCATCGCCAGCGCCTCGTGCTTCAGAAACGCGAACTCCTCCGGCGTATAGAAGCGCTGCATCACCAGATGGTCGCGCGAGGGCCGCAGATACTGCCCAATGGTCAGGATGTCCACCCTCCGCTCGGCCAGGTCGCGGAAGACCGCCAGCAGCTCGTGCATCTCCTCGCCCATGCCCACGATGATGCCTGTCTTGGTCACCTGCGTCCAGCCCGCCTCCGCGGCAAGCTCCTTCGCCCGCCGCAGGAACTCCAGCGAGCGAGAGTACTTACCGCCGCTCTTGGCGATGCGATAGAGCCGCGGAACGGTCTCGATGTTGTGGTTCAGAATCTCCGGCCGCGCCGCCACCACAATGCGCAGCGACTCGTCGTTGCCCTGAAAGTCCGGCGTCAGCACCTCCACGCGGCAGCCCGCGGCCTGCGCGCGAATCTCGCGGATCACCTCCGCAAACGCGCGCGCCGAGCCCAGGTTGTCGTCGTCGCGGTTGACGCTGGTAATCACCGCGTGCGCCAGCCCAAGCTGCGCCACCGCGTACGCCACGCGCCGCGGCTCGTCCAGGTCGATCGGCTCCGGCCTGCCCTTGGGCACAGCGCAGAAGCCGCACCGCCGCGTGCACAGGTTGCCCAGCATCATGAAGGTGGCCGACTTCTGGTTCCAGCACTCGCCCAGGTTGGGGCAGTTCGCGCTCTCGCACACCGTGTGCAGGTGCAGCTCGCGAGCCAGCTTCTTCAGGTTGTGGAAGGTCTCGCCGCCGGGCGCACGTGCCTTCAGCCACTCCGGCTTGCGCTCTGGCCGGCGCGGCGCAAGGTCGATCTGTACAAGCTCCGAATTCAGTCCTTCAGCAACCGGAGGTGTCATTGGATAAATTGTATCGTCTCGCGCAGCCGTTGCCAGCAGTTAGCGCAGCCGCTCGCGTGTCTCCTGTCGCACCAGGTAGAGAAAGAACGCCAGCACAAACAGCCCGCGCACCAGAAGGAACGCCTGATGAATCTTCGAGAAGGAATAAAAATCGCCCGCTGCGAACAGCAGGCAACCCGCCGTCACCAGCGCCCAGCCCCACTTGCGCAACCGCAGCAGCCCGAAGATCCCCACCGCCAGCAGCGTGCACAGCGTCAGAATTCCGGTCTTCGACGCGCCTGCGCCGAACGCGCCATGCAGCGCCGCATACACATTCACCATGGTCATCAAGATCATGTACAGGCAGATGGCGGCAATCCCCGGAAGCATCTGCCCCTGCACGCCTGCGCGCTCATCCGTATCACTCATCGCACTCACCCGCCGCTGCCGTCACAGCGTATGCAGATACGCCAGCATGTCTTCGCGCTCCTGCGGAGTCATACTGCCTCCCAGCGCGGGCATCATCGACCGCCCGTACAGCACCGCGTCCATCACGCGGTCGTCATTGGCCGGAGCGCCGCTGGCCAGATACTGCTTCTTGAAGATGCCGCGCAGCGACTGCCCGTTCAGCGGATCGTTGGTGCGGTCGTTGTGGCACTGCACGCAGTGCGCCTGGTAGACGTCGTATCCGCGCGTCTGCTGCGCGTTCAGTTCCGAGAGAGGAGTCGGCGGAGGCAGCTTGGTGCATCCCACCACCGAGGCAACCACCATCGCCACGCCAACCCCGAACATCGCCGCCGCAATCCGTCTCATATTCACCATTCTCGCATCTGCCTCTGCATTCGTCTGTACCGGATCTCTGCTTCCTCCCCACCGATTGGCGTCAACAGGCTGCGGAAAAACTCCTGTTCTTGCCTGCCGGAGGGAGCGTGGGGCTTTAGCCCCACGAAAAAATACCCTGAAATCAAGGGGCTTCAGCCCCGGATTGTCTGCGAGAAGCCGCAATCCAGCCGTTTCAGCAACCTGTTGCCTTTGCCCTGCTTACTCCGCCGCGGCAATCGCCGCCACGATCTTGTCCATTGCATCGCGGTCCTCGCTGTCGCCCGGCAGATGATTGCCAACCAAAATGGAGAAGATCACCGTCTGCCCGCTGGCGCACTCGAGATAGCCGCTCAACGCATTCGCCTCGCCCATCGTTCCGGTCTTCGCAAATACATGCCCCTTCAGCGGAGCCGCAGTGAACCGATCTGCCAGCGTCCCATCCACTCCGCCAACCGGCAGCGACGCTTTCCAGGCCGCAAACCAAGGCTGCGGCGCTCCAGTCTTTGGATCGTGCGCCGCAAACGACAGCAGCTTCGCCACCGCTCGCGGAGTCACCAAATCGTGCCCACTCATGCCGGAGCCATCCACCAACGTAAAATCTCCCGGATCGATCCCAACATGCGGCAGGTATTCGCGGAGCGCAGTCAGCCCGGCTCCCTGGGAGCCCATGCAACTGTATGCGACACCCACATCGCGCAGAAGAACCTCTGCATGCAGGTTCTGCGATACCTTCAGCGTGTACGTCACATCCTCGCTCAGCGGGTGGGATTCGTGGGTCGCGAGCACCGTCTGTTGCGTCTCGTTGGGGCCACCCGATGCCGACTGCGCCATGCACTCTCCCCCCCTCTGGAAGGCGCGTTGATAAGAACCTTTCAGGAGATACGGCATTATCATGTGCACAAAATCGTCCACCCGCGTCGTCGGATTCGTATCCCTCCAGATCAGGTGTTTGGCCTGGGCCGTACCCGTCACCACCACCCCACGACGCTCCAGGGCAGCCTTGAACGCCATCGCCGCATACTCCGCCGGATCGGCAATCGCAACGGCCTGAGTGCAGGGCGTTTGACTTGCTTGCTCTCCAAAGACCACCAGATTCTTGCTGCCCAGGTCCCTCTGGTATGCGGTGTATTTGTCACAGTCACGCGGTTGGTCCTGCCAAGAATGGAGGACCTCATTATCGATCGAGTAGTAGGGCAGGTCCGGGGAGGTTGGAACCGGTGCATGCGGAAAAACACTGTGGCCCCCAACGTTTACCATCACCACCGGCGAGGTCGTCACATCGATCTCGTTGTCATGCACGCTGAGCGCGGAGACAGGCGCGCCATATCCATAGACCAGATCGTCCAGGTCCCAGCCCGGAGGATACGGCTCCCATATCATTCTCCAGTCGTCGCCGAGGACATTCCCCTCGATCCGGCGAAGTCCGGTTGCATAGACCTTGTCCGCCAACTCTTCAATATCAGGGATCGTCTGCGCAGCCGGCGGAGTCGCCTTCGGCCGTTGCGCCGGCGGAAGATACGGCAGGTCCTGAGTTCCGAAGCTCGCGTCGCCGCCTCCAACCAGTTTCAGGTCGCCGTGCAAGACGCCCTGCTTGTCGATCTCACCCGAGGCGACGGCCTGCGTCTCAAAACGCTCATCCTCCCCCAGCAGAGCCATCGCCATCACCGTTGTAAACAGCTTGGCGTTGCTGGCGGGCTGGAAGAGCTGGCCCTCGTTCAGTGCGTAGATCGGCTTGCCGTCGAGCGTGGTCACCATCACGCCCCAGTGCGCGCGCGCAACAGCAGGATCTGCTACCAGCGCCGCAATCTGCTGATCCAGCGGCAACGGCTTCGCCGAGCCAACCGCGGTCTGGCCCATCGCCGAGATGCACGCGATTGCCATTGCTGTTACGCTCACTGCTGCACGAATCGTTCGCTGCAATTGAATCCTCCGCCGCATCCTGCGCGCAGTCTAGCACCTCGCGCGGGTGGGCTGATAGACTTGATTGGTTGCGCCGCGGACCGGCGCGTCCGTTCTCTTCGCAGCTTGCAGGCGAGACCGGCGCAAGGTCTCGAGCCAGTTCAGCCCGAGAGCAGCACCAGCTCGAGCACAAAGGAAACAGACACAGTGGATCAACAGACCAAGGCAGCCCTCAAGAAAGATAAGTTCGTCACCACCACCACGCACGGCCTGGAGTGGGCCAGCGAGAACCGCCAGTCGGTGATCGTCAACGGCGGGATTCTGTTGGCGGTGATTGTGATCGCCATCGTCAGCGCGGTGGTCTACAACAGTCGCTCGGATGCGGCCTCGGTCGCGTTCGGTGCGGCCATGCAGGCTTACCAGACGCCGCTGGCGCAACCCGGCGAGGCTGTGCCGCCCGGCGTGACGACCTATCCCTCCATCGCGGAGCGGGCCAAGGCTGCCAACGCGCTCTTCCAGGCCGTCGCCAACAAATATGGCATGACTCCCGATGGCCGCAACGCGCGCTACTTCGCCGGGCTGACCTATATCGAGGCGGGCGAGAACCAGCAGGCCGAAGTGACGCTGAAGAAGGTCGCCGGCGGATGGGACAGCGATCTCGGCGCACTGGCTAAGTTCGCCCTCGCCCAGCTCTACCACGACACCGGGCGCGATCCCCAGGCCATCGACCTCTACAACCAGCTCAGCGCCAAGCCGGCCGCTACGGTTCCTGCTGGCCTTGCGCAGCTTCAGCTTGCAGACCTCTACCAGTTGGAGGGCAAGGCGGACGACGCAAAAAAAATCTACGCGAACCTGAAGGACAAGGACCCCAAGGGCGCGGCCGGCATGGCCGCGGCCGAGAAGCTGAACTCAACTTCGGCTCCCGCACTCCCGCAGTAATTACGACTTCGCGCTGAGGGGTGGGCGAGGGCGATTTTATTGTTTCGGCTATGAGCTGTGAGCAATGAGCGGGAGTTTGTGGGGAGAAAGGGACGGGCGGTTGAGGTGGACGCGCGTTCGTGGGGGTTCCTTCGACTACGCTCAGGACATCCTCTTCGCGCGTCGAAAGACACGCTCAGATGACAGCGGAAACAGACCATGGCGATGGCAGAAGCAGATTTCTCCGCTGCGCTGCCGAATGACTAACGAGAGAACAGGCAACGGCAAGGGCAAAGGCCAATGCGGGGATTCTTCGCCGCGCTCAGAATGACGAACAGAGAACCGCTGACCGCTCACCAGAGGGAATAGTTGCCGCGCGCGATGATCCAGAGAGCGAGCAACAGGTTCGCCGTGGCATGGGCGGCAACGGCTTCTCCCAGCCTGCCGCGAAGCCTGGCAACGAGTGCGAAGACAACTCCGGCAAGCGTACCGGCGAGCCACATGCGACCGTGCAGGATGCCGAATGCCAGCGAACTGGCGAGCACGGCAACCATGCTGAGGCTGCCGAGCGGGATGTTCTCGACATTGGGCGAGATAATGCGTCGGGCAATGTAACCACGAAAGGCGAGCTCTTCGGCGAGCGGGACCGTGGTAACGGCGGCAAGGATGCGGGTCATGATCCATGCGGCGCGCTGGACGTGGCTGAGCCGTGCGAGGCCCTGGGTGACGCCGGTCAGGAGCACTCCGTTGGAGATTGCGGCATCCCTGCTGATTGCGTGGTCGAGCGCGATCCAGAGGGCGAAGACCAGGACACCGGCTGCCGGACCGAGCCATCCGAACCGCCAGTCCATGCGGAGGTATTGGCGGCGATAGGCGAAGAAGACGGCAAGCGCCGCGATGAGACGCAGTGGGTAGAGCCATTCAAAGCCGTCCGAGGCAGCCTGGGCAAGCAGTCCCGCGGCCAGGATTGCAAGCCAGGGCAGAAGATAGAGCGCGGCGAGATTGGTTGCAGCCAGAGGGCTGCCGCTGACCTGCGGGGCTGGGGATGGGATCGCTGCCGGGGCGGGGCCGGAGAGACGAAACCAGGCGACGTTGTTGACCGTGATCAGGAAGGCCAGGGCGACGCAACTGAAGAGAATCCAACCGGCCTGGGAGTGGAAGCCGCCGAGAGCGACATCGGGATAACCGGCATTCCCAATTGCGATGAGCACTGCGAGCCGCACCAGGTTGAGCAGCCAACTGAGGAGAAGCGAGAGGGGAACCAGCACGAGGGCGCGGGCAAGCCGCAGTTCGCATCGCGCGTAGATGAGCCATCCCACGGTGAGGCTCAACATGAGAGCCAGTCCCTCAACGCCGGAGCACTGGTCCGCGATAATGACGGCAAATGCGCTGGTGCCGACCATAAAATGCGCTGGATCATTGACTACGGCGGGGGTGAAGAAGCCAAGCAACACGGCGACGCCGCGAAAAGTGACCATCTGCATGGCATGTCCGAGCCAGGAATCAGGCCTGTCCCAGGCGATGATCAGGAGGCTACGGACGGACATCATGAGCAGATCGCAGACCGCGGCAAGGCCCCATGCTTTGCCCAGACTTTGAATCAGGCGCAGGGGATTGGGGAGATGGATCAGCGCTCCGCCAAGAGTGATGGGCAAAGAGACGAGCAGGCCGTACCAGGCGGCCATGGCCGCGCGCTGGAGGGGAGTTCCCTGGGTTGCTGAATTGGCGAGGAAAAGATCGGTTGCGACAAACAACAGGATGGCGGAAGCGTGAAGCAGTGCCCAAAGTTTGTGGAGAGGCGCGGCGCTCCATTGCAAAGACTTCAGCTTGTCACGGGCAAAGAAGAGCAGCGCGACACAGAAGAAGATGGTGGATGTGGTGACGGTGCGCGCCTGCAACCAGCGATAGGGGAGCGGGTTGAGCGTGACAGGCTGGCCCAGGGATGTGTATCCGCTATGCCCCTGCAACCAGCCGTGGGGCAGCGTGGTGGCCAGGATGCACTCGAGCATGAGGATGCCAGCCGTCCACCAGCAGCGCGAGTAGAGGGAGTTGCCGAGGAGCCTCGGCCACACGCCTCTAGCGACGATGGAGAACTCATCGGACGAAGATTTTATCTTGCTGGACAAGGCAGTGGACTCTGTATAAGAGCTTAACGCGGCTTAGAGTCTTATGCGGGTTAGATTTTTGATGGGGCTTGGAGTCTTATGCGGCTTATTGCTTGACGCGTCCGCGGATGATCAGGAGGGCACCGCTGAGGAGGGCGAGCGCAGCCGTACCCATCGCAGGGTCAATCTCCGGGGTCGCCGGGCCCTTCGCAAACGCAGTATGGCTGGCAATCATGACGACTGCCAGTACCGCGATAAGATTGCGAAGGCTTTTCATCGGACACTTCTCCAAGATTCGTTATAACAGAAAAACCAGCAAAGCAGCAACATAATATTATCGCTGGCGGACTGATTGTGCTGATTTAGGACAGTTTTGCATTCGCTCTACAACGAAAGTTGCAAGTGAGATTTGAGCAAGCCAGGAGAAGACAGGCTGGCAGGGGTTGCGGCGGAGCCTGGCAAACCAATCTGCGCTTAATAGAGTAGATGTCCTCGCTACCCAGGGGATGCAGGAGATGCAAGCAGAGGCGAAGTTCGGGGAACCCTCCGGCATGGGGTAAGGGGCAAAAATAACGAGCTGATAGATCGCAACTAAAACTTGAATATGGAGTTATGGGTTGCTGCGGAGGGAATGGGTGGAGTTGGCCAGTTGGGGGGATTTGGAGTCGAAGTAGTTGCTGTCCCAGAGCGCGCGGTAGATCTGGCCAGTGATTTCTGCTGCTTTGGGGCCGAACATGGGACGCCCACCCTCCAGGAAGACGACGGTGACGATGCGGCCGTTGGGGGTATCGGCGTAGGAGGCGAACCAGCCGAAGCGGGTACCGTTGTTGGAGCATGTACCGGTCTTGCCGAGGACGGGGAACTCGCGGAAGCTGGAACGCAGGGAGCGGCCAGTGCCGTAGTCGACGGCGCCCTCCATGCCGTCGCGCATCTCCGGGATGAGGGGAGCGATGTCGAGTGTGCGCTTGACTTTGGGCTGGAAGGAGGCGATCTGGTCGGGCGTCTCGGGGTGTTGCAGGTAGTAGAGGGTACCACCGTTGGCGATGGCCGAGACGAGGGCACCAAGCTGGAGCGGGGTCATGGAGATGCCCTCGCCGAAGGAACACATGCGACCGACGCCACCCTGCGCGGCGGGGAGTTCGTTGTCTGGATAGATTCCGAGTTGTTCGCCGGGGATGTTGTATCCGGCGAGTTCTCCCAGGCCGAACTGGTTGGCGTAGTATTTGACGCGCTCGAAGCCCATCATGCGGCCAAGGGTCTCGAAGTAGGGGTTAATGGAGTGGGCGAGCGCCGGGGTGAGGGTGAGGGTGTAGTGTCCGCCGAGGTTGACCGGGGTATCGCGCTTGATGAGGCCCTCGTCGAGCGCGGCGAGGGTGACGGCCAGCTTGATGGTGGAGCAGGGCTCGGCACCGCCGGAGAGGGCGAGCTTCTGGTTGACCATGGCCAGGATGCGGCCGTTGGAGGGATCGATGGCCAGCGCGGTGCCGTTCATGTTGCCGAGCGCCTGGATGGCAGCGGCGCGGACGATGGGGTCTTCGCCGGCAGTGGAGTCGCCCAGAGTGAGGGTGTCGGTGAAGGAGCTGGCAGTAAAGCGCTCGACTGGGCCGCGGCGGTGGCTGCGGCGGAGCGCCTGAAGCGCTCGCGTGCCGCTGATGGTGCGCATGCTGTTGGTGAACCGGCGGTGGGCAGCCGGGGCGATCTGTATGGCGGCGTGGGTGGTTCTGGCAGCAGCCCTGGACGAAGCGGTACTGGATGGCCTGGACGCTACGGTTCTCGACGCGGCAGCTCTGGGTGTAACAGCTTTGGACGCGGTGGTCTTATGCGCCGCCGGCTTCGATGAAGAGGGCTTGGCAGCGGCGGATGCGCGGGCGCGAGAATGCGGAGGAGTGGGGTGAGAGAGAGCCATGCACCGCAGGGGAACGCTCAGCATCGCGAGTGCGAGGCATGCGGTGAAGCGAGTGTTGCAGTGGAAGTTCAGGGCCATCCGTATGTTTCTCCGAGGTTGGTTGGTGCTTTTGTTCTCAATTTCTCGCGTGCGTCGATCCGTGCTCTTTATATGCAATTCTCCTGCCTGATTTATCGACGATTATTGCAATTCTCTTGCTGCTTCTATAAACCCGATCCTGGGACAAAAGTTCAGATGGAGGCTTGCCAGCGACCGCTCCAGACAAGGCCTTCAAGATGCATTCGACGCTCTAATGAACCACCCGGATATAGTCCGGAGGTGTTATCCACGCGGCTTGCGGGTGCCATCTTCCGGTGCATTGGACCTGTCTCTATTCTATGGGAGTTCGGTCGCAGGATGGGCCCAGCACTTTAACCCCTTTCTTCTCAACGGGGCCTGGCAGGCCCGAGAGCCAATTCCAGCGGTTCTGGCCTTGCACTTTGTGCTGGCCAGAATTTCGGCGCGTTCGATGGAACTCAACGTCAACAAAAAAACTCAATGGCTGTGGCGGAGAAAGGCCGGAATGTCGAGTTCATCGGTCTCGGCGGGCTCCGCATGAGAGGCGCTGACGCCGGCGAAAAGATGGGCCTCTGGCGCGGGCTCCGCGGGAGTGTACTGCGGCACGATGGGCCGGGACTGGGCGCGCTGGAGCTGTGGATTGAAGCTACAGTCGCGCGTGTCCGGCTCGGACGGATTGGGCGCGGCAGGATTGGGATTGACTGGATTGAGTGAGACGGGGGGGCGCAGGCGGACGCGGGGGGTGCGGAAGAACTCGTCGTCAAAGACGGAGGCGGCGACGGGAAGCAGCTCCGGCTGGCGATCGGGATGGGGATTGGATGAGCTATCGAATTGCGGACCGGCGTATTCCTCCTCGGCGAGCGGATCGGGGGTGGTGGAGCGCGTGCCGGCTGCGGAATCTGAAACTTCATCGGGGACTAAGTCCGCATCGGCATCGGATTCCAGATCTGCATTTGGATCGGCTTGGCCGGCGGGTTCGGAATCGGCATCGGCATCGAGGTCGAACTGGCCATCTTCGTTGGAACCTGCATCGGGATCGAAGTCGGAATCGGGGTCAAGCAGGACGGTGGTGCGTTCGGCGAGGCTGGACGCGGCGGAAGCTGTGAATTGGTCGGCGGATGGCGTGGGAACCGGCAGCGAGGCGAGTTGCCCGGCATCGACCGGGTGCTGCGCGTGTGCCTGGCGGGCCTCGCGAATCTCGCTGGCGAATCGCGGGGCGGCGTCACGCGGCGTGTAGCCCCGGCCCCAAATGGGGACCTCTTCGTCGGAGGACATCAGGGTGGATTCGGCCAACATGCGGGCGCGGCGCTCTGGCATCTCCTGGCGGAAGCCGGTGGCGATGACGGTGATCTTGACAACATCGCCCATGCGCTCGTCCTGCACGGCCCCGAAGATGATGTTGCAGTCCTCGTGGGCGGCGTTCTGAATGACCGTCGAAGCCTCGTTGACCTCGGTCAGCTTCAGACTGCTGGAGCCGGTGATGTTGATAAGGATGCCGCGCGCTCCGTCGATTGCTCCGGCTTCGAGCAGCGGGGATGCCATGGCGGCGAGAGCAGCGTCCATGGCGCGATTCTCGCCCTTGCCGCTGGCGGTGCCCATGACGGCGTATCCCATGCCGGCCATGGTGGTCTTCACGTCGGCGAAGTCGCGGTTGATGACGCCGGGAATGGTGATGATGTCGGAGATTCCCTGCACACCCTGGCGGAGCACGTCGTCGGCGATGCGGAAGCTCTCGAAGAAGCCGGCGTCCTTGGCCACGGCGAGGAGCTTTTCGTTGGGAATTACGATGAGTGTGTCGACCGACTCGATCAGCTCCTGCATGCCGCGCTCGGCCTGCATCATGCGGCGCTTGCCTTCAAACGCAAAGGGGCGGGTGACGACGGCGACGGTGAGCGCGCCCATCTCGCTGGCCAGCGATGCGATGACGGGAGCAGCTCCGGTGCCCGTGCCACCACCGAGACCCGCGGTGACGAAGACCATGTCCGCGCCTTCGAGCGCTTCGATGATCTTGTCCGAGTCTTCGAGGGCGGCGCGGCGTCCGATGTCGGGGTTTGCGCCTGCGCCGAGGCCGCTGGTGAGCTTGACGCCGAGCTGGAGCTTGATGGGAGCGTTGGAGAGCTGGAGGGCCTGCACGTCGGTGTTGGCGGCAATGAACTCGACACCCTCGACGCCGGCGGCGATCATGCGGTTGACGGCGTTGTTGCCGCCTCCGCCCACGCCGATCACCTTGATGCATGCGGCGCGCCGTGCGTCGTCCTGATAGTGGATGCGGAGATCGTCTGCGCGTTCGGTCATGGGCTTCTGCTCCCTCAAATTTTTCCGGTGCCCCATCCTTCGCGTCTTCTGCGAAGGGTGGGATGGTAATAAGCCCGGGTGCCCCATCCTTCGCGCAATTTGCGAAGGGTGGGATGGTAAAAGCTCGGCTGCCCCACGCATCGCGCGCTCATTGCGCAATCCGTGGGATCGAACTCGCGTGCCTCGACCCGGCCCCGTGGAACCTAGTCTGACACTGCGCGCCAGCGGTTGAAACCCGCTTCTCCGCAAATGAACCACACTGGATACTTCTTATTTTTCACCGTGCCCGAATCGCGGGTGCCCCATCCATCGCGCCGTCCGCGATGGGTGGGATTTCGGATGCCTCATCCTCGACGCGCAGCCCCACAGTCGTCATTCTGGCGCAGCCAGAATCTCTGTATTTCGTCGTTGACTGTTCCAAGCCGTTGCCTGTTCTTCGTCCGAACCACCAAAAACTCTGTCATCCTGAGCAAAGTTTGGCGCGCACCTGCGCCAAACGCAGTCGAAGGACCTGCGGTTGTTTGTTTTGCGCCGTCATTCTGGCGCAGCCAGAATCTCCGTATTATCCCTTGCTCCTGTTCTTCGGAGGGAGCAGGGGCCTTCAGGCCCCTGACCACCCCACAAAAGAAAAGGGGCTTCAGCCCCGGAGCTGGGTGCCCCATTCATCGCAGCGGCTGCCCCATCCTCGACGCGCAGCCACACAGTCGTCATTCTGGCGCAGCCAGAATCTCCGTATTGGCCTTTGCTTTGGTTGTAATTCCGCAGCGTAGCGGAGGAATCTGCTTTTCGGGTGCCCCACGTCTCGCGTCTGAGACGTGGGAACGATAGCCCACCCATCGCAAAAGCGCGATGAATGGGGCACCCGGAGGAGGCAGGTTGTAAGCTGGTTCATAACCATGGCTAAGCCTTCCTCGTTGCTGGACACGCGGGTCATCTATTGCGGCGACAATCTGGAGCAGTTGAAGAAGCTGCCGGATGCGTGCGTCGACCTGATTTATATCGATCCGCCGTTCAACTCGAACCGGAACTATGAGGTGTTCTGGGGCGAGACGAAGGAGAAGCGGTCGTTCGACGACCGGCACGAGTCGACGAGGGCGTACATCGAGTTCATGCGGCCGCGATGCGTGGAGCTGTCGCGGGTGCTGAGGAAGACGGGCAGCTTTTACTACCACTGCGACTGGCACGCGAGCCATTATGTGAAGGTGCTGCTGGACCAGATATTTGGGGAGAACAACTTTCAAAACGAGATCATTTGGAAGCGAACAAGCGCGCGCAGCGACTCCCATCGGTACAACACGATCCACGACACGATCTTCTTCTATGCTGGCGAAAACTACACATGGAATAAGCAGTACGAGCCTTACGACCCGCATTACATCGAACAGTTCTATACGCACGTTGATCCCGATGGACGTCGATGGAAGAGAGGAGATTTAACCAGTCCGAATCCGCGTCCGAACATGATGTATGAGTTCAAAGGCTATCCGTCGCCCGTGAAGGGCTGGCGCTTCACAAAGGAACACTTGGAGCGGCTGGATCGAGAAGGAAAAATACACTATCCGAAGGCGAAGAGCGGCGTTCCGCGCCTGAAGTCTTATCTGGACGAAATGCCGGGTGTCCCGTTGCAGACTGTGTGGACGGACATCAGACCGTTACACAATATGGCGGCTGAGCGGCTCGGCTATCCGACGCAAAAGCCAGTGGCGCTGCTGGAACGGATAATCAAATCATCGTCGAATGAGAACGATATTGTGCTGGATGCGTTTTGCGGGTGTGGGACGGCGCTGGTGGCGGCGCAGAATCTGAACCGGCAGTGGATTGGGATCGATGTTTCTCCGACGGCTTGCCGTGTGATGGCGAAGCGGCTGCGCGATGTTTGCCGGATACGCGAGGACGAGAACCTGTGGCTACGCGGCAAGGGGTTTGTGGTGCGCGACCTGCCGTGGACGGAGAAGCAGTTGCGGACGATTCCACCGTTCGAGTTCGAGAACTGGGCGGTGATTGCGCTGGGCGGGATTCCGAACAAGACGCAGGTTGGGGACATGGGGATCGACGGGCGAATCTATCCGGTGGGTTCGGAGCCGAGCGCGAAGAAGGATGAGCAGCTCGACTTCATGGACGACTGGTATCCGGTGCAGGTGAAGCAGATGGACAAGGTGGGGCGGCCCGACATCGACAAGTTCGAGGCGGCGATGATGCGGGCGAAGCGGAAGAAGGGATTTTTTGTGGGCTTCGACTTCAGCAGCGACTCGATGCTGGAGATTGGACGGTTCTTCCAGCGCGAGCACATCTCGATCATTCCTCTGACGGTGCGCGAGATTCTGGACGAGACGATTGCGGCGCGGCTAGCGTGAGGTGCCGGGTGCCCCACATCTCGCTTCTGAGATGTGGGCGTAGCTGTTGTCTGTTCCAACCAGCAACCAACAACTTGTTGTCAAGACCCTCGACCCTCTAAATTCCCCCTAACCAACTCTATTTCAATCACTTAAAAGTTAAAAATAGTTGGCATAGTAGTTATGCCCAACCTGCTATCCTTAAAATAGAGCATAAGAAAGCAAAGTCTCGCACTCACCTTCGGCTCCTTTGTTTTCTTATATTTAGCATCTAACTCGTTTAGAAGAGGTGCTTTGCAGACAAATGTCTGGAACTCTATGGTTCCAGAGACTTTATCGTAGGGGGGTAGGGGGGGTACAAGACAACCGAGGATGCCTTTGCCTCGCACTATGCCTTTGCGAAGACCACCACGCTGTTTGCGGGGATGACGATGCTGGCTGAGGTGGGCTGGTTGTGCAGCGGAGGGCCGTCGGCGGTGATGCCACCGTCGTTGCCTGCGACCTGTGGGTTGACCAGTACGCCGTTGGCGTTGCAACTGTCGTAGGCGTCGCTGTTGAAGACTTCGACCCAGCGGCCAGCGGAGGGGAAGCCGAGCTGATAGCTGCCCCAGGTGGATTCGCTCAAGGTGGCGACGACGACTACGTCGCGGCCAATGCCGGGGACCCAGCGCTGGAAGGCTATGACGCGGTCGGCGTCGGAGGTGTAGAAGACGTTGAGGCCCTCGGCGCGGAGGGCGGGCTGCGAGTTGCGCAGGGCGATGGCGGCCTGAGTGAAGTGGAGGTGGTCGGCCATGGCGGGATCGGTGGCGCGCCCGTTGGCGGCTGGAGCGAGTCCTCCCCACCAGATGAGGTGGGCGGGGGAACGCGGGTCCGGGCACCACTGCTTGTCTTCGAGGAACTCCTGGCCCATGAAGAGCTGCGGAATTCCCGGCGCGGCCAGCAGCAACGCCATGGCCACGCGGGTGCGGCTGCGGGCGTACCAACTGCGCGCGTTGGAGCCGTCGGCGAGCGCCGGGACGCGTGGCTGCTCGCCGAGCTTGACGATGTCGTGGTTCTCCACGCAGGGGATGGTCTGCCAGGAGTGGGCGATGCCGGTGGGCCAGAGGGAGCGGGCGATGCCGCTCATCTCGACGGATGCCCCCGCACCCTGAGCGGCCTGGCCGATGGCGGAGCGGATGGTCTCGCGCAGTCCGTCGTGCTGCACCGCGTCGAAGCCGAGGCCGCCAGAATTCACCGGAGAAACCATCAGCTCGGTGGGCGCGCCGAACTCCGCTGGCCAGTACTCGGCGTTCTGCAAGGCGCGGGGATTGACGGCG
>Ga0302187_10002706_pt1 | contig 14530 bp, 17 predicted proteins | sample II_Bog_E1_3_FD_202120 | JGI IMG/M metagenome (GOLD analysis project Ga0302187, IMG submission 202120) | Peat permafrost microbial communities from Stordalen Mire near Abisko, Sweden - II_Bog_E1_3 | ecosystem: Environmental > Terrestrial > Soil > Wetlands > Peat | place: Sweden: Abisko...
TCCGTTTTTCTGGGAATGGTCTGACCTGGAGCGACGCAGGAGCGGAAGGTCGGAACGTTCCCAGAAAAACGACTCTGGCGACAGTCTGGGACACGGATCAATACGTAGACGGGCTCCTAGGCGCTGAAGTGGCAGGGGATGATATCCCGGGTCACCCGGGTCGATTCGGCCCCGCTCTGGGCCGTGAGCCGGGCGAAGGCGGTCCTGGCCAGGCCGGCCTCGTCCTGGATGACCGATACCACCCGGTTGGGGATGAGCCCGAGCATGGGCTCGGTGTCGAAGTTGCCGATGAGCAGGTCCTGGGGGATCTGGCCGTACTCGGTCTTGAGCTGCTCCAGGGCGCCTTCCAGGACCATCAGCGAGGAGCACATCATGGCCCGGGGCAGGTGGCCGCGCTCCTGGAGCAGGGCGCGCACCAGCCCCGCGCCCATGGCCGGCAGATCGGCGCCGCCGATCCGGATCCGGGACCGCCAGTCGCTTTCCACCCCGCCGAAGGCGTCCTGGAAGCCCTGGATCCGTTCGCGGATGCTGGGCAGGCGGGGCTTGGCGCACAGGAACAGCAGGTCGTCGCCGCTCTGCTCGCGCAGGCGCTGGGTGAGCTGGCGGGCGCCCTCCCGGTGGTTGCTGGCGACGAGCGGGAAGGGGGCCCCGGCGTAGGCCCGGTCCACCAGGATCACCCCGACCCGCTTCAGGTACGGGGCGAACAGGGCCCGGGCGGGCGTCTGGCAGGGCGCGATCACCATGCCGTCCACACCGCGCGCCAGCAGGCTGCGGATGGCGTGGGTCTCCTGGCCCGGATCCTCGTGGGAGGAGGCGGTGAGCAGCATCAGGCCATGCTCCCGGCAGCAGCCTTCCAGGTGCGACATCAGGCGGGCGAAGAAGGCGTTCTCCAGGTGCGGCACCACCAGGCCGATGGTGTCGCTGCGCTGCAGTTTCAGGCTCCGGGCCGCGTGGTTGATTAGCACTTCGTGCTCTTCCACATAGGCCTCCACCCGCTTGCGGGTGGCGACACTGATGCGGTAGCGTTCGGCCTGACCGTTGAGCACGAGCCGCACCGTAGTGATGGAAACCCCTGTGCTGGCCGCCACTTCCTCAATGGTCTTGAACGATGATTCCATGGTCCCCATGATAGCGCCTTGTGGGGGCTCGACAGGCTGGTAGTATCTCGAGGCAACCGCACCATGCCGAAGGAGCAGCCGTGTTCGAATCCGCCGAACTGGGCCACGCAGTGGAGAAGGCGGTCTACGACCGGGAGGTGCCCGCCCTGCGCGAGGCGCTGCTCAACGCCCAGTTCGATCTGGGGGCGGCCGCCAGCTTCCCGGTGGTGATCCTCATCGCCGGGCTGGACGGGGCCGGCAAGAGCGCCACGGCCAACACCCTCAACGAGTGGATGGATCCCCGCTACATCCAGACCCACGGCACCAGCGAACCCTCCGACGAGGAACTGGAACGCCCGCACATGTGGCGGTTCTGGCGTCAGCTGCCGCCCAAGGGCCGGATCGCCATCTTCGATGGCAGCTGGTACCACTGGCCCATCTTCGAGCGGGTCCACGGCCACATCCGCAATCCCAAGCTGGATCAGGCGCTGGAAGAGGTCCGGCGCTTCGAGCAGATGCTCATCGACGAAGGCGCGCTGGTGCTCAAGTTCTGGATGCACCTGTCCCGGGCCGCCCAGAAGAAGCGGCTGCAGAAGCTGGAAAGCGACCCGTTGACCCGCTGGCGGGTGTGCGACCGGGACTGGAAGCATTTCGAGATGTACGACGCCTTCCAGGAAATCAGCGAGCGGGCGCTGCGCCACACCAGCACGGCCGGCGCGCCCTGGATCCAGGTGGAGGCTGTGGACCCGCGCTACCAGAAGCTCACGGTGGGCCGGACCCTGCTGGACAGCCTGCGCCGCCGGCTGGACCATCCCGCGCCCCCGGCGGCGCCGGTGGTGGCGGTCCCGACGCCGCCCAGCCTGGACGGCCGGACCATCCTGAATAGCCTGGACCTGGGCCAGAGCCTCCAGAAGGCCGACTATGAGCGGGAACTGGAGAAGCTGCAGGGCCGGCTCAACCTGCTGACCCGGCACCGAGCCTTCCAAGAGCACAACGTGGTCCTGGTGTTCGAGGGCGTGGACGCGGCCGGCAAGGGCGGGGCGATCCGGCGCATCACCCAGGCCATCGATGCCCGGCTCTGCCACATCAACCCGGTGGCCGCTCCCTCCGAGGAGGAGCGGGCCCAGCCGTACCTCTGGCGGTTCTGGCGCAACCTGCCGCGCCGGGGCCGGTTCGCCATCTTCGACCGGAGCTGGTACGGCCGGGTGCTGGTGGAGCGGGTGGAGGGCTTCTGCACCGAAGCCGACTGGATGCGGGCCTACGGCGAGATCAACGACTTCGAGGAACAGATCGCGGCCAGCGGCGGGATCGTGCTCAAGTTCTGGCTGAGCATCAGCCTGGATGAGCAGCTGCGGCGCTTCGAGGAGCGCCAGAGCAGCCCGTTCAAGCGCTTCAAGATCACCCCTGACGATTGGCGCAACCGCAGCAAATGGGATGCCTATCAGGAAGCCACCTGCGCGATGCTGGACCGCACCAGCACCGAGATCGCGCCCTGGACCCTGGTGGAGAGCGAGGACAAGTACTTCGGCCGGATCAAGATCCTCAGGACGCTCTGCCGGGGGATCGAGGCGCGCTTGTAGCCCCCCCTAAACCCTGGCGGATCTGGATGGCTCTCTTGCACGAGGCCGAACCGAGGCTTCCCTTCCTGAGGTCCACGCCATGCATCTGTCCCGATCGATTCCGTCACTCGTGCTGGTCCTGGCCGCCGGGCTCGCGCCGGCCTTCGCCCAGGCTCCGGCGGCCCAGGCCCGTCCCGCCGGGCCGGAAGACTGTACCGCCTGCGGACCCATGGCCGGCCGCGGCCCCGAGCAGATGCTGGGCCGCGTGGCCGAGCAGCTGAAGCTCACCGACCCCCAGAAGGCCAGCTTCAAGGCCATCTTCGCCAAGCACCAGGCGAGCATGGCCGCCGGGCGTACCGGGGTGGCCGAGGCCCGCAAGGCCCTGGGCGAGGCCATGAAGCAGCCCGACAGCAGCCCCGATACCCTGAAGGCGCTGCACCGCACCCTGTCCGACCGGGCCTTCGACCAGATGCTGGAACATCGGGCCCTGCGCCAGGAACTGCGGGCCGTGCTCACCCCCGAGCAGCGGGAACAGGCCGCGCGCATGGAAGGGCGGATGGAGGGGCGCAAGGAGGCCCGGCGCATGGGCCCCGGCGGGCCCCGGGGCCGGGGTGCCCGGGACGGCATGGAAGGGATGGGGGGCATGAACGGCATGAGTGGCCCTACGCAGCCCCAGACGCCCGCCGCCGTGGCCCCCTGAGGCCGGCGCGGGGCCACGGCGGCCCCGGGCGCGCGCCGGTGCAACGATCCGGTGGTTCCGCCCTTGCGGATCGTATAATCACCGGGTGACCCACCCCGACCTCCTGCATGTCCGGATCCTGCTTGCGCTGCCCCTGGCCATCGTGGCCGCCGGCCTGGGACTGTTCCTGGTGCGCTGGCTGCAGCTGCGGCCGCGCTCGGGGGCGACCGGGCCCGAACAGCTGCTGCTGGGGGCGGTGTCGCAAAGCCTGCAGGAGCGGGGCCAGCTGGCGGCATCCCTGGGCGAGCTGCGCACGGTGCACGAGCGCCTGCTGGACGCGCTGCCGTTCGGCATCCTGTGGGTGGATCAGCGGCAGCAGGTGGCCGCCCTGAACGTGAGCGGGCAGACCCTGCTGGGGGTCAAGGCCGGCGTCATCGGCCTGGATGCCCGTTTTGTGCTGGAACCCTTTCCCTGGCTGCTGGCCGGGCTCAACCAGGCCCCCGGCCCGGCCTGGCGCTGCGAAGGCGGCGGGCGCTGCTGGCGCCTGCAGCGCATCGAGGCCCCGGACCGGGTGGGCGCGCTCCTGGAGTTCGAGGACATCACCCTCCTGGAGCAGGAAGAACGGCGCCGGCAGCTGCGGGAGCGGTTCGCCGAACTGGGCGAGATGACCGCCGGAGTGGCCCATCAGCTGAAGAACGGACTGGCGGTGCTCAAGGGCCACGGCCAGCTGCTGCACCGGGCCGGCCACCAGGAAGCGGCCGCCGGCCTGCTGGAGGAGACCGATGACCTGGAGCGGCTGGTGCAGCGCTTCCTGCAGTGGGCCAGGCCGCTGGAACCCCAGTGCAGCCTGCTGCAGCTGGAGGAAGTGGCCGGCCAGGCACTGGCCGAGGTGCGCCGGCGGCCGGCCCTGCGGGACCGCACGCTGACCCTGTCCGGCCAGGGCCGGGCCCTGGCCGATCCCATGCTGCTGCACCAGGCCCTGGTCAACCTGCTGGAGAACGGCGCCCAGGCCACCCCGCCCGGGGGTACGGTGCAGGTGCTGTGCGCCGACGGCCGGCTGGAGATCCTCGACCAGGGCCCCGGACTGAGTCCGGAAAACGCCGCCCGCATGCTGCGCCCGTTCGAAAGTGGTCAGCCGGGGGGGACCGGACTGGGCCTGCCCCTGGCGCTGAAGTGGCTGAACGTGCAAGGTGCGGACCTGACCGTCGGGCTGCGCCCGGAGGGGGGAAGCCGGTTGACCGTCAGCTGGTGACTGGGGTCATCTAGACCGGCCGCCGCCCGTCCATGGCCCGGTCCAGGGTGAGGTCGTCGGCGTATTCCAGATCGCTGCCGATGGGCAGGCCCAGGCCGATGCGGGTGGTGCGCAGGCCCAGGGGCTCCAGGATGCGCACCAGCCAGGCTGCCGTGGCCTCTCCGTCCAGGGTGGGGTTGGTGGCCAGGACGATCTCGGTGATGCGGTCATCCTCCAGGCGCCGGAGCAGTTCCCGCACCCGGAGCTGGTCCGGTCCCACGCCTTTGAGCGGGGAGATCAGCCCGCCGAGCACGTGGTAGCGCCCGCGGAAATGGCCGGACCGCTCGAAGGTGAGCACGTTGCTGGCCTCGGCCACCACCACCAGGGTGCCGGTCTCCCGCTGGGGATCGGCGCAGATGGCGCAGATCGGCCGGTCCGTGAAGGCGCCGCAGGTGGCGCAGAACCCCACCGAATGGCCCGCGGCCCGGAGCAGGTCGCCCAGGTGCTCCATGGCCGCCGGCCCCTCCTTCAGCAGGTGCAGAGCCATGCGCTGGGCCGACTTGCTGCCCACCCCAGGCAGTTTCTGGAAGGCGTTCACCACGGCTTCCAGGGAATCCGGGAGTTTCAAGGCTCAGAACCCCATGCCGGGGATCTTCAGGCCGCCGCCCATCCCCCCGGTGACCTTGGCCATGGCCTCCTCGGCCTTGGCGGTGGCGTCCTTGAAGGCGGCCAGGATCAGGTCCTCCAGCATGCTGGGATCCTCGGGGTCCATGGCCTCCTTGGCCACGGAGATGCCCACCAGCTCCTTGGCGCCGTTGAGGGTGACCTTGACCATGGCGCCGCCGGCGGTGCCCTCGACCCGGAGGGACTGCTGGGCCTCCTGCATCTTGGTCTGCATCTGCTGCGCCTGTTTCATGAGAAAGCGCATGTCCATGGGTGTCTCCTATTCGGGGTCGTCGGTGCGGGACTTGGCCCGCAGCGGGGGCAGTTTGGCGGGGGGCAGGTGGATGTGGAGGTGGCGCAGGCGCCGGGCGATCCTGAGCATGAGGTAGTAGCCCACCGGCAGGGCCAGGGCGCATAGCACCAGTCCGCCAAGCAGGTACGGTACCAGGATCGGCTTGAGCATGTGGCACATCCCGTCGAAGCCGTGGCGGGTGACGAAGCTGCGCCAGCCGATGGTGTGCCACTTGACGTTGTGGAAGTTCAGATGCCAGCCCCGCCCCAGGAGCAGGTTGCCCACCAGGCTGCTGACCGATGCGATGGGCAGCATGGTCCAGGGGTTGTTCAGGTAGCAGGTGAGCAGCATCAGCGGCCGGTGCAGTTTCCGGAAGATGATGCACAGCAGCAGGATCAGCCAGGTGTGCAGGCCAACGAAGGGGTTCCAGGCCACCGCGAAGCCGATGGCGAAGCTGAGCGCCACCTGCTCCGGCGTCATTTCCGGATGCAGGATGATGCGCTTGAAGCGGTCCCCGAAACTGCCTTGGCCGAGCCTGCCCTTCAGGAAGGACCTGGGGGCCGGCTGGGCCTGGTCGTCATCAGTCATGAAATGGCATGCTCCAGAAGGGGATCGGCTAGGCGAAATGATCGAACCCGCGGTCGGGATAGGCCCGCAGTTCTCCTCCATCATAATGGAGAAGCGGGGCCTGTGTCCGTTCCACCGCCGAACCAACGGGGATGAGTTGCATTTTCAGGCGTTCCTGCAGCTGTTCCAGGGGCAGGGAGGAGCTGAAGCAGCGGGCGTAGTCCTCCCCCCCTTCCACGCTCGTCGGGTCCAGCCCCGGCTCCAGGACCACGCTGAGGCCCGCGGCCTCGGCCAGGTTGCGCAGGTCCCGGCTGAGCCCGTCGGAGATGTCCACCAGGGCGTGCACCTGGGGGATCGCGGCCAGGCGCGGCCCCAGGCCCAGGTTGGGGCGGGGGTCCAGGTGGGCGCGCAGGTCCGGGTCCGGGCGGGCCGGATCCCAGCGGGCGCCGGCCTGGAGCTTGCGCAGCCCGCGCAGGCTGGCCCCCAGCGGCTGGTCCACGAACAGCCGGTCCCCGACCGCCAGGCTGGATCGCTGCATCCAGCGAGCCGCGCCGCCGAAGGCGGTGATGCCCAGCCCCAGGCCGGCGCTGCGGCCCACCGTGTCCCCGCCCAGCACCGGCACCCCGGCCTGGGCCGCCGCCCGGGCCAGGCCGTCCAGGAACGCCTCCAGCCACGGAGCCGGCAGGTCCCGGCCCAGGGCCAGGGTGAGGGTGAAGCCCAGGGGCACCGCGCCGCTGGCGTCCAGGTCCGACAGGTTCACCATGAGCAGCTTGCGCGCCAGCAGGTCCGGGGGATGCCAGTCCCGGCGGAAATGCTGGCCCTCCTCCATCAGGTCGGTGGTCACCAGGAGCTGCTGGCCGGGCGGCGGCAGGGGGATCGCCCCGCAGTCGTCGCGCAGCTCCGACCCGCCGGGGAAGGTGGATCTTATGCGTTGGATGATCTCCAGTTCCGACAGTCGCACCGTTCCTCCAGCCGATATCCCCTACCATACCCCACTTGGCCATTCTCGCCTTGGAGGCGGACCGGGCCGGTGCTAGCGTTGAGGTGCGCGGCGCCGCCCAGTCCCGGGCCGCCCAAGGAGAACCTCCATGGCCATTACCAAGGTTTGGATTGATGAGGGTTGCATTGTCTGCAACGCCTGCGAGGCGGAGTGCCCGGACGTGTTCCTGGTGACCGACACCACCTGCGTGATCAAGGCCGAGGTGCGGGTCGATGGCCTGGAGACCGAGAACCGGGACGAGATGGCCGAGCTCAAGGACGAATTCCAGACCTCCCTGGAAGCGGCCATCGAGGCCGCCGCCGCCGGTTGCCCGGTGGAAGTGATCAAGTACGACAAGGTCTGAAACCGCGCGAGCTTGGCGCTCCGGCCGTTCTGGGCCACAATCGGGCATGACTGACGACCTTCCCCGGCCTCCCCGCAGGGTGCGCTACCAGGGCACCCATCCCCGAGCCTTCCAGGAGAAATACAAGGAGCTGGACCCCGCCGCCCACGCGGCGGAGCTGGAGAAGGTGCGTGAACGGGGGCACACCCCGGCGGGCACCCACCGGCCCATCTGCGTGGACGAGATCCTGGACGTGCTGGCCCCCGGCCCCGGCCAGCGCGGGCTGGACGCCACCCTGGGCTACGGCGGGCACGCCCAGATGATCCTGCCCCGGCTCGACCCCGGCGGGCGGTTGTACGGCATCGACGTGGATCCCCTGGAGCTGCCCCGCACCGAGGCCCGGCTCCGCGCCCTGGGCTTCCAGGAGGATGTGCTGGTGGTGCGGCGCATGAACTTCGCCGGGCTGCCCCGGCTGGTGGGGGAGGCCGGGGGGCCCCTGGACTTCATCCTGGCCGATCTGGGCGTGTCCTCCATGCAGATCGACAACCCGGCCCGGGGCTTCACCTACAAGGCCGACGGGCCGCTGGACCTGCGGCTGAACCCGCAGCGCGGCCGGCCCGCCTCGGCGCTGCTGCAGGCCCTGTCCCGGGAGGAACTGGCGGACCTGCTGCGGGACCTGGCGGACGAGCCCGAGGCGGAGGCCATCGCCGAGGCCCTGCACGGGCAGGCGGTCACCGGCACCCGCCAACTGGCCGGGCTGGTGCGGGCCGCCCTGCGCGACCGCTGGTCCGCGGACACCTGGCAGGAGGAGCTGCGCCACACCCTGGCGCGCACCTTCCAGGCCCTGCGCATCGCCGTGAACGACGAGCTGGGGGTACTGGAACAGTTCCTGGCCCTGATGCCGGCGGCGCTGAAGCCGGGCGGCCGGGTGGCCATTCTCACCTTCCATTCCGGGGAGGACCGGCGGGTGAAGAAGGCCTTCCAGGCCGGCCTCCGGGACGGCATCTACCGGAGCGTCGCCCCCGAGCCGATCCGGCCCACGCCGGCGGAACGCCGGGCCAATCCCCGCTCCTCCAGCGCCAAGCTGCGCTGGGCGGTGCGGGTCTAGGTCTCGCGCAGCCCGACGTTGACCTCGAAGGTGCCGAACGGGGTGGTGAAGGGGATGGCGATGCAGGGCACGTCGCCGCTGCGGCTGATCTTGTGGCCGACCCCGATCACCACGGTGGGGATCGAGATGTTGAGCGAGTGGCCGTCCTGGATCAGGGCCCGGCGGGCGTCGCCCACCACGATGTTGCCGATCTCGCCGATGGCGTCCTCGACATTCTTGTTCAGGGTGGTGATCTCTTCCATGAGCATGTTGGAGGCGATCTTGCAGGCCAGCTGCTCGGGCATGCTGATGATGATCGATCCGGAGGTCTCGCCGGTGAGGCCGATGATCGCAGAGACATCATAGGTGGTGATGAGATCCTCTTTCAGCTCCAGACCCGCCTTTTCGGCCTGGATGCCGGCCATCATGTCCAGACTGCGCAGGGTGGATTCGATGAAAGGATTTATAAATGCAACGTTCATATCGGGATGAGCCCCCAGGAAGTCTTTTCATTATTCCATCGGTTCGTGCTGGATAAACCTGATATTTTCCACAACTGATTGATGATAACGGGTTTCAAGGGCAGGATAAAGCTTGTGCAAGACCGGAGACGAACATGCTGGATCGATTGCAAGCCGAACTGAAGGCCTCCATGCTGGCCAAGGATAGCGCACGGACCATGGTCCTGCGCATGGCTTTGGCGGCATACAAGAATGAGGCGGTGGCCAAGGGCCTGGGACCCCAGGGTCTGCTGGCCGACCCCGAGGCGGTGGCGGTGTTCAAGCGCCTGGTGAAGAGCCGCGAGGACAGCGTGGCCCAGTTCACCAGCGCCGGGTTCCCCGACCGTGCGGCCATCGAGCAGGCCGAGATCGAGGTCCTGAAGACCTTCCTGCCGGCCATGCTGGAGGGCGACGCCCTGGAAGCCGCGGTGCGGGAAGCCATCCGGAGCACCGGCGCCCAGAGCCGCAAGGACATGGGCACGGTCATGAAGGCCCTCCAGGCCGCCCACGGGGCCGCCTATGACGGCAAGCTGGCCAGCCAGCTGGTGCAATCCCTGCTTTCCTGATCCATTCCGTCCAACCCGCCGGGCCGGTAGGCCCCCGGCGTTCATCCCCATGGAAGACTGAACATGAAGCAATCCAAGATGTTGATCCATACCCTCCGGGAAGTGCCCCGGGATGCCGACGTGGTCAGCCAGCAGCTGATGATGCGCGGCGGCATGATCCAGAAGCTGGCCGCGGGGGTCTACGACTACCTGCCGCTGGCCTTCCGGAGCATCCGCAAGTTCGAGGAGATCGTGCGGGAGGAACTGGCCAAGGACGGCTGCCAGGAACTCCTTATGCCGACCGTGCAGCCTGCCGAACTCTGGCAGGAGTCGGGCCGCTGGAGCTTCTACGGCAAGGAACTGCTGCGGTTCAAGGACCGCAAGGCGGCCGACTTCTGCCTGGGCCCCACTCATGAAGAAGTCATCACCGATATCGTCCGGCGCAATGTCAGCAGCTACAAGCAGCTGCCCATGAACCTCTTCCAGATCCAGACCAAGTTCCGGGACGAGATCCGGCCCCGCTTCGGTCTCATGCGCGGCCGGGAATTCATCATGAAGGACGCCTACTCGTTCGACGTGGACGACGCGGCGGCGGACCAGTCCTACTGGGCCATGTACAACGCCTATTCGCGCATCTTCGCCCGGCTCGGGGTCAAGTTCCGCTCGGTGGAGGCCGACAGCGGCGCCATCGGCGGCAGCTTCACCCACGAGTTCCACGTGCTGGCCGGTTCCGGCGAGGACGCGATCCTGTCCTGCGACGCCTGCGACTACACCTCCAACGTGGAGAAGACCGAGGCGCCGCGCATTCCGGCGGTGGACCACGGGCCGGTCCAGGCGCTTCAGCCAGGACACTTCCAGACCCCCGGGATCACGGCCATGGAGGAGCAGGCGGCAGCCTTCAAGGACGACCAGCACGACGGCCTGCCCCTGCACCAGACCTCCAAGGTCTACTGGATGAACGCCGATGTGGCGACCGGCAAGGGCGAGAACGGCCAGACCACCCGGCGGCTGGCGGTGGCGGTGGTGCTGCGCGGCGACCACGAACTGAACCCGGTCAAGGTCAAGAACTTCCTGGGCGCGGTGGAACTGCAGCCCATGGACGACGCCGAGGACTTCACCGGCGCCCTGAGCGGCTTCCTGGGCCCCGTGCCCCGGGAGGGCACCCGGCACTGGCAGCTCCAGCAGGCCAAGTCGGCCGACCTGGTCTACCTGGTGGACAAGGCCCTGGAAGGCGCCAGCAACCTGACCTGCGGCGGCAATGTCACCGGCGGGCATCATTTCGGCTTCGACCCCGGGCGCGATCTGCCCGGCGCGAAGTTCACCGATCTGCGCCTGGCGCAGGAGGGCGATCTCTGTCCCCGCTGCGGCAAGGGCCACTACCAGCCGTTCCGCGGGATCGAGGTGGGCCAGGTGTTCAAGCTGGGCACCAAGTACTCCAAATCCATGAACTGCGTCTACCTGGACGTGCACGGCAAGGAACAGCCCATGGTCATGGGCTGCTACGGCATCGGCATCACCCGCACCGTGGCCGCGGCCATCGAGCAGAACTACGACGCCGACGGCATCATCTGGCCCTGGCCCATCGCCCCCTTCCAGGTGCACCTGCTGGACCTGGACCCCGCCAACGAGGCGGTGCGGATGGTGGCCGACCAGGTGGAGCGCGAACTGGAGGCCAACGGCTTCGAAGTGCTGCATGACGACCGGGAGGGCCTGAGCCCCGGGGCCAAGTTCAAGGACGCCGACCTGCTGGGCTTCCCCCTGCGGCTCATGGTCGGCACCCGGGGCCTCAAGGATGGCGTGGTGGAGCTGCGCGACCGGCGCACCAAGGCCGTGACCCGCATCAAGCCCGAGGAGGCCGTGGCCGAGATCACCGCCGCCCGGGACCGGATCCTGGCCGAACTGCACACCCAGGGGGGGAGGTAGCGGATGGCGGAGGGACCGGTCTATCTGACCACCTTCATCGAGGGCGTCCTGGTGCACGGCTCCTCAATGCCGTTCGTGCTGCTGGTTCCCTCCGCCCATTCGCCGCACCGGGGGCTGCTCATGCCGCCCCAGGTCCCATGGTCGCCCGGCTACCTGCCGCCGGCCCTGCTCCAGGTGATGATTGACGCCACCTGGAAGATCCCGTTCCGCTTCCACGACCCCTCCCGGCTGCCGGTGGTGTTCGACGAGCGCACCTCGCGCCTGCCCACGCCCTGGCTGCTGCGCCTGGAGGGCCTGGAAGGGCAGCAGCGGCTCTACCTGTCGCACCTGCTCCGCACCCGCGCCGCCGAGGACGAGCTGCCGGCCCCGCCGGACGGGGGCCAGTGGGTGGGGGAGAAGGCCCTGGTCACCATGGACCTGGTGCCCGGGGTGCGCCGTCTTTGCCAGTCGGCCCTGTCTCTTGTAAAAGAATTGGCATGACCGGTATCCCGGCGGTGTTCCTGGACCGGGACGGGACCCTCAACGAAGAGGTGGAGTACCTGTGCCGGGCGGAAGATGTGCGGCTGGTTCCCGGCGCCCGGGAGGCCGTGGCCCGGCTCAATGCCCTGGGCATTCCGGTGCTGGTGGTGACCAACCAGGCCGGCATCGGCCGGGGGCTGTACGGCTGGCCGGAATTCCAGGCGGTCACCGCCCGCATGGCCGAGCTGCTGGCCGAAGCCGGGGCGCACCTGGACGGGGTGTACGCCGCCCCGCACCACCCCAGGGGGCTGGGCGACTATGCCCACCCGGACCACCCCGACCGCAAGCCCAATCCTGGCATGCTGCTGCGGGCCGCCAGGGAGCACGGGGTGGACCTGGCCCGGTCCTGGATGATCGGCGACAAGGCCCTGGACCTGGAGGCCGGACGCAACGCCGGCTGCCGGGTGGCCCTGGTGCGCACCGGCTACGGCGCCGCCGTGGACGGCAGTCTGGCCGACCTGGTGGCGCCGGATCTGGGCGCCGCGGTGGCGCGGATCCTGGATGGCCAGGATGGTCAGGACGGTCAGGACCCCAGGAACAGCCAGGGCGGTGGGGACGGCCAGGACGGCCCCGGACCGGCGGACCCCGCGCCGCGGCCGTGCTGATCCGCCGGACCGGTCTGGTCCCGGGCCGGATCGTGCAGCGCTACAAGCGGTTCCTGGCGGACGTGGAACTGGCGGACGGGACCCTGGTCACCGCCCACTGCACCAACACCGGCACCATGGCCACCTGCTGGGCGGCCGGGGATCCGGTCCTGCTGGAGACCGCCGCCAACCCCGAACGCAAGCTCGGGTTCACCTGGCTGGCCGATCAGCGGGACGGGGCCTGGGTGGGGGTGGAGACCGGCATGGGCAACCGCGTGGTGGCCGAGGCCGCCCGCCGGGACCAGCTGCCCGGACTGGCGGGACTGCGGGCGGTGCGCACCGAGCAGAAGTACGGCGACGAGCGCAGCCGGATCGATGTGCTGGCCCAGGATGCCGACGGCCGGCTCGTCTACATCGAGGTGAAGAACACGACCATGCGGGTGGAGCCGGGACTCGGCGAGGCTGCGGGCGCCTGCTTCCCGGACGCGGTGACCCTGCGCGGGATCCGGCACCTGCGCGAGCTGCAGGCCATGGTGCGGCTGGGGCACCGGGCCGCCCTGGTGTTCTTCGTGCAGCGGGACGACGTGGCCTGGTTCGACGCGGCCCGGGAGATCGATCCGGCCTATGCCCTGGAGCTGGACCGGGCCGCGGCGGCCGGGGTGGCGATCCTGCCCCTGGCCGGCCATCTGCGGGCGGAACCGGAGCCCGGCGGGCTGTGGCGCCTGGACTGGGGCCCGCTGACGCCGCTGCCCTGGCTCCGGCGGGAGGCGAAACCCCTTCCTTAATGCCGTTCGGGAGGTCAAAATGAGGGTTTCCCGGCTCCAAGCCCCGCTCACCCCCCGGTGGAGAATTCATGACTGATTTGAGCAAGACCCCATTGAACGCGGCACACCGGGCCCTGAACGCCAAGATGGTGGACTTCGGCGGCTGGGATATGCCGGTGCAGTATCCGGCCGGGATCCTGGCCGAGCACCAGGCTGTGCGCACCCGGGTGGGGCTGTTCGACGTCAGCCACATGGGCGAGATCCGCGTGAAGGGGCCCCAGGCCATGGCCTTCCTGGACTGGCTCACCCCCAACGCCGTCACCCGGCTGGCCCACGGGCAGATCCACTACACCGCCTTCCTGTACGAGAACGGCACCTTCGTGGACGACCTGCTGCTGCACAAGGTGGCCGACGATGAGTTCCTGCTGGTGGTGAACGCCTCCAACATCGCCAAGGACTTCGCCTGGGTGCAGGCGCACGCGGGCGGCTGGGACGTGACCGTCAGCAACGAAAGCGACGCCACCGGCCAGGTCGCCCTGCAGGGCCCGCTGTCCCTGGCGGTGCTGCAGCCCCTGGTGGACATCGATCTGGCCCAGATCAAGTACTACTGGTTCGCCTTCGGCCGGTTCCAGGGCCTGCCGGTGATGATCGCCCGCACCGGCTACACCGGGGAGGACGGCTACGAGGTGTACTGTCCGGCCGAGCGCACCGAAGGCATCTGGAACACCCTGCTGGAAAGCGGCCGGCCCCTCGGGATCCTGCCCACCGGCCTGGGCTGCCGCAACACGCTGCGCCTGGAGGCGCGCATGTCCCTCTACGGTCATGAGATCGACGACAGCACCAACGCCCTGGAGGCGGATCTGGGCTGGATCGTCAAGCTGCAGAAGGGCGATTTCATGGGCCGCGAAGCCCTGGCCGCGGTCAAGGCCCAGGGCCTGACCCGCCGGGTCGCCGGCTTCCAGATGCTGGAGAAGCGCGATATCGCCCGGGACCACATGGACGTGCTGATCGACGGGCGCAAGGCCGGCCACGTGACCAGCGGCGCCCCCAGCCCCACCTGCGGCGTCAACCTGGGCCTGTGCTACGTGCCGCTCAGCCACGCCGAACCCGGCAGCCGGATCCAGATCGAGATCCGCGGCAGGGCCTGTCCGGCCGAGATCGTGCCCACCCCCTTCTACAAACGCACCCAATAGCCCCC
>Ga0302187_10002715_pt1 | contig 14497 bp, 10 predicted proteins | sample II_Bog_E1_3_FD_202120 | JGI IMG/M metagenome (GOLD analysis project Ga0302187, IMG submission 202120) | Peat permafrost microbial communities from Stordalen Mire near Abisko, Sweden - II_Bog_E1_3 | ecosystem: Environmental > Terrestrial > Soil > Wetlands > Peat | place: Sweden: Abisko...
GTACTGGGCTCGGGAGTTGCACCGGTGGGTATCTGCTGTTCCTCGGCGCTCAGGCTGTAATAGACCTTCCCCACAGTGGGGGTGACGCCATCTGCACATGGGTTGTCTTCGCATGGGTTTGTCTGATCGATGTAGAAACCGCTAGAGGGCGCCGACTGCGAAATCGTAACAGTGATGATCTCCTCATCGCCAGCTGACAAGTCGTAGCTGTACCCAAGAGCCGCTGCCACGTCGCCGTTGCAAGCGCCGGGGGTTGAAGAGACGCAATCGCCAGTATTGAAGTTAGCGCCGCTGCCCAATGGCTGCCCATTCGTGTCGCCCAACGTTCCCTTCTGCGCGTCGGTGAAGGTTGACGAGCAGGTATCGACATAACCGGGAAGACTCGCGCCGTAGCTCGTGGCGCAGGACGGAGAGCCACCAATATAGGGGACGTTGCCGATCTCCCAGGACTCTCCCGACGATGGGGATTCTGACGTGGACCCGTACTCGTCCCAGTACGGGGTTCCGACCGCCTCGTTGATGAACACACCGAAGTAGCCGCTGCTTGCGGTCGTATCGGTGAAGGTGATCGTGCCTATTCCGGTAACCTCGTTGAGGCCGCCTTCGTTCACCCCGGGTGCGCCGGTTCCTGAATCTTGAACGAAAGTTCCATCTTCGTTAAACCACAGGTCCAGCAGCGTAGGCGTGTCGGCCACAGCCCTCTGCGCGCCGATCCCCGCTAGGGCGATCAGTGCGCCCAGGAACAACACATTCTTGATTCGATTCATAGGGATCTCCTCCGAGATTGACGTCAATCTGTTTCCCGATCCAAGTCCGCTGGCTCGCAACTGCCGCCCGCAACGCGGAATCGCCAGCAAGCGAGGGGAGCGCCGAGTTTCCGATAAAGCCGGGATTATTCTTCTTATGTGACAGCCTGACCCGTGGGGGAAAAAACAGCGATCGGGACCGGGCGGGGAAGACGAATATATGAGACGCCGCCGAAAACACGATCACTCGCGGCTTTGCTTATGCAATTCGATATCCAAAGCCAAATTCATTTCGGACCATTTAGATCCAAATACTTGGAACCGAGTAATCCTCAGGCAAACAGTCCCAATATGCAAGACTTTGCATATACAATGAGCATTCGGCTTCTCTCTGCCGGCAGAGCACAAGTCAAAATACCAGGGTTTCTCTCCTCACCAGAACATCCTCTTCCCGGCGCGAAAGACCGAGGCGCTGCGACCGGAGAGACTGACGGGTTGCGAGAGGCGATTGGCGGCCTTCAGTGCGCGCGAGATCAAAACGGACTTTCGACACCGATGCATTCACCATCGGTATGGCGCGCAGTGCACAAGAAGGATTGAGAATTCTCTGATTGAATCCAAGGCTGGAAAGACCCGCCGAGTCTCTCAAGGTGAACTATAAATATGGTAGGCACGACTGGATTCGAACCAGCGACCTCTTCCGTGTCAAGGAAGCGCTCTAACCAACTGAGCTACGCGCCTATTCGCGACATCAGTTAGTTTAGCAGGGCTGTGGCGGCGAGGAAAGATCCGTCCTTTGCAGCCCTAAGACCCGGTTCGGGAGAGTGCAAATCCAAATTGAACCGTCCGCTTGCGGCCCCGCGGTGCGCAAGCGGCCACTTGCCAGCGCGCAGTTAGTGTTACAAATCTGTTAAAATAAGCCTTCAAGGAGCACGGCAAGTCCTCAAGTCCCCGCCGCATCGATCCCCATGATCCTCTATCTCATGCGCCATGCGAATGCCGGAACCATTCGCGAAAATCCCGTTCTTGACGCCAAGCGAGGCCTGATCAAGGAGGGCAAAGAGCAGTGCATGCTGATGGCGCGCGTGTTGGGCGCCCTCAAAGCGCCCATTGACGTGATCGTCGCGAGCCCATTGAAGCGCGCCATGCAGACCGCGCAACTGGTGGGCACGGAACTGGGGTACGAAGCCAAGGTTGAGATCAGTCCGGCGCTCGGATTGAACGAAAGTTACGCGGATTTCCAAAAGCTTTTGGCGAAATATGCCGACCGCGAGGGCATTCTCGTGGTGGGGCACAATCCCAGCCTCTTTCAGTTTCTCGGGCGCCTCATTACCGGCAACGGTGGGGCCGCGATCCGCATGAGAAAGGCGTCTATCGCCCGCGTGGATATGAACCATCACCCGCCGCGACTGCAGTTGTTGATGGATCCGCGCTCGGCCCGCGGCCTTTACGCCAGCGTGACGAAGAACTCGCGGCCGAAGACCTCGCGAAAGTAGCCGGCCTCCTTGCGCAGCGACCAGAGCTCAAGTACCGCGCCGGTGCGCCCCGCACGCAACTCCAGATTGTTTCCGGACGCCACGCCCCCGCGTCAGTCCTTCAGTACAGGCTGCAGTTCGTTCAACGCGCCGGCAGCACCCTGCTCGTCGCCCTTTTGCAAACTAAGGAAGAGCTTGTCCCATTCGTCGCTTCCTGCCTGGAAATGATTTGACGTCTGTAAATAGTAGCGGGTGCCGTCGAAATCCCATACTCCTGCCGACATCCGATTCACCCGGCCGGTAAGCGAGACAACAGTTGCGCGCGCAGCCGTTTTGTTGCCGCTTGCATACTGGCATGCAAGAAGGAGCGCATCGCGAACGATGATCTGGGATGGAATCAGTTCGGAATCCTTCGTGTTTGTGGCCTGCGCCTGGCATACATCGAATCGATCCGCTGTCAGTGCGGCTTCTTCCAGGTCCAGCCGATAGCCCGGCGTCGGGTCCTGTGCAACCAGTTGCTGATCGAGTTCGAACGCCCGCGCGAAATCGAAGCTAACTTCGTGAGAAACGTGCGCCAGGTCGTGAAGCTGCGCGGGGTCGTGTGCCTTGCCGTTCGCGTCAAGGCACACCGAATTGGTGCGAACGAAGTTCTGATCGTAGCCCCAGAGCCAGCCGAAGCAGCCTTCGGGATATTGAGTGCCGATGGAACGCTTGTCTGCGACCGGTTTGCCGTCGCGATCGAAATACAGGTTTCCGACTGTGCGCTCCGAAGAGTCATATTGAAACGCGACCCTTTGATACCCGGCGTCGCCATAATTCAACGGCGCTCCCTGCGCATCCAGGCAGCCCTTCATGGTGCCGTTGCCGCTTTGATCGCGCTCATAGAAGTAGGCGTAGCAGCCCGTGCCCTTCTGGGCGATGGGCTTTCCATCCGGACCGAAGAAGCGCTCCTCCTTCAAAGAGCCGTGATCGTCCAACGTAAATTCGTCTCTTTGGAAACCTCCTGCTTCCCAGAAGGCGGGCTTGTTTGCAGCGTCAAAATAACTCTCTTCGATTTGATTCCCCCACTTGTCGAGTTGCCAGCGAACCATCGGAGGGACTGCGTCAGGAGACGGCACCGGCTTGCCGCTGGCATCTTCGAATGTCGTCTGGATCAACTCGCCCCGCGCATCGCGGATATAGGTCTTGCCGACGAAGCCGCCGTTTGCCGGAACGGGGTCTCCGTTACTGTCCAGGAACCGCTGTTCTGTCACCCCCAGCTTCGAATTCGCTTGATCGATGACGGTGGCGCCAATGGTCATCCGCGTCCCGCCTCCGGAAAGAAACTGAATTTCGCTGATGTAGCCCTGCGAATCGTAGTGAATGTCGCCGCTCGAAAGGGCCGTTCCGTCCGCTCCGACCACAAAGAACAGGCGGGTGTTGCGTACATTGCCTACCTTCTTCAAGGCCCCGGCCTGCGCCGGCGCATAGTTGAGGGCAAACACGATGCGCCCCTGCATGTCGCGCGCAATCTCATAGACGGCCTGGCCCTTTTCGTCGTAGCTGAACTCCAGCCGGCAGAATTGCCCGCTCATGCCGTTGGTGGGAAAGAAGAGCGAGCTGTCGAGCTGCGAATCCATGATGAGATGCCCGTAGCCGTTGATCGCTTCAACAGCCTGCAACTCTCCGCGGAAGCCTTTCCGCGTGACTCTAAGCGACTCAGCGCGATGGCCGATCTCTTCCGTGGATAAGCGCCCGATCATTTCATAGGAGCCGTTTCGCCGCATGAACGCCGCATAGTAGGAGGTACTTGGATGTATGTAGGCAAGCCAGTAGACCACCGTGCCTGCAATCCCGGCGAGCGCCACCGTTGCCCAAATAGCCGCCCTGAGCCTCAATTGCCGGAGCTTGCGCTGAAGCTGCGCCTGCTCGCGCAGTTGCCGGCTCTTCAGCACCAGGCCGGTGAGCAAATCGTGCGCCAGCTCCACGTGCCGCGTACCGAGGCGGTCTTCGAAGCGCAGCAGGCGCCGGTCCACAAGCTTCTGTAGATCGGCATCGGAGATGTGCTCGCGCCGCGCTTCCTCGACGGGCAGGGTGGCCCGGAATCCCGCCGGCGTAACCAGATGCTGTTCAAGGAAAACCCGTACCGAGTCGTCGAGTCCGCTCAGACTGCGCTCGTAGAGCGACTCCAGGATGCCACCCTTCTCGACGGCTACCAGCTCGCGAGTGATCTGCGATTGCCCCGTGGCCACCATGCGCTCGAACAGCTCATTGCACATCACGTTGAGATAGGCCGGCTCGACCTCTTCCGCGGCGTTGCCCAGGCCGTCGCCCTGGCGGCTGCTGATCACGCCCTCGATGATGTCTTGTGCAACTTCATCGGTGACCCACTGTTTACCGGCGTTGCGGACGATCTCGAGACCGCGCGCGGCATCGAGCGGACCCAGCCCGAAGCGGTTGCGCAGAATGGCAGGCAGGATGGGCCGCAGCGAATCTAGCCGCCACACGAAATCTTCGCGCAGAGAGAGCACGATCTTGTAATTGGGAGTTCCAGCCTCGACCGACTGCCGTTCGCCGGATGCCTCCGCCCTTTGCCGCACGGCCTCGGGAATGCGATTCTCCGCCAGGTCCGCCAACTGCTTGAGGATCTCCGTATCCTCCGGCCGCTTGTTGCCGAGGGTGAAGATCTCTTCAAACTGGTCGAAGACCAGCACCGGGGTCAGCCGGTCGTTGCGCGGGCCCCAGAAATGCACGATGTGGAAGTACTCCCACAGCGTCTCTCGCGCCGAGGCATCCTGCGCGCTTTCGATATCGACTCCGCTGGCGCGCGCTGCCGCTTCTGTGAGCGCCTTCACCTGTTCCACTGGACTGCCGGCTTGCGGCGAGTAATTGAGCCTCAGAACCACGGGGAAATACCCCTCCTGCCGCAGCCGGGGAAACACGCCCGCCCGTAGCAGCGATGTCTTGCCCAGTCCCGAGCGCCCAAACAGAACGGTCAGGGTCTCGCGCTGGATGAGCCGAAGCAGTTCCTGCGTCTCTTCCCCGCGCCCGAAGAACAGGTGCGCCTGTTCTTCCGTGTACCAGAACAGTCCCGGCCAGGGGTTCTGTGCCTGCGACGGAGGGGGCGCCGTCGCGCCGATCGTACTCGTCGCACTCATCTGGGCCTCCGGTAGTTGCGGATTCCGCGGCTCAGGGTCTCGATCAGTTCCGGCGGGACCTTGCCATCGCGCAGTCGCGCCCACTGCAAGTCGCGATAAGGAGACTCCACGAACTGAGCCCCCGACGGCGTATCGTCAATCACCAGCGGCTGAAGGTAGCGATCTTCTTTGCGCCGCTCCATAGATGCGTCCTCGGCCATCCGCCATTCTCTCCACACAAAGCGAGGGCCCGGTCCCGAGCGGTCTAATGCTCGGGAGATGATGGGCACAAAAAATGCCGCCTTGCGAATGTTCTCGCGAATAGTCAGCAGGTAATCGTTTCCGGGATCGGCGGGAAGCTCCCGCTCGTCCAGCCAGGTGTCGATGTTGTTGGCTTCCAACTGGTCGCGGATGGCGCGCACCTTGGCACGATCCTCACTTGCGTAGCTGAGAAAGACGGCTCCCGGCTTGAACTCGCCCGCCGGGCCTCCGGGACCTGCTGCCGCGCTAGCCGTTTTGCTCTGGCTGCGCGCTTGCCACCGCGTGTAGAGCTGCTCGGCGAAATCAATCGGCGAAATATTGGTTACGACCTTAGCCCGCCGCCGATTCAGGTACTCTGCCAAGCCGGGTTCGCAAGTCAGGCTCACATAATACATGTTGATGTTTTCCTGATTGCGCCGCCCGTTGATGGCGTGAATGAAGAATCGGCCCAGCCAGTCGGGCAGGTTGCAGCCGAGAAGAAGAACGGTTTTCTTTTGCAGAAAGTCGTACAGGTTTTCCGGCGCGTATTGCTGGTCGAGCAGCGACCAGCTGTACTCGATCAGGTCGTCTTCGGTTTTGGCGAAGGTTCCATCGGTGGGGCTGGTGGCTCCGAACAGGTGATACACACCGGGGGTGCGGTCGTAAAGATAGTGGTTGGGCAGATCGACCGCGCTCTTGACCCCGCGCGGAGTGAACTTGATCTGCTCCACTTCGGCATCCGGGCGCGCCTCGTTCATAGCCTGAAACATCAGATGGTCGACCGTGGTCGTAATGTAGAGCGATAAATCCTGGATCTTGGCGAGACTCAGGAGGGCGGCGGGAATGGGCCAGGGGCGTCTGCGCACCACGTCGTCGATGTCGTAGGCAACCTCGCCGGCGTTCTCTCGCTGGCTGAGCAAATTGGCAACGTCGTAGATCGTCCAGCGCCGTGCGCCTTCAGGGCGGGCAATCTGGGTTTGCGCCGCCAGCGCGCTGCCCCACATATCGTAAAGGCGCGTGGCCTCACCGTTTTCAGGTACCACCAGCAGTTCCGGCCCCAGCACCGGAATGACGCAGCCTTCCAGAACCAGGTTGACCAGCTTGTCCCATTCCCGTTCCGTCATCTCCATCGAGCCAGAAGCGGTGGGCTGGACAGGGAGCGATGCACTCATGACGGTCCCTCATTCTTGAGAGTTCGCCGCCGCGCGAGAGGAAGAAGCACCTGGATTACGACTTTTCCGCCAGGGGAACAGTCTCTTCGTGTCGATCTCCAAATGGTTCCAAGTAATAGGGTTTTCTGCGCGTTGCGGGCTCGTTCCCCACTTTATCACGAACCCCGAGTTCCACGCTGAGTTTCGTTGGCCCTTGCCGCAAGGCCACGCCTCCGCAACAAAGGCGGTGCGAAAGCGCCGCGCAACTGTCCGCAACGCCAGTTTTTTCCCCGAGAAAGCCAAGGACCGCTCCTGGAACCCCTTCACGCCGCGAGGGCATTCACGATTCGCACTCTGCTGCCGATTGATGTCTAAGACACCGACAGGTTTCTCGTACCTGCGAAGCCCGTGCAAGGCCAACCAACCGGGGTGTAGTTGCGAGCAAAGCCACAAGGAGGAATCCCATGTCCCGTAATCGCATCTCATGTCTTCGTATCGCGCCTATCCTGGCCGCAGCTCTGGCGCTGCCGGCCGCAGTCCACGCCACCGAAAACGCCGGCAGCGTCTATCCCATAGGCGCGGAAACCGTCATGCCGGGAGTCACTCCTCCCGGACACGGCACCATGCTCGTCGAGTTCTCGCTCTTTTACGAGGCCAACGAGTTGATGAACTCCGCGGGGGACAGCGCAGCTCCCGAGTTCAAGGTGCGCGTAGTGGCCAACGCGGTCAAAATTGTGCACAATTGGGACTTCCCCGTTTTTGGTGGCAGGTTAAACTCCAACATCGCGGTGCCGACGATCTACGAGAAGCTCCACGTTTCTCCCGGCGACTACAGCAAGACCGGGATCGGGAACGTGATTCTCGGATTGTTCCAGGTCGGCTACCAGAAGAATTCTCTGCATTGGTATTACGAGGGCGATGTCTATCTTCCCGGCGCTCCGTACACAAAAGGCGACGTTGTGAATACCGGACAGCACAACTACGCCGCGGCGCCGGTGGCCGCCTTCACTTATCTGCCGCACGGCGGAGAGTGGGAGGTCAGTTCCAAGTACCAGTACATTGTGAACTTCAACGATACGGTCACGAACTATCGCAGCGGCAACGAATTCACATGGGAGTACGTGGCCATGAAAGAGGTGTCGCGCAACGTGGCCATCGGCGCGAATGGCTACCTGTACCAGCAGACCACGAATGACGAGCTGAATGGAGCGATCTCCGGCGGCGGCAACCGCGGCCGCGATCTCACCGTCGGCCCCGAGGTGCGGGTTAATCTAGCCGGGCATTGCCTCGTGATCTTCAAGTATTTCCGCGACACGCTGGTCGAAAACAAGCCGGAAGGCAATGCTTTCTGGTTCGAGATGGGCGTGCCCCTGCATCTCGGCAGAACCGTTCCCGCCGTAGCAAGGAGCGCACATCAAGGCAATTCCAAAGGAGACTGAACGAAACTACGGAGGAGCGCGCCGCTGAAATCAGAGCCCGCTTGAAACCGCGGCATCCCGGTGTTCGCTATGGGGCGGGCTCCCGGCGGCAACGCTCCGCCAGGTTACGGCTTGAGGATGGTCGCAATCAGCGCCGACAGGCCGTTCCACGCGATCTGGATGCCGATGCAGAGCAGAATGAAGGCGACCACGCGCAGAATTCCGTGGGCCGTGGAGGGCGGAATGGCCTTGGTGATCCTGGGGGCGTAGGCGTAGCAGAAAAAACACAGCACGCTGAGAACAACGATGGCAAGAAATACCGCAACGTGCGCCAGAATGTTGTGGGTGAGATTCTTATCCGAGATGTGCGCGGTGACCGTCAGCAGTGCGACCAGTGTCCCAGGCCCCGATGTAATGGGAAAAGTGAGCGGGTAGAAGGCGCGGTCTTCGAATTGCCGCGTATCGGGTTCGCTGGTTGCGCCGGTCTCCTCCTCCTTGTGGCGGGTATCGGTCCCGGCGCTTCTCTCGTTTAAGACTTTCCATCCCATGATCGCGACCACCATGCCACCAGAGAGTTGGACGATGGGCAAAGAGAGGCCGAAGAAATTGAGGATGGCCGCGCCCAGTACCTCGAAAACCGCAAGGAAGATGATGTTGTTGATGGCGATGCGGCGCGCCAGCGAGCGAAGGACCTTGGGCGGCGCGTCGCCGACCAGCCCCAGAAAGACCAGCGCAGACCCGAGAGGGTTGATGATCGGCAGGAGCACGCTGAACGTAATGAGAAAGACCTTCCAAAAATGCAAGCGAGTTCTTCCCCCTGATTGAATCTTAATGCTTCATTGAACAAGGGAGACCCCGGACTTTCGAGCCGGGGCTTGCACGGCGCCCGCATTGCCCTGTGATACGCGCCAGAAACGAGACTGATATTCTGGTCTTGATGACAAAATCGCGATGAAAGCAGATATGAATACAATCGATAGCCCGCGGCAGGCGCCCACAGTGCGCATGGTGTGGCTGCTTTTTGCAGCCATTTTTGTCACGGTGTATTTTGCCTCGCTGTTTTCGCCGCCGCTGCTGGACGACGTGGACGCGGCGCATGCCCAGGTGGGCCAGCACATGGCCGAGACTGGCGACCTGATCACGGGCAAGACCAACGGCATCCGCTACATTGAAAAGCCGCCGCTGCCCTACTGGCTGGTAGCAGGCATGTTCAAGATCTTCGGCCAGAACACCTTTGCCACGCACCTGCCCAACGCACTGGCCATGCTGGGGCTGACTTGGCTCGCGTGGCTGTGGGCGCGGCGGGCGTGGGGCGATCGCGCGGGCTTCTACGCGGGGCTGGGCGTGCTCACTTCGGTGGGCTGCTTTCTGTTTACGCGCTTCATTATTCCCGAGGCCATCCTGGCGTTTTTCCTGCTTGTTGCGCTCTACGCCCTGATTGCCAGCCTGGAAGACGGCCGGCCGGCGCTCATCTACTGGGCGTATGCGGGCGTGGCGCTGGCGCTGTTAACCAAGGGCCTGATTGCGCCGGTGTTCTTTCTGGGCGCGGCCATTCCCTATCTGCTGCTCACCGGGCAGTGGCGGCGCTGGAAGGCGCTGCGGCCAGTGACGGGACTGCTGTTATTTCTCCTGATCGCGGCGCCGTGGCACATCGCGTGCGGCATCGCCAATCACGATTACGGACACCCCTTCGGCAATCACCCCACAGTTGGAAACGTGCACGGATTCTTCTATCAATATTTCATCAACGAGCATGTGCTGCGCTTCTTCAACCAGCGCTATCCGCACGACTACAACAAGATGCCGGGCATCTGGTACTGGCTGGCGCACCTGGTGTGGATCTTCCCCTGGAGCTTGTTTCTGCCCGCTGCAGTGGCCGTGGCATGGAAGACGCGGCACAGTTGGCTCAAGCATCTTCGCCATGACGCGGGCGACACGGTGGACTTCTACCTGGATCACGCCATGCGCGAAGACGTGGCCACGCATGTGCTGCGCGTGAAGTTCCGCACGCGCACCATCTGGCTGCTGAGCCTGTTCACGGCGTGGACTTTGCTGTTCTTTTCGATCTCGACGAACCAGGAGTACTACACGTTTCCGGTGTGGCCGCCGCTGGTAATGCTGATCCTGGGCGTGGTGGCGGAGATCGAGATGCGCCGCGGCGCCAATGGCAGGTCCCCGCTTTCAACTGCGTGGCTGACGGGCGCGCAAGCCGTGTTTGCCGCGATCGGCGTGGTCTCCGCCGCGGTGCTGGGCTGGGGTTTGTGGACCTCGCGCAACCTGCCCTACGTTCCCGACATCGGCACGCTGCTGGCGCATCGCGCCGTGGGCGATTACACACTTTCGATGTCGCACCTGTTCGATTTAACCGGCGAATCGTTTGCGGCGCTGCGGCTGCCGGCGGCACTGGCAGCCATCACACTGCTGATTGGACCGCTGGCGGGATGGCTGCTGCGCATCAAGGGAAAACATCTTGCGGCCACGGTGAGCATAGCGCTGACCATGACGGTTTTCTTCGTCGCCGCGCACATCGCTTTCGCGCGCTTTGAGCCCATGCTGAGCTCGAAGCAGATGGCCGATACGATCATGGCCAAAGGCTCGCCCAGCGACACGGTCATCGTTTATGGAGAGCAATCGTCGGGTTCATCGCTGATCTTTTACACGAACGACTTCTTCAACAGACGGCCGGCATTGCTGGTGATCCCGCGTTGCGGGCAGCACGGCGAGGGATCGACGCTACTGTGGGGCTCGTGCTACCCCGATGCCCCGGACATTTATTTGAGCGAGCACACGCTCGCAGGCATCTGGGGCGCCGGTGAACGCAAGTGGATCTTCGCCGAAGATCCGGACCGCGACAAGGTGGAACACACCCTGGCCGCGACCGGACATCTGTACGCAGTGCAAACCCTCGCCGACAAAGCTCTGTGGACTGACCGTCCGCTGCCATAACGATGTAGCGCCGGCCTCCTGGCCGGCTGTAGCGTGGGTCTCCTGACCCACGCTCTTTCTCCAATTCCCTAATTACTGACCACGGCTTCCCTCGGCTGCCGGACATACACATAAAGATAGAAGCCGCAGAGCGCGAGCAGGATGAGCGGAGCGGGAATCACGCCGAAGGCCAGCGATGGGCCGGAGTAATGCGTGATTTGAAAGAGCACGATCCAGAAAATGTCCCCGGTGAGGATGATGGCGGCGAGCGTGAGCGCGAGTGCCCACCACGCGAGCCTTCCGCCTCTTCGCCAAAGCATGGCGCAGGCAGGAACGGAGAGTAGCAGCAGCCGCGCATCGTAACTGCGGTGATAGACGACCAGAATAGTCAGGGGTACGACCGCGGCAATCGCGAACCATGCTAGCTGAGGCGAGAATCTGGACTGGAGTGTCTTTCGCAGCCAGATGAGCAGGAGCGCCCCGCATATGAAATAGACGACCGGGTTGTAGAAATGCGGATTGTCCCAGAACCGACTCACAATCGTTTGCAGGCAAAGAGTCATGTTGACACCGAAGCTGCCGCCGCTATGGGGTCCGGGATCATTCAAAGCCCCGCGCTGCATCAGCGCCGATTGGTTTGCCTGCATTTCCACGAGCCAGTGCGGCGCGATCTGCGCGGTCCATAGCAATGCGGGCACAACCAACGCAGCAACCGGTATAAGCGTTTGGAGCGCCCGCTTGCGGGCAAGGCCGCCGGCGAGAAGAAAATATAGCCAGATCAAGCCCACGTCATGAGGTTTCATGACCAGCGCAATCGCCATACAAATGGTGCCGGCAAGCGTGGAGCGATTCTGAAGAAAACACCAAACCGCGATGACGGAAAGGCCCACCACAAGGCCCACAGTGTTCCCCAGGGCCAGGAGCATTTCGCTGTTTACGAGAAAGAGGAAAACCAGTCCCGCGGCGATGCGCGGCGAAAATTCAGCACTGGCCTTCCAAATTGCGAATGCAGCGAGAACAAAAGCTGCCGCGCTGAGAATGAACCAAATCGCATCGGCGACCTTGATGGGCAGAAGCGCAAGGGGAGCGACGAGTACGAAGGTCGTTGGGAAATTGGGGCTACGATGGCCATGCGTCGCGATAAGTACGGAGCCAAGAGCGGATGGCAGCTCCCCTGCCTCTCTCTTGTACAGTTCCCATAACTGGCTTTCCTGGTAAGGGTCGCGATGCTCGATGAGACATTTACCGGATAAATAGAACTCTTTGAAATCGATCATTCCCAGTGCATTGGAATGCGCGATCGCCGCACCGGCCAATACCAGTAAAACACTGCCGAGCGACAGCAAAAGCAGACTGTCCTGGCGTTCTTTGAGCATGGATCGAGATCTCCGCAGCAGTGATGGGTCAGTGCTCATTATGCATTGCCTGCGAGGCTGCGCAACATACTACGAACATGGGAAGCTACGGGGTACACGGGAACAACTGGCAAGGGACGACGGCGAGCGATTCATTGTGAAGCCCTCATTTTGCCGCCGGGCAGGAGCTCCAGAACACGGCCGCGCCACAGAATGCGCCGGCCCGCATAGCTCGCCGCCCAAAAGCAAAAGCCCATGAAATCGCGGATGGGGTAGAGCACCAGCAGGCCAAACCAGCTTTTGTCGCGCACCACAAAGCGTCCGACGGCGATCGAAAGCGCGAGACGCGTGGCAACTGCGAAGGCGAGGAGCGCGAGGCCCCACCTCGGTGCCCCGAGACCTGCGCACGCGGCGAGTGCCAGCAGTCCGAAGGGCAGGCTGAAGGTGAGCGCGGTGCCGAAGTGGCCCTTGGGACGCGAGAAACGCGTGGATTTCATCCAGCGGACCTGGTGCTTGAGCGAACCGATGAGCCCCGAGTGCAGAACCATGTGATCGATGGCGTGATGGCTGAGGACCACACGCTGGCCCTGCTTCCAGGTCTCGTTGCCAAGGATGAAATCGTCGGCGCAATAGTCGGCCGTGACCTTGAAGCCGCCCATGCGGCGAATCGTGTCTCGCCGGAAGGCCATGGTGGGGCCGAGCGTGAATTGCATGCCCTCCATGGCGCGCGCGGCGAGCACGCCGGCCGACATTTCAACTGACATGCCGACAGCTTCAAGCCGCGCCCATAATCCGCCTTCCGCAGCAACGCCGCGATAAAGGCAACACATGCCACCGACGCGCTCGTCCGCAAAAGGGAGGGCCACAGAGCGGAGATAGTCGGGCGTAACGCGAACATCGCTGTCGCTGATGACGAGGATGTCGTGCGCGGCGTGGGCTTCCATCCGCTCCATGGAAGCAACTTTGGCATTGATGAAGTCGGGCTGGCCACCGGTGGAGAGGAACTGGGCTGGAATGTGCGGATGACGCGCGGCCACGCGGCGCGCAGTTTCGAGACCCTCGTCATTCGCGGTGCGCGCGCAGAAGAGGATTTCGTATGCCGGGTAATCCTGAATGAAAAAGGTCTCGAGATAGGACTCGAGGCCGGGGTCCGCTCCATGCAATGGCTTGAGGAGGGTGAGCGCAGGTGTGAAGCCGGGCCGCGCAGCGAGTTGTGCTAGCGCGCGACGGCGCTCGCGGAGGTAGCCCGGAACGGCCCACAGCACAATGCCGGCGAAGACCGCGGAAGTGACGAGGCCGAAGGCGGCGAGACCGAGAAGGGCGTACGGCATGCTTGTTTAAGGATAAGGGAGCGAGGTCAGCTGTTAGCTACTGGCTACGAGCTCGACGACGCTACGATTTGCGATTCGGCGCGGAACGCGGCGGGGCGACAGGCTTGATCGCCGGCGTCTTGCGGATGGGCACAATCGCCCCTGCCGAACCCGGCGCGGCAGCTTGAAAGCGGGCCAGCATTTCACTGCGCACATATTCGACGAAGTTCTGCATCTGGCGATTCATCTCTTCCATGCGCTCGCGCATTTGCAGGATGATGGCGATGCCGGCGATGTTGACGCCGAGGTCGCGCGCCAGGTTGAGGATGAATTCGAGGCGTTCCAGGTCCTCGTCGGTGTAGAGGCGCGTGTTACCCTCGGTGCGCGACGGCTTCAGCAGCCCTTCGCGCTCGTAGAGGCGCAGGGTCTGCGGATGAATTTCATACATCTCGGCGACCGCCGAAATCATGTACGCGCCTTTGGACTTGCGTTTTGTGGCCATCGGTTCTTTCCCAAATCAGCATCTTTCCTGCGTCTTACAGCTTGTCGAACAGCTCCTGGCGCGGGTCGTTGGGGTTGAGGCGGCCCAGCTCGCGCATGATCTCGCGGCTGCGCTCGTCGTTCAGGTGCGGAACCACGACGGTCACGGTGACGATCTCATCGCCGCGCTGGCCGGACTGCTGCGCGCTCTCCACGCCTCTCTCCCGCATGCGCAGCTTTTGCCCGCTCTGCGTGCCGGGCGGAATCTTCAACTGCGCGCG
>Ga0302187_10002731_pt1 | contig 14458 bp, 10 predicted proteins | sample II_Bog_E1_3_FD_202120 | JGI IMG/M metagenome (GOLD analysis project Ga0302187, IMG submission 202120) | Peat permafrost microbial communities from Stordalen Mire near Abisko, Sweden - II_Bog_E1_3 | ecosystem: Environmental > Terrestrial > Soil > Wetlands > Peat | place: Sweden: Abisko...
TTTGCACGGGCGATGCAGCGTTCGGAAAGGTCATGAACACCCGTTGTGCCGCCGGGCTGGCGCTGTGCGCCCGGCCATGCGGCAGACCTTTGCCAGGAGCCGCGTTGCATGAGCCTTGATATCCCGATGAGCCCGCGCTCGAAGGCCGCCGACATTGATGTGCATATCATCGACGTGCTGCGCCATCGGGTGGGCAAGGACGAACGCGCGGCCAAGCCGCACGACTGGTACACCGCAACGGTCTATACCCTGCGCGATGCGATCATCGATGTGTGGATGGAATCGACCCGCCACAATTACGACAACGGCGGCAAGCGGGTCTATTACCTCAGCCTCGAATTCCTGATCGGGCGGCTGTTGCGCGACGCGCTGTCCAACATGGGCATGACGCGCGAAATGGAAAAGGCACTGCGCGAACACGGGTTCGACCTGGCCGCGCTGGAAGACCTGGAACCCGATGCGGCGCTGGGCAACGGCGGCCTGGGCCGGCTGGCTGCCTGTTTCATGGAAAGCCTCGCCAGTCTGGGCATCCCCGCCTATGGCTATGGCATCCGTTACAAGAACGGCATGTTCCGCCAGCGCATCGATGATGGCTGGCAGGTGGAATTGCCCGAAACCTGGCTGAGCCACGGCAATCCCTGGGAATTTCCGCGCCGGGAAAGCGCCTATCTGATTGGGTTCGGCGGCGAAGTGGTCGATCGCGGCGAAGCGGTCGAATGGCAGCCCGCCGAACAAGTCGAAGCCAGCGCCTATGACACGCCGGTGGTCGGCTGGCGCGGTGCCTGGGTCAACACGCTGCGGCTGTGGACCGCGCGCGCGCTCGATCCGATCCGGCTCGACCGGTTCAACGCGGGTGACCATGTCGGCGCGCTGGTCGAAGAGGCACGCGCCGATGCGCTGGTGCGCGTGCTCTACCCCGCCGACAACACCGCCTCGGGCCAGGAACTGCGCCTGCGGCAGGAGTTCTTTTTTACCTCGGCCTCGATCCAGGACATCGTGCGCCGCCATGTGCAGTTTCATGGCGATGTGCGCACTTTGGCCGACAAGGCGGCGGTCCAGCTCAACGACACCCACCCTTCGGTGGCGGTGGCCGAACTGATGCGCCTGCTGGTCGATGTCCATGGCCTGGAATTCAACGAGGCATGGGACGTCACCAAGCGGACGATCGGCTATACCAACCACACCTTGCTGCCCGAGGCGCTCGAATCCTGGCCGCTGCCGCTGTTCGAACGGCTGCTGCCGCGCCACATGCAGATCATCTATGCGATCAACAGCAGGGTGCTGCGCGAGGCGCGCCGTGCCGGGCTGGACGATGCGCGGATTTCCGCGATCAGCCTGATCGACGAACATGGCGAACGCCGCGTGCGCATGGCCAACCTGGCGTTTGTCGGCGCGCACAGTGTCAACGGCGTCGCCGCGCTGCACACCGAACTGATGAAGACGACGGTCTTCGCCGATCTTCACGCGCTCTACCCCACGCGCATCAACAACAAGACCAACGGGGTAACCCCGCGCCGCTGGCTGCTGAAATGCAATCCCGGCCTGGCCGGGGTGATCCGCGACGCGATCGGTGATGCCTTCCTCGATGACGCCGAAAAGCTGACAGATCTCAACGCGCTGGCCACCGATGCCCAGCTTGGCGAGCGCATTGCCGAGGTCAAGCGGTCGAACAAGGTGGCGCTGGCCGCGCATCTCAAGCAATTGACCGGGGTGCGCATCGATCCCGACGCGCTGTTCGACGTGCAGATCAAGCGTATCCACGAATACAAGCGGCAATTGCTCAATCTGATCGAAACGGTCGCGCTCTATGACCAGATCCGCAGCCATCCCGAACGCGACTGGGTGCCGCGCGTCAAGATCTTCGGCGGCAAGGCGGCATCGAGCTATCACAACGCCAAGCTGATCATCAAACTGGCCAACGACATCGCCCGCCGGATCAATTCCGATCCCTCGGTCGGCGGCCTGCTCAAGGTCGTGTTCGTGCCCAATTACAATGTTTCGCTGGCCGAACGGCTGATCCCCGCCGCCGACTTGTCGGAACAGATCTCGACCGCCGGAATGGAAGCCTCGGGCACCGGCAACATGAAATTCGCGCTCAACGGCGCGTTGACCATCGGCACGCTCGACGGCGCCAATATCGAGATCAAGGATCGCGTGGGCGACGACAACATCGCCATTTTCGGCCTGACCGCCGAGGAAGTCGCCAAGACCCGCGCCGAGGGCTACAACCCGCGCGCGGTGATCGAGGCCTCGCGCGAATTGCGCCAGGCCATCTCGGCGATCGCCAGCGGCGTGTTCAGCCCCGACGATCCCGATCGCTATGCCGGGCTGATGGGCGGGCTCTATGACAGCGACTGGTTCATGGTCGCCGCCGATTTCGATGCCTATCATGCCGCCCAGCGCGGGATCGACGCCCGCTGGGAAGACCAGACCGCCTGGCGCGTCAGCGCAATCCGCAACATTGCCAATGTCGGGTGGTTTTCATCCGATCGCACGATCAGGGAATATGCCGCAGATATCTGGGGCGTCTGACCGGGCGGGAGAGGAACACACAACCAATGCAGCCGCCGGCCACTGCCATCGATGCCCTGCTTGCAGGCACCCATGCCGATCCGTTCTCGGTGCTGGGCCTGCACGAGGGGCCCGGCGGCGGCTTTGCCCGCGCGCTGCTGCCGGGCGCGGCCGAGGTCGAGGCGTTCAGCCTGTCCGGGCAGTCGCTGGGCACGCTGCCACGGGTCGATCCGCGCGGCCTGTTCGAAGGGCCGCTCGATGCCGCGCGCCAGCCCTTGCGCTATCGCTGCCGCAACGGCGGGCACGAATGGTGGATCACCGATCCTTATTCGTTCGGCCCGGTGCTGGGGCCGACCGACGATTTCCTGATCGGCGAAGGCACCCATTTCCGCCTGTTTGACAAGATCGGCGCGCATGTCATTGATCATGAAGGCGCAACCGGGGTGCATTTTGCGGTGTGGGCGCCCAATGCCGCGCTGGTTGCGGTGGTCGGCGATTTCAACGACTGGGACGGCAGGCGGCACCCGATGCGTCGCCGCGCCGACACCGGGATCTGGGAAATCTTCATCCCCGAGATCGGGCTTGGCCGCGCCTACAAATACCGCGTGACCGGCCCCGACGGGGTGGTTCAGCCGTTGAAGGCCGATCCGTTTGCCTTTGCATCCGAATTGCGGCCCGCCACCGCCTCGATCGTTGCCACCCCGGGCAAGCCCGAATGGGGCGATGGGGCGCATCGCGCGCATTGGGCGGCTACCGATCCGCGCCGCCAGCCGATCACGATCTATGAAGTCCATCCCGGATCATGGCGCCGGCCACCGGGCCGTGAATTTCCGACCTGGGACGAACTGGCCGAACAATTGATCCCCTATGTCGTCGAGATGGGCTTTACCCATATCGAATTCATGCCGGTCAGCGAACACCCCTATGATCCGAGCTGGGGCTATCAGACCACCGGGCTCTATGCCCCCACCGCGCGGTTTGGCGGTCCCGACGGGTTTGCCCGGTTTGTCGACGGCGCGCACCGCGCCGGGATCGGCGTGCTGATCGACTGGGTCCCGGCGCATTTTCCGACCGACGCGCATGGCCTGGCCAAATTCGACGGCACCAGTCTTTACGAACATGCCGACCCGCGCCAGGGGTTCCACCCCGACTGGAACACCGCGATCTACAATTTCGGGCGGCGCGAGGTCGAGGCATTTTTGACCAACAACGCCTTGTTCTGGGCTGAAATCTATCATGTCGACGGGTTGCGCGTCGATGCCGTCGCCTCGATGCTGTACCGCGACTATTCGCGCGCGGCAGGCGAATGGATTCCCAACGCACAGGGTGGGCGCGAAAACTGGGAAGCGGTGCATTTTCTGCAAGGGATGAACCGCGCGGTCTATGGCCGTCATCCCGGCGTCATCACCATCGCCGAAGAGAGCACGTCATGGCCCGGGGTATGTCTGCCGACGCATGAAAAGGGGCTCGGCTTCGGGTTCAAGTGGAACATGGGCTTCATGCACGACACGCTGAGCTATATGGCGCGCGAGCCAGTGCATCGGCAGTTTCACCATGACGAGATCACCTTCGGGTTGATGTATGCCTTTGCCGAAAACTTCGTGCTGCCGCTCAGCCACGATGAAGTGGTCCACGGCAAGGGCTCGCTGCTCAACAAGATGAGCGGCGACGACTGGCAGAAATTTGCCAGTCTGCGCGCCTATTACGGCCTGATGTGGGGCTATCCGGGCAAAAAGCTGCTGTTCATGGGGCAGGAATTTGCGCAACGCCGCGAATGGAGCGAAGCGCGCGAGCTGGACTGGGACTTGCTGGCCCATGCCCCGCACCAGGGGATGCAAGGCTGGGTGCGCGATCTCAACCGCGCCTATCGCGCCCTGCCCGCGCTGCACGCGCGCGATTGCGAGGGCGACGGGTTTGCCTGGCTGGTGGTCGACGATGCCGCGGCCAGCGTGTTTGCCTGGTTGCGCCAGGCGCCGGGCGCGGCGCCGGTCGCGGTGATCAGCAATTTCACCCCGACCCTGCACGGCCACTATCGCCTGCCGCTGCCGATCGACGGCGAATGGCGCGAAGTGCTCAACAGCGATGCCACGATCTATGGCGGATCGGGCCAAGGCAACATGGGATCGGTTACCGCCAGCCACGGCGCCGCGCTGGTCGTGCTGCCCCCGCTGGCGACGGTCATGTTCGAATATGCCGGAAAGGCGTGAAACAGGGAGAATGAGGGGATGATGGCCAAACGGGACAGGACAGTCGGACAGCCCTTGGCGCGCGACGCGATGGCCTATGTGCTGGCGGGCGGGCGTGGCAGCCGGTTGAAGGAATTGACCGACAACCGTGCCAAACCGGCGGTCTATTTCGGCGGAGTCAGCCGGATCATCGATTTTGCCCTGTCGAACGCGCTCAATTCAGGCATTCGCCGCATCGGCGTGGCAACGCAGTACAAGGCGCATTCGCTGATCCGCCACATGAACCGCGCGTGGAATTTCATGCGCCCCGAACGCAACGAAAGCTTTGACATCCTGCCCGCTTCGCAGCGCGTGTCGGAACTGATGTGGTATGAAGGCACCGCCGATGCGGTGTTCCAGAACATCGACATCATCGCCAGCCATGCGCCCAAATACATGGTCATTCTGGCCGGTGATCATATCTACAAGATGGATTACGAGCTGATGCTGCAACAGCACGTCAACTCGGGCGCCGATGTCACCGTGGGCTGCCTGGTCGTGCCGAAAATGGAGGCGACCGGGTTTGGCGTGATGGCGGTCGATACCGACAGCCGGATCACCGCGTTCGTCGAAAAGCCCGCCGATCCGCCAACCATTCCCGGCGATAGCGCGCACAGCCTGGCCTCGATGGGCATCTATGTGTTCGAAACGCAGTTCCTGTTCGACCAGTTGCGGCGCGATGCCGCAACGCCGGGATCGACGCGTGATTTCGGCGGCGACATCATCCCCTATATCGTCCGGCACGGCAAGGCGGTGGCGCACAAGTTCACCGACAGTTGCATCCGCGCCGCCGACGAGATCGAGGAATACTGGCGCGACGTGGGCACGCTCGATGCCTATTTCGAGGCCAATCTCGATCTGACCGACACCGTGCCAAAGCTCGACATGTATGACCGCGAATGGCCGATCTGGACCGACCAGATCATCGCCGCCCCGGCCAAGTTCGTCCACGATCAGGACGGTCGGCGCGGCATGGCGATATCCTCGCTGATCAGTCAGGACTGCATCGTGTCGGGTGCGGTGGCGCGGCGCAGCCTGTTGTTCACCGGGGTCAAGATGGGGTCGTGGTCCTCCGTCGAAGAAGGCGTGATCCTGCCCTATTGCAACATCGGGCGCGGCGCGCGGCTGAAACGCGTGATCCTCGATTCGGGCGTGCGCATTCCCGAAGGTCTGGTGGTCGGCGAAGATCCCGAACTTGATGCAACACGTTTCCGCCGCACCGAAAACGGGGTATGCCTGATCACCCGGTCCATGCTCGACCGGCTGGCCGCCAAGACCTGAAAATCCTCCCCGTTCCGGGGAGGAAATACGAAGGAGTTGTATGACCATCCGGGTGCTGTCGATCGCTTCCGAAGCCGTGCCGTTGGTCAAGACAGGGGGCCTTGCCGATGTCGTCGGCGCCTTGGCGGGCGCGGTGGCTCCGCATGACGTGGCGATGACGACGCTGCTGCCCGGCTATCCTGCCGTGCTGACCGCGTTGGGCAAGGCAAAGCAGGTGCATGCCTGGCCCTCGCTGCTGGGCGAACCGGCGCGGCTGGTGGCGGGCAGGATCGGCGGTCACGCCCTGCTGGCGGTCGATGCGCCGGGCCTGTTCCGCCGCGATGGCGGCCCCTATGTCGATGGCAACGGGCGCGACTGGGCCGATAACGGCCTGCGCTTCGCCGCCTTTTCGCGCGCCGCGGCCGATGTTGCCAGCGGCGCTGTGCGCGGGGCACGGTTCGACATCGCCCATGCGCATGACTGGCAGGCGGCGCTGAGCGCGGCCTATCTGCGGTTTGCCCCGGCGGGCGATGCGCCGCCATCGGTGGTGACCATCCACAACATGGCCTTTCAGGGCCATTTCCCGCGCGCGCTGTTCGATCGGCTGGGCCTGCCGCCAGAGGCCTGGTCGATCAACGGGGTCGAATACCACGGCGGGGTGGGATTTCTGAAGGCCGGGCTCGAATCCGCCTGGGCGATCACCACCGTCAGCCCGACCTATGCGCGCGAAATTCGCCACAGCGAATTCGGCATGGGGCTCGACGGGCTGATCCGCGCGCGCGCCGGCCAGGTGCACGGCATCGTCAACGGTATCGACACGCACGAATGGGACCCCGCCACGGACCCGCAACTTTCCGCGCCATTCACTGTGCGCACGCTGGCGCGCCGCGCCACCAACCGCGCGCGGGTCGAGGCCGAATTCGGGATCGAGGCCGGCACCGGCCCGCTGTTCGTGGTGATCAGCCGCCTGACCTGGCAAAAAGGCATGGACGTGCTGTTGCAGAGGATCGACCATCTGATCGGCTGCGGCGCGCGGCTGGCGGTGCTGGGATCGGGCGACAAGGCGCTGGAGGCCGGATTTGTCGCCGCCACCGCGCGCCATCCGGGCCGGGTCGGCGTGCGCATCGGCTATGACGAAGGGCTGTCGCACCGCATGCAGGGCGGCGGCGATGCCATTCTCGTGCCCAGCCGCTTCGAACCGTGCGGGCTGACCCAGCTCTATGGCCTGGCCTATGGCTGCGTGCCGGTGGTGGCGCGCACCGGCGGGCTGGTCGATACGGTGGTCGATGCCAATCTGGCCGCGATCGCCGCAGGGGCCGCAACCGGCGTGCAATTCAACACGGTAACGCCAGACGCGCTGGCCGAGGCGATCGAACGCACCGTGCTGCTGCACCGCCAGCCCGCGGTGTGGCAGGCAATCCAGCGCGCCGGCATGAAATCCGATTTTTCGTGGGGTCGCAGCGGCAAGGCCTATGCCGACCTCTATCAACAGTTGCTGGAGGCACGATGATCGTTTCGGTTCCCACCACGCCGTTTGCCGGTCAAAAACCGGGAACATCGGGCCTGCGCAAAAAGGTCAGGGTGTTTGCCCAGCCAAACTATGCCGAAAACTTCATCCAGGCGGTATTCGATGTGGTCGATCGCGGTCCCGCCGCCACACTGGTGATCGGCGGGGATGGCCGTTATCACAACCGCACGGTGATCCAGGCGGCCATCCGCATCGCCGCCGCCAACGGTTATGCCCGCGTGCTGGTCGGCCAGGGCGGCATCCTGTCGACGCCGGCCGCCAGCCATGTCATCCGCAAATATGGCGCCAGCGGCGGTCTGGTGCTGTCGGCCAGCCACAATCCCGGCGGCCCCGAGGAAGATTTCGGCATCAAATACAACATCGCCAATGGCGGCCCAGCCCCCGAAGCGGTGACCGAGGCGATCTATGCCCGCACGCTGACGATCGACCGCTGGCTGACCGTCACGGCGGATGACATCGATCTCGACATGCCGGGCGACACTTGCATTGGCGATCTGACGGTCAGCGTGATCGACCCGGTGGCCGATTATGCTGACCTGATGGAAACGCTGTTCGATTTCGCCGCGATCCGCGCCGCCGTGGCCGAGGGGTTCACCGCGACCTTCGACGCAATGCACGCCGTCACCGGGCCCTATGCGATCGAGATTCTCGAACGGCGGCTGGGCTTTCGCGCGGGAACCGTGAAAAACGGCGTGCCGCTCGAAGATTTCGGCGGGCATCACCCCGATCCCAACATGGTCCACGCCAAAGTCCTGTTCGACACGATGTTCGGCCCCGATGCGCCGATCATCGGCGCCGCGTCGGACGGCGATGGCGATCGCAACCTGATCGTCGGGCGCGGCCGGTTCATCACCCCGTCCGACAGTCTGGCCATGCTGGCCGCCAACGCGCATCGCGCGCCCGCCTATGCCGGCGGCCTCAAAGGCATTGCCCGCTCGATGCCGACCAGCGCCGCCGCCGACCGCGTGGCACAGGCCCTGGGCATCCCCGCCTTTGAAACCCCCACCGGGTGGAAATTCTTCGGCAATCTGCTCGATGCCGGGCTGGTGACGATTTGCGGCGAGGAAAGCGCGGGCACCGGGTCGGACCATGTGCGCGAAAAGGACGGGCTGTGGGCGGTGCTGCTGTGGCTCAACATCCTGGCTGTGCGGCGGATCAGCGTCGATGCGCTCGCGCACGAACATTGGGCGACTTATGGCCGCAATTATTACGCGCGGCACGATTACGAAGCGCTGCCGACCGACATTGCCGATGCGCTGATCGGCGAACTGACCGCCAGCCTGCCCGATCTGCCGAGCGCGACGTTCGGATCGCTGCGCGTCGCGGTGGCCGACAGCTTTTCCTATCTCGACCCGGTCGATGGCACGACCAGCGCCAACCAGGGCCTGCGCGTGCTGTTCGAGGGCGGGTCGCGCATCGTGTTCCGCCTGTCGGGCACCGGCACCGAAGGGGCCACCTTGCGCGTCTATCTCGAACGCTATGAACCGGTCGGCGGCGCGCTCGACGAAGACACCGGCACGATGCTGGCCGACCTGATCACCGCCGCCGATGCGCTGGCCGGGATCGTGCGGCACACCGGGCGGACGCAGCCCAGCGTGATCACGTGACCGCTTGCCCCGGACCGGCATCGACCCGGTTCCGGGTGCGCAGCCCGCTGGCCGAGGCGCTGTGGCTGTGCCTGTTCGACGATCACGGCGAACGGCGCGTGGCGATGGAGCGCGACGGCGATGACTGGACAGTGGCCCTGCCCGGCAATCTGGCGGGCGCGCGCTATGGCTTTCGCGCCGACGGGCGCTGGGCCCCCGAAGCGGGGCTGTGGTTCGATCCGGCCAAGCTGCTGGTCGATCCGCACGCGGTGGAACTCGACCGCCCGTTCCGTCAGGACCCGGCGCTGGGGCAATTCGGGGTCAATACCGCCGATCTGGTGCCGCGCGCGATCGCGCCCGGCGCCCTGCCCGTGGTATCCCCCGCCCCGCCGCTGTTCACCCCCGGCGGGCTGATCTACGAAGTCAATGTGCGCGGCTTCACCATGCTGCATCCCGATATTCCCGAACACCAGCGCGGCACGGTCGCCGCGTTGGCGCACCCGGCGGTGATCGCACATCTGCACAAGCTGCGCGTGGCGGCGGTCGAACTGATGCCGATCGTGGCGTGGGTCGACGAACGCCACTTGCCTCCGCTGGGGCTGCACAACGCCTGGGGCTACAATCCGGTCGTGCCGATGGCGCTCGATCCACGTCTGTGCCCCGGCGGCATGGCCGAACTCGCCGCGACAGTGGCCGCGCTGCGCCAGGCCGGGATCGGCGTGCTGCTCGATCTGGTGTTCAACCATACCGGCGAAAGCGATGTCCACGGCGGCGTGCTGGCGCTGCGCGGGCTCGACAATGCGGCCTATGCCCATGCCCCCGACGGCACACTGATCAACGACACCGGGTGCGGCAACACGCTCGATTTTGCCAATCCCGCGCTGCGGGCGCTGGTGCTCGATGCGCTGCGCCATTTCGTGCGGCACACCGGCGTCGATGGGTTCCGCTTCGATCTGGCCACAGTGATGGCGCGCGGGCCCGGCTTTGCCGCGGATGCGCCGATCTTTGCCGAACTGGCTGCCGATCCGCTGCTGCATGACCGTGTGCTGATTGCCGAACCGTGGGATGTGGGGCCCGGCGGCTATCAACTCGGGCACTTTCCGGCGGGTTGGCTGGAATGGAACGACCGCTGGCGCGACGATGTGCGGCGGTTCTGGCGCGGCGATGCGCCTGCCGGGCTGCTGGCCACGCGGATCGCCGGGTCGGCCGATCTGTTCGAGCGCGGGTCATGCCGCTCGGTCAATTTCCTCGCCGCGCACGATGGCTTCACACTGGCCGACACGCTGGCCTATGACCGGCGCCATAACCATGCCAACGGCGAAGACAACCGCGACGGCCATGGCGAAAATTTCAGTTGGAACAACGGCGCCGAAGGGCCCAGCGACGACCCGGCGATTATCGCCCGGCGGCAGGGCCTGGCGCGCGCGATGCTCGGCACGCTGTTTGCCTCTACCGGCACGATCATGTTGACCGCGGGTGATGAATTCGGCCGCAGCCAGCGCGGCAACAACAACGCCTATGCGCAGGATAACGCGATCACCTGGATCGACTGGACCAGTCGCGACCGCGCGCTGGAAGACGCCGTCGCCGCGCTGGCGGCGTGGCGCGCGGCCCACCATCCGGCGCGCACGCGGTTCCCCGAAGATGGCATCTGGTCCACGCCCGACGGGCGCATGATGGCGCCGCACGACTGGGACCATGCACAAGGCTTTGTCTGGCGCGCCGCCGACGGCAGCGGGTTTGCCATCGACCGCAATGCCGGTACGGTCAGCGTGCTGCACCCCAGCCAAACGCCGGCGGCGGCAGAGTGATCGCGGCGGGATCGGGCACCACGGCGGCCGGTACCGCAGCGGGCGCCAGTCGCCGCAACTGGTCCAGCCCGAATTGCCAGTCACCGATGCCCGACCGCGCATTGACATGGCCGATCGCCCCGGCATCGGCGAATTGCGCACCCCAGCGCCGCGCCATACGCAGCACCTGGCCGGTCGAGGCATAGGGATCGTCGCAACTGGCCACCACGATCGTGGGGAAAGGAAATCGCGATGTGGGCACCGGGGCAAACCGGGTCAGCCGCCGGTCGACCGGGTTTTCCTCGACTTCGGGTGGGGCAACCAGCAGCGCACCGACCACCAGGGACAGTTCCGCCGCGCGCACGGCGGCGTTGAACGCCGCCTCGTATTCGGCCCACCACGCCACCACGTGGCACCCCAGCGAATGCGCCACCAGCACCACCGGGCGTTCGGCGCGCCCGATTGCCAGCGCCAGCTTGCCCACCCAGGTGTTGCGATGGGGATCGTCCCACAATCCCAGATCGACGCGGCGCGCATGCGGCAACCGCTCTTCCCAGATTGTCTGCCAGTGCCCGGGGCCGGAATTGTGCAGCCCGGGAACGAGCAGGATATCCGGAGAATCACCCGATTGCGGTACCACGGAGACTGTTTCAGCGGTGTTCAGGTTGGTCATGTCAGTGCCCTTCGTGATGAAAAGCGCCCCCGCCGACTCGCATACCAAGGCGGTATCATCCAAGAGTATCTCAAGTTTCGAAGTAGACAACAGGGTTGCGCCGGATTGGCGCCACTTTGCGCCCGGTCGAACCGGAACCCACGCAAATTTTCATTGCAAAGCGACACCGGTTGCGACAGGCCGCGCAGCGGACCGCATGTGATGATCGACCCCACCCTGCCCAATGCCGCGCCGGGCACGCAACCGGCGCGTGAAACAGCCCCTGCGCGGCGGCTGCTGGTGTCGATTCACGATGTCTCGCCGCGTTCAGAAACGGCCGTCGATGCACTGGCCGAACGGCTTGACCGTCATCTCGGTGCGGCCCGGTTCGCCATGCTGGTGATCCCCGACCACTGGCGCGAAGCCCCGATCGCCGACAACCGTGCGTTTCATGCGCGATTGCGGCAATGGGCCGGGCTGGGCATCGAAATGTTCCTGCACGGCTGGTGCCATCGCGACGAAACCCCGGCGCGCCAGGGCTTTGCCGCGTTCAAGGGCAAGCACATGACCGCGGGTGAAGGCGAATTCCTCAATCTGTCGCGCGGCGAGGCGGTGCGGCGGATGGGCGAAGGCAAGGCCCTGCTCGAAGACATCCTCGGCGCGCCGGTCGCCGGGTTCATCGCGCCCGCATGGCTCTATGGCCCCGGCGCGCTGGATGCGCTCGACGAACTGGGGTTTGCATTGGCCGAAGATCACATGAAAGTGTGGACCCCCGGCAACCGCCGCGTGGTGTCGCGCGGCCCGGTGGTGACCTGGGCCAGCCGCAGCCCCGGCCGCATCCGTTCATCGATCGGGTTTGCCGGTCTTGCGCGGCGCGTACTGCCGGTCCTGCCCACAGTGCGCGTTGCGGTACATCCCGGCGATGTCACCGTGCCCGCGCTGCTTCGATCGATCGATGCGACGCTGACACGGTTTGCCGCCAGCCATCGCCCTGCCCGCTATGCCGGGCTGATCGGGTGATGGCACCTGTGCACGGCCCTGCGCGCGGCGGGCACAATGGCGACTGGACCGGAACCGCCAAGCTGCCTAAACGCGCATCGATGAACCGGTCCACGCCTATATTGCCGCGCATGTGCATGATCCGTGGCACCACACCCGCCCTTGCGCGAGCATTCCAGTCATGACCGAACCTGCCACCGCCGCCGAATCCGCGCCCGCCGCGCTGCCCGCGTCGAACGTCACCTCGCGCTGGCGCCGCGCCGGTGCGTTTGTCGGCCCGGCCATCTCGGTCGCGATCCTGGGCGGCGCATTGTGGCAGGTCCACGCGCTCGACTGGCACACGCTGGTTGCCTTCATCCCGACTTCGCCGCTGATCTGGCTGGTGCTGGGCATCAACTATCTCAGCGGCCCGCTGGGCGACTGGGTGATCTTTCGCAAATTGTGGAAGATCCCGCTCGAAGGGCTGTTTCCGCTGATCAAGAAGATGATCGGCAACCAGATCCTGCTCAGCTATGTCGGCGAAGTCTATTTCTACGACTGGGCGCGGCGCCATGTGAAAATGGAAGGATCGCCGTTCGGCGCGGTCAAGGACGTGGCGATCCTGTCGGCCATCGCCGGCTATGCCATGACCCTGATCATGATGGCGGTGGCCTGGCCGTTCATCAAGAAATTCGGCTTTGGCATCAATGGTGCCGAATTGCAGGGATCGATCGCGATCATGCTGGTGACCGGCCTTGCCATCACCGTGTTCCGCAACCGCCTGCTCAGCCTGCCACGTCCCGATCTGCTGTTTGTGTTGAGCGTGCATATGGTGCGGCTGGTCGCCAACACCGTGTTGACCGCGGTGTTGTGGAGCCTGATGCTGCCCGCCGTGCCGCTGTCATCGTGGCTGATCCTGTCGACCGGGCGCCTGCTGGTCACCCGTCTGCCGCTGATTCCCAACCAGGAAATCGCCTTTGCCGGGGCGCTCGCGCTGCTGGGCGGGCCAGTCGACCAGACTCACGAGATGATCACGGTTATTGCCCTGTTCATCACCGCTATCCATATTGCCGTGTTCATCGCGATGTTGCTGCTCGATCTGGCGCAAAGGGAGCGTAACGCATGATCCGCCCGCTGCTGCTGGCAGCCACCTTTCCGCTGATGACTGCCGCGTTTGTGCCGTCGAGCCCCGATCTGGGCACGGTGGAGGCGCGTTGTCGCGCGGATGAGGCTGGCCCCGCAGTGATCGTCGACGTGATCGGGCTGAAAGACCACGAGGGCAAATTGAAGGTCGAGGTCTATCCGGGCGTCGAAGGCGATTTCCTGGAAGACGACAACAAGCTGATCAACGCCGGCAAGACCTTTCGCCGCGTCGAAGGCCCGGTGCCGGGCGAACACGAACCCCACATCTGCGTGCGCCTGCCGGGCCCCGGCCGTTATGCGGTGATGGTGCTGCACGATCGCGATTCCAACCACCGTTTCAACTGGCAGCATGACGGGGTCGGATTTTCGCGCAACCCGCATCTGGGCTGGAGCAAGCCAAAGGCAGACTCCGTCGCGATCACGGTGGGCAGCGGGGTCACCCCGTTGCGCGTGATCATGAATTACCGTATCGGCCTGTTCTCGTTCGGGCCGATCGCGAGCAACCGATGAAGCTGGTTGATGTCTGCGCCTTTTATGCTCCGAAGGGCGGCGGCGTACGCACCTATATCGATCGCAAGCTAAAGGCGGGCGCGGCTTTGGGGCACGAAGTCGTCGTTATCGCGCCGGGCGCACGCGACGAAATCGAGGAACGCGGCCCCAACGCACGGATTGTCTGGCTGAAATCGACGGTCTTTCCGCTTGATTTCAATTACCGCTATTTCAGCGACGTGCCCGCGCTTTATGCTGCGCTCGAACGCGAACAGCCCGATTTTGTCGAAGCCTCG
>Ga0302187_10002739_pt1 | contig 14446 bp, 11 predicted proteins | sample II_Bog_E1_3_FD_202120 | JGI IMG/M metagenome (GOLD analysis project Ga0302187, IMG submission 202120) | Peat permafrost microbial communities from Stordalen Mire near Abisko, Sweden - II_Bog_E1_3 | ecosystem: Environmental > Terrestrial > Soil > Wetlands > Peat | place: Sweden: Abisko...
AACTGGTGGTAAAGAACACCCACCACTCGCAGACTACGAGGTTGCCTGCCAAAACCAGGCACATTCCATGTCCGGCGCGAGCCAGTACAGCGGTTTCAGGATTGCTATACCTCGAAGCCGATACTCTCAAGTCGTCCCGCCCCAAAAAAGGGACGACCCTGGACAAAGGCTGAAACGGGTACATCTATCCTGGAACCGCTCTAAGGATACGCAAACATCGTAGAGCCGAAGCGACGACTCTCATTGTGGCGCATATCACAGCCTAGAATAGTTAGATGGCTATAACAATTCGCCCGGCCACCGCGGCCGATGTTGGCGAGATTCTGAGGTTCATCAAGGCGCTGGCCCTCTACGAACGGGGCCTCGACCAGGTGACTGCTACCGAGGAAGGGCTTTTGCGCGATGGATTCGGCCCCCAGCCCTATTACGAGTGCCTGATTGCCCTTTTGGACGGAAAACCCGCCGGATTTGCCCTTTATTTCTACAACTACTCCACCTGGAAGGGGCAGCCGGGGATCTACCTTGAAGACCTGTTTGTGGAGCCGGAGCTGCGCGGCCTGGGAATCGGGAAAGCTCTGCTGGAACGGGTTGCGGTTGTGGCCGTCCAGAAGGGCTGCCGACGGCTGCAATGGCAGGTGCTGGATTGGAATACGCCGGCAATCGATTTCTATGTGGCCATGGGCGGCGAGTTTATGAACGAGTGGCGCACGGTGCGGCTGAACGATGAGGCGCTCGAGCGGCTGGCCGGTGGGGCGAGCGGCCAAGAGGGCGAGAATGCCAATGGGGTGCTGGCAGGCGACGGGGAGGGCGCGCCTTGAAGATTCGCATAATTGGCGGGGGCCTGGCCGGACCTGAGGCGGCACTGACAGCGGCACGGCTGGGTTGCCAGGTGGACCTCTACGAGATGCGCAGGGTGGTTGACGGCAAACCGCTGCTGACGCCCGCGCACCAGACCACCGATTTCGGCGAGCTAGTCTGCTCGAATTCCTTAAAGAGCGAGTCGGAATGGACTGCGCCCTGGCTTCTGAAGCAGGAGATGCGCAGGCTGGGGTCGGCTTTGCTCAAGATTGCCGATGAGACGGCCGTGCCTGCAGGACATGCGCTGGCCGTCGACCGCGTCGAGTTTTCGCGCAGGATCAACGAAGCAATTGCGGCCGAGCCTGGGATCCGCGTGATTCGGGAAGAAGTGACTTCTCTGGCGGAAGACGAAGATGGCGCGAATTACGGCTGCACAATTATCGCGACCGGCCCTTTGACCTCAGACGCGCTGAGCAAAGAGATTGAACGGCTCACCGGCTCTGGCCACCTGGCGTTTTACGATTCAATTTCGCCGATCGTTGACGCCGAGACCATCGACATGGAGCGCGTGTACTTTGCGGCGCGCTGGGACAAGGGCACCGCCGACTACATCAACTGCCCGATGAGCCGCGAGGAGTACGACCGCTTTTACGACGCGCTGGTTGCGGCAGAGGCGGCAGAGGCAAAGGAGTGGGAGAAGCTGGATTACTTTGAGGGCTGCCTGCCGATAGAAATTCTGGCACGACGCGGGCGCGACACGCTGCGCTTTGGACCAATGAAGCCGGTGGGGTTGCGCGACCCGCGAACCGGCAAAAATGCGTGGGCAGTGGTGCAGCTCCGCAAAGAGAATGTGCGTGCCTCAAGCTATAACCTTGTTGGCTTCCAGAACCATCTAAAGTTTGGCGAGCAGGCGCGGGTGCTGCGGTTGATTCCGGGACTCGAGAATGCGAAATTCCTGCGCTACGGGCAGATTCATCGCAATACGTATATCTGCGCGCCCGCGCTGCTGGATGAGACACTCCGGCTGAAGACAACTAGCCAGAAGCTTCTATTCGCCGGCCAAATCTCCGGCGTCGAAGGATATACCGAATCCATCGCCTCGGGCTTGCTCGCGGGCATTTACGCTGCGGCGCTCACCCGCGGCGAAGAGCCCAAGGCCGTTCCGCGGGCCAGCGCTCTCGGCTCACTGGTGCACTACATAACGCACGCCGATGCGAAGGATTTTCAGCCGGCCAATATCACTTTTGACCTGCTGGAAGCGCTCGACGAGGAGACGCGCCGCAAGATCCGCGACAAAAAGGAGCGCCACCGAATGGTGTGCGAGCGGGCGCTGGCTGCGCTCGATGCTTGGCGAAGTTCGATGCCCCTCCCCGCCGGCGGAACCGCGAGCATAATAGTTGCGTAGTTCTCTGGTAGCGTGGGCGGTTTCAAGAAAGGTCTCAAATGCGCGCCATTTCAGCCGCGGATTCGGTTTCGGTTGCGTTTTATCGCACCAGGGATTTCCTGTTCAGGCCATTCCGATGGGGAACGTTTCTCAAGCTTTGCCTGGTCGCGGTAATCACTGAGGGCATCGGCAGCAATTCCCATGTCAACAGTCATGGCACCAGCCACACACCTCATACATACCCTCAGGGCCCGGACATCAGTTCGCTTCACGACATCAAGCCGGAGTGGATTGTAGCGATTGCAGTAGGCGTGCTGCTCGCCATGTTGATTTCGATCGTGATTTTTTATCTCATCACGCGACTGCGCTTCGCCTTCTTTCATTGCCTGGTCTCGAAGACCACGCGGATCGCGCCGGGTTGGCATCTCTACAGTTCGCAGGCCACGCGCTTTTTCTGGCTGAACGTGATCATTGGGATCTTTTCGTTCCTGCTGGTCGTTTTGATCTTCGTTCCCTTCGCGGCTGGGTTATGGCACGTGTTTCATGCCATCCCGCCCGGTGGACAGCCCGATTGGGCCGCTTTGATCGCTATCGCTTTGCCGATCGTCCCCATCATTCTTTTGCTGGTGCTGGCGGCGTTCGCGGCCGATATTATTTTGCGCGATTTCATGCTGCCGCATTTTGCGCTCGATAACGCAACCTCAGGCGTGGCCTTTGCCCGCGCGTGGGCCGCCATCAAAGCTGAGAAGCGGCAGTTCTTTGTTTACGCAGTCTTGCGCATCGTTCTCCCGATCATTGCCACCATCGGTGTCTTCATCGTGCTGCTCATTCCGGGGCTCTGCCTGGCCGGTGCAATCGGCGTGCTTGAGTACGGCCTTCACTCCGTGTTCTCCGACTCCTCAGGCGCGGCGTACGTCGGCGGCGTTATCTTCCAGGTCTTCTTCGGCGTGGTCGCCGTGGCCTTCGCGTTGTTGGCCGCCATCTGCCTGGGAGGCCCTCTCAGTACCGGCATCAGGGAATACGCGCTGACCTTCTACGGCGGCCGCTACCCTGCTCTCGGCAACCTGCTCGATGCGCCGCCGCCTGCAGCGATGGGGTCGTTCGGCGACTAAGCGGTGTCGATAAAACCGCGGATGCTCCAATTAGGCCTTAATCACGGTGTCGGCGCACAATTCTACGAACGTTGATGATGCAAGCGGCTTGCTGGTGACCTTGCTTATACGGCTCAAGCTGTCGAATCTCGAAGTCCCCGTAGGTGTCGAATTCAAGAAGGTTCAGGTGTTGCAGGTTTCCGGGTAGCTCAGTGTCCTCGTCTCCGTTGCAGGCTCCGCCTCGATTGCATTTCAAGTCGGCTGGGTCGCTGTAGATACCAAAAAGATGATTAGTGCCTATCTGCCAAATGCGCAAGTTCGGATAACCGCCGTTGTAAACGCTCAATCGACCGTGGAAGTGGAGTATGGACGCATCCTCACTTCCCGCTTTACACGATTGGTTGATCGCTCCGTGGAGGGCCATTGAACTCGCGAGAAGAACTGGGATCAGGAACGCAGCGGATTTCATGATGTCGACATGATAGTCCGTGCCCGCGGCACGAAGTTTGATACATCCCTCAGGGGCTAAAGCCCAATAAATTCGGGGCAATTTTCGGCACGACTGAAGTCGTGCCCTGATACGAACCCATACCCCGAACGAGTTTTTCCGCAGCCTGAAGAGACCAGCGCCACTTAATGTCGCACGCATCTCAGGAACATTTCGCCCAATCCGCGTGTCCAATGTAGAGGGTCGTGCGTCGCAACGAAGGCCAGCAGCCACCGTGTACCCTGAAATAGAACGCTTCTGCGCGCGCGCATCGTAAGTGCGCAGCTCAAAGTGTGGGCGGAGAAAAGTATTGATTCGCAGGATTGGACTTATTGTGGTGCTCGCGGCGATTGCCGGTGGGCCTCTTGTTTGGCCGCAGACGGTGCAACCCTCCGCTGCGGAGAAAAAAACTGCGACCACACTCACGCTTCCTCCGTCGCCAATAGCGGTGCTGCCCGACAGTTTTGATGGATGGACTGCAGCGGAGCCACCCAAAACGGTGAACGATGCAGCCACGCTGGACCCTGCGAATCTCCCCGCCCTCAAGGAATACGGCCTCGATTTTGGCGTGGTGGCGAATTACAAGCGTGAAGGCGAAACGCTCGCCATCCGTGCGCTCCGCTTTGGCGACGAGAGCGGCGCGTACGGCGCCTACTCCTATTACCGGCAGAATGGATGGCCGAAAGAGTCAATCGGGACCGGCGCGGCGTCCGACAAAAATCGCGTACTCTTCTGGCGCGGCAACACAGTGGTTGACGCGACGTTTTCGCATGTGGAGCCCATGTCGGCGGGCGAACTGAGAGAGATTGCGGACAAGCTGCCGGTTCCGGGCGGCAATAAGAGCGTTGCGCCGCCGGTTTTGTCGTACATGCCGCAGGACAACTTGCAGAGACAAACCACGCACTATGCTCTGGGGCCGGCGGGTTACGCGGGTGCGGGCGGCGTGTTGCCACCGGGCCTGGTCCGATTCGATCTCGGCGCAGAGACCGCAACCGCCAACTACTCACTTGCCTCGGGAATTGCAACGCTCACGATCATTGAATACCCCACTCCGCAAATTGCTCAGTCGCAGGAGAGCGCGATACGCGCCTACATCAAGGCGGGCAGCACAGCCCAGCCGGCGTGGCCCAAGCCACTCACCGATTCCGATACCGCATCGCTCGAAGTGCGGCGAAGCGGCGTGCTGGTGGCGCTGGTGAGCGGTGACGCTATTCCCGATGAGAGCCACCGCCTGATCGAGACGGTGCACTTTGAGGTCAACCTGACTTCGATGGGGCAGCCGCAACCATCGGACGTCCAAAAAACGGCAAAGCTGCTGATGGGGATCGCGGGAATCGTGATTGTTGGTTCGATGACTGCGATTCTGCTCGGATTCTTCCTGGGCGGAGGTCGAGCGATGTATCGCATGGCCCGTGGCAGGCCGATTTCGTCTGTCTACGACGAGGAGTTCATCCATCTCGACCTGCGGGAAGACATTGTGAAAGTGCCCGAGAAACCAATAGCAATTCGTGGGCCGCATCCACCGGGTTAACAGGTATTGAATACTGTGGAAAACTGGGCATAAACCCGAAGAAACACGGAGAAAACGGGAAGAACTACGAACAGGGTAAGGCGAAGATGCGGCGAATAAGTGGACCGGTCGTCTTCTGGAAAAGCCTCCGTAAACTATTGATTAAAAGCAACTTATTTTGCACCACATTTGTTCTTGACACCGCCTTTCGCCGCACCTAGTATGCAGCCAGAAAGTTCTGATGGCTTGCCTCCGTTGGAACTATTCTCCCTGAGGTTAGAGCTGCCCTGTTGCCGGGCGGCTCTTTCCGTTTCTGAGGCCTTTTCAGGAGAAAGGTCCTGCGGGCTGCGATTCGTCCGCCGGATCGGTCCATTCCTCGCCGCAGTTTTCGCATTTCCAGGCGTTCGCAGGCTCGGTAGATTCGAGTAACGGGTCCTCTGCGCCGCATGCGGGACAGCGCGGCAATTCGAACTCCGGCACGGTCTCTCGCGACTCATCGATGATGTCTTGCGGGATGGGGTTGGCGATGATGGAGCGGGCGCGATCGAGTTCGTCGGCGGCGACAAGAACGCGTGTAAAGTTGAGTCCGCGCTCGCGAGAGTGAATCCAGCCGTCGATCCCCGCGCGCCTGAGCATCTCCCAAATCTGCTGCGCCTGCTCGCGCTCCTCACATTCGCAGAGCAAAGTCTTCCAGGTGTATTCCACGTCGCCGCCCGCTTCGGAATCGCCTTCCCCATTATCGGAAACCGGCTCCGGTATGTTGTTCCCGAGTATGCTTCCGAGTTGGTCGCCCTGAACGGCCACCTGGGCGCGTTCAACAAATGGCGAGACAGGTCGCTTTGCCCAGGGACCGTCATTTGACGCGGCCGTCTGTTGTTCTTCAGCGATTTTCTTGTCGAGGCCACGTGAACGCAGCTCGGCGGCAAGCACCTGCTGAGCGACGGGGGTCAGGTCGGCGAAGTCCCGATGGATCTCTATCAACTCTTCGTCTACTTTGACGCGGTACTCGCTGGTGAGTCTGAGCCACTCTTGCGTGGGGTCTATTTGCATGTGCAGGAGTATACGGCGGGCGGGGTCTTTTGAATCAACCGACGCTCATGGCTTGAGGCCGAGGTCGGCGACCATGGCGCGAAACACCACCATTCCGGTGACGATGAGCGCGGCCAGCACGCAGGTCCAAAAGCCCACGCGGTCGAACGGCACAAACAGCGCGCCCTGCCGCGTTGTAATGTTGTAGCCGAGCTTTTCAGGAAGCATTGCGCGAATGGAGACGGCGAAGATGAACCCGCCCGCCCACACAATCGCGATCCGAATAGCCAGTTGAAGAGTTTGCGCGAGAACAGTCATGGCTTTTCTACTTAGACACTGGATGCGGCCATTCAGTTCCCGGATGGACGCTGGGCGATCGCGTTTTAGGAAATTCTTTGCGGCGGAGCGGATGAAGCTGAGTCGGCGCGACCGTCAGGGAGCAAGGTCCTTGCGCTCAGGCCAATACCTCAGGTTATTTCCTAAAACGCCGTAACTTTACCTTCACACGGCGTGACGATACAATCAAAGAGCAAGCCGAAGTAGCTCAGTTGGTAGAGCAGCTGATTCGTAATCAGCAGGTCGTCGGTTCGAGTCCGACTTTCGGCTCCAGCCTTTTTTTCCCACGCTCAATTCCCTTCTCCGTAAATTGAACCTGGCGCAGAAGTCTCTGTGCGGCTTGAGAAGCTGCGTTTATCGCGCCGGGTGCCATCCCTCCTGGCCGCCATAAATCTCAAGTTGTTGCAGCAACTGGTCACGGAGGTCGTGGAGAGCCGGAAGCTGCGAAAGGGCGGCGGAGCGGTCCCGCTCGTGGGTGAAGAAAATCTGGCTCGCGAGATCATGAATTTGCTGATGCAGGCGATAGACAGACTGAAGCTCCGGAATGAGGTCATCGTCTTCGCGGCCCTGCTTGGCGAGCCACGCCCCGAAGCGGCACTCATCGCCTTCGAGCGCGGGCGGAGCGTTGCGCTTGCCTTGCAGAAACGCCTCAATGGCCGCGACCCAGGCGCGATGCTCCACGCCGGCGTAAAGCATTTGACGGTTGGCCGAGCCGATGGGCTTAACCTGGGCCCAGCGCGGATCAGGTTGCCACTGCGCGACCCAGCGCGGGATCTCTTCAGCGGGCATGGGTCGGGCGATGCCGTAGCCCTGGGCAAGTTCGCAGCCGAGTTGCAGCAGCACCAATCCCTGATCGGTGGTTTCAACGCCTTCAGCGATCACGTTCAGGCGAAAGGCTGAAGCCAAACCTAGAACGCCCTCGAGGATGGTGAGGTTTTCAGGGTCGTCAAACATTTCGCGCACAAAACTTTGATCGATTTTGAGTACGTTGGCGGGTAGCCGCTTGAGATAGGTGAGCGAGGAGTAGCCGGTTCCGAAGTCGTCGATCGCGACCGATATGCCCAGCTTGTGGCAGGCATTGAGAACCATTGAAGCCTGCAGCACGTCGCGAAGAGCGCTGGTCTCTACCACTTCAAGTTCAAAGTCGGCAGGCTTGACGTGAGGGTGCGCCGCCAGCAGCCCGCAGAGCCGCTCGACAAAACCAACCTGCTGCAACTGCATGGCGCCCACATTTACGCTAACCGGAATCTCGAGGCCTTGGTTCTGCCAGGCTTCCATCTGGGCCAGCGCTGTTTCAATCACCCACTCGCCAACTTCGATGGCAAGAGGATGATCTTCAATGATGGGCAGAAACGAGGCCGGCGCCATCAGTCCCCGTTCAGGATCCTGCCAGCGAATAAGCGCCTCAGCGCCGGTGACCATGCCGGTGCGCATGTTCACCTTTGGCTGGTAGTAAAGTACTAGCTCGTGAGCGGCGAGGGCGCGGCGTATCTGCTCGCGGCCTTCATAGCGGCCGCGGATCGTCAAGTCCTGGCTGGGGTCAAACTTGCGATAGCAATTGTGGCCGTCGATCTTGGCCTGATACATCACCATATCCGCCTGACGGATCAGGCCGTCTTCGTCGACTTCCTCATCCTGGGGATAGAAGGTGACGCCGATGCTGGCCGAAACCTTCATTTCCTGACCTTCAATTCTCAGTTGCCCAGAAGCGGCAGCGAGCAGGTTCTTGAGAATGGCTTCGCCAGCGTCGGAATTGTCGAGATCGAGCATGACTGCGATGAATTCGTCACCGCCCAGACGGGCCAGGGTATCGCCTGCGCGTAGTGCCGCCTTGAACCGCACGCCGAGCGTGACCAGCAGCGTATCCCCGGCGGCGTGGCCGAACTGGACGTTGACGGCCTTGAAACCATCAATGTCGATATAGGCTACGGCGATCTTTTGGCCGCGGCGGACGGCGTGGCTCATGGCCTGGCGCAGGCGGTCGGCCAAGAGGACGCGGTTTGGCAAGCCGGTCAGGCTGTCGTAGTGGGTCATGTGCTCAAGTTGCAGCTCGTGCTCCTTGAGCGCGGTAATGTCGCTGAAGTGTGCCACGTACTGCAGCACTTTGCCGTCGGGATCGCGAATGGCATTGATGGTGAGATGCTCGGCAAAGATGTTGCCGTCTTTGGCGCGGTTCCATATCTCGCCCGACCAATTGCCTTCACTGCGCAGCGATTGCCACATGCGCTCGTAAAAATCCCGGCCCTGCAGGCCCGACTTCAGGATGCGGGGATTGCCGCCAAGCACCTCGTCGCGCGAGTAGCCGGTAATACGCGTAAACGATTCGTTGACATCGAGGATTGTTCCCTTGGCGTCAGTAATGGTGATGCCTTCGCGCGCATGCGTAAACACTGATGCGGCGAGGCGCAATCGCTTCTGGTTCTCAATGCGCTCTGAAATATCTTCGACAAAGATGACGATTCCACCCACTGAGCCGTCGTCGGTGCGCCAGGGAATGCACTCCCAATGCAGCCACTGACGGCTGCCGTCTGCGCGCTCGAAGTGGTCTTCATTCATGGTCACTGATTCTCCGGCAAGGGCGCGTGCATGGACAGCCTTCCAACGCTCAGGCAAATCGGGGAACACATCGTAATGACCGCGGCCCATAACCTGCGCTTCATTGAGCGAGTACATCTGGAGCCAGCGGCGGCTTACTGACAGGTACCGCATCTCGCGGTCAAACATGGCCAGGGCCGCCGGCGCGTGTTCGATAAACAAATGCAGCAGAGTTTCGCTCTCCAGCACCCGGCGCTCGTTCTCAAGATGCCGCGTAATGTCTGGGGCGATTCCGAAGATTCCTATAATGCTGCCGTCAGGGCCGTTGATGGGATATTTGCGATTGTCAATCCAATATTGTTTACCTTCCTGGTCAGTGAGCTGCATAAGGAGGTTGGTGCGGCGCCCCTCGGCAATCGCCCGCTCTTCAAGCTCGTATCCGACGTCGGCAATGGCTTCAGGATGAACGTCGTAATCGGTCTTGCCGGCCAGATCGCGTGATTCGGTAATGGACTCAGCAAATTTTGCAAGTTTTTCGCTGGCGGCAAGAATCACGTGATTACGGTTCTTGATCAGAAGGTAATCATTGGTATGAGCAATGAGAGTCTTGAAGCTTGAGAGCAGGATGGAGTCGCCGGGAGTGACGATGCCGCGAACATCGGCTAGTTCAAGGTGAACGGTAACGCAACCCGGCAACGGCGCGGGCTCCTTGGAAAACTTGCCCCGGAAGATGCGGATGCGGCCATCGGCATGGCGAAGGCGAATAAGAAAATCGCCTGAAGATGATTCGATTCGTGGGGAAAACAGGCTGGCGGCAATTTCGGAATCGCCGGGATGCACCAGGTGATTAAAATTCACCTTCGAGGTAAGGAATTCCTCAGGTGTAAATCCAAGCTGAGTGGGGACCTCGTTGCTTGCAGATTGCACCGAAACTGAACCGTCTAATCCGATCAAAAGAGCAAGGTGAACTTGCGGGCCTTCCATGCTCCGACCTCTTGCGGTTTTTCGCTACAGGCAAGAAATATAGCACCAGTCTCGCTGCACAGTACACGCGTTTTATTCAAGCCTCCATCAATCCTTCGCTCGGGGTGATTGAGGGGCAGGAGCCGCCGAGTGCGACTCCCAAGCCGACCCGTGCGCGTTAAAGGAGTGCAATGAACCAAATACGGTACGGGTTATCCACCAATATTTTCAATTCAAAGGTAGTAAGCGGCGATTTATCCACGCATACTCTTGGCATAATCGCAAGTAGAGCGGTCCCTCGCTGAACCGGAGTATTGCAAAGTGAGTAGTTACAACCGCCAGGATGTACTGCGAATTCTCCAGATCGGTTCCCGCCAGTTGCAAGGCTGGGAGCGAGCGGGACTGATTCTTCCCAAAGAAAGCTACACATTCCAGGACCTCGGTGAGCTGCGGACGCTTCGCGTACTGCGCGAAGAAGACGTGCCCGCCGCGTCCATCCGCGATTCAATCATGGCCATGAAGGCCGTTGCCGGCATGGAGAATCCACTGCTTGAGGCGCGCGTGGTGCGCACCGGCACGCGCCTGGCCTTCAGGCACGGCGGCGAGATGGTTGACCCCATCCGGCGTCAACTGCTGTTTGATTTTGAACGCGTCGAGAACGGCGAGCGGAGATCGGCAGCGGCTGAACTGGCGCCGATGCGGCCTCCCGCGCACGGGCTCAACGAAAAATTCATGGCGGCGGTGCAGGCTGAAGAAGCCGGGAACAAGCAGCGCGCCATCACGCTATACGAGCAACTGCTCGCCCTCGATCCGCGCTATGCGGCTGCTTGCATCAACCTCGGGACGGTGTATTTTCACCTGCGGCAATATGGGCGGGCTGAGGAGTTTTACCGCCGCGCAACCGAGATTGACCCCAACTATGTGCTGGCCTACTTTGACCTGGGCAATGTGCTTGACGAGTTGGTGCGGTTCGACGAATCGATTGCCGCATACAAACGCGCCGTGGCCCTTTCACCGCGCTACGCCGATGCTCACTACAACCTGGCGCTGGCCTACGAGCGCCGCGGCGAAGAGCGCAACGCCCTGCGTCACTGGCAGGCCTATGTAAGGCTCGACAACCGCGGGCCGTGGGCCGACCACGCGCGCGGCCAGATTCGTAAACTGTTGGACCGCGAGAAGCTGCAAGTCGCTTATCGCACAGCGAAGTTTATAGCTCCCCGTAAGGGTATGGCGGCATTGGCACTCGTGTAGGAAAGACAGGGACCCGGAGCTAGTGGCCAGGTACTAGCTCGCCGAATCCCTTTGCCGCGTATTCTTGACAGCCGAAACAATTCCAATCCCGGTCAGCACAATCGCGCCCACGACAATCCAGCGCCCAGGCATATGCATCATGTACGCCCCATAGGCAAGACCGGCAATCAAAATAGCGAACCCGCCAGCATAAAGTCCAAACGACATCAATACTCCGCAGCGCGCGAATTGGCACACTGCGCTACTCTCGCACTTGCGAGCGGCGGGAATCTGAGCAATTTGGACCGGTGAGGAGACAGTGGTCAGGATCAGGGGTCAGTTATCAGTGGGCCGGGGCCGTAAGCCCTGCCTATTCGTAAACCTTCCCTGAATATAGGAAATGCGCGAACCGCCGCCAGATGTTCTCTTTCTCTAGCAACGGCCATCCGGTTTGCCCGAAGTCGGTACTCTCGGCCCAGGCAGCGGCTGCGTCAAGAAAACCCTCGATCGAAGTGTTCTCCCATCCATTCACTCCCGGGCCATATCGCATCGATGGTTTGACTTCTTCTCTGGCAACTTCGTCTTTGCGATCTTCGATCAGCTTTCGGACGAAGACGAGAAAGGTCTCCTGATCGTTGACCGCATTGAGCGCGGCCCAAACGTCGTCTGATGTGTCCATTGAATTCGCCTAAACTATATGGGATTCTTTCGCCCGCTAAAGCGGGCTTAATGCGACTTTTTTGCTTCTCGTCCCCAGGCTCGCGCCTGGGGCTACCGTCTGCCGCCCGCTCTGCGGGCTACGAAGGCCCTAAACGTTTCTGTTCCCTGTTCCCTGTTCCCTGTCTTTACACCTTCTGCGTTCTCTGAACCGCCCGCACGCCGTTCACGCGGCGCAGTCCCAAAACCATGCGATTCAGATGCCGCACGTCTTCGGCTTCAACCACGAACTCAATCATCGCTTCGCCTTCGTCGTCGCGCTTGATGTCGACGCTGCGAATATTCGTGTTCAGGTCAGAGATGATGGCAGTGAGCTCTTTCAACATTCCCTGCCGGTCGTCGCAGAAAATGGTCATCTTGACCGGGTAGCGCTGGGTTGCGCCGGGAGTCTGGTCTCCGGCGCGCGACCACTCCACGTTGATGCGGCGATCGGACTCATACAGCAGGTTCTGCACGTTGGGACAACTGCGCGCGTGCACGGCCACGCCTTTACCGCGCGTAACGTAGCCAATAATTTCTTCGCCGCGAATGGGATTGCAACATCGCGCGCGATAAACCAGCAGATCGTTCTGCCCTTCAACCTGCAACGAATCGGAACCGGTGAGATGCAGCTTGCGCACCGCATCAGACATCGCAGCTTCACTGCCAGGCTTGGCCTCGGGCACTTCCGGTTCAGCCTGGTTGGAGTAACCCGGCGACAGCTTGTTCAGAATCTGATGCGCAGTGTGCTTGCCCTGGCCGAGCGTTGCCAGCAGGTCGGCCGCTGTAGCCACGCCGTATTCGCCGGCGATACGGCCCAGGTCCTGATCGCCGATCTGCGCCATCGGCACCTTGAAGCGGCGCGCTTCTTTTTCAAGCAGCTTGCGACCAATCTCAACAGCTCGGCGGCGCTGGTCTTCGTTCAGCCAATGTTTGATTTTGTTGCGGGCGCGCGGGCTCTTGACGAAGGTGAGCCAGTCGCGGCTCGGCTTGTGATCTTTTTGCGTGACAATCTCAACAATGTCGCCCGTGCGCAGCTTGGTGCGTAGCGGCACCATGCGGCTGTTCACCTTGGCGCCCACGCAGGTGTGGCCTACTTCGGTGTGAATGGTGTAGGCAAAGTCGATGGGCGTGCCGCCGGCCGGGACCACAACCACTTTCCCCTTGGGCGTGAAGGTGTACACCTCGTCGGGATAGAGGTCCATCTTCAGGCTGGAGAGAAACTCGTTGGGATCGGTCATCTCCTTCTGCCACTCGACGAGCTGGCGAATCCAGTTGAGGCGCTCCTCGTCGCGCGCGGTCACCGCGCCTTCGCCGGCCTTGTACTTCCAGTGCGCGGCAATTCCCTCTTCGGCGATGCGGTGCATTTCTTCAGTACGGATCTGCACTTCAAATTGATGGCCGCTTTCGCCCATCACCGTGGTGTGCAGCGATTGATAGCGATTGGCGCGGGGTATGGCGATAAAGTCCTTGATGCGGCCGGGAACAGGACGCCAAAGAGTGTGAATAAGTCCGAAGACCGCGTAGCACGACGCGACATCCTGCGTGATGACGCGGATGGCGAGCAGGTCGTAGACCTGGTCGAAAGTAATCTTGGTGCGTTCGATTTTCTGGAAGATCGAGTAGAGGCGCTTGATGCGCCACTCGACGCGCGCCTCAATGCCGTTCTCGCGGAGCTGCTCAACGAGTGTGTCTTCAACACCGCGCAAAAACTGCTCGCCCTCAATGCGACGCGCTTCGACCGCGGCGGAAGCTTGCTCATAGCTCACCGGATCGGTGTAGCGGAAGGCCAGATCTTCCAACTCGCCACGCACTTTGCCCATGCCGAGGCGATGCGCAAGCGGCGCGTAAATATCCAAAGTCTCGCGGGCGATGGCCTCCTGGCGGTCAGGCTTCAGGTGCTCAAGCGTGCGCATGTTGTGCAGGCGGTCGGCCAGCTTGATGAGAACCACGCGCACATCGCTCACCATGGCAAGCAGCATTTTGCGCACGTTTTCGGCTTGGCGGTCTTCGCGATTTGCGAACTGAATCTTGTCGATCTTGGTAACGCCCTCAACAATGTGCGCCACCTGGTCGCCAAAGCCGGCGGCGATCTCCTCGCTGGTGGCCGGCGTGTCCTCAACCGCATCGTGCAGCAGCGCAGCGGCAATGGCCGTCGAGTCAAGCTTCATCTCGGCCAGCACCTCGGCCACTTCGAGGGGATGAATGATGTAGGGTTCGCCCGAGGCGCGCATCTGCCCCTCGTGATGCTTGACGCAGAACTCCCATGCCTTGCGGATCAGCGATACGTCTTCATTGGGGCGATTGGCCTGAACGTGGCGCAACAGACCCTCAAAACGCTCGTTCACCGAGAGGCCGGCAACTTGAGATTTTCCATGGGAATCGAC
>Ga0302187_10002745_pt1 | contig 14428 bp, 4 predicted proteins | sample II_Bog_E1_3_FD_202120 | JGI IMG/M metagenome (GOLD analysis project Ga0302187, IMG submission 202120) | Peat permafrost microbial communities from Stordalen Mire near Abisko, Sweden - II_Bog_E1_3 | ecosystem: Environmental > Terrestrial > Soil > Wetlands > Peat | place: Sweden: Abisko, Stordalen...
CCCAACTGCGTTGGCTACTGGCACTGGAGACCAAGGCCGGGCATCTCTCGGTCACGTCTTCCAAGGGTCGGCATCGAACGTCCGACGAGGAGTTCTTCGACCAACAACCCATAGAAGTGGCAGCACTCTGCGACGCCTGCGCGCGGGCTTGGCAACTCACCGGTGACGCCAGCTGGTCCCGCGGAATTGAATTGGCGGCCCAGTGGTTCCTCGGCAAGAACGACGTCGGCTCGGTGATGTTCGACCCTCTTACCGGAGGAGGGTACGACGGGCTCACCGCAAGAGGACCTAACCTAAACAGAGGTGCCGAATCGACATTGGCGTTACTCGCCACTCTTCAGACGGCTCGCCAACTGGAGCTGGTGCCATGACAGAAATAGGGATCGCCCAACGTACTGACGTGCACCTACGTGCTGACATTTCGCGGGTCGTCACCCGACTCTTCGTCCCGGGCCAAGAACTGATTGGTGGTAGTGAATCGCGTACATCGAACACGGTCCAAGAGGTGTTGGCGTTGAGCGAGGAGGATGTCGACTGCGTAATGGCCGATATCTTAGAAAGATTCTCGGGTCGCCACGACCACTTGGCCGCTCTCTTTGACGATCACGCGCAAAGGGTCATTGGCATAGTCGACCAGGATATCTCGGACAAGCGTCGTCAACTCTTGGGCGCGGCCTTCACTCACGAATACTCAATCGAAGGCGCAGCGATCTGCAATCCCAGTCTCGTCAGACATCCCGATCAGTCCGGCGTGGCCACCGATGGTCTTCGGGTCGTCATGAGTATGCGAGCGATTGGCGAAGGTCACAAGTCGACGATCGAGTTCCGTGCTGGTGAGATTGGCGAAGACCAGAGCATTCACGTCGAATCACCGAAACCGTTTCCGGTGCTCGCCGAGACGAAGCCTGCTTCGCTCGATCGCGATGTCTTTCACGGAAGTTTGCGTGACCTCGGGCTCGAGGGCGAGACCGCTTCAACGGTGCTGGACTGCCTTCCGATGAAATTCTCGAGAGAAGAATTGGACCGTGCACTCGACCGAGTGAGCCTCGAAAGCGATATACGAATCAACGTCACCGAGACAGTGGCGTTATTGCGCTCGTTCACCGACAATTTCTACTCAGCGTCTTTCAGTACTGGGACCGAAATCTGTCAACGGGTGCTGTGGCCTGCCACGTTGCGCGAAGGTCAAGGCATGGAAGACGCGCGCTTTGTTGAGGTCAATGAGGAGAGTTGCGCTCGCTACATCGCTTCTTACACTGCCTACGACGGCGTTTTCGTAAGCCAGCAACTCTTAGAAACCGACGACTTCGTGACATTCAATTCTTCGCCGTTGACCGGCCTGGCCGCACAGAACAAAGGGCTCGCCTTCTTTCCGCGAAAGATTCGCGGCCGATTCGCGGCACTCTCTCGTTACGACCGTGAGCACAATGCCTTGACGTTCTCAGACAACCTGCACAATTGGAACGACGCGAACCTCTTCAAGACTCCAAGGCAAACCTGGGAGATGCTCCAAGTGGGTAACTGCGGTTCACCGATTGAGCTCGACGAGGGCTGGTTGGTCCTGACCCACGGTGTCGGTCCTATGCGCACCTACGGCATCGGAGCGATGTTGTTGGACCTGGAAGATCCCTCCCTCGTGCTCGGGACTCTCGCCGATCCCCTCTTGTCGCCATCTACCGAGGAGCGAGACGGCTACGTGCCCAACGTGCTCTACTCGTGCGGCTCACTCGTGCACCGCGGAGTTCTCTACATTCCTTTTGGTGCGTCAGACCAGTCCATTGGCTGTGCCACGGTGGACGTGTCCGAGCTGCTGAGCTTACTGAAGTCCTGAGAGAGGCCGGCCACTTCGCGAACGCCAACTTCAGTCGTTCGGCACTTCCGCGAGTTCGGTCGCGGTATTAATGGCATTGACGAGTTCGTCGAGGTGGATCACCAGTGGTTCGCTGGCCCGGGGATCCTTCAGGGAATTTACCGCGACCCGGTAGAGCGAACGAAGACCGGTCCTCGAACTTCGCACCTCCTCGTCGTTGTTGTCGTACAGGGTGCGCAGAGCGCTCGCAAGGCCTTCGATGAGGTCGTCAAGTTCGCGTGAAGGTTCGATGGTGAGACCTCGTTCTGCTTCGATGCGTATGGCGTGCAGGGCGCGCAGTATTCGCATGGTCGTCGCTAACTGGCTGCGACCGTCAACCGGATCCGCGCGAGCGAACGTTGGTTCAGCCACGGCCCGACCAATCGCGCTCTCCGCGCGCATCCACGCTAGGCGCGTTGCTCGAGATCTAATAATGACCCGCTCGGGGTCGAATTGCTTGCTCTCGACGACGTCAAATACCGCCACCAGGTACCGTTCGAGAGCGTGGTAGAGATTCGCCATTGCGTCACTGACGCTGGTGTGCAGAGACGTGGGCCAGACGAGATACGCAACGAGCGCTATAACGCTGCCAAGTGAGAAATCGATGAGTCGGTCGAGTGCCGTGGCGAGCGAGTCCGACGTGCTGATGCTCATAAGCACCAGCACGAGGGCGGTGATGAATCCAAAGGATATGGCGAAACTCGCGTACCAGGTCGAATAGGCGACCCACGCCGAGAACGCGACCAGGATGACGGTAACCGTGAGATCGGGATGAAGACCGCCCACGAGCAGAGCCGCGAAGGTCGCGCCGATGATGGTGCCCAGCATTCGACCGAATCCCCGATCGAGCAACGAACTGTAATCAGGCTTCAAGATCACTAACACGGCGAACGTGAGCCAGAAACTGCGTGGCAAGCCGAAGGCCGATCCAACAACGGCCGCAACGGGCACCGCGACGGCCAGTCGCACGGCGTGTCGAAACGCGGGCGAGCTGGTCGTCAAGTTGTCGCGCAAGGTGAGTGCGTCGCTTCGCAGGCGAGACAGGTCGGGGCCAACGAATTCGGGCAACGTGGGGCGCCAGACTCGTCTTCCCAACTCTTGTCCGGACGAGTCCACGAGTTTTCCCATCGCGCGCAACTGGCCGGCGATGGCCCGTAGGTGTTGGGCGCACTGGAACGCCAGGACCTGGACGTCCGAAGGGTTCACGAGGTCACGATCGAGCGCGTCAATTTTTTCGTCGAACTCCTCGACGCTGACTCGCCAGGTGGACGGTGACGGGCGGCGCAGACACGTCGCCATTTCGTCAAGGGCGACTGAGAGCGGGCCCAACGCGGCCGCCACTCGAAGCTCGTCGTCCTGATCGTTCTGGACCCTCAAACGCAATCGCAAACCCGAGAGCGTCGTGATCTCCAAGCGAATGCGCCGTACTTGGTCGAATACTGCTCGTAGTTCACGAACGTCAGTACGACCAAAGAACGCGGGCTCGTCGAGCACCTGCTCCGTGTCGTCCAGCGACGTCAGGGCCGTGGTCGCCGAGCTGGTGGGATCTAATAGCGCGAGTCGTGCGACCGCTTCGACCGAGGTGGCGAGTCGAGTTCGTTGATAACGCAGACTCGAGGGAAGTCGCAACAAGAGCAGGGCGAGGATTTCGACCAACGCACCGAGGGTCACCAGAAGACTGAAGTGGACGGCGAAGAGCAAGCTCCCGGTGAATCGTCCGAGTACGACGTAGGCAATGACAGCTTGAGAGCCCACCGTCGCTGACGTCTGACCAAAGACCTCGACTATTCCTGCTCCAAAGCACCAGGGGACCAGCAAGAGCAAGTGGAGCCACGTGATCGAACCGGTGAGGGTACCCACGAGAACCGATAGTCCGAGAAGGACCGCGTCAAGAATGGCGATTCGCAACGAGAGTCGAGGGGCACCCACGAGTGAAGCAATGGCGATGAGGTTCGCCCCGACGGCCATGGCGATAGCACCGCTGTCGGTCCCCAAGAGCAAGCCAGCAACGAACACGGCGAGTACGGGAAGGGCAGTGATGGCTCCCGCCACGGGACTTACGAGTGAGGTATCGACCTGTAAGGCACTACGAAGCGCTGTCAGGTGGGTACCGCGGGACACGTCGTGGGCTGATGCAATGCCGAGCCCCTCTTCAGTCACGTGTGCTCGTCTTTGTCACGAAAACACCCTAGTTTTTGTTCCCGCTTCGTATCAGCTAGTGCGAAGTGGCGCAAGTGTCCAGTTCAAATTTGGTAGCGGACGTACCGTTTTCTTTAGGATTATTTGCGCTTTCGTTGGGACCTCTGGAGTAACCTTCCAGAAATCGTTCGTGACTTGCGGCGAGAGTGGCTGATGAAGCCTCGAGGACGTAGGGGAGACCATGGGACTTTTCGACGTAGTGGTAGTGGGTGCAGACGATTCATCGACGGCCCGACGGGCAATCGATGCGGCGAGCCAACTGACCCAACTCTCAAAAGGCACGCTCCATATTGTGACGGCAGTTGATCCCAAGCCTCGTCACGAGGCTTCACTGCCCGCCGAGTTCAAGAACATGAACCCCGATGGCGAGGCGGAGGCCCTGTTGCAGGTCCTGTCCTTCATTGCCAAGAACAATGGCGTCGAACCAGTTCTGCACCACGCGGTCGGCGATCCCGCCGACGTCATCTTCGCGGTTGCGGACAAAGTCAAGGCAGACCTCATCGTTGTGGGTAATCGTGGAATGAAGGGCGCGCGACGTGTCTTGGGCAGCGTGCCCAATTCGGTTGCCCACGGTGCGAATTGCTCCGTCGCCATCATCGACACCACGGACTAGCCGGCGTAAGGCGACCTGTCCAGCGGGTTGGCCCCCATTCATCGACTGGGTACGCGAGAAATGCTATGTATACGTAGGTTCTTCAACTACGCTGAATCGCTGGCTCAATTTGACCCCTCGCCAAGTTGGCGGCGCGACTGTACATATATTCCTCACCTCATTCTTTCTTGGTGAGAAGTTGATAATTTGTTTGGCGTGATACGTAGGGTCACTAGGGTCGGTTCGATCACTCGACGTTTCTCTTGGAAATATCGCAGGCGAAGCAGTGAAATTACGTTGGTTCATACTCCAGACAAAAGGTAGAACTATGGCAAGAGGAAGTATCCAGAGGAATCTACGAAGCACGATTGCGAGCGCCATGGGCGTGGCAGTGCTGGCTTCAATGGTATCGGTGATCGGTTTCGGTGACTTGGCAGGTGCATCTGGCGTAACCGCGGTCAGTTTCACGCCAACGACGACGGCGGCGGGTGTCTACACCGACTATCTCGTGGGATTCACTCCGACCGGAACTATCTCCTCATCCCTGCACTCGACCATTACCGTAACTTTTCCAAGCGCGATTAACGTGCCGTCGTCGCCGACGATTGCGACCGTCTCAGGCTTCTCGGGAACGTGTGCACCCACCCTGGCGGTGAATACGTCGACGGTGACCGTGACCTTGGTAGGTAGCGGGTGCCAACTCGCTGGCTCGACCGCTGGCGTCTTCGCTCTTTACGGCTTTACCAATCCCTCGGCGCAGACGCTTACCAACACGCAGTTCTCTCTTACGACCTCAGTCGACACCACCGCGGTCAGCCCTTCTTCGAACGTCGTCATCATTCCCCAGTACCCGGTGATCCCGCAATTCTCGTGGCCCGGTACGGTGAGCAACCCTGGTCTTCGTGCCACGGTGAACGCACCCGGTGACCCCATTGGTATTGCCTCGGACGGCAACGTCGTCTGGGTGGCCGGTCTTACTGGCAACACCGTCGAGGCTTTCAATCTCCAGACGAGTGCACTCGTCCAGACCATCACCCTGACGGGAAATCCGACGGGTATCGCCATTGACGGGAACTACCTTTGGATAAACCTCTTCCAGGGTGGATCGCACAGCGTGGAAAAGGTAGCGATCTCGGGGTCTACGGACACGCCCGGAGCCGTCACCTACGTCAGTTCGTCCACGGGTCAGCAGTATTACGGCATCTGTGGTGACGGCAATGACGTGTGGACTGCTCAGCAGTCCTCGACATTTGCAAACTACTTGTACGAGATACCGGTGGGGAGCACGACCGCAAGTCAGTCGATCAACTTGGGCACGGTCGCCGCCAACCAGGTCTCTTGTGACGGAACCCACGTGTGGGTCGCCGAAGGGGCCAATGGAACGGGATCGATCGCCGAAATCAACGAAGCCACGGGGGCGGTCGTGAACGCCTCGAAGTTTCCGGCCTCAACGTTTCCCGGCGCGTACGGAATATTCAGCGACGGCCGCTACGTCTACATCACCAGTGACACGTCGGCCGGAACGACGTCCGAGATGTGGGTACTCGACGCCGCGACCGGCAACCAGATTCCTGGATCGCCCTTCGTCATACCCGTCGTCTCACAAGGCGTCATTAGCGACGGCACCGACGTGTGGGTCGCTGGCACTGGAGCGGGCAGCGGCACTTCTGACATGGTGCAGATTCCTCTCAGCGCGATCATCGCGGGCAACGTGAACCTGACCACGAACGAGACCGTCATCACACTTCCCAACGGTGCGGGACCTCGTTTCCTCGCGTCAACGGGTAATGAAGTGTGGTTGACCGAACAAGGTAATAACAGTGTGACCGAGCTTTCGAATACGCCCCAAATCGCCCCAAATAATGGAACGCCCACCAATCCGTACGAAGGAAAGTATTCGACGTTGTACGACCTGCCCAATGGTGCGGTCGGCTCCTCGTATTCGCAAACCTTCACGGCGAGCGGGGGCAACGGGTCCTACACCTACGCAGTCGTTGCCGGTGCGACGGGGACGCTCTCCCAGCCCGCCACGACCGGACAGTCATGTCTGACGACCTTTAACTTGACGCTCTCGGGCAACGTCCTCTCCGGCACTCCGTCTAGTCAGGGTACGTGCACCTTCACCATCAAGGCCACCGATACCTTCGGCTTGGTGAACTATCAGGCCTACCAACTCACGGTCGGTCAGGGAGTCGTGTCCTCGAGCACGTCAACGATCGCGGTAGCTAACGGAGCACAACCCGCGAATGGTACGAGTTACGCGACCGTCACCGTGACATTGAAGGATGCCCTCTCGGACCCGATTTCTGGCGTCAGCGTGTCACTCGGCACCAAAGGTTCTTCGTCGGTGTACACGGTCGCCGGCTCTCCTCCTAGCGGACCAAGCAGCGCGAACTCGAACTCCAGTGGTGTGGCGACGTTCTACGTCACCGATACGACCGCGGAATCAGTGACCTACACCGCGCTCGCCCAATCGGCGACCATCAGCGGTTCGTCGGGGACCACCACGGCGGTGTTCTCACTGCTAGCCCAAAATCCGCTCGGCTTAGGTGCCAACCCGGCGAGCCCCGTTGCGGGCCAGCCGGTGACGATTAACGCTAGCGGTGGCAGTGACAACGGTACCGTGACTTACTCGTTGGTGAGTGGCGATCCGGCGAGTTGCGCGATCAACGCCGGGGTCTTGACGTCCAACTTGGCCGTTACGTGCGCCGTGACTGCCACCATGGCCGGCAACGCCCAGTACGCCCCGGTGACGGTATCTTCTCCTCTCAACGTGACGTTTGGTCCTGGATCGGTGAGCGCCACCACGTCGTCAGTCGTGGTAACCAACCCGAACCAACCGCCTAATGGTACGAGTTACGCCACAGTGACCGTCACGCTCAAGGACCAGTACGGCAACGTAATCTCGAATCAGTCGGTGTCCTTGACCAACGTCGGTTCTTCGTCAGTGGGAACGGTCGCCAGCTCTCCTCCTAGCGGACCAAGCAGCGAGAACTCGAACTCCAGTGGTGTGGCGACCTTCTACGTTGCGGACACCACGGTCCAGACGGTGACCTACGGCGCACTGGTTAATTCGACGCAAATCGCGGGATCCTCATCATCGGAAGCGTCGTTCGGGTATCTCTCACAGAGTGGACTCAACGAGAGTGCGAATCCGACCAGTCAGACGGTAGGCCAGTACGTCGTGATCAGCGCCACTGGCGGCAGCACTGGTCTTGGGATTACTTACCAGCTGGCTTCTGGTGCGCCGACAAGTTGCCAGCTTAATTCCTCTACCGGTCAACTGACCACCACCAAGGCGGTCGTATGTCCCGTCATAGCGACGATGGCGGGCAACAGCTCGTACGGGCCGGTCAACTCCTCGACGGTCAACGTGCCGTTCACTCCGGGTCCGGTGGACGCCAGTAACTCCTCGATCGTCGTCACCGACGGGACCGAGCCCGCGGACGGTGCAAGTTTTGCCATCGTGTCCGTGAACCTTGAGGACTCGTACAACAACGCCATCTCCGGTGCCTCCGTCACCTTGACGAACCTCGGTTCTTCCAGCGTCCATACCGGCACCAATCCACTGAGTGGCACGAACTCGCTGCTCAGTGATTCGCTCGGCACCGCGACCTTCTACGTCACGGATGCAATTGTTGAGAATGTCACGTATAGCGCGACGGCGGCGTCGGTGACCATAAGCGGTTCTTCGGGCACGACGGTGGACTTCGGTCTCTTGCCGCAGGCTTCGCTCGTCGTAAGTGCGTTGCCTACGAATCCTGTGGTGGGCACCAGTTCGCAGGTGAGTGCGAGCGGAGGCAGTGGCACTGGCGCACCCGTGTTTGTTTACGGACTCGCGCCGAGCAATCCTTCGAGTTGTGCGGTCTCCTCGTCGGGCGTCGTCACGTCAACGCAGGCGGTCACGTGTCAGATTCTCGTCACGAGGCAAGCCTCTGGTTCCTATGGTTCCAAGTCCGCGACGATTAACGTCCCGTTTGTCGCTGGTCCGGTATCGTCTTCTACTTCGACCGTGGTGGCGAGTCCGACTTCGGTGACGAACCCGGGCACGACGACCGTGACCGTGACTCTCGAGGATCAATATGGTAATCCGGTCACTGGTCAGTCGGTGGCCCTGGCAGGTACGGGCAGCGCCGCCGTCGGAACGTCGCCGGTGAATACAGGTTCTTCCAACATCGCCACGTTCACGGTCAGCGACACCGCGGTCGAAACCGTGAACCTGAGTGCGACCGACGGGTCCCAAGGGAGCTCCGCCATTGGATCGACCCAAGTCTCCTTCATGGCTGCCTCGTCTGGTGGCGGTGGTGGAGGCGGTGGTGGAGGCGGCGGTGGCGCTTCGCTGCTCATCAATAACGCGACGCTGCCTGGTGGCGTGGTTGGCCAGCCCTACAGCGATTTGCTCACCGCAGTCGGCGCTTCTGGGCCGACGATGTGGACGTGCTCAGGCTTGCCCGCAGGTCTCGCGTGTTCGACGGCTGGGGTCATTTCGGGCACGCCCACCGTATCGGGTATTTTTTCCGTCACCATTACAGTCACCAGCAATGGTCAGACCAATACGGTGACGATTCCGTTAACGGTGACCGCGGGTGTGCCCACCACTGAGGCGCCCTCTAACGTGACCGCAGTGGCAGGCGACTCTGACGCGTTCGTAACCTTCGTCCCACCGAGCGACGCGTCGCAATTGTCCGGTGTGAAATATATCATCACCGCAAGTCCCAGCGGAGCGACTTGCGTGACCACGGCGACCTCGTGCTTGGTCACCGGTCTCACCAACGGGACCACCTACACCTTTAGTGTCGTCGCCACTTCGACGTCGCCCACGGCGACGTCGCCGCCAGGAATATCGAATCCGGTGACACCGTCGGCTGCTCCCATTCTTGAAGGGTCCAACGGCATGGGCACCACGACATTGGCGTTGCCGATCAAGTCGCTGAGTCCTGGCAGTGTGACCGGTACGGTACTCAACGGTTCCACGTCAGCCGGTTCGCTCGGCGTATCGAACTCAAGCGTGACGGCTCGCAGTGACGGCGTGACGATGACCATTGCGACCTCGTCAACGATCAGCACCACGACCGGTTTCACGGTGGTACTTGTCAAGAAGGGCGTGGCGACGGTAACGGGCACGGGATTCCTTCCAGGCTCGGTCGTCGACCTCTACGTCTTCTCACCGCAGATCTTCTTGGGCAACGCGACGGTAAAGATCAACGGCACCTATTCGTCAACTGTGAGGATTCCTTCGAACGTTCCCGCTGGCAACGACATCGTCCTCTCGCAGGGTTTCGTCAAATCGGGGGCTCGCGCCTCGGTGTCGGTCGGTATAGTGGTCGACGCGTCGAACGCCGCGCTCTTGACACTGTTCCCCTTCGCAACCGGATCGGCAGCGCTCACCCCAACCATGGGCCGCCAGCTACAGAACTTCGCCCTGGAGGTCAAGAAACTCGGCACCAAGCTGGTGGTCTTCACTGGCTTCACTGACACCGTTGGAGGGTCGGCTTCGAACCTCGCCCTCGGTGACCGCCGAGCGCAAGGCGCGGCGACGTACCTACGACAAGCCTTGTTGTTGGATGGCGTAACTGCTCGTATCCGCTTCGTATCGGTCTCCAAGGGTTCTACGGCTCCGAGTGCGTCAAACCTCACGACGAACGGTCGCGCACGAAATAGGAACGTGACCGTCTTCGCGATTCTCTTCTAGGACATCGGCGACGGGCGGCGGATCAGACGCGCGGCGATCCGCCGCCCCTTTTGTCAAAGGGCGTCGTAAGGTCCCTTCATCGCGACCGATTTTGTGGCCTCCTTCTGGGTTTCGCCCTGGTGTGCAGCCAACTGTTCGGTGACGATCATCGACATCGGCGGTCGGCTGTCTTCGGGGGTCCCTGGTGCGGTGATTCGCTCCGTGGTGCTGGGCTCGGGCGATTGAACCGAAAGTAATCGATGTCGTCCTGAGAATGTGAGGTAGAATTATCACCGGGACGGAATTGTTCACCGACAGTCGCACGCTTTCGCAGACCTCGACTTCCTAGGGAGAGGTTTGCGGAGTGAACGGCAAGTTGCCCGTTCTGAGTAATGAAGTTGATTAAGGCGCTCAAGCGTCACGTGTTCGGACCTCGCACGCAAATCTAGAAATCTCGTTTTCTGGAAAGTAGAAGGTCTGTTGTTGATGAAATTATTTCGTAAAGTCCTGACGGTATGGTTAGGCCTCGCGCTGGTTGGATCCGCAGTGTCGGTGGTTGGCTTTGAGGCCAGTGCTTCGGCCGCGGTGACCGGCGTTACCTTCGTACCCACCACGACGGCAGCGGGCGTGGCGGACTTGTGGGACATCGGCTTTACCGCTTCGAGTGCGTTGACGGCGACGTCAACCATCACGGTGAGTTTTACTGGCGTGGCGATTCCAACGTTGACGACCTTCAGGAGCGTCTCCGGTTTCTCGGCTAATCCTTGTACGTCGCCTTCGATCGCGGTGAACTCGCCCTCGGCGGGTGAGATCACCATCACCACGGGCACGGGTTGCACGCTCGCGGCGAACACGCCCGCGCTCTTCGCCCTTTCGGGATTCACTAATCCAGCGATCGGGACCCTACCTGGCACCGACTTCAGTGTGGCGACCAACGCCGCCGGCAATACGGGCGCGGTGAGTCCGACAGCTGGGGCGACTTTCGTGACGCCGTTTCCGACGATTAACGTGGCGAACTTTCCGGGAACGCTGACCAATCCAGCGATCGGTCGCGACATTTTTACCGAGACCAGCACGGCGTATTGCGGCGGAAATGCTGAAGATCCTCAGGGGGTGGCTACTGATGGCTCCGTTGTCTGGGTGGCGTTTCCGGTCGGGTCATCGGTCTGTGGCTATTCGGCGTCGACGGGCCTGCTCGAATACGCGATCACGAGTGGTGGCACCTACACGTATAACGCGTCGGGTACCGTCATCTCGACGACGGCTGGCGCGGCAAATCTCGGCGGTACTTCTAACGCGAACTTTGTCGCCGTTGATGGCAACGGATCGTCGGGACACCTGTGGGTCTCGCTGTACCAAAGTGCCCTCGTCGACGAATTCACTCTCGGGGCCGGTGACGCGCCCACGTACACGCGAGCGGTGACGGTAGGAAGTCAACCGTATGGTCTTTCGGACGATGGCACCGACGTGTGGGTGCCGAATCCTGGCAGTGTCAATCTCACCGGTGGAGGTACGCTCAGTGAGATAGTTGTAGCGACCGGAGTGGTCACGACGGTCAGCGCGGCGACCTTGCAAAATATCGCGGGGCCGTTCATGGTCTCGACTGACGGCACTCACGTGTGGGTGGCGACTGAAGCAACCGCTGGCGACTCGGACTGCCACTACAACGGCACGCAGGTCGTGGAGTTGAACGCGTCGAACGCGTCCTACGTTCGAACTATTAACGTGCCCGCGGGACTTTGTGGTATCTCCTCGGACGGGACTCACGTCTGGATTAGTAGTGCGCCTGGTTACACCGGCACGAATGATCCGACCGGCAGTGTCACCGAGATCAACTGCGCTACTGGAGGGACCGATGGGACAGCCATAACGGTGGGGGGAGTGCCCGACCAATTGGTATCGGACGGCACCGACGTGTGGGTGACGAACCGTGGTAGCGGGACGGTATCGGAGATAAGCATTGCTTCTCATTCGGTCATCAATACCTTCACGCTCACTAATCCCAACGAGCCTGGTACGTCGGCACCGAGAAACATCGCCGACGACGGTTCGCACGTGTGGGTTACGAGTTATGGACTCAACGAGACGCTCTTCGAGATCTACAACCGGCCGGTCATCACGACGTCGAGTGTGGCAAATGGCGAGACGACGGTCTCCTACAACCAGGCCATCGCGACGACCGGCGGGCAGTCGCCGTTCACGTGGTCGGTGTCGGCAGGATCACTCCCGCCGGGGCTTTTGCTCAATACCGTTACGGGCGCTCTTACCGGTACCCCCACGACAGCGGGCGCGTACACGTTCACCCTGAGGGAGGCTGACGCGGGGGGAATCCTGTCGGCCACGAGTCCGTCCTACTCGATCCTCGTGAATCCTGGTCCCGTGAGCCCTGCGAATTCGACGATCGTCGTGACAAACCCGAACAATCCTCCCAACGGCACGAGTTGTGCCACCGCCACCGTGACACTCGAGGACGCCGACCACAACGTCATACCGAACGTCGCCGTTGCGCTCACTGGACTTTCGGCGACCAACGCGGTCTATGACAACTGTGCTGCGCAGACTGGCTCGAGTACGCAGAGCACGAACCCCAGTGGCGTGGTGACCTTCTACGTGACCGATACCGCCTCCGAATCGGTCACCCTCGCGGCGTCCGCGCAATCGATGACGATAAGCGGCGTTTCGACGACCGCGACGTTCGCGCTGCTTTCGCAAGCGACGCTCACCGCGACCGCCAATCCGTCGAGCCCTGTCGCGGGCCAGTCCGTCGTGATGGGCTACACGGGTGGCACCGACGGGTTGACAGTCACCTATTCCTTAGGTGCGGGAGCACCGAGCGATTGTGTGCTCTTGTCGGGAGTGTTGTCGACACATAATATGGCGATTGCCTGTCCCGTCACCGCCACCATGCCTGGGAATACCACCTACGCGTCTGTGACGTCACTGGCTCTGACCGTCACGTTTGTCCCCGGTCCCGTGAGTGCTACCGCATCGTCGGTGGTGGTCACGTTCCCGAATGAACCGGCCAATGGTACGAGTTGCGCCACGGTGACCGTCACCCTCGAGGACCAGTACGGGAACGTAACTCCGGGACTGTCGGTGTCGCTCACCACCATTGGCTCGTCGTCGGTCTACACGAATTGTGTGGCGCAAACCGGCACCAACGCGGAGTTGACCGGTGCACTGGGCGTGGCCACTTTCTACGTTGCCGACCACGTGGCCCAGATCGTCGAATACGGCGCGAGCATTCCCGCTCAGTCGACTTCCATTAGCGGCTCGTCGTCGTCGACGGCGACCTTCGGGTTCCTAACCCAAAGTGGCCTGACGGAGAGCGCAAATCCCGCCAACCCAACGGTCGGACAGACGGCACAGATGAGTGCAGTTGGTGGAAGTGGTACAGGTGCCATTACCTTCGCGTTAGCTTCCGGCGCACCTTCGAGTTGCGGGTTTTCCTCTCCGGGCGTGTTGACTTCATCGAACACGGTCGTGACGTGTCCCGTTATCGCAACGAGGGCCGGCGACGGAACGTACGGTCCGGCGAACTCCTCGACGGACTTCGTCACCTTCAGTCCTGGTTTGGTCGACGCGGCGAATTCCTCGATTGTCGTCACGAACGCGAGCCAGCCCGCTGACGGAGCGAGTTACGCGATCGTGACCGTAACCCTCGAGGACCAATACGGTAACGCCATTGCGGGCGTGGCCGTAATATTGACGAACATCGGGTCGTCGAGCGTGCACACCGGCGTTAACCCGTTGAGCGGTACGAACACCCAGACCAGCGATTCATTCGGTACTTCGACCTTCTACGTCACCGATGCCACGGTCGAGGATGTGACGTACCGCGCGAGCGCGCAGAGCGCGACGATCAGTGGTCCAAGTGCCACGACGACGGCGACCTTCACTGAGCTATTTCAGGCACCGCTCCTGTTGTCGCTCATTCCTCTAGAAACCTCCACCAGTCCGGTCGTCGGTTCGAATCCCCAAGTCGTCGTGGGCGGTGGGAGTGGTTCGGGGACCTTGGGCTTCGCGCTCGGATCCAGCGACCCGGCGAGCTGCGCCGTCTCCTCTTCGGGCGTTGTCACGTCGTTGCTGGCGGTCACGTGTCCGATCGTCGTGACCA
>Ga0302187_10002748_pt1 | contig 14423 bp, 13 predicted proteins | sample II_Bog_E1_3_FD_202120 | JGI IMG/M metagenome (GOLD analysis project Ga0302187, IMG submission 202120) | Peat permafrost microbial communities from Stordalen Mire near Abisko, Sweden - II_Bog_E1_3 | ecosystem: Environmental > Terrestrial > Soil > Wetlands > Peat | place: Sweden: Abisko...
GGCGCCCGGCATATTCGTTACGCAGTAGTGCACCACCCCATCTACCACGTAGCTTGGGTCGCTGTGCGAGGTGGGCCGCGCCGTTTCCACGCAGCCGCCCTGATCGATGGCCACGTCCACAATGACCGCGCCCTTCTTCATTTTGCTCACCATGGCTTTGGTCACGATCTTGGGCGCGGTCGCGCCTGGAATCAGCACCCCGCCAATCACCAGGTCAGCCTCCCGCGTCGCTCGGGACAGGTTGTAGCTGTTCGATGCCAGGGTATGCAGCCGCCCCAGGAAGAGGTCGTCCAGCTCGCGCAGGCGGTTCAGGTTCACGTCCACCAGGGTCACATGGGCGCCCATGCCCACGGCGATCTTGGCCGCGTTCGTCCCGACGATGCCGCCGCCGATGATGCACACGTTCGCCGGGGGGACTCCGGGAACGCCGCCGAGCAAAATCCCGCGCCCACCTTTCTCTTTTTCCAGATAACTCGCGCCCACCTGCACGGCCATCCGCCCGGCGACCTCGCTCATCGGCGTCAGCAGCGGCAGCGTGTTGGCCCGGTCGCGCACTGTCTCGTAGGCAATGCCAATCACCTTCGAGTTCAGCAGCGCGTCCGTCAGCCCGGGGAGAGGCGCCAGGTGCAGGTAGGTAAACAGCACCAGACCTTCGCGGAAGAAGACGTACTCCTTCTCGACGGGCTCCTTGACCTTGACGATCAGCTCGGCGTTGCCCCAAACGTGGCCGGCCTCGCCCACAATCTCCGCCCCCGCGTCCTGATATTCATGGTCCGGAAAGCTCGACTGCGTTCCCGCGTGCGTCTCCACCAGCACGGTGTGCCCGGCCTCCACCAGCGCCTTCGCCCCCGCCGGCGTAACCCCGACCCGGGCCTCGTGATCCTTGATCTCCTTCGGCACTCCGATAATCATGCGCATCTCTCCTTCGCGTCTTCAACCCGCACCCATTGTAGAACTCGAAGCGAAGATCTGTTCCGGAATGTGGCGGAGCAAACGGCGCGACCCCAAATGGCTAGTCGTCGCAGGCCAGACGAGGCGTCTATTACTCCTTAAAGGCAGCGCATAAACCGGAACACCTGCAAATGCGAAATAATGGGGAGATGCGTCCAACGGCCAAATCCGCCGCTCATGAGCCGAAGCCGATCGGCATCGACTTCGGCACAACCAACAGCTCTATCGCTCGGGCGACGGGTTCTGGTCAAGTCGAGCTTGTCGAGTTTTCCCGGCGTGGAGGGCTTACTGAGTCGTTTCGTTCCGTTCTCTACATGGAGCGGGTCCGCCACGCCGGTCACTTCCGCATCGGCTCGTGGACTGGTCCGACCGCCATCGACCACTACCTCAACGCCGACAAGAAAGGGCGGTTACTCCAATCGCTGAAGAGCTACCTGAGCGCGAGCAATCTGACCAGCACAGAGATTCTTGGCCGCCCGTACTCGTTTGAGGACCTGATTTCACGGATTCTCGCCGATTTGCGCGCCGAAGCCGAGCGGCAGTTCGGTGCGCCCGTCACCTACGCGATGGTGGGCCGCCCGGTGCGCTTTGTCGGCGCGGAGACGCAGGACGACGAGGAATTCGCGCTCGGGCGGCTCCGGCGGGCTTTCGAGCTTGCCGGTTATGAGCACATCGACTTCGAAATGGAACCGATCGCCGCCGCATACGCTTATGAATCGACGCTCGACCACGATGAGCTGATTCTCATTGGCGACTTCGGCGGGGGGACCAGCGATTTCTCGCTTTTGCACGTTGGTCCGGGCATTCGGGCGCGGGGGCGGAGGCCTGAGGATTTGCTGGGCAACAGCGGCCTGGGCCTTGCCGGCGACGCGTTCGACGCGCGCATCGTGCGCAAGCTGGTATCTCCGGAACTGGGCGCGGGCACGTTGCTCAACCCGGCGAGCAAGATGCTGCCGGCGGTCCCGGCGTGGATTTACGCCAACCTCGAGCGCTGGCACTATCTCAGTTTTCTGAGAACGCGCAACGTCACGGAAATCCTCAAGAGCGCCCGGGCGCGCGCCATGGAGCCGGAGAAGATTGCCGCGCTGATCACGCTGGTGGACGAAGACCTTGGCTTCCAGCTTCATCAGGCGGTGCAGCGGCTCAAGTACGAGCTTTCAAGCGTCGAGGAGGCTGAGTTCCGCTTTGTGGATGGATCGATGGAACTGCGCAAGCGGGTTACGCGCGCGGACTTTGAAAGCTGGATTGCCGAGGACCTGGCCGCCATTGAGGGCTGTGTCGATGGGCTGCTCGAACAGGCCGGCGTCTCCCGCGCCGAGGTCGACCGCGTCTTCCTCACCGGCGGCACCTCGTTCGTTCCGGCGGTGCGTCGGATCTTCGAGCGGCGCTTTGGGGCCGATCGCGTTACGAGCGGCAACGAGTTCACCTCCGTGGCGCGGGGGCTGGCTTTGCGCGCGGGCGAAGTTCTGCGCGGATAGCCAGGGGCGGTTGGCGGCGTTGGCCGGAATCGGGCTCTTTCTGCGAGACTTGTATCGGAATCACTGCCGAGTTTGAAGAGGATCGCCGTGCGCTTGTCCCGAATTCTGCTTGCCTTTGCGGGTTGCCTTGCCCTTGCCTTCGCAGCCGGGCTCTTGTACCGGCATCATCGGGAGAAGGCCGCGCTGGCGGTGCACACGGCTCCGGCAGCTCCTCCACCGACGCCTGTCCACGATACTTCGGCTCTAAAGCCACCGGCTGGCTCGCACGTGGCCATCGTCGAATTTGAAGACATGGAGTGCCCCAACTGCGGGCGCTCGAATCCCGTCCTCAAGCAAGCCGCGGCCCAGTTCAAGATTCCGTGGATTCGTCACGACTTTCCGCTGAGCTTCCACAAATGGAGCTTCCAGGCGGCGGTGAATGCGCGCTGGTTCGATACGCAATCCAAACCGCTCGGCGACGACTACCGCGACGCCGTCTTTGCCAGCCAGCAAACGATTGTGACGCCGGAAGACCTCTTCGCCTTTACGCAGAAATTTGCCGATGCACACAAGGTCGCGCTTCCCTTTGCTCTCGATCCGCAAGGCAATCTCGCCGCAGCCGTGCGCGCCGACTACGATCTTGGGATGCGGACCGGGGTTCAGCACACTCCCACTGTGTGGATCGTCACCGACCGCGGCAGGGGCGCGTCCTATCGCGAGGTGTCGGTCGATCTGCATGATCTGGACGCGATGATCGGGCAGGCGCAGGCGGACACGCAGTGAAAGCGCATCTTGGCCTGCAATGCGGAACTAGCGAACTCTAATAAACCGGCTGGCGAACTCGATGAATGTCGGCCAGTTGGGCGCGGGGGTGTGCCCTTTGGTGTGCTGACGGAAGCCGATTGCGCCAGTGATGAGCGGGGTTTCGATGGGGGGGAATTCGGTTGTGCCCAGATCCCGCTTGCCGAGCAGGCGGTAGACCGGTCCGGCCGCGGCCGCCGCCATGAACATGCCTCGGGCGTCGACCCAGCCGTCGCCGTCGGTCGCTCCGCCACCGATGAAGACTGGGCGCGGCGCGCAAAGGGCGATGAGCTCGTGGGAGTCGACGGGCAAGTCGTAGTTGTGCAGAGGCCCCGCGTATTTGATGAAGTTGCCGGCCATCCAGTGGTATTCGCCTGAGCCGGCGACGTTTTCCAGCTTTTCGCCGAAGTCGCGGCGATAGAGCGCCGCTCCGCCTGCGCCGGAAGAGCTGATGTAGCCGATGGCGAAGCGCGGGTCGTAGGCCAGGGTGACGAGGGCGGCCTTGCCGTAGCGCGAGTGGCCCTCAATGCCGACCTGTTTCGCGTCCACGGATTTGTCGGTTTCGAAGTAATCGAGCGCGCGGCTGGCGCCCCAGGCCCAGGCGCGCAGCGCGCCCCAATCGTCCGGCTTGCGGGGCTGGCCGTGGTTGCACAGGCCGATGATGCCCTCCATCAGGCCAGCGCCATTATCCGGCTGGACGCTGGTCGGCACCAGAATGGCATAGCCCCAGCCCTTGGCCAGCACCTGCTGCTCCCAGGTGGGGCCTGGCTCGACCGGCGGGGCAAATGCGGGGTTGCGCTTGCGCAACTCAGCCATGAATGCGGGGTCGAAGCTGAACTCCATCATCACCGGGACCGGCCCTTTGGCCTGGGCGGGGGTGGTGAGGGTCAGCTTGATGTTCACCTTAATCTGCGGGTCCCCGGAGTTGTCCACGTGGCCCAGCAGGGTTTTGGTCACCACCGGGACATCGCCGTTCCGCGTCTGCTCGGTGTTGGTCACTTCCCAGGTCACCTTGGGCGTGACGGCGGGTACGCGGCCGTAGACCTCGCGGTCAAAGTCCTCCACAATCTCCGGGCGGCGCTTGTTCCACCACGCCTTGGCCGTGGTCACCCTTTTGCCGTTCTCGAGCTTGAGCGGGTCGGGCAACTCCGGATGGGGGTTGGCCTTGGATTCGTCGTAGTTGGCGGCATAGACGGATTTTGCATTCCCATCGGCTCCGCGCCGGATGGAGGCGATGTGGAGCTCGGCCATCATCCGCTCGTGGTCCTTTTCGCTGGCCGCCTGCATGGCCATCTGGGCATCGGTCGGCCCCGGACGGGCGGCTGGCGCCTGCACGGGCGCCTGGGCCCGACCAGCCGGCAGCAACAGGAACGTGGCGATCATCAACGGGAAGATAAGACGAGGCACGGCGAAAGTCCTGAGTGGCGTGGGCATGGCTGTTTCCTCTTGGCGGGCGGTTCGTGACGGGCGGCGGGTTGCGTCAGAAAACACCCAAGAATATCGATTCATTCTGACTTTGACAAACGGCCGGATTCGAATCTGAACCGGGGGTGCCGCATTTTGACGCGGTTGATGGAGGCGTAGCGGTCAGGTTTCAGCCACTCTGAGGTCCAGCTCTGAATGGTGAGAGGACCGAAGTGGCTTGAGGGTTTTAACCTCAGACCGTTCGCCATTTGCTGTTTTTCTCAGGAGAGGATCTGAAGACTGGGTGTTGCATATCGAGATATCTGGGTATCGGTGGTAACGAGCGTAAGGCTGTCTGTAATTACCTGGGCGATCAGGATGCGGTCGAAGGGATATTTATGGATGGGTGGCAGGCTGTAGACGGTCGCAACGTGGTCGGGTCGCAAGAGCAACGGAGCGGCCGCGAGTTCATCGAGCACATCGCGCCACCACATTCGCGGGTCGCCCACGAGCAGGCTGCCCTTCATGCTCTTGAGCATCACCACCCAATACGGGGCGACGCTGATGTAGTTGGGGCCGCTGAGGACTGCGGACTGAATCGCCCGAGAGAGTCTGGCGGGATCCTCGGGCGAAATCAGAGCCACATTGGTGTCGAGCAAGTATCCATTCACAGGTCGCCTGCGAGAAAGCGATCTTCGTCGATCGGGTCGTCCCATCCGGGCAATAGCTGGATGCGCCCCTTCATTCCACCCAGTCTGGGCTTTCGGGTTTCATTGGGGGGGAAGCGCGATTTGCGCCACCGGCTTGCCGTGGCGCGTGATGACGACCTGCTCTCCTGCTTCGACGGCGAGAATCAGTTGCGTGAGACGAGTTTTTGCCGTGGCGGTGCTGACTTCCATGCCTGAGGATAGGGCGAATTATGGCCATAATTCAAGGCCATATTTTCGAAAATGGCCAGTCTTCCTGGGACCGACGGCTCACTTCGACCGAATCGGCCCGATCGCCGACTCGTTCAACCCGGCGCGCGGATTTACCTGGAAATCCCAGACGCTGGCGTTGATGTCCTGCGGCGAGAGGATCTCGACGAGGGCGTATTCGCCAATGAGGAGGGGATCTTTTGGGGTGAGTTTGAGCCAATGTTTTCCGGGGAGCACTTCGGCGACTGTGGGAATGACATTCTCTTCCTGCGTAATTGCGCCGGTCGGGCTGATGTGAATGGCGCCCACGATGCGCACCGCCTTGCGCTGGTCCACGCGGACGATGGCGAACCCGGATTTGGGCGAGCTGGCTCCCTGTTTCCGGTTGCGCGCGTCCCCGGCTCCTTTGGTGTCGACGGTGAGCGCGTGGGAGATGACTTGCTCGGCATCGTCGACTGCGTCGAGCGAAAGGTAAATCGCCGGCTCATTGATGTGCAGACTGACGCCGGAGCTGGCACCCTCCAACTCGAGCAACGCCCTGTTGCCTTGCAGCGGGAGGACGGCGCGCAGGCCTTTCATTTTGGCCATCTGCAGGTCGCCGGTAGTTGCGTGCAGTTCAATCAGTTGCGGCGTTCCCCGATACTCATCCAGCACGAAGACTCCGTCGGAGTCGGGGAGATTGAGGCCCGTGGCCACCTCGGGCATGCGCTGCTTCTGGGATTCGCGCTCGGCGGCTTCTTCCTTGTCCAGGCTGGCGGCTTCTTCCATCGCCGGGGAGGGTGTCCCGGCTTCCTCGGCCTGCTGCTTTTCCCACTTCCGCGTGGCTGGCCAGTCAACCAGATCGTTGGGCAACTCTTCCCAGTCGCCGCCGCGCTCCACGGAGATATAGCGAACTCGGTCTCCGAGCACTTCGTACTTGCGGACGATCTGATAGGTGCCGTCCTTGAGAATGAGCCGGTGATTCACCTGGACTCCGGGAATCTCGGGCTTGAGCGGGAGTGGCTTGCCTTTAGGCGCGTCGCCTGACTGGACCTGGATGGGGGCCTGGGCCCGTAGGCGTGTTCCCGGCGCAAGGCAGAGACCCGCGGCCAGAGCCGTGGTGAGCAGAGCACGTGCGTTGGGGCGAACAACCATGAGTCGCCAGTTTAGACGATGAGACTGGCCGATGGTCGCATTGAATGTTTTACGGCAATGTGGTCAATTGGGTGCGGCAAAAAAGTTTGGATAAACGTCCAATCTGTGTATGCTTGAATCAGGGCTATTTCTGGAGCCAAGACGCGCCATTATGAATGTGAGCCAGCGGAAACCGGAGAATCGCGGCGGTGGATTTCTATCCATGCGCTCGATGTCGCTGGTCTGTCTTCTCTTGCTTGCCGTTTTCATGCTGGTGCAGGTGGCGCACACGCATCCGTTTGCCACCGACGCGGATCATTGCCCGATCTGCGTGGTCATGCACTCGGCCGCGCCCGTTGCCGTTGTCGCGGCAATTCTGGTGCGGACACAGGCGGCTTCGCCGGTTCCAGCGCCGGTGGTTCATTCGGTTGTCCGCCCGTGGCACTTCGAGCTGTTCAATCGCCCTCCTCCCTCCCAAGGCTGATATGCACCGCCGATCCGCAGGTTGAACCCACGCTGAGTTCCGACTGCGGCAGCACACTTGCATTTTCAACACTTGTGGAGGTACTCATGCCGTCATCCCGCGGCTTCGTTTTTCGTCATTTTTTCTTATCTTTCCTGTTGTTTGCCGGTGCTCCGTTCCTTGCCCAGGCGCAGACGGGCAACTCGGGGACGGTACAGGGAACGGTCACCGATCCGACCGGCGCAGTCGTGCCCAAAGCTTCGGTGACTCTGGTCAACTCCGTCAGCGGATTTACGCGGACGGTGAAAACGGATGCGGCCGGTCAATTCGTGGTCGCCAATATCCCCTTCAATACCTACCAGGTCACGGTCGCGGCCCAGGGATTCGCGGTCAACGCCGAGTCGGTCGACCTTCGCTCCTCCGTCGCCGTCTCTCTGAAAATTCCTCTCGCTGTTACAGGAGCAGTTGACACGGTGACCGTTGAAGCCAGCGCCGACATGATCGAGAACGACCCCGTCGGACACACCGATGTGGATCGCGGCATGTTTGAGAAGATTCCACTGGAAAGCAATACTTCTTCGCTCACCTCGATGGTGACGATGGCTTCGCCGGGAATCTCCGCCGACTCCAACGGCATGGCGCACGGGATGGGCGACCACGCTTCGAACTCCTTTTCGGTGGATGGCCAGTCGATCACCGACCAGCAGAGCAAGACCTTTTCGAACCAGATTCCGCTCGACTCGGTTCAATCGCTGGAAGTGATTCCGGGCGCGCCACCAGCGGAGTTTGGCGGCAAGACCAGTCTGGTGATTGTGGCGACGACCCGCTCCGGATTGAATGAGCCGAAGCCGCGCGGACAGGTTACCACCTCTTACGGGAGCTTCGGCTCTTCCGATTTGGGTTTCAATCTGGCCTATGGCGGAGCCAAATGGGGCAACTTCATCTCCGGCAGCGGCTCCGATAGCGGACGCTTCCTCGACGGTCCTGAGTTCTCGGTCTTCCACGACAAGGGCAATGAGGAGAACTTCTTCGACCGCGTCGACTATCAGCAAAGCGCGGCCAACTCCTTCCGTTTCAATTTTGGCTATACCCGCTCCTGGTTCCAGACGCCCAACTCGTTCGATACGCAGGATGCGACGGCGGCCATTGCGGATGGGTTGGGTGACGTAGGCCCGGCGGATCAGCGCTCTCAGATCAAGACCTTCAACATTGCGCCAACCTATACCCGCATTCTTTCGCCGGACACAGTGCTGAATTTTGGCGGCTCGGTGCGCCACGATGATTTCAACTATTACCCCAGCGGCAACCCACTGGCCGACCTGGGCCCTGTGAACCTGCAGCAGGAGACGATTGGCCAGACCCGCCAGCTCACCAACTCCGCCGCGCATGCCGACATTACCCACACCAAGGGAATCAACAACATCAAATTCGGCGTTATCTATCAGCAGACGTTCCTCAATGAAGGTGACCGGCTGGCGATCGTGGACCCCAACCTGATCGCAAACCTCGGCTGTGAGCCCGAGGGTGTCCCCACCCCCGGAACCGCCTGCGCCACGCTGAAGCCGTACGATTTGACTCAAGGCGGTGGCTACTTTACCTTCAGCGGGCACACCGACATCAAGGAGGGCGCGGCCTATATTCAGGACGCGATCACTGCCGGGCACTGGAACATCAACGTCGGACTGCGGGGCGACCTGTACAACGGTTTGGCGTCTGCCCGGCAGATTGAGCCCCGAGTGGGCCTCGCCTACCAGATCAAGCGGACCGGGACCGCTCTGCGCGCATCCTACGCCCGGACGCTCGAAAGCCCCTTCAACGAGAATCTGATTCTGGCCAGCGACGGATGCAACTATGCCGTGATCGCCGCGCTCATTCCGTGTATTACGGCTCCCAATGCGCCGGGCCAGCGGAATGATTTTCACGCCGGGTTTCAGCAGTCGTTTGGGCACGTCGCGGTCTTCAGCGGCGACTATGTCTGGAAGTACACGCACAACGCATACGATTTCAGCGTGCTCGGCGCGACGCCCATCACCTTTCCGATCGGCTGGCACAACTCGAAGATTCCCGGCATCGACGGCCGGCTGAGCTTCCCGGAAAATCATGGGTTTTCGGGGCAGGTCGTGTTTTCGTCGGTCGCTGCGCGGTTCTTCACTCCGCAGACCAGCGGACTGGGGACCATTCCCACGCCTCCGGGCGAGACGGTGGCGCATGTGCCCTTCCGCATCGATCACGATGAGAAGTTCAACCAGACGTCGCACATGCAATACCAATTCAACAAGAAGCTGCCGTGGATGGGCTTCAACTGGCGTTTCGATTCCGGCCAGGTGGCCGGCGCCTCTCCGTGCTATGGAACCGGGCCGGACAGCGACTGCCCTCAATCCACCACTCTGGATGGCGCTCCCGCGGTGAAGATGGAGGACTCCTTCAAGAATCCCCTCACCGCGGACCAAGAGTTTCAGGCTGGGTTTACCTGCGACGGGCAACGGGCCACACCGACCGCGCCGCTGCCGAGCGTTTGCCTGGCTTCGCAGTTCGGTTCAAATCTGATCAGCGTGCCCAAGCCTGGGACGGAAAACGACGACCACAACCCGCCACGCATTGCCCCGCGCAACCTCTTCGATCTGGCATTTGGCGAGGACAACGTCTTCCGCACGGACAAGCACCAGATCAGCGCTCACCTGACCGTGGTGAATCTGACGAACAAGTACGCGCTCTACAACTTCCTTTCGACGTTTAGCGGAACGCACTATGTTTCGCCGCGTTCGCTGACGTTTGAGCTGGGGTATCACTTCTGAGGAACCCGGCTGGAGACGCTTCTGGCTCGCCTCCTCCGGTTTTGTCCGAATATTCATGCCGTACAAGACGTTAAATCAACAACATGCGAAATATGCGATTTGATCGCATATTTCGCGTACACCCCTACCCGAATCCGAACCGGATTTTCCACTTCCCCCGGAACAGGGAATCTGCCATACTTGATTGTGCCCCACCTGTACGGCCAATCCCAATCTTCCAATTCAGAGGTTGCATCCATGTCGGCAAAGTACATCTTTGTGACGGGCGGAGTCGTGTCCAGTTTAGGCAAGGGGCTGGCCGCGGCCTCCATTGGCTGCCTGCTCGAAAGCCGTGGACTGAAGGTCAATCTGATGAAGTTTGACCCTTACCTCAACGTCGATCCCGGCACCATGAGCCCTTTTCAACATGGCGAGGTCTTTGTGACCGACGATGGCGCTGAGACCGACCTCGACCTGGGTCACTACGAGCGCTTTACCCACGCCCACCTGAGCCGGGAGAACAACCTGACCACGGGGCGCATCTACGAGCAGATCATCCTGAAGGAGCGGCGCGGCGATTACCTGGGCAAGACCGTGCAAGTGATTCCGCACGTGACCAACGAGATCAAGAACGCCATGCGCAAGGTCTCCTCGCACGGGGCCGACGTGACCATTGTCGAGATTGGCGGCACCGTTGGCGATATCGAGTCGCTGCCGTTTCTGGAGGCGATTCGGCAGATGCGCCAGGAACTGGGCCGCGAAAACACTGTCTTTGTGCATGTGACGCTGGTGCCGTGGATCGCCGCCGCGCAGGAGTTGAAGACCAAGCCCACGCAGCACTCGGTGAAGGAGCTGCTTTCGATCGGTATTCAGGCTGACATTCTGCTTTGCCGCACGGACCGCTATCTGCCGCGCGAGATGAAGTCGAAGATCGCCGCATTTTGTAACGTGGAGGAGCGCGCGGTTGTTACGGCAAAAGACGTGGAATCCATCTATGAGTGCCCGCTGGTCTTTGCCGAGGAAGGAGTGGACACGCTGGCGCTCAAATATCTTCACATCGATGCGCCCCGGCCTGAACTTACCCGATGGAAAGATGTGGTCCATCGTGCCTACAACCCCAAAGATGTGGTGGATATCGCCATTGTCGGCAAGTATGTGGAATACGAGGACAGTTATAAGTCGCTGAAGGAGGCGCTGGTGCACGCGGCGCTGGCCCACAACCTGAAGCTGCAAGTGACCTGGATTGAAGCTGAGGGGCTGGAGTCGAAGGAGCCGGGAGATAGGTCGTATGAGGCGCAGTTAGCCGGATTCGACGGCATCCTGGTTCCGGGCGGTTTTGGGAAGCGGGGCATCGAGGGCATGCTGAACGCCATCCGCTTCGCACGTGAAAACAGCGTACCTTATTTCGGAATCTGCCTTGGCATGCAGACGGCGTGTATCGAGTTTGCGCGCAATGTCTGCGGGCTGAAGGCGGCCAACTCGAGCGAATTCGATCCGGCGGCGGAGCATCGCATCATCTATAAACTGCGCGAGTTGCTGGGTGTGGAGGAGATGGGTGGGACGATGCGGCTGGGCGCGTGGGACTGCGTCCTGCAACCGGATTCGCTTGCGCTGAAGGCCTACGGCAAAGCGGAGATCAGCGAACGCCATCGGCATCGCTACGAATTCAACCGCGAATACGAAGCGCTGCTGACGGGCGGCGGTCTGCGCCTGACCGGGACAACTCCCGACTCGACCTATGTGGAGATCGTCGAGCTTCCCGACCACCCGTTCTTCCTGGGGTGCCAGTTCCATCCGGAGTTCAAATCCAAGCCATTGGAGCCGCATCCGCTTTTCCGCGACTTTGTTGCCGCCAGTTACAGAAATCGGCTGGAGAGGGTCGTAGGAGAGACTGTCGCCTCGCAGCCGGTGGCGTAAGCCCGGCCGGCTACACCGCGGATTTCGCAATCAGTGCACTTCCGAAATGAAGCCAGAGCGAACGCTATTACCAAAATCCGCCTTGAGGTAACCGGAAGTGCCGAGAACGGAGCACTTCTGTTTTCTCGCAAAAAGAGGATTTTCATGATAAAGTTCTTGAAATTCTGAATTCGTCTCCGGAGAGCTCCATGGGCGTTCTAAGTTTGGCTCGCATGGCGTCCAACAAGGACTTCCTTGCTCTGGTTGTCTGCAACATCATCGGCTACCTGATTGGTTCGTTTCTGCCGGCTGGCCCGTGGTCGGTCTATGGTTCCATACTCATCTCCTATCACCTTTTCCTGGCGTGGCTGGTGATGACGGCGGAACACGAGACAGGGTTCTCTTTGCCGCCGATTTCGACCATCGTCACGCACGCCTCCTGCCTGGTCGTCATCGTCGCGTTGCCCACCGTCCGCCATTACATTCCATTTTTCTTCGTGTTCCGTTTCGGCATCACCTACATTGCCAAGTTCGAGACTATCTGGCTCTTCAGCGCCACCACGGCCCGCGACACCGGTGCGGCGGACCCCGCCATTCGCCTCAGAGGCGATGTTCGCTCGGGAAGAATCAGCGGCGCATCCGCGCCCAGCCCCGGCCTGGATCCATTCGTCATTCCCAACGACCACGAAGCCTGGACGCATTATCTTGCAAATCGGAAGACCAGCGACCTTAAGCGTGGAGTCTCGATCAAAGAGGAATACGCGCAATGGATGAAGAACCGGAACGAGGCGCGGGCCAAGGCTTGCCTGGGCGCGGAGACTTCGCAGATCGGCGATTCAGTGTCGGCAAATCCCCAAACTGTCTAGCGGCGTTCCGGTAGGTTCTGGGTGTCTCGGTTCTGGGTGTCCCGGGTTCGCCTGGGTCTGAAGCGGGGAACGGGGAACTGCCTGCACGGCAAGTAACACTACTTTAGTAATAGAAGTATGACCCGGAAGTATGTTCTTACCACTTTCGATGCAGTTACATGATTCAGCCCCCGTGTTAACTTACCTTTGAAGCCGAAAACCGCAAAAGGGGCGAATGATGGGTCTGATCCGTTTGCTACTGTCCAAGAGCCGAGCTGCCGCCACAACCGTTGAAGCCGCACAAGGGGAAGAAGTTTCAGCCGCCGTCGCTGCGCCCAAGCCCGCCATGGTTTTTACGGATGAAGATCACCTCGCATGGATCAAGCACCTGCGCGAGCGAAGGCCCTCGAACATGAAGCGGGGACTGACTCTTCAACAGGAATTTGAGTTGTGGAAGCAAGACCGGCTAAATGCCCGGGCCATGGAAATGATGACGGTAGTGAGTAGCGAGTCAATAGCTTCTTGAGAGGAGTGCTTTTGCGAGAGGAGGGGCGCGCAACGATGGCGCGACTCGAGCACAAATCGAATGGCAGAAGCGGCCCATACCAGGTTTGGCGGCAGGTGAGTTTCGAAGCGATAGCCGACTTGAAGTGCCGATCTCTGGATGCTGGTGGCACGTTCCTCAGTTGCAGGATTTCGCTCAAGACCTCTTGAATGTCATGGCGTCCGAATCTTTTCCGCGAGATCGGGGGCGACCATCCTGAAATGCTTGGCGTTCCATGTATAAATGCGTTCCGCTTCAAATTTTCTGGCGCATGCCAAAAAGAGCGCGTCAAAGATAATGCCGCCTGCGAGGTTCGATCGTGCCGCTTTCCGGAGAGTTGCCGCATATTCTTCGACTGTGAGCGGGACGACCGTGAGTCTTTCAAGAATCTGTAGAACCAGCATGTGGGCCAGTTCCGGCCTTTGCTTCCCGCCGCCACGTAGACGCGACAAAACCGCGTAGACCTCCGCGAGCGTGTCAACTCCGCAGGCGGCGGTTTCCTTTGACGCGGCGGCCAACAGTGGGATGCTGGCAGAATGAGCTGGACGTTGCAGGTCGCTTGCGGCGATCAGCACGGAGGTATCGAGGAACATCTTCACGGTTCGTTCGATTCTCCCGAGACATAGCGAATCCGGGCCTCGCGCTCCCGATTGACCAAATCAACTGGGTTGTACGCCGCGGGTGGTCCACCGCTCAGAACAAAGAGGCCGTCTTTTTGAACCAGCCAGACCTCGGGATGAGTCGGCCGAAGAAAGATGCCGTCTTCCTTCTCTTCCACCAGAAAACGGTCGCCGGCCCGAACTCGCAGCGCATCCCGGACTTTCTTGGGAACGACGAGACGGCCGGACTTGTCGATTTCAGCAATGGCATTCATGGAGCCCATTTTACGATTCAAAAATGGAAGACAGACGGAGCGCCTCTACGGCGTCAGGATTCGGTGCGCGAGATCCGGAGCGAGGGCCTGAAAATGCCGGAGATTCCATGTATAGATTCGTTCCGCGCCGGATTTTCTGGCGCAGGCGAGCAGCAGCGCGTCGTAGACTTTTCCGCCGGCGTGGCCGTTCAGGGCAGCATCCCGCACCGTCGCAAGGTATTCCTCGCTCGAGAGAGCGACAGGTTCCATCGCTAGAAGATACATCTCAATTGCCGCCATAGCCACTTTGGGCGCAACCCGTTCGGGTGGAGGGAACCGGGTAAGGCCGGAATACACCTCGGCAATCGTGTGGGCGGCGATTACAGTCTTGGCGCTTTGGTTTTC
>Ga0302187_10002774_pt1 | contig 14356 bp, 13 predicted proteins | sample II_Bog_E1_3_FD_202120 | JGI IMG/M metagenome (GOLD analysis project Ga0302187, IMG submission 202120) | Peat permafrost microbial communities from Stordalen Mire near Abisko, Sweden - II_Bog_E1_3 | ecosystem: Environmental > Terrestrial > Soil > Wetlands > Peat | place: Sweden: Abisko...
CATGGATCACCGTGATATCCTGGCGGGCGGAATGGCGCAGGGCCGTCGTCAGGGCCAGCTTATGCTGGCTCTCGATGGAATGGATATGGTCGAAGCCCAGGCCCGCCGCCAGATCGACGCCGGCCCCTTCGCCCATTCCCACCTCCACCAGATGACGCAGATGGAAATCGGCCTTCAGGCCCATCAGATTGAAATCATTAAGCGATCCCACGGGGCCCCTCCTCACATCTCGATGCCATAGACGCCACGGGCCAGATCCAGCACATCCGTGATGATGCGCGGGGGCTCGGCGTAATTCAGGCAATCCTTGCGCCCGAACATCGGGCAAACATCCCAGGCGCCACAGCGATTGCAAGACAGATCGCGGCAGGACGCCCGGTAGCTGGCGTCATAGGTTCCGTCGGAATTGCAGGGCTTGGTATTGCCAAACAGCCCCACCACCGGCCAGCCCATGACCAGGCGCACGAAGTGATGGGGGAAGCTGTCGACGCCGATAAAGATATGATGAGCCTCAACCTGGGCCCGCAGACTGGCGCTGTCGCCGGCCTCGACCGAGCGGGCGCCACAATCCTCCAGGTCCGGGCGATCAATGACCGAGACGTCCCAACCCAGGTTGATCAGGGCGCGGGCCGTTTGGCGGAAGGTGTCGGGCGGCAGGTTCTTCAAGGTCCAGCCGCCGTTCAGATGGAACAGGGCGCGGGGCTTGGAAATCGGCAGGGAGCAGCGGGCCGGAGCGGCCGAAGCTTTGGCATGCACGGTCTTCTCGAAGCTCTCCATGGAATCGCCCAGGGCGAAGGCCGCATGGTCGAGCAGATGGAAGGGCGTATGAAAATAGAGCCGCAAAATGCGGGCGAAGACGATGAAGTGACTCCCCGTCACCTCGGGCCCCAGCCGCTTCAGGGCGTGATTGTAGTATTCCAGCTCCGAGACCGAGCCATCGCGGGAAATCCACGGTAGGCGTAGCGGAATGCTCTCCAGCTTACTGCCCGAGGCTCCGGGGATATCGGCGTAAGCTGTGCAGACCACCTGCTTGGAAAACATATTGCCCTCGGCCCGCTGGGAAGCGACGCAGAAGAACAGCACGTCGCCCGCATGCATGGGGTAATAGACGGCAAAAGGCAGGTCGCGCCAGTCGGGGCGGCTCTGGATGGTCTGAATGGCCTGCTTGCAAGACAATTGCCCGGCCAACTGGCGGCCATCACCATTGAGCCAGCCGTTCAGTCCCAAGGGCCGCAACTTGCCCAAGGCGGGAAGACCACAAGGCGCGGTGGCAACCTCCAGCCCCAACACGACCCCCAGCAATTGGGCGTCCAAAGCGGCGTCGGTAGCCGAGAGCATCAAAAGAAAGCGCCCCAGATCGTCAAAGACACGACGGGGCAGCAGATAGAGAACCGGAAAACTGTTGGCGTCGGTGGCGATGCCTACCCCGGTCAGGCCCGAGGCGGCAAGATAATCCCGCAGTTGCTGGGCGCTTAAAGGCAGCAGCGGATTGCCCACCACCACCCAATCGGCGGCGGCAAAATCAGCGAGCACGCGCCGCCCCACCTCCAAGACATAGCGCCCCGGCACCGACAGGGCCGAGTCGAAAATCTCGTCTTGGCGAAAGCCGCCTTGGGAAAAGCGGAAATCATACCGCTTCAGACCGACGGTCGTGGAGGAAAGAGCTAGGCCGCTCAACATGGACTTGGATCCGCCGGGAATGATGGCTTGGTATGATAAAAAGACCCGAAGGCCTCAATATGACGTAAAGCTCATGCCTGGGTAAGCGGAAAAAGCCCGCACCCCAGAAGGGATGCGGGCTTTTAAAGCCTTAACGGCTTGCCGAATTAAGCGGCGACCTGGTTTTCCAGGGCGCGCTGAACGCGGCGCTTCAGGCGCAGAGCCTCGGTCGTCAGCTTGCTGTCGGTAACCGACAGTAAGAAGGCGTCGATGCCGCCATTGTGCTCGATGGTCTTCAGGCCGCGGGTCGAAACGCGCAGGCGAACCATCTGGCCCAGGGCATCGCTCAGGACAGCGGTTTCCTGCAGGTTGGGCAGGAAACGGCGGCGGCTCTTGTTGTTGGCGTGGCTGACATTATTGCCAGTCAGCACACCCTTGCCGGTGACGACACAACGACGGGACATGACGGAACCCTCTAAACAGAAACGATCAATCCCTAGCCGAAGCTGGGAAAGCCGTGCTTTTAAGGACTCCCCCCTCACCCGTCAAGCGGAATCTGACTCAAAGACGCCCCAACCGGTGATTCTACCGTCGGGGTCTTGTCCTTTGCATCTCTTGCGGCTAACGTCTGCTCCCTGACAGCAAGCCCGCTTGATGGAATGGTAGACATAACGGACTTAAAATCCGTGCGCTTCGGCGGTGCCGGTTCGAGTCCGGCAGCGGGCACCACATTATCAAATGGCTTTCAGGACGCCTTATATCTTCTGGGCACGAGTCGGATTCCGATCATGCCTCTAGGAAGACTGTGGCGTTCCGACGTTATTTCGGTTAGAAGGCCGCAATGGCGCGTCTTCGATCGAGGCAGGCTGAAGACCGTGCGCTGTCTTTTTTATTTGCAAACCAAGGCGAGGCCGGAGCCCACCGCAGCGTCGCCGCGCAACACAACGGAATGGAATTAGGTATGGCCCGTACAACGCCCCTCGCTGACATCCGAAATATCGGTATCATTGCCCACGTGGATGCGGGCAAGACCACGACGACCGAGCGCATCCTGTATTACACCGGACGCAAGCACACCATCGTCGACATCCACGACACCAAGGATCTGAAGACCTCGACCACCACTGACTACCTGGAGCAGGAGCAGAAGCGTGGCATCACCATTCAGAGCGCCGCCGTTTCGACCTTCTGGCGCGGTAAGAAGATCAACGTTATCGACACCCCCGGCCACGTGGACTTCACCATCGAAGTGAACCGTTCCTTGCGCGTCCTCGACGGCGCGGTCGTGGTGTTCGACGGCGTTGCCGGCGTGGAGCCCCAGTCCGAGACCAACTGGCGTCTGGCCGATAACTACAACGTGCCGCGCATGTGCTACGTCAACAAGATGGACCGCAGCGGCGCCAACTTCACCCGTTGCGTGGAGATGATCAAGACCCGCCTGGGCGCCCGCCCGCTGGTCGTCCAGCTGCCCCTGGGCTCGGAAGACAACTTCCGCGGCATGATCGATCTGGTCGAGATGAAGGCCCTGGTCTGGTTCTCCGACGACAAGGACTCTCAGTGGGAAAGCTGGGAAGTCACCGATGATCTGGCCACCAAGCTGAACATCACCGTGAAGGAAGATCTGGACGTCCTGGCCTCGGTTGCCGCCCTGCGCACCGAGCTGATCGACACCTGCCTGGAGCAGGACGATGCCGCCATGGAAGTCTATCTGGAGACCAACGCCGATCCGAGCCCCGCCGTTCTGCGCGAGTGCATCCGTCGCGGCACCCTGGTCGGCGCCTTCAGCCCGGTTCTCTGTGGCTCGTCCTATAAGAACAAGGGCGTGCAGCAGGTTCTGGACGCCGTGGTCGATTACATGCCTGCTCCGACCGACGTCGAAGCTATCAAGACCGTGGACGTGGACGGCAACCCGAACGGCGAGCGCAAGTGCTCGGACGAGGAGCCCTTCTCGGCCCTGGCCTTCAAGGTGATCAACGACGCCTTCGGCGCCCTGACCTTCATCCGCGTCTACTCGGGCGTTCTGGCCAAAGGCGCCTCGGTGATGAACACCACCCGCGGCAAGCGCGAAAAGATCGGCCGCATGGTCGAAATGTACGCCAAGGAAGCCAACGCCATCGAAGAAGCCCGCGCCGGCGACATCGTGGCCCTGGTCTCGCTGGCCGAGACCGAGACCGGTGACACCCTGTGTGACAGCTCCGCTCCCGTGGTGCTGGAGCGCATGCGCTTCCCCGAGCCCGTGATCAGCGTCTCCGTCGAAGCCAAGAACAAGGCCGATCAGGAAAAGTTCGGCATGGCTCTGGGTAAGATGGTTCGCGCCGATCCGTCTCTGCGTCTGGAAACCGACCGTGAAACCGGTCAGACCATCCTGCGCGGCATGGGCGAGCTGCATCTGGAAGTGACCCTGGATCGCATGCGCACCGAGTTCAGCGTCGAAGGCAACATGGGCAAGCCCCAGGTGGCCTACCGCGAGACCATCACCCAGTCGTGTGAACATACCTATACCCACAAGAAGCAGACCGGTGGTTCGGGTCAGTTCGCCGAAGTGAAGATCATCTTCGAGCCGCGCGAGCGTGGCGAGGGCTTCGAGTTCGTCGACGAGACCGTCGGCGGTTCGGTCCCCCGCGAGTTCGTCCCGTCGGTGGGCAAGGGCCTGGAAATGCAGAAGGAAGACGGCGTTCTGGCCGATTTCCCGACCGTCGATTTCCGCGCCCGTCTGGTGGACGGCAAGTACCACGACGTCGATTCGAATGCTCTGACCTTCGAAATCGCCGCCAAGGCTTGCTTCCGTGAAGGCATCAAGCGTTGCGGTCCGATCCTGCTCGAGCCGATGATGAAGGTCGAAGTGGTGACGCCCGAAGATTACCTGGGCGACATCATCGGCGACATCAATCGTCGTCGCGGCGCTGTTCAGGGCCAGCATGAGCGCGGTCACAACCTCGCCATCGAGTCCATCGTCCCGCTGTCGGAAATGTTCGGCTATATCGGCCAGCTGCGCGGCATGACCTCGGGTCGCGCCTCCTACACCATGGAATTCTCGCACTACGACCCGGTCCCGCGTCAGGTCGCCGACGAGATCATCTCCAAGATGACCAGCAAGTCCTAATTAACGCTGGACGTCTCGTTTTCTGAAAAGGCCCGCCGGTGCATGTCATCGGCGGGTTTTTTCATATGCACACCCGCCTATGCAGGAGTGCTTCCAACCTCTTCGCCCTCCGCGCTCTTTCCTTCATATCCACAGTTTTAGATCGAGTCTCCTGATTGAGCCTGGGGGGATAATCGTATAGTTTGTCACACTTGGTTGGGAAACTCTGGCAATGAGGATTGGGACAATGGAGACCGACAACGTCGCGCAAATGGATTTGCAGATTGAATCTGAGTTCATGGAAGAAGTGCGCGACATTCTGGACAGCACCGACGTTCTGATCGGCAACCTGCGCTCCAAGAGCAGTCCGGTCGCCGAAGGGCTGGCACAGATCCGCCGGGACATGCTGAACGTTGAAATGCGCGGCTCCACTCTCGACCAACCTCTGGTGACCATTGTCGCCCACCGCCTGGGCGAATATCTGGCCGACCTGAAGGACACCGTTGAACCGTCGAATCTGGACGACATTCTGGCCTTCATCGACAACATCCGCCGCGCCATGGAAGGCAAGGTGGAAGTCTCCGCCTCGGCCAAGGTGGTGCGCGCCCTGCCGTCCCGCGTGGTCAATAATTTCAACCCGGCCGACGTCAAGGTTACCAACGTGGAAGTCTTGCTGGTCGTCGGCGACAAGGCCACCAGCCGCATCGTCGAGCGCGAACTGGCCGCCTGCGGCTATCGCAGCAGCACCGTGCGCTCACCCTTCCAGGCCATCGAGATGGCAGTCCGCACCCAGCCGGACCTGGTGATCGTTTCCGGTGTGCTGGACGATCTGTCGGGCGTCGATCTGGCCAATGCCTTCACCGCTATGCCCACCACCCGCGATCTGCCGGTGGCCATCCTGACCAGCTACAGCTGGGGCCATCACTCGCTGGAGAACCTGCCGTCCCGGGTGCCGATCATCCGCAAGGGCCCCAACTTTGGCGACGATCTGGCCGAAGCCTTCGCCCGCCTGCGCATCACCTGATCGCCGGGACTTGCGCATAAAGATAAGGGGCGGCTTTCGGGCCGCCCCTTTTTATTGTGCGCGATGGATTGAGCCTCAGGCCTGCTCGCGGGTCGCCGAGAAGGTGATCTGGGGGAAATCCTGTTGGGCGCGGCTTAAGGTCCAGCTGTTGCGGGCCAGGAAGACCGAAGCGCCGTCACGATCCTCGGCCATGGACGACATATTGGCATCCATGAACTTCTTGATGATCGCCTTATCCTCGCAATGGATCCACCGAGCGGTGTCGTAAGGCGCATCCTCGAAGCCGGCCTTCAGGTTGTATTCGCTCTCGATGCGGTTGGCGATGACGTCGAACTGCAGCATGCCGACGACGCCGACGATCCAGGTGGCGCCATTGACCGGCTTGAACAGCTGGCTGACACCTTCCTCGGCCAGATCCTCCAGGGCCTTCTTCAGTTGCTTGGCCTTCATGGGATCGTCCAGGCGCACACGGCGCAGGACTTCCGGGGCGAAGCTGGGAATGCCGGTAAAGCGCAGGTCCTCTCCCTCGGTCAAGGCGTCGCCGATGCGAAGCGCTCCGTGGTTGGGGATGCCCATGATGTCGCCGGGAAAGGCTTCTTCCGCCAGCTCGCGGTCGCGGGCCAGGAAGAAGACCGGGTTACCCAGCGCAATCAGCTTACCCGAACGCACATGCTTCAGCTTCATACCGCGCTTGAACTTGCCGGAACAGACCCGGAAGAAGGCGATACGGTCGCGGTGGTTGGGGTCCATGTTGGCCTGGACCTTGAAGACGAAGCCGGTGACTTTCTCTTCCAGCGGATCGACGGTGCGGGGTTGGGCCGGCTGAGGACGCGGCGGCGGGGCCAGACGGCCGATGCCGTTCAAAAGCTCGCGTACACCGAAGTTCCGCAAGGCCGAACCGAAGAACACCGGGGTCAGATGGCCGGCGCGATAGCTCTCCAGATCGAAGGATGGGCAAGCGCCGCGCACCAGCTCGATTTCTTCCCGCAGCTTGGCGGCGGCTTCCACTCCAACCAACTGATCCAGGCGGGGATCGTCCAGGGGCATGTCGATACCCTCGGGGATGTGATCCCCACGGGTCTGGTCGAACAGCAGCACCTGATCGGCGGAGAGGTCGTAGACACCCTTTAGATCGCGACCCATGCCGATGGGCCAGGTGATGGGGCAAACGTCCAGGGCCAGGGTCTTCTCGATCTCGTCGAGGATATCGAAGGTCTCGCGGGCTTCGCGGTCCACCTTGTTGACGAAGGTGATGATCGGCACGTCGCGCAGGCGGCAGACTTCGAACAGCTTGCGGGTCTGGGTCTCGATGCCCTTGGCGGCATCCAGCACCATCACCGCAGAATCAACGGCGGTCAGGGTGCGATAGGTGTCCTCGCTGAAGTCTTCGTGGCCGGGGGTGTCCAACAGATTGAACGACAGGCCGTCATGCTCGAAGCTCATCACCGAGGCGGTCACCGAAATGCCGCGCTCCTTCTCGATGCTCATCCAATCCGAGCGGGCGCGCCGCTGCTCGCCACGGGCACGCACGGCGCCGGCCATCTGGATGGCGCCGCCGAACAGCAGCAGCTTTTCCGTCAGCGTCGTTTTACCGGCGTCAGGGTGGGAGATGATGGCGAAGGTGCGCCGTTGGGTGACTGCGGAGAGGAGTGAAGTCATGATGCCGGTTTTTCGGGCCTTAAGGGCAAAATTGCAAGCCCTGTTTACGCCTCCGCCTTATGACATGCTTTTCCAATGGCTCAAGTTGGTCTAACAATATCCTCGGTTGGATTACAGGGCTGACATATATGGACGTGCTGATAGAGCTGCTGATAGCGCTGCTCATAGCGCTTGTGGCGGGCTTTTCCGTCGGCTGGCTGCTGCGCGGCCGGACCCTTGCATCCCGCCAGGGCGAGGCAACACGCCCCTCATCCGACTCCTTGCTTTTGTCGGTGAACCACGATCTGCGCCAGCCTTTGCAGGCTCAGGGGCTGTTCATCACCGCCCTGACCCAGCGCCCCCTGCCCGAGGATCTGGCCCGGCTGGCCTCGCGCATCGAGGCTTCCCATACCGGCTTCGTCGATGAATTCGACGCCCTGATCGATCTGGCCCGCCTGAACGAGGGGCGGCTGAAAACCAATACCCCCGGCGAGTTCCACCCCAGCGAACTGTGGAGCCGCATCGCCGACGATAGCGCTCCCCTGGCCGAGCGGCGCGGCCAGATGCTGCGCTTCCATCACGGCAAGCATCTGCTGCCGGGCGATCTGGTGCTGTTGCAGAAAATCCTGCGCCCCTTGGTCACCGCCTCGCTGCTGGCCAGCGAGACGGGCGGCATGGTGCTGATCGGGGCCCGGAAGAAATCCGGCAAATGGCGGATCGAGCTATGGCATGGCGCTCCCGGACTGGACGAGGAAAGCCTGACGGCCATTCTCGATCTATCGCCGGAACGCCCACTCCATCCCGTCGGCCACCCCCTTGGGTTACCTCTGCGTTTGGCTCATCGGCTATGCCCCCTCAGCGGCGTGCAATTGGGCGGACGGAGCTTTCCTGGGAAGGGTGGGGTTCTCTGGCTCGACCTACCGGAACCGAGGAGGAATACTTAGGAGACTGGACCCATGTTCCGGCTCTAAGCATTTATACGGACTTGCCCTTATTTTAGTTTAAATCCAATTTGATTAGGTTGGATCGAGGTTTTGGGCCAAGAATCGGGAAATCCCGGTACAGCCAGGACTTTAGCTTAGCTTGTCGAACATATACCAACAGGTTAAGCAACCTAATACATCTTTGTGAGTAGATTGCATTCGCTACTGCCCCATGAATGCGCTACTATGACCTATCGATTGTGCGCCTTGCGAATGCATTGGGGGGCGCCGTTCACATGCGGAGATGACCCATGAAGATCATGATTGCCGACGACCATGAGCTGTTTCGCGATGGTCTGCGTCATGTTCTCGAGCAACTTGACGGCGAAGTCGATATTGTCGAGGCCAGCGACTACCCGCAGGCCCTGGCAAAGGCACAGTCCGATCCCGGCATCAGCATCGTTCTGATGGATCTGGCCATGCCCGGCATGCCCTGGGCCGAAGGCCTTCAGGCTTTGCGACAGATTCTTCCCGCCACTGTTCCCGTTATCATCCTGTCAGCATCGGATGATCGCCGCCATGTTCTGCAGGCGGTAAACCTGGGCGCTGCGGGCTTCATCCCTAAAACCTCGTCCAGCCGCGTCATGCTCAGCGCCCTGAAGCTGGTGATGTCGGGCGGCGTCTATCTGCCGCCGGCTCTGCTGGAACAGGCCAATGACTCCAACGGACTCGACCATGCCATGGGCAACGGCGACGCTTCCTTCCTGACCCCGCGCCAGCGTGAAGTGCTGGTACTGCTGGGCCAGGGCAAATCCAACAAGGAAATCGCCCGGGTGCTGCAACTGGCCGAAGGTACGGTCAAGCTGCATGTCACCGCCATCTTGAAGGCGCTGAACGTCAACAACCGCACCCGCGCCGTGGTGGCCGCCTCGCAGATGGGCCTGACCGGCAGCGATGGCATCGGCATGCGCTGACGCCCTTTGGCTTAAATAACGAAAGGCGGCGAGCGGAAGCTCTGCCGCCTTTTCTTATGGGAACTCAGGACAGCATTTCTTCCAGCAGGCTTTGCAACTTGCGGCCGTTCACCGGCTTATGCAGCACCGGCAGACCGCTGGAAGCCGCCTCGCGCAGGCGATCAGCCGCGGTATCACCGGTGATCAGGATGGCTGGTATCCTGCCGCCATAGCGCTTTTCCACCAGTCGCACGGCCTGCACACCCGTCTCTCCACCCGTCAGGCGGAAATCGGCAACGATGACGTCGGGCGGCAAGGGATGGTCGGCCAACTGGTCCATGGCGTCTTCCACCGAACAGGCGGCCAGCACCCGATAGCCCCAGCTTTCGAACAACATGCGATAGCCCATGAGGACCATGGCTTCATCCTCGACCACCAGAACCCGAGCGCCGAGTGTCGCCTTATCGGGCATTTGCCGGGAGGCCTGCGGACTCCCTCCGTGATCGGGGGTAAAAGTGGGGCTTACCATGGAACTCACCCAAGACTTTATGTTGTGACACCAACTCTACCGGCTGGTTCTTAAAAGTTAGTGTGCCTGTAGTGCGTTGCCAGGGAAAGGTCACTGGCGACATAGGAAGCTATGTCTTTGGTAGCGAAACGTCCTGGACAGACATGCAAATTGGAATGAATGGCATAACCATAAGAAAAAGGCCGCATCCTAATGGGATGCGGCCCTCTTCATTTAGTCGGATGACGGGATGGATTAGAAATCCATACCGCCCATGCCGCCCATGCCACCCATGCCGCCATCGCCGCCAGGAGCAGACTTCTTCTCCGGCTTCTCGGCGATCAGCGCCTCGGTGGTGATCAGCAGACCGGCCACGGAAGCGGCGTCCTGCAGAGCGGTACGGACAACCTTGGTCGGATCGATGATACCGGCCTTGATCATGTCGACATATTCGCCGTTCTGAGCATCGAAGCCGAAGTTGACGTCGGTGCTTTCCATCAGCTTGCCGGCAACCACGGCGCCGTCGGAACCGGCGTTCTCGGCGATCTGACGCACCGGAGCCTGAAGGGCGCGGCGGACGATCTCGATGCCGACCTTCTGGTCGTTGTTGGTGTAGGCAACCTTATCCAGCGAACGGATGGCATGCAGCAGAGCAACGCCACCACCGGCAACGATGCCTTCTTCAACAGCGGCGCGGGTCGCATGCAGGGCGTCGTCGACGCGATCCTTGCGCTCCTTGACCTCGACCTCGGAAGCGCCGCCGACCTTGATGACGGCCACGCCGCCAGCCAGCTTGGCCAGACGCTCCTGCAGCTTCTCGCGGTCATAGTCCGAGGAGGTCTCCTCGATCTGGGCCTTGATCTGCTTGATGCGGGCTTCGATGACGTCCTTGCCACCGGCGCCATCGACGATGGTGGTGTCTTCCTTGGTGATGGTCACGCGCTTGGCAGTGCCCAGGTCAGCCATGGAGACGTTTTCGAGCTTGATGCCCAGATCTTCCGAGATGACCTGTCCACCGGTCAGGATGGCAATGTCTTCCAGCATGGCCTTGCGGCGATCGCCGAAGCCCGGAGCCTTCACGGCGGCGACCTTCAGGCCGCCACGCAGACGGTTGACCACCAGGGTGGCCAAGGCTTCGCCTTCGATGTCCTCGGCGATGATCAGCAGCGGACGACCCGACTGCACGACCTGCTCCAGCACCGGCAGCAGAGGCTGCAGGGCAGTCAGCTTCTTCTCGTGCAACAAGATGAACGGAGCTTCCAGCTCGGCGGTCATCTTTTCGGCGTTGGTCACGAAATAGGGGCTGGTGTAGCCACGGTCGAACTGCATGCCTTCGACGACTTCGAGCTCGGTATCCAGGCCCTTGGCTTCCTCGACGGTGATGACACCCTCGTTGCCGACCTTTTCCATGGCGCGGGCGATCATCTCGCCGATTTCGCGCTCGCCGTTGGCGGAGATGGTGCCGACCTGGGCGATCTCGGCGTTGGTGGCGACCTTGCGGGTGCGGGACTTGACGTCGGCGATAACGGCCTGGACGGCCAGATCGAGGCCGCGCTTCAGATCCATCGGGTTCATGCCGGCGGCAACGGCCTTAGCACCTTCACGGACGATGGACTGAGCCAGAACGGTGGCGGTGGTGGTGCCGTCGCCAGCCAGATCGGCGGTCTTCGAAGCAACTTCACGGACCAGCTGAGCGCCCAGGTTCTCGAAGCGGTCAGCCAGCTCGATTTCCTTGGCGACGGTCACGCCGTCCTTGGTGATGCGGGGGGCGCCGAACGACTTTTCGATCACCACATTGCGGCCCTTGGGGCCCAAGGTGACCTTGACGGCGTCAGCGAGGATGTCAACGCCGCGCAGCAGACGGGCGCGGGCGTCGGTTCCGAATTTAACTTCCTTGGCAGCCATTGGTGCAAGTTCCTTAATAGCTTAGGCGAACACGCCGATAATGTCGGATTCTTTCATGATCAACAGGTCGTCCCCGTCAATCTTGACCTCGGTGCCCGACCATTTGCCGAACAGGACGCGATCACCGACCTTAACGTCGAGAGCGACAACCTTGCCGTCTTCGCCACGAGCACCCGAGCCAACCGCGATGATCTGGCCCTGCATGGGCTTTTCCTTGGCGGTGTCGGGAATGATGATGCCGCCAGCGGTTTTTTCTTCCGCATCGATGCGCTTGACCACAACGCGGTCATGGAGCGGTCTGAACTTCATTCACAAACTCCGTAAAATAGGATTTGGATAATTCCGTTGGAAACCAGGGGAACGCCATTGTTAGCACTCACACCTGGCGAGTGCTAACGATCTAAGGTTCGGGGCGGTTTCTGTCAAGGACTGAATCGAGATTTTCGCCATAAGTAGAATCAACAAGACCATTTAATGCCTTGAAAAAACTAGTTATTTTATAGTCTCGACAGTCATTGCATCCCGAGGCGCCGAAACGGGCTGGGGCGGCGGATCCACATCCCTAACGGCCGGGGTAGAAGTCTCCTCGGCGGAATCCGGAGCCGTCGTGGTCGGAGAGGTGCCGTCCTTCTGCATCTCTTTGTTGCCTTCCTTGATGGCATAAGCGATGCCGCCGGGAATGCCGCAACCCGACAAGGGCAGCACCAAGATCACGGCGGCCAACAAGACGGCGACGGGGCGAAGGGACATGGTCCGGCTCTCTTGAGGAAAATGCATCAGGGCTGTTTACACCATATGGCCAAAGAGATGACACCGACATTTCCGCATATGCGAAGTCTTTTTCTTGACGGGCGGCAGGGCTTGGGGCCATGACATGTCAACGGTTTTACAAGAGAGACACCCCTATGCCCGTGGATTTTTCCGACAATCATGGCGATTGGCAGCTGTCGCTGGTGGTCACCGATCCGCCTTGGTTTGAGAATTGTTATATCGTGCGTCATGTCGCTTCGGGCAAGCTGGCGGTGGTCGATCCCGGTGGCAGCGCCGATAAGATCCTGGAGGCCATCGAAGCCTTGGGCGGCGATGTCGAATGCATCTTGCTGACCCACGGACACCCCGACCACCTGGGCGCGGTCAAGCCGCTGCAAGACAAGCTGGGCGTGCCCTGCAAGGCTCATAAGAATGAAGGCCAATTGATCGATGTCATCGTCAATTACGCCAAATCCCGCCTGGGCATGGTGGTCGAGCCCCCCAAGGATGTGACCTATTTCACCGAAAAAGACCCTTTGACCCTGGGCGGTCAGGCCTTTCGCGCCATCCCCACCCCGGGCCATACTCCCGGCGGCGTCTGCTATGACTTCGGCAACTTCACCCTGACCGGCGACACCTTGTTCAACGAAGGCGTCGGCCGCACCGATCTGCCGGGCGGCAACGGGCCTTTGCTGATGAAATCCATCAGCGGCCTGCTGGAGCAACTGTCCGACGCCTGCTTCCTCTATTGCGGCCATGGGCCTCGCTGGACCGCGGCTGAGGCCAAGCCCTGGTGGAAGCATATGCTGGGCTACGGATATTAATTTCTACCGATATCGCTCAGGCGCTGCTGCAGGCTTAAGCGATCCAGGGCGGTCATCGGCAGATTGACGAAAACGCCGATGCGGTTGGACAACATGCGATAGGCGTCGGCCATGGCCAGCGCCTTTTCCGCCTCCGAGCTGGCGGCGATCAAGGGATCAGGCAGCCCCCAGTCGGCCCGCAGCGGCTGGCCGGGCAGGCCATAGAATTCCTGGCTGGCCAAATCCTCGGCGACAGTGAAGACGAAATCCATGGCCGGAGCCCCTTCGCAGGTAAAGCCGGTCAGCCCCTTGGGATGCAGATCGCCGGTGGGGTGATTCAGCTTACGCAATATCCCCTCGACCAGCGGATGGATCGTCTGGGCCGGGCGAACGCCAGCGCTGAAGGCGCGAAACCGACCCATTCCCTCGCGGTTCAAAATGGCTTCGGCCATCAGCCCGCGGGCTTCATTTCCCCTGCACAGAAACAACACATTACGGATGCCAGACATGGTGAACCTCCGGATGCCCCCTCAGGCCATACCTCAAAGGTAGCTCCACCCATGTTTCTTGTGCGGGAAGCTTTGGGGAAGGTTTGGTTGCGATTTCGCCCCGTTAAGCTAACCTTCCCGGCTTCACCAAAATGGCCGACGGGGTTTGAGATGACGCAGACGATGGATTTGGCCCAAGCCTTAGGGTTAGCCTTCGCCCATCTGGAGCGCAACCGCCTGGCCGAAGCCCGCAAGCTGGCCAAAACCATCCAGAAGGCTCAGCCCAATGCCCCGGGCCTGGGCTATCTGCTGGGACTGCTGGCATTGGCCGAGGGGCAGGGCAAAAAGGCCACCCAGCATCTGACCAAGGCCCTAACCGCCACGCCCGATGCCCCGCCCCTGCTGCTGGCCATGGCCCGCGCCCAAGCCCTCCAGGGCCGCTTCGAGGAGGCGGAAGGACTGCTCCGCCGCCTGCCCGACATGATGGAAGCCTGCACCGAACTGGCCACCCTGCTGCTGCGCCGCCGCGACTGGCAAGGCGCCGCCGAACTTTTGCGCGACAAGGTTCTGACCGCCGCCGGCCTCAACAATCTGGGCGTCGCCGAGCAGGGACTGGGCCACCC
>Ga0302187_10002775_pt1 | contig 14352 bp, 8 predicted proteins | sample II_Bog_E1_3_FD_202120 | JGI IMG/M metagenome (GOLD analysis project Ga0302187, IMG submission 202120) | Peat permafrost microbial communities from Stordalen Mire near Abisko, Sweden - II_Bog_E1_3 | ecosystem: Environmental > Terrestrial > Soil > Wetlands > Peat | place: Sweden: Abisko, Stordalen...
GATCGGCCGTCATCGCCAGCAAGCCGGCTCCTGCAATGACCGTATTTTCAAGTCCGAGACCGTATCGGCGGGAGCTGCAAGGCTGCGTTTATCCGGCGGCGCGCCTCCACTCGACTAAGCTTCTTAATGGGGGTAACGAATCTCGCGGAGAATTCAAGTGAGCGGTCGTTGCTGGTGGGCCTGGTTGTTGTTCGGGTGGCTGATCGTCTGGCCCGTCGGGCCCCAACTTGCCGAAGGCGCCGACTCCGTCGTGACCGTGCTGGTGCTGCCCATCGACGATTCCGGTTCCGGGCTGATCCTGCTTGGCATTGCCCTGATCGTCGCCGAAACCCTGCTGCCCAGCTTTGGCCTGATCGGCTTCAGTGGTCTTGTCGCGTTCGTGCTGGGGATGCTGATCCTGTTCGACCCACAGCTGTTCGACGACAACACCGCACGACCGTTGAAACTCACCCTGATGCTGATCGGGCTGCTCTTGCTGGTCGGCTTGATCGTCGCGGCCCTCAAGGCCCGCCAGCGCCAGGTGGTCAGTGGCGACGCCGGGCTGGAAGGCAGCCTGACCCCGGTGACCGCCCTGAAAGTCGGCAATGCCTACGCCGGCTGGGTACAACTGCAAGGCGAAAACTGGCAGGTCCTCAGCCCCACACCGTTGCATCCCGGCCAACAGGTCCGGGTGATCGCACGCAAGGGCCTGCTCCTGGAAGTGAACGCCGTTGACGACCCGCCTAGGCGAGGAGATTGATCATGGTCCTGCAATTGGGTTCCGGCGCGCTACTCGCGCTCCTGCTGCTGATGCTGCTGGCATCGACCTTTCGTATCCTGCGCGAATACGAACGCGGCGTAGTGTTCCAGCTCGGGCGCTTCTGGCAGGTCAAGGGACCCGGGCTGATCATCTTGATTCCGCTGGTGCAGCAGATGGTCCGGGTGGACCTGCGCACCGTGGTCCACGATGTCCCGCCCCAGGACGTGATCACCCGCGACAACGTCTCGGTGAAGGTCAATGCGGTGCTGTATTTCCGCGTGCTCGACCCGCAGAAAGCGATTATCCAGGTGGAGAATTTTCTCGCCGCCACCAGTCAGCTGGCCCAGACCACGTTGCGCGCGGTGCTCGGCAAGCACGAGCTGGATGAGCTGCTGGCCGAGCGGGAAAAGCTCAACTCCGATGTCCAGCAGGTGCTGGACGCCCAGACCGATGCCTGGGGGATCAAGGTGGCGAACGTCGAGATCAAGCATGTGGACCTCAACGAGTCGATGATCCGCGCCATCGCCAAGCAGGCCGAGGCCGAACGGGAGCGGCGGGCCAAGGTGATTCACGCCGAAGGGGAATTGCAGGCTTCCGAGAAATTGATGCAGGCCGCGGAAATGCTCGGGCGTCAGCCGGGGGCCATGCAGTTGCGGTATATGCAGACGCTGTCGTCGATTGCCGGAGACAAGAGCTCGACCATCGTGTTTCCACTGCCGATCGAGTTGTTGAAGGGGATGGCGGATCTGTCGGCGAAAAACAAGACCTGACGCGCGTTAGCGTTGACGTCCATTGCGCACGATCAAGAGACGGCCGGATGTTCCTGGAGGATTGCGTTCAGCTCGCAAGGTTTCCAATGCCTGATAAGGCCCCTCGGCCCAGAACGCCACCCGCTCCCTGAGCCGCTCCGACGCCTCCCGGTGCTTGTCCTGGCTATCCGGCACAAACATCTGGTCCGGCTGCTTGGCGTGCTGCCGCACCACGGAAAACACCTGGGCGCGTTGCTCCGCGTCGAGTCCGAAGAACTCCCCCAGATGCCCTTCCAGCGCCCCCGGCAACTCGCTGTAGTTGACCGGCAAACCGCCAAAAGCCACGCAGTGCTCCCAACCCTTCTGAAGGATCCGCCCGATGCGCGCCGCGATATAGTCCTCCCGCGAGTCGTCCTGCCCCGGCGTGTCCAACACGCTATGACCGATCATCCCCGGCACCATCTGCAGTCCGGCCCGGCGCACATGGGACACGGCGATTTCCAGCGGATCGCGGTACAGGAACAGCCAGGGCGTCTCGGGAAAACACTCGCGCAGCAACGGCAACTCGCCGATATTCCAGGCGTCCAGCTTGATCACCAGGGCCTGCTCACTGCCGCTCCGGCGCTGACCGTAAGCCGCCAACAAGCCCTGCAGGGCCGCACGCTGCTCCGGCGGATCGAGGTCGTCACGCAACAGGCGGTCGAGGGGCGGCGGTTCGCTGATCACGATATGGCTGTCCAGCTGCGCCAGCATCTGGCCGATCAGCGTCGAACCACAGCGCGAGGCGTGATAGATAAACGCGCTCGGCGCCACGGCCGGCACCTGCCATTCACTGAGCACCACCAGCGGCGTCTCACGCCGAAAGACCTGGTTGAACGGCAGTTGCAGGGCCGCGTCCACCGAATCGGCAAAAAATGGCTGATCCAGCCGACGCTCGCCGAACCAGCACCAGTCGACACGCCAATGGGCCTCTTCGCGCCAGACGCGAATCGGCAGCCAGTCCTTCAGGCCGTCCATGGTTGATTCCAGCGCCGGCCACGGGTCATGGCCGCGTGCAGGTCCTCATGGGCGAAGTGCAGGCCATGGGCCGCGGCGCGCTCCAGGGTCCGGGCAATAAAGGCTTCGCTGTCGGTGTGCGCTTGCAGCTCGCGACACAGTTGCGGGTCACGCTCCAGCCATTGGCGAAATTGCTCGAGCGCCATGGCCGCGCGACCCACGCCGGGCGCCGGGGTACTCGGCAGGCCCGCGACAATCTGCTGCTCCAGCCAGGCACTCGGACGACAGTCGAGCACCAGGTGAACCCGCTCGCTATCGCCCCAGTTGTCGACGCTGTGGGGCCGCGCCAGATCGAGAAACCAGCATTCACCGGCCTTCATGGGAATGCATTGCCCATCGAGCATGAACTCCACGTCGGGCGGGCTGAGCAAGGGAATATGCAGGCGCCGGTCGGCGTCCGGAGAGCTGAGGTCGTAATCGCGGTGCTCATGAATCCGCCCACCCGGTCCCAGCCGCAGCAGGCGCGCCGAACGGATTTCCAGGGGCAGCCCCTGCAAGCCATAGGACCAGCGCGCGTCTTCCAGCCACGGCTTGCGCGCAACCGCCTCGCCCTTGCCCGATGCCAACTCGCCCGGAGCATCGTTGGCGGACACCAGCGCCACCCCGCTCCACTCGCCGGCGTAGTAATCGCGATTGAAATGCGCCACCCAGGCGCTATCACCCAAGTGCGCCAAAGCCTGGCGCAGCAGTGGCAGGTCCACGGTGACCGGCAGGCGGGAAAACGCCGGCCGGTTCAAGAGTTCACTCCGCCCGCGCCCAGCCTGTCGAGCAAGCGCTCGACACAGGCCTCGCGCCGGCTGGCGCTGATTGACCCCATGGGCAGGTCGGTCATTTCGCTTGAGCAGGCCTCACAGGTTCATCGATATTGCCCGCGGCCCAGTCGGATTCACGGGTGGCCAAGGCCCCGGCAATCGCCTGGATCTTGGTCGAAGACACTTCCGGCGGCAGCGGATCGAGCCCGGCACTGGCAAAGATCTGCCCATAGGCGTTGCGCAGGTCGGCATAGGCCAGGTCGCGACGCAGGTCAGCCTGCAAGGTGTTCAGCTCGCCCTGGATCAGGTCCAGTTCACCGAGCCCCGCCGCCTTGTAGCGGTTGCGCAGCTGGCCGGCGATCTGCCCGTCAATGTTCGACAGTTGCTGGCTGGTCTTGAACTGGCGCACCGCTTCGTTGAAGTTGGCATTGGCCACGTAGAGCTGGGCCAGCACCGCGATGGACATGGCCTGGCGGCGTGCCGTGGCGACTTCTTCACCGGCCTTGGCCACGTCGATGGCCGCCGGGGCGGAGATCACGTTGAACAGGTTCCAGGTGACCTTGACGCCGTAGTCGGCCCACTTGTCGTTGACCAGGAAGGAGTTGCTGTCGTAATGGCCGCCGGCGGAGAATTCCAGGCCCGGCAGCAGGCGCAGCATGGCCTTGCGGGTTTCATTGGCGCTGATGCGGGTCTGGTAGTCCTGCTCGCGCAGTTCCGGACGATTGGCCAGGGCCTCCTGTTCCAGCTTGCCCATGTCGACCTTGAGTTGCGGAATCTCGTAGTTTTCCGGGGTCGCCAGGGTCAGCTCGGTGCCCATGGGCAGGTTGATCAGGGTCGCCAGTTCGGTCTTGGCCAGGGTCAGGGCCTTGCGCTGTTCTTCCAACTGGCGTGTGGCGACGATCAGGGCGCGCTGGTAACCCAGGGCCTGGATCGGATCGCCGATACGCTGGTCGCTCATTTTCTCGCTGTTGCCCTGGGCCTGCTCGACCCGCGCCATCAGGCTGTCGATCTGCTTGAGCAGGCGCTCGGCGGCCACGGCACGCCAGTAGGCCGAACGCACGTCCTGGACGATGGTGTTGACCACCTTGCGCCGACGTTCCTGGACGATCAGCCGTTGATCGCCCTGTTGCTTGGCACTGATGTAACTCACGCCGAAGTCGAGCACGTTCCAGACCATGGTCAGGTCGCCGACACGACGGTCGCGGTCCTGGGAGGTCGATGGGACCAGGGATTGCTCGCCGGTCTGGACGTTCTGGCTGCTGGAAGCACTGACGTTATTACGCCCGGCGTAGCCGGCGGACAGCGCCATGCGCGGCAGCATGTCGAAGCTGGCGAGGTCGAGTTGGCGCTTGGCCAGGGCCTCTTCCATGATCTTGAGCCGGCCTTCGAGGTTGTACTTCACCGCACGGGCCATGGCCTCATGCAAGGTCAGCGGGCCATTCAGCGGCTCCTGGTCCTTGAACATGGTCTGCATGTCGCTCTTGGCGCGTTGTTCGCTGACGCTGCGATCGATCGGCTCGCTGGTGACGGCACAACCACTGACTACCAGCGCCAGCAAGCTGGCGCTGAACAACTTATGACTTCTTCTCATCCCTAGTACCGCCCCTGACTACCGCACTCTTCTTATAGGCGCCGACAAAGGTCAGCGCAGATCTCAAATATTGTTCAGGCCGACATTTCGCTGATGCCGACTTGTTCCAAAGCCCAGGCTAGTTCATGCAGCTGTTTCTGCTCGCCATCTTTGATTTTCTGCAATTGCTGCCCCAGGGTCGGCGCGCCGAAAATGCCGCGCACGCCCTGGGCCGGATCGCCCAGGCCCTTGCCGTTGCGGTCGAAGACCTGACTGGTGGAGGTGTCGCTGTTGCCCGAGTCGCGGTTGAAGATGCCCGACACGGTACTGCTGCCGAACACCCCGCCATCGCCGCCGCCAAACCCGAGGAAACCACTGGTACTGCCCGTGGCACCGCTGTCGGTACTGAACACCTGGGCGATATAGCTCGGCGCCAGGGCGTTCTGGTTGATGAAGATATTCCCCAGCGGCGGTATGCCGTCGCCCGAGGTGCGCTGCTCGAACAACGGCGGGAAGCCCAGCGGTGAGCCGAGGTCGCCGGTCGGGGCGACGCTGATCTGTGGCTGCAAGGGCAGGTTCGGCGCATCCGGCCGTGCCACTGGCGATTCCACGCGGAACTGTGGATCGCCGCCCAGTGCGACGGTGTTGACCGCGAAGTTGTTGGAGTTGGCGAAGCCGGTCCCGGCGTTGCCGGCCAGGTCCGTGACCAGGCTGTTGTCCAGGGTGATGAAGTTGCTCGGGTCGGTGACGTTCGCCGACGGGGTCAGGGTCGCGGTCCAGGTCTTGCCGCCGTCGGCGCTGGTCAGGTTGGACAGGGTGCCGTTGGCCACGCTCAGCTCCGAGAGGTCGAAGTTGCTGACTTTCTCGCTGAAGGTGAAGGTCACCACGGTGGTCTGGCCGGTGGTCAGGTTCGGGTTGGCGACGCTGATGGTCGCCGTTGGTCGATTGGCATCGAGCGCGTAGTTGTTGGAAATCGCGATGCTCGCCCCGGTATTGCCGGCGGTATCGCTGACCAGGCTGGTGTCCAGCACGATCAGGTTGGTGGCATCGGTGACGGCAGCCGTCGGGGTCAGGGTTGCGGTCCAGGTCTTGCCGCCGTCGGCGCTGGCCAGGTTGGACAGGGTGCCGTTGGCCACACTCAGCTCGGACAGGTTGAAGCCGGTCACCACTTCGCTGAAGGCGATGGTCACCGTGGTGGTCTGGCCGATGCCCAGGTTGTTGTTCGCCACGGAGATGGTCGCGGTCGGACGCTGTGTGTCGACGCTGTAGGTGTTCGAGTCGGTGGTGCCCGTCCCGGCGTTACCTGCCAGGTCGGTGTAAGTGGTGTTGTTCAGGCTGATCACGTTGCTGGCGTGGGCGATATTGCTGGTCGGGGTGAAAGTCCCGGTCCAGGTGATACCGCCATCGCTGCTGCTCATCGTGCTCAGTGTGCCATTGGCGACGGTCAGGTCGGCGTTGCTGAAACCAGTCACCGCCTCGCTGAAGGTGATGGTCACCCCGGCGGTCTGGCCGATGTTCAGGGCCGAATGGTCGATCACCACCGAGGCCGTCGGCGCCACGGTATCGACGCCATAGTTATTGGACAGAGTGGTGCCCGCGCCAGCATTGCCGGCGAGATCGCTGACCAAGGTGTTATTCAGGCTGATCACGTCGCCGGTGTGGGTCGTGGCCGCATTCGGCGTTAGGATCGCGGTCCAGGTGATGCCACCGTCGCTGGAACTGACCGCGCTCAGCGTACCGTCGGCGACCGTCAGATCGGCATTGCTGAAACCGGTCACCGCCTCGCTGAAGGTGATGGTCACCAGCGAGGTACCGCCGATCTTCAGGCTGTTGTTGACCACGATGCTCGCCGTCGGCCGCTGGGTGTCGACGCTATAGGTGTTGGAGTCGGTGCTGCCGCTGCCGGCGTTGCCCGCGCCGTCACTGACGGCCGCATTGTTCAGGGTAATGATATCGCCGGTATGAGTCACCCCGGCGGTCGCGGTCAGGGTCGCGGTCCAGGTAATCCCGCCGTCACCGCTGCTCAAACCGCTCAGGGTGCCGTCGGCGACGCTGAACGCGGCGGTTGTGAGCCCGCTGACCGCCTCGCTGAAGGTAATGGTCACCAGGGAGGTCTGGCCGATGCTCAGTGCACTGTTGGCGACCACGATAGTGGCCGTTGGGCGCTGGGTGTCGATGGCGTATGTATTGGAGGTAGTGGTACCGCTACCAGCATTGCTTGCGCTGTCGCTGAACAGGGTGTTGTTCAAGGTGATGACATCGCCGGTATGGGTCACCCCAGGATTCGCGGTCAGGGTCGCGGTCCAGTGGGTGCCATCGACCTGGACCAGGTTGCTCAAACTGCCATCGGCGACAGTTAACGCGCCGGCGGTGAGATTGTTGACCGTCTCGCTGAAGGTGATGGTCACCAGGGAGGTGCTACCGTTGACGTTCAGCGCCGTGTTGGACACCACGATGGTCGCGGTCGGCGCCACAGTATCGATGCCATAGGTATTGGACAGGGTGGTTCCCGCGCCAGCGTTGCCGGCGAGATCGCTGACCAAGGTGTTATTCAGGCTGATCACGTCGCCGGTGTGGGTCGTGGCCGCATTCGGTGTCAGGGTCGCGGTCCAGGTGATGCCGCCGTCGCTGGAGCTGACGTTGCTCAGCGTACCGTCGGCGACCGTCAGGTCGGCATTGCTGAAACCGGTCACCGCCTCGCTGAAGGTAATGGTCACCAGCGAGATACCGCCGATATTCAGGGCCGGGTTCGCCACCACGATGCTCGCCGTCGGCCGCTGGGTGTCGATGCTGTAGTTGTTGGAGTCGGTGACACCGCTGCCGGTGTTGCCCGAGGCGTTCGCCACGAGCGTGTTGTTCAGCTCGATCACGTTGCTGCTGTGGGTGATGTTGCTGGTCGGGGTAAAGGTCGCCGTCCAGGTGATACCGCCGTCGCTGCTCTGCACCGCGCTCAGGGTGCCACCATCGATAATCGTCAGGTCTGCGTTGCTGAAGCCGGTCACGGCTTCGCTGAAGGTGATGGTCACCAGCGAGGTTTCGCCGATCTTCAGAGCGTTATCCGCCACCACGATGGTCGCGGTCGGACGCACGGTATCGATGGTGAAGTTGCCCGAGTTGGTGATACCGGTGCCGGCGTTGCCCGCCCCATCCTGCACGCCGCTGTTGTTCAGGCTGATGAGGTTGGTGGTGTCATGAACGCCGTCGGTCGGGGTGAAGGTCGCCGTCCAGGTGACGCCAGCGTCGCTCGTGCTGACGGCGGTCAGGGTGCCGTTGGGCACGCTCAGGTCGTTGTTGTCGAAGCCGTTCACCGCCTCGCTGAAGGTGATGGTCACCAATGAACTCTGCCCGGCCGCCAAGGTCGGGTTGGCGACCACGATGGTTGCCGTCGGGCGTGTGCTATCGAGGGCATAGGCATTCGAGCTGGTGGTCCCGGTACCGCTGTTGCCGGCACCGTCGATCACCGTGCTGTTGTCCAGGACGATGTGATTGTTGTTTTGGGTGATACCCGGCGTCGGCGTCAACAGCGCGGTATAGGTGATGTTGTCGCTGGTGCTCAGACCGCTGAGGGTACCGTTGTCGGTCGTCAGGTCGGCCAGGGCCATACCGCTCACCGCCTCGCTGAAGGTAATGGTCACCGTGGAGGTACCGCCGATGCCCAGGTTGTTGTTCGACACAACGATAGTGGCGGTCGGGCGTACGCCGTCGATGGCCACGTTGTTGGACGTGACGGTGCCGCTACCGACGTTGCCCGCAGCGTCACTCACATGACTGGTGTCCAGGGTGATGTGGTTGCTCGCACTGACGATCGCAGCCGTCGGGGTGAAGGTCGCAATCCAGGTGACGCCACCGTCGCTAGTGCTCACCGTGCTCAGGGTGCCATTGGACACCGTCAGGTCGGCGTTGGTAAAACCGGGCACGGCTTCGTTGAAAGTGATGGTCACCGGCGAGGTCTGGCCGATCCCCAGGTTGGTATTGCCGAACACGATGGTCGCGGTCGGCAGCACGGTGTCGACGGCGTAGGCGTTGGAGGTGGTGGTACCGCTGCCGGCGTTGCCCGCGACGTCGCTGATCGCGGTGGTGTTCAGGGTGATGACATCGCCGACATGGTTGACCCCGGGGTTCGCGGTCAGGGTCGCGGTCCAGTGGGTGCCGTCGACCTGGACTAGGTTGCTCAGACTGCCATCGGCAACAGTTAACGCGCCGAGGGCAAGATTGTTGACCGTCTCGCTGAAGGTGATGGTCACCAGGGAGCTGTTACCGTTGACGTTCAGCGCCGTGTCTGACACCACGATGGTCGCGGTTGGTCGCACGGTGTCGACGACGTAGGTGTTGGAGGTGGTCGTACCGGTACCGGCGTTGGTCGCGGTATCGGTATAGAGGGTGTTGTCCAGGGTGATGACGTTGCCGCTGCTGTTGTTGCTGGCGCTCGGTGTCAGGGTCGCGGTCCAGTGGATATTGTCGCTGGTGGTCAGGTTGCTCAGGGTGCCATTGGACGCCGACATGTCGGCCAGGCTGAAACTGCTCACCGCTTCGCTGAAGGTAATGTTCACCGTCGAGTTGACCGTGGTGCTCAGCGTAGGCGCGACCACCGAGACGGTCGCGGTCGGGCGCACGGTATCGATGGCATAGTTGTTGGACGAGGTGGTGCCGGTTCCCGGTGTACCCGTCGACGTGGAGGTGACGCCGGTATTGTCGAGGACAATATGGTTGGTGGCGCTGGTCACGCTCGAGTTCGGTGTAAAGGTCGCGGTGTAGGTGATGTTGTCGCTGGTCGTCAGGGTGCCCAGGGTACCGTTGGCAATCGTCAGGTCGGCGTTGGTGAAACCGGTCACCGCCTGGTTGAAGGTAATGGTCACCAGCGACGTGCTGCCAATGTGCTGGGCGGTAGTGCCGACCACTATGGTCGCGGTCGGAGCCGGCGCATAGGCGGTGTTGAGCGTGCCGCCGTCGTTGAAGATATTGTTCACCGCCGCCACGCTGGCGCCGGTACCGCCGCCGCCCAGCGCCGGACCACCGGAGCCGCTGCCACCAACGTTGCCGGTCATCGCCGCGAAGTTGGCGGCGGTCATCAACAACGTGCCTTTGTTCCAGATCGCGCCGACGCCTTTGCCGGCCGCTCCACCGGAGTCGGCGGAGCCGCCCAGGCCACCGCCGCCGCCACCACCACCGCCAGCAGCGATGTTGCTGGAAATCACTGAAGTGCCGACGATCGTCAGGGTACCGGTGCTGGCGTTGTAGATACCGCCGCTGGCCGAGGCACCGGCCCGGCCGGCTTTGTCCCAGCCAGAACCGCCGCCGCCGCCGCCAATGGAAATGGTGCCATTGTTCGCCGTGCCGCCGGCCCCGCCGTTACTGTAGTTGGCGGCGCCTATACCGCCCGCGCCGCCGGTGCTGCTACCCCCCTTGCCACCCATGTAGCTGGGGTTGTAGCCGCCGCCGGTACCGCCGTGGTTGGCGGTGCCGGAGGTACCGCCATAGACCCCCGTACCGTAGCCCGAGCTACCACCATGACCACCATTCTGTCCGCCAAGAGCACCGCCACCGCCACCGCCGCCACCAACCGCGCCGCCGACGTAGGGCGCCGTGACCCCGCCGCCGCCGCCGCCGCCCGAGGCCGCGTTGCTGGTCACCGTGACATTGTTCAGGGTCAGGTTACCGGCGTTGACAATACCGCCGCCCATCGCCGCAGTGCCATCGACCCCGGCCGCCGCGCCATTGCCCACCGCCAACCCCTGGGTAATGACCAGCCCGTCCAGGGTCGCGGTGATCCCGGAATTGACCATGAGCACCTGGGTCTTGTATTGCCCGCTGAGGGTCACATCGGGTGTGCCGTTGTGGTCCAGGTCGCCTTCGATGGTGAGGTTCTTGCTGATGACCAGTTGCGAATTCAGGTTGACCGTCATGCTGGCGTTGAAGGTGATGATATCGCCCGCCACCGCGCTGCTCAGGGCCGAACGCAGTGAACCGACGCCACTGTCAGCGTTGCTGGTCACGGTAATGGTCGACAGGGCGTACTGGTACGCGGCCATGGCGTCGGCCGAGAGCACGTTGTGGCTTTCGATGACACCGGTGGAGATTTCCAGGGTCCAGTCGCCGCCCAGGCCGGTACGGTTGTCGGAAGCGGCGATATCGCGCCCGGTGTATTGCGCCAGGGAGTCGACAAAGCCGATGCCGGTGGCACCTTCGGCGGTATTACAGGCGTAGATCAGGATATCGCCGCCGACATTCATGTCATTGCCGATGCGCGCCAGGACATCGGCCCGCGCCGCGACGTTGGTCGACGATAGATAGGTGCTGCCCAGCCACAGGTCACCCGAATTGCCGTGAGCGATGATTTCCACGGTGCTCACGCCCTGGTGGGTGTCCAGGTAGTCGGCGATCTGTTGCAGGCCATCCTTGCCGGCCTGCAGCACCACCACCTGGGTGCCGGGAGCGACGCCCTTGAGCAGGGCACTGAAATCCTGCACCCGCGAGTCGACGAAGACCACCGATTGGCCAGGTACGGCGGCTGGGGCCGGGGTCGGCGTGGCATCGGATTGCGGGTGGGCATCGGAGCTTGCCGCCGTAGAGTCCGTGGCCGGCGCCTTCGCCGCATCGGCAGTGGTGTGATTGGCCGGCTGCGCGGCATCAACTACCGTGGCCGCCACGGCGCCGTCGAACAGCATGCGCGGTTCAAGCGGGATAATCATGGGTGAAACCAGGGTTCTCACGCTTTCAGCCCGCGATTTCTGTTTGCTCCACCACATGCTTCACCTGCACTCGAGCGCTTGCGCGCCCAAAAGATTTTTTTGTCGGAATAAAAAACCGCGATCAACTGACCGCGGTGTTGGTTTTCATGCGAATGACATTGGCGGCGCTGGCGGAGCCATCGTTCCAGAACGACAGTTCCGCATATTTTTCGAACAGGTCCGGCGGCAGGATCGTGCGCCGTGACTCCAGCGCCACCTTGGGCTTGACCTTGTGCAGGCCGGCGAGCCCGAGGGCCTGGTCGAATTCCGGGGCGTCATACACCAGGTGGTCGAAATCGTGCTCGAACCAGGGTTCGCCGATAAAGTCGTAGACCAGCCGCAATACCCGCTCCGGGGCCTGGGACAGCAGGTCGTAATCGATCAGCAGCAAGGAGTCGGCGTGTTCGCCGTAATAGGCTTCCTTGATCGCGGTCCAGGCATACCCCACCAGGCGATTGCGCTGGGCCAGGGTTTCGCAACGGCTGTAGACGGTGTTGCGCTCGACTTCGTCGTTGAACAGCTTGGTGTTCTCGAAAGGGTTGGCGCGGTACAACCGCTCGAGGCTGTCCATGACCCAGGCAACATTGCGCACGCAGGCGATGACCTTGGACTGGGGGAACAGGTCCATCAGCGCGGGCAGACGCGCCGACCACTGGCGATTGGTATCGAAGACCACCGATTGCTCGGTCTTGTCGGCGTAATAGGACTCGAACAGCCCGCGCAGCAAGCGACGGCGCATGTCGGTGTCGATCACCGCGCCGAACTCGCTGCCGGCACTGCATTGTTCCAGCACGCTGTTGAACAGGGTGCCGACCGGGCTGCTCATGCCAGCATGAAAGCGGGGATTCTGTAGAAGAATGGCGGACAGCAGGGTGGACCCTGAGCGCGGCAAACCGGAGATAAAGTGAAAACTGCGCAATCCCTTCACCCTAGACGGAAGTCCATTTGTAGGACAAAGCGTAGCCTAAAGGGAATCGCTCACACTAGTAGTATTTTGACATCAACCATCTGCGTTTTAAGTCTAAACACCCCATAAACAGCGACGTTTATGGGCCTTCAATATGACTTCATGGCTCTAGATCAGGCCTGTTACGGTGAGTCATCGCTACACGAAGGATGGCAGACCTCGTATAAAACCGCCTGGGTGTCACCCCCGGCATGCTGGTCAATTCTTCGCCAATTGTCCGGAATGGACGGGAATTCATCCGGCGCCACCCGGCTCATCACCAGCCAGACCCGGCCATTGCCCTGGGGCAGGTCGTCCAGCCGATCGAGGTAGACGCCGGCGTTTTCATCGATCAGCGTACCGAAACCATAGCTGTTCGGTCGGGTCGACACGCCCTTGGCCGTGGGCGGCGTGTACAGCCGCGGCGCGGTGGCGCTCTTGTCGTAATAGCCCCAGGTGAGCAGCCAGAACATATCGCCCAGCACCACCTGGTCGCCGGCGACGGTGTGCTGGTTCATGTACTCGACCATGTTGTTGAACTGATCGCCTGCGTCGACGGTGTAGTTGTTCTTCAGGCCCACGCCCTCCACCGCCAGGATCGCCATCAGCAGGAGCACCGCCAGGACCTTGAAGCGCCGCGCCAGGCGATCGATGGCCAGGGCCAGGATAATCGGCAGGCCGAGCGCCGGGACGGTGAGGTAGCGCTCGATAAACACCGGCGAGACGAAGGAAATGGCGAATACCAGCAGCAACGGCAGTGCGCTGTAGACCACCAGCAGCGTGTCGAAGCGGTAGCGGCTGCGGTCAGTCCAGACGAGGAAGGTCATGACGGCCGCCATGACGCCCGGCAAGGTGACGAACAGCCACAGCGGCATGCCTTCGCCGTCGTCCTGGGCCATCAGTTGCCAAAGCATCGACGGCAGCGAACGCAAGGTGACCGGCGGTTCCCAGCCGACATCGCCGCCGACCTTCAAATCCTCCATGTGCCGCACCAGATCGATCAGCCCGGGCAACCAGGGCAGGAACAACAGCACGATCGCCACGTTGGCCAACCACCACTCGCGACGGGCGATATAGCGGTGCGCGCTACCGGGCTCGGGGCGGATCACCAGCAGATAGAGCCAGTGCGACAACACGCACAACGCCGAAAAGTAGTGGGTATAGAAGGCCGCCGCCATCAGCAGCGCATAGATCACCAGATAACGCTGGCGCGCGGGCTCGCGGACCCAATACACCAGGGCAATGGTGGCTCCCAGCAGCCACACGCCCATCAGCGAATACATGCGTACTTCCTGGCTGTAGCGCACGGCCGTGGGCAGCAGGGTCAGCAGCAGGCAAGTCAGTATCGTGACCCGCCGGTTGGCGGCCAGGTTCGCCAGCCAGGTGCCGAGCAGCACCGTGACCACCCCGGGCACCGCGCTCATCATGCGGATCGACAGGATCGAGTCGCCGAACAGGCCGATCCAGGCATGCAGCAGCATGAAATACAGCGGCGGATGGACATCGTGGGACGCATGGGACCAGATGCCGGCCAGCGGGAACTGGGCCAGCAGCACGCTGGAGCCTTCGTCGCCCCAGATCGCCGAGGCCGTCAGTTCATAAAGACGCAACGCCACGGCCAGTAGCAGGAGGGCTATCAGCCAGGGTTGGCGAAGCAACTGGACAAGGGATTGCGGATGCGTGACAGGCTGACCGGAAAGTCGCTTTGCTACTTCATCATTGCTCGGAACGCCCATCACCATCCTCTAGAAATCGACAACTGCACCCGCCAGGGGGGGTATGACGCGGTGATTGTAGGCTAGAACGATACTG
>Ga0302187_10002778_pt1 | contig 14345 bp, 9 predicted proteins | sample II_Bog_E1_3_FD_202120 | JGI IMG/M metagenome (GOLD analysis project Ga0302187, IMG submission 202120) | Peat permafrost microbial communities from Stordalen Mire near Abisko, Sweden - II_Bog_E1_3 | ecosystem: Environmental > Terrestrial > Soil > Wetlands > Peat | place: Sweden: Abisko, Stordalen...
TCTTCGGCTTCACCTGCCACGACCCCCACCCGAGCGCCATCGTCACCCACACCCTCACCCGCGACGGCGACATGACCTCCGACGACACCGTCTCCATCGCCCTCGATTCCTTCGGCGACAAGCTCACCGGCTACTTCTTCCAGGTCAACTCCGCCGCCGCCCGCGCCGACGGCCTCATCGCCGGCCCCATGAGCCTCTCCTCCGAGTGGGACGGTATCTGGGACGGCAAAACCGCCCGCACCCCCGACGGCTGGACTGCGGAGATCATGATTCCCGCCCAGACCCTCACCTTCGGCCGCGCCGGAAACCATTGGGGCGTCGAATTCGACCGCTTCGTCGCCCGCGACCAAACCGAACTGCGCTGGGCCTCGCCCTCGCTCGACGCCACCTTCTTCGACATGAGCCGCGCCGGCAACCTGATCCTCGAGACTCCCCTGAATCAGGGCCACGGCCTCGAGCTTGCCCCCTATCTCCGCGGCGCCAAGCTTCGCGACTTCACCCTGCCCGCCTCCAACTGGCTCGCCGCCACCGGAGGCGAGCTCACCTGGCGCATCACCCCGCAACTGGCCGGCGTCCTCTCCGTCAACACCGACTTCGCCGAAACCGAAGTCGATTCCCGCCAAATCGATACCACGCCGTTCCCGCTCTACTTCCCTGAAAAGCGCGCCTTCTTCCTCGAGGGCGCAAACCAATACGTCTTCGGCCTCGAACTGGGCACCGCCTTCGTCCCCTTCTACAGCCGCAACATCGGCCTCCTCGACGGCGTCGATATCCCCCTCGACGGCGGCCTCAAGCTCAACGGCCACATCGGCCCCTGGAGCCTCGCCCTCGTCGACGCCCAAACCCGCGCCACCTGGGTCCCGCATACCGTCGTCGCGGACCTCGCCCTCCCCTCAGCCAAAGTCGAAGGCACCAACCTCCTCGCAGGCCGCGTCTCCTATGACCTGAACAATAGTCTCCGAGTAGGCGCCATCCTCACCCACGGCGACCCCGAAGCCCTCCTCAGCAACCTCTTCGCCGGCGCGGACGCCGTCTGGCACACGTCGTCCTTCCTGAAGAACCGCAGCCTCCAGCTCGGCGCCTGGGCCGCCACCACCCAGGGAGACGTCCCGCTCGGCAAACGCCAAGGCTGGGGTTATCGCTTCGATTATCCCAACGACCTCGTCAACTGCGCCGCCGGCGACAACTACTTCGGCGACGGCTTCTATCCCCTGCTCGGCTTCATTCCCCGCCCCCAAACCAACCAGGTCACCGCCTACTGCTCCTACCGCCCGCGCCCGTCGCCCGAAGGGCGATTTCGCGCCATCCGCCAGGCCTCCTATGACGCCGCCTTCACCCGCATCACAGACACCACCGGCCACCTGCAATCGGAAGAGCTCGACCTCGACCCCATCCATCTCACCATGAACTCCGGCGACAGCGTGACCGTCGGCACTTACCTGCGCCACGAAACGCTCACCACCCCCTTCGCCATCGTCCCCACCGCCAGCTACCCCGTCGGCTCTTTCGACTTCCAGCGCTACGCCCTCGTCTTCTCCAGCAGCCCGCAGCGCCAGGTCCAAATCAACACGCAGACCTACTTCGGCGGCTACTACAACGGCCACATGTATCACCAGTTCGCCAACCTCAACTGGACCCCGCTCCACGGCAAGGCGCAGATGGGCGTCACCACCGACAACTACTTCGGACACACCCCCCAAGGCAACTTCGTCGAAAAGCTCTGGCAATTCAACGGCGCTCTCTCCTGGAGCCCCGACCTCTCCGCCAGCACCTTCATCCAGTACGACAACATCTCCTACGCCCTCAGCAGCAACACCCGCCTCCGCTGGACCATCAAGCCCGGCAACGACTTCTTCTTAATCTGGAACCGCACCTGGCAGCGCAACCCCACAGTCCCCGGCCTCAACCTCGGCCCCGACGCCGAATCGTTAACCGCCAAGCTCCAATGGACCTTCCGCTTGTAAAACAGCCTGCGACAAGCGCAGCGCGAGTTACACCTCGAACAAACCTTGCTAAACGGACCAGAAGACTTTGTCATCCTGAACGAAGTGAAGGACCCGCTTTTGCCCCTTGCCTTTCTGTCTGTCATTCCCGCGGGCAATCAGCTGTTGTAATTGCTCTGGCCTTTGCCCGTGCGTTTCCGCCTATCATTCCCCAGAGAACCCGCCATTTCCCAACCGAATCTCAGGGCCAATGGCCCGCTCCATCACAGCCTGGGGTGAAGCCCCAGGAAAGCTTCCCGCTAACTCGCTCGAGCAAATCCAGAGTTGCTATACCCAGCGAGAACAACGGCTTGACTGGATTTTTCATCAAGAAAAATCCTTTCGGGCAACGCCGGATCGGGTACACCTTCTCTTGTATTCGCTCTCGACCTTTGCGTACGGGAAGACTCGCCCACGGGCGATGCGGAGAATTTCCGGTTGACGGAGCGCTAGACAACTTTAGCAACTTTTTGGGTAGAGCCAACCCGGCGGTTCCTATTCCTGTACGCCGCGCTGAGATGGGAACCGTAGGGGACGGAATTTCTGAATCGAGCACCGCTTCGCATCGAATCCCGATAGGCTGCGTTGTGGAGGATTCACCATGTTCGCTTTCAAGACGTTCTCTAAAACTCTTTTTCCTGTCCAACTCCTCAGTGCCTCTGGGATCGCTTGGGGCCGATCGAAGACGAGTTTCCTCGCTCGCGTGCGAGGCGGGATGCGGTTGCGCCCTGCACGCATCTTGTCGGCTTTGTCTTTGGCGCTCATCGCTCTCGGAATGAGCCTGACCGCTGGAGCTGTTCCGCCCTTGCAGCCCCAGTTTGCGGCGGCTCAAAGCGTTGTGCCCAGCGGTAGCCTCAGCTATCCCTATCGGGTGGCTGTGGATGCGGCAGGCAATGTGTACATCAGCAACACGCAGGGCAACGAAGTGCTGAAGGAGACGCTCTCGAATGGCGTGTACTCGGAGAGCGTCGTTGTCAACTCGGGGCTCGCGACGCCCTACGGCGTAGCTGTGGATTCCAGCGGCAATGTCTACGTCGCCGACAACGGCAATAATCGGGTGCTGAAGGAGACGCCCTCGGCTGGCAGTTACACGCAGACGGTGGTAACGACCAGCGCCTTGTCCTACCCCACCGGCGTAGCAGTGGATTCCAGCGGCAACGTATACATTGCGGACACCGGCCATGGACGGATTCTGATCGAAGCGCCCTCGGGAGGCAGTTATACCGAGACCGCTCTCACCTACAGCAGCAACTTTGCCCAGATCACCGGAATCGCCGTCGATTCGAGCGGCAATATTTATGTGAGCGACATCGACAACCAAGCGGTGTACGAGGAGACCTATTCCGCGGGAAGCTACACGCCTAGCACGGTGCCGACCAGCGGACTGAACTATCCATACGACATTGCGGTAGACACCTCCGGGAACCTGTACATTTCCGACTTTAGCAACAAGCGGATCGTCGAGGAGACATACTCGGGCGGAAGTTACACGCAAAGCGTCTTTCCGACCGTCAACCTGGGTGGGGCGCTGGGCATTGCGATCGACGCGGCCGGCGACCTGTATATCGCGGACACCTTTGGCTTCAACATCAAGGAGGAGACGCTGGCGGGCGGGGTCTTTGGACCGGTCAATGTCGGGACAGGGTCCGCAACCATCGACATGATCTTCAGCTTTCAGGGAGGAACGGCTGGGGACAAAGTTTCCGTTTCCGCGGGATACGTCGTTACCCAGGGAAAGAGATACCTGGACTTTAGAGACGCTGGAACGGGAAACTGCAATCCGGGACAGTACGTGGCGGGCGATGTCTGCTACATTGCCGTGAACCTGACGCCAGACTATCCTGGGCAGCGCCTCGGCTCGGCGGAGCTATTTGGCAGCACCAGCGTGCTTGCGCAGGGCCCGTTGGTGGCCACCGGCGTGGGTCCGCAAATCAACTTCCTGGCGCCGGTCGATTTTTTCGCCTACGACGTGATTCGGGTGGCAGGCTCGTTCTCCCCATACGATCTCCCCAATCCCTTCGACGCCGCAGTGGATGGCAGCGGCAATGTGTATGTGGTGGACTACAACAACAATGCCGTTTACAAAGAGACCCTCTCGGCAGGAGGCTATACGCAAAGCGTTGTGGCCAGCGGCCTGAACAATCCCGAGGCGATTGCCCTGGATGGCGCGGGCAACGTGTATATCGTCGACAGCGGGAACAACCAGATTCTCAAGGAGACGAATTTCGGGGGAACGTGGACGGGCACGGCCATCATAACGGGCCTCAACTTCCCCACTGGCGTGGCTGTGGATTGGCTCGGCAATGTATATTTCTCCAGCTTCGACGACAACGCGGTGTACAAGGTAACGTTGTCTCAAGGCGTCTACGGCAGTCCTGCCAACTTGTCATTCGTCGGACTGCTCCAGCCGCGAAAAATCGCGGTGGATGGAAGCGGCAATGTTTACGTCGCCGACACCGGCAACAGCCGGGTGGTGATGGAGACTCTCTCCGGGGGCAGCTACACGCAAACGACGCTGGGCAGCGGCATGAGTTATCCTTACGCCGTCGCGGTGGACGCCAGTGGCAGCGTATACGTTGGGGACACCACGAACAGCCGGATTCTCAAAGAATCTCTGGTTGGAGGCGTCTACACACAGTCAGTGCTCATACCAGGGCCGCCCGTCTACGGAATCGTGTTGGATGGTGCGGGCAACATGTATTTCCCCGACTCCGTCGATGCGACCGTGTTCAGAATCAGCTTCAACACATGGCCGTCGTTCAGTTACGCGAGCTCCAATGTGGGAACGCAGAGCTCCGACAGTCCACAGAGTTTTAGCGTGATCAATACCGGGAACGCGCCTCTTTCCTTTCAGGTTCCGTCTTCGGGGACCAATCCGGGCATCGCCCCCGGCTATACGCTGGATTCGTCGACGACTTGCCCGCAGCTTGGCACCGCCAGCTCAGCTGGCTCCGTTCCGGCAGGCTCCGCCTGCACCTACGCGGTGGATTTCATTCCTCAAACAGGGGGTACAAACGCGGGTTCGCTGATTCTGAGCGACAACAACCTGAACGTACCTGGCGCCACACAGAGTATTTCGCTCACCGGGTCGGGGGTGAAGTTGACCCCAAGCGTGACGGTTTCGGCCACCCCTTCAAGTCCAGAGGCAGTCGGCACAAGTATCTCTCTGGTCGCCACGGTGAGTGGTAGCGGATTATCGCAGCCCACGGGCAGCGTCCGGTTCTACAATTTGCACACGTATCTCGGCTCCTCGACGATCTCGAACGGCCAGGCAACCCTGAGCCTCGGCACTCTGCCGGCGGGGAGATTTCAGCTCACCGGGCAGTACCAGGGGGACGGGGACTACGAACTTGTGAATTCAAGCGCGATTTACTTCACGGTGAACCGACTCACGTCGGCGGCTCTACTGACCGTAACGCCGGGTTCGGTCACGGTCGGCCATCCGGTTACGCTCAAACTTGTGGTGACGGGGAGCGGACCAACTCCGACAGGTTCAGTGAGTTTCAACTATGGCGCAAGTGAACCCGCGGTGGTTGCGCTGAGCGGAGGAACGGCGATCGCGCATATCAGTCCAGCCAAGGCTGGCAATCAGCGCATTGTTGCCCAATACTCGGGAGACAGCAACTACGTTTCCACGAGTCAGACCGGCGCGGTGACAGTCGCGAAAGTCGCCGGCGCCGTAACGCTCATTTCATCGGCCAACCCGGGAACCAAACCAAGCCCCATCGCCTTTACCGTGAAAGTGGCAGCCGATTCCCTCGATCCAACTCCCACCGGAACGGTTAAGTTCTTCAGTCTGCGTACCTTGATCGGCACAGTCGCGGTCTCGGGCGGCACCGCCACTTTGAGCATATCCACACTCCCCGTGGGCGAAAGCCAAATCAGCGCGCAGTATTCCGGAGACGCCGACTATGATCGGGGCTTCTCGAACCTGCTGTTTGAGAGGGTAAAGGGGGCCTCGCCAGTCTCGGAGGTGAAGTCCGGCGCCCATGACTGATCGGGCGAGGGATGCCACAACCCGAATTCCGCCAGATGCAACCGATCCTCTGGGGTTGGTGAAGACTGGCGGGCGTGTTTAACTCGTGCGCTGATGATGCGCTTGGCGGTTCCAGAAATGGAGTTGCCGGGCGGGTGGCGCACCCTTAGAGCGAATCCAGAGTTGCTATACCCAGCGAGAACGTAAGCTGGACTGGATTCTTCCTCAAGAAAAATCCTGCATGGGCAAGGCTGGACCGGGTACACCTTCTCTGGATTCGCTCTAGTCCAACCACAAATGCTGTGAGCCCCATCCTGCCCCGCGTTTGGGCAGGATGGGCTGCCACAACTGCCAACCCGTTCTTGCCCTTGTTTTTCCACCCCCAGCGGGCGCGTAAGGCAGGCGCCTCAAATAAACGCAGAGAATCCCCGAAACCCTTGCGTACAATTTCCCCCCACCGGCGCATCATCAAGAAGAGCACCAAGTCCATCACCAGCGCGGGTCAAAGCCGTTCCCGCTCCAAACTCGCGCAAAAAACACCCCACCCCTTCCTTTTTCGGCAAAAACTAGGAATGGCAGCTAATCAGCGAAGGTGACTTCAAGGCCAAAAGCCCGCCCTAATGATTCTGCACCACCGTCCCCGGCGCAGTCTTGATCTCAAAACTATCCTCAGGCACGCTTTTGTTCACCTTCAAACTCTTGTAAGTCACCTCGCGATAGTTCCCACTCGGATCATCGAATCGCTGCTTCAGCGCCACTCCCCGCTCCAGGTCCATCCACAGAGTCGCCTTCGCCACACTCTTCCGCACACCCTCATCGCGCGGCAGCAACTCAAACTTCGTCGCCTTCACGCCGCCCACCACATCCGAACCGGTCTGTGTCACCACCCAGCTCTTTTCCATCTCCGCGCCGCTCGCCCCAAATCCCAGCGTCAGCAACGATTCAAACGCAGCCCGATTCGCCTCCGCCTTGAAAACAGAAAGCCGGTTCTGCATCGGATCGTAAAACTTAAGCGTCCCCTCGGCATAGACAATATCCTTCGCCACCGGCCGGTCGTTGTCGGAAGAGATATGCAAAGCCGCCGAAATCTGTCCCGCCTTCCGCTGAAAAACCGCCGTCCCCAGTTGCGTGTCGGTGTCCTGAACCGGCGCCGTCTGCACATTCTCCCAGACAATATCCGCCTGTGCCGATTTGAACCGCCCCGCCGCCGCATCCAGCTTCGTCATGGATTTCTTAAGCTCCGCCGACGGCAGCTGCACCGGCTCCGCCGTCGGAGTCACCGCCGTCATCTTCGGCGCGCTCGCCTTCACCTCCGCCGGCAAATCCGCCTTCGCCTCATCCGATGCCGCCTGGCTCGCTCCAAACGCCTTGTTGAGAAACTCAACAATCCTCTGCCGTCCATCGAACCCATGCCAAGGCTCCGCCACCGGATACCCAAAAATCCCCCGCGCCAGCGGCCCGTGGTCCTCCCGCGGATACGTCACCAGCTCCACCGGCACTCCCTCCTGGCGCAGCGCCCGGTACATCTCCAGCGCCTGCCCCAGCGGGTCGGTCGAGTCGTCCTCGCCCTGCAGCAGCAGAAACGGCGTCTTCGCCTTCGCCGCCCCCGCCAGCGGACTCTGCCGCCACGCATCCTCAAACCGCTCCCACGGCTTGCCAAAGTACCACCGGTCATACCACGAGCCGCGCTCGGTCCCATACTCGCTGAACTGGTCGATCACCGGCGCTCCCGAGATAATCGCCTTGAACCGGTCCGTCTTCCCCTCCGCAAACCCCGCCATCTCCCCGCCATAGCTATAGCCCATCAGCGCCAGCTTCGCCGGGTCGATCGGAAACCCCTTGAGTACAGCATCCACCCCACTCATCACGTCGCGAAAGTCCCCTCCGCCCAGATCGTTCTTGTTCGCCGCCGCAAATTTCACCCCATACGAGCTCGACCCGCGCGGATTCGGCCGCAACACCGCCCAGCCATGCCCCACCAGGAACTCTGTCCACTCGTCATATCGATCCGTCCACTCCCCCAGCGGCCCGCCATGCACATCCACAATCAGGGGAACCTTGCCCGTAGTCGCCTCAGGAGGCAAGTACAGCAGGCCCTCGATCGTCAGCCCATCGCTCTCCCAGTGAAGCAACTGCGACTTCACCGCCTTGAATCGTTGCGGCCCCAGCTCCGGAGTAGCCAGCACCCGGCAATCCCCGCCCGGCTTTGCCGCAAAACACAGCCTCCGCGGCTGGCCGCTTCCCTCCGCCAGCCAAATCCACCCAGTCTGCCCGCGATTCGTACCAAAACTCGTCACCACCGGCGCTCCCATCGCAAGTTCCACCGGCGCGGCCTTCCCATCCACCGCCAGCCGCGCCGCCCCCACCCGAGTCCCCTCCGCAACCGGAGCCAGCACCGTCCCATCGGCCATCCAAACCGCCAACCCGCCCCCAAGCCCTCCCTTGAAACCCGCCATCAGACGAACCGGCCGCGCTTCACCCAAAATCCCCAAAGCATACAGCTCCTCCACCCCCGGCGGCGCATCCTCCGGCGTCTGCGCCGCAAACACCATCGCCGTCCCATCCGGCTTCCAGGCAAATCCACCCCGCACCGTAGCCGGCAGCCCCGTCAAAGCGACCGGCTTATCCAATGTTCCGGTCGCCACCAGCCACCCCTTCATCGCCGGACCCAGGTCGCTCACGTCGTTCGGCGGCTCAGTCATCACCACCAGCCGGTCGCTCTGGGGAGACCAGGAAACCGCCCGCACATCCGGAGCCACACCCACCGGCTTCAGCGCCCCATCCAGTGCCCCATCCGCCTTCAGCGCCCCCAGGTAAAGCCGCTCCCCATGCCGCTCATGGTTCATCCAAACCGCGTCCGCCTTCGCCTCCTTGGCTTTCTTCTCCCCAGGAGTCTCCGGATCGGAAGCCCAAACCGCCAGCCATTTGCCATCCGGCGAAACCTCAAACCCGCTCACATTGATTGCCAGCGGCTCCGGCTTAGCCTTTTCAACTTCCGCGTCAGCCTTTGCCGGCGGAATCGCCCCCTTTTCCTTCGAGTCGTCCACCATCGGCACAACCTTCAGGTCGTATGCCATCGCCTCCCCGCCCGCCATCGGCAAACGGAAGAGCTGCGCCGTCTCCCCGCGCTTGGCCAGAAAAAAGATCGCCACGCCGTCCGGCGACCACACCGCCCCATGCTCCCCGCGCTTATCCGCCGCCGGCGAATAGGTCAACTGCCGTGCCGAGCCTCCCTCCACGCCAACCACCCAAACATGGCTCCGCGCCCCGTCCGCCGTAGCGTCCGTCAGGGAAAAAAGCACCTGCTTGCCATCCGGTGAAAGCCCTGGATCGCCAATCGCCTTGATATGCCGCAAGTCTTCGCTCGTGGGAAAACGCGGCTCCTCCGCGCGCGCCGCGACGGCAAACGCCAGAAGGATCAAAAGGCACAAAAATGCGCGGGCGGAGAAGCGGACATAAGACGATTTCATTCCGCAAGAATACAACGGTCAGCGGAAAAGGCCGCTTCTCCCAGGGAGAAACGGCCTTTTCATCTTCCAGCGCCCCTTGCCGCTCGCGGTGCCCCGGGTTAGCTCCGGTTCTGCATCGGAGCTCCCTGCCCGCCCATCGGCTGTTGCGGCCGCGCCGCCTGCGCCGGTTGCGGGCCCGCTGGGGCCGCAACCGGCTTCGCCTTGGGCTGCTCAGCCTTCTTCGACGGGGCAATGATCGCATGAAGGATCGTCCCTTCCATGCGCGGCATGAACTCCACCTGGCCCACTTCCCCAATATCCTGAATCAGCCGGTTGATAATCGCGTACCCCAGCTCGCGGTGCGCCATCTGCCGCCCGCGGAACCGCAGGCTGGCCTTCACCTTGTCGCCTTCAGTCAAAAACCGGACAGACTGGTTCTTCTTGGTCTGGTAGTCATGCTCATCCACCGTAACGGAGAACTTGACCTCCTTGACCACGATCACCTTCTGCTTCTTGCGCGCCGCGCTCTCGCTCTTGTCCTTCTCGTAGAGGAAGCGCCCATAATCCTGAATGCGGCAGACCGGCGGAATGGCGTTGGGCGAAACCTCCACCAGATCCAATCCCCGCTCCCGGGCAATCTTCAACGCCTCAAACGGCGGAAGAATCCCCATCTGTTCCCCGTTTTCATCAATAACGCGGATCTCCCGCGCGCGAATTCTTTCGTTAATGCGAATAAATGATTTTGCCGAACGCTTATCGAGTGCGATGGTGCTCCTCCGTGATGCGGCCGCATCCCTTCTCGGGACACAGGCTCGCGCTCCGAGTATACCATTGGTCGATTGTCCCCTGCACGGCCTCTACTTTCCAGGCGCGCTTACTTTTCCGCCCAGGAAATTCACGACCGCCAGATGAAACGCCCGCGGTTGGTCGAACATAATGAAGTGCAGCGAATCGTCAATGCACTGAAACCGGACCTGAGGCATCCCTGCGTATGCGCCCTTGTACAGCTCCTCGACCTCGCTTTTGGTGCCCTCCCCCGCCTGGTAGGGATACAGAACCGTCACCGGCGTCTTGATCGAAGACAGGCGCGGCCTCAGGTCGGTGCTCAAGTCCTCAAGCATCGCCTCCGCAAACACCCTCCGGTCCGAGGCAATCGAACCTGCGGCCACCGCCTTCTGTCCCTCGGGATTGGCAGCCAGCCGGGCGGCAAACAGCGGCTGACTGGCGGCGAACTGGTCGGGCGGCTGGGCAAGCAGGCTGTCGTGCATCGCTTGCGCCTGCGGCTTCAGCATCTCCACCGTCGCATTCGGGCTGAAGATCAGCCCGTAAAACGGAAGCGCATCCACCACCAGCACCTTCCCCGCGTCTCCAGGATGCGCATCGGCCAGCATCAGCGCCAGCAAGCCTCCCAGCGAGTGGCCAATCACTGCCGGATGCTCCAGGTGATTGTCCGCAATGTACTGGTGAAGCTGCTCCACCACAGGCGCAAGCATCGCCCCCTCGCCGTTCGGCCCCGCCGGCTCCCCGGCAAAACCGGCAATCTGCACCAGATGCAGGCGAAAATCAGCCGACAGAATCTTGGCTTCAGCTGCATACACCGCCCGTGAGCTCCCCAATCCCGGAATCAGGATCACATCCGGCGCCTTCCCCGCCGCCGGCCCCTCCACAACCACCGAAAATCGCGCGCTCGCATTGGAGTCCTGGTGCGCCGCGCTCGCCTGACCTTGCATCGGCGAGCTCATTCCAAGCACCGCGGCCAGGCTAAGGGTTGAAGCGAGAAAATCGAAGTAGCTGCGAAAATTCTTCATGGCAAATCTCCTTGAGCTCGAAAGCTCCGCAAAACTCTGGTTTTAGAGCGTGAAAGGTTCAAGCACGCGCAAAGGCGAGCCACGACAGCGCATTTTCATCCATCATGAACCGGGATTAGCCTTGAACTTCGTCGGAGAAAAGCTCCTCGATCGTCGTCTCAAACAACCGCGCCAGTTTGAAGGCAAGGGGAAGGCTGGGGTCGAATTTCCCCGTCTCAATCGCATTGACCGATTGCCGGGAGACCTCCAGCCGCTCGGCCAGGTCCGCCTGGGACCAGCCACGACGCGCTCGAAAGACCCGCAACTCGTTCTTCATCTGTACCTCAATCGCAGCAGGCCGCTCGAAATCCCCACAAAAAACCAGAACATGGGGAAGACCAGGTACAAGTCAAGGTGCGTCACTGGAACAAAAAGTTCCAAAAATCCCCAAACGCTCGTCACGGTCAGCGTCGCGCCAATACCCCAGACCGCGGCCTGAATAAAGAGGTTGCGCACAAACTCGTCTTTTTCCTCCGCCAGGTAAACGCCCACAATCACGATCGTCGCAACAATCGGGATGGAAGGCAGCACCGCCAGCAAGTAAGCCAACGGCCCCGCAGGATGAGAGTGCTTGAAGGCCCAGACTGCGGTCACCAGAAACGCGCAATAAAACCCCATCGCAATCAGGAACCGGTTGGTGTAGCGCCGAACGGCAAGATTCATTGGTGTGCCAAACATGATTGGTCTCCTTTACTTTCTGACAACTTTACTTTACATAACGATGCGAGAGTTGTCAAGCGTGCTTGACTATATTTTTGAAACCTCTCGAATTCGCCGCGCTACCATAAACCCAGATGCCCGACACTCCCCCCCAGCCTCGCGTCAAGGCAGCCAGTATGGCCTCCATCGTCTTCGCCTTCGCCTGCGTCTACCTCTTCTGGGGATCCACCTACACCGCCATCCGCATCGGCGGCCAGCAACTCCCCGCCACGGTCCTCTCCGGCGCCCGCTTCGCCATCGCCGGCCTCATCCTGCTCGCCTGGTGCCGGTTCCGCGGATTCAAAATCCTCTTGCCCGCCCGCACACTGGCCAGCCTCGCCATGATTGGCGCTCTTCTCCTCGTCGGTGGCAACGTCAGCCTCGTCTACGCGGAAAAACTCATCCCCAGCGGCCTCGCCTCGCTCATCTTCGCCGCCACGCCCATCTTCGTCGCTCTCCTTGAAGTCGCCCTGCCCCGCGGCGAGCCTCTCTCGACGCGCGGTTGGCTCGGCGTCTTCCTCGGCTTCCTCGGCATGGTCGCGCTCCTCGCGCCCACACTCCGCCAGGGCCTCCAATCCGGCTTCCTCGCCGACACCCCGCGCCTGATCGGCATCCTCGTCTGCCTCGCTGGAGCCCTCAGTTGGGCCATCGGCAGCCTCTACTCCCGCCATCGCCACCTCCCCGTCAACAGCTTCGTCGCCGCCTCCTGGCAGATGCTGTTCGCCGGCGTCATCAACCTCACTCTGTCGACCATCTTCGGCCAATGGCCCCAGGCCCACTGGAACTTCCCCGCCATCGCCTCCGTCGCCTGGCTCATCACAGGAGGTTCCCTCATCGGCTATTCCAGCTTCGTCTACCTGCTCGAGCACGTCCCCGTCGCCAAGGTCTCCACCAACGCCTACATCAACCCCATCGTTGCCGTCCTCCTCGGCGTCCTCGTCCTCCACGAGCGCCTCGACCCCACAGAAGTCGCCGGCATGGCCGCCATCGTCCTCGCGGTTGCCCTGCTCACCTCATCCCAGGTCGCCCTCAAAAAGCAAGGGCAGCCCACTTCCGACCAAACGGAAGACTGAGCCACCCCAGGAAATTCACTAACCAGCTAACGCGTTACCGTTGCCAACCTGCTACTTCAAACCCTTCCACTCAATGCCTTTACTTCAACAGCAGAACGGAAGCCGCCGAAAGACACCCCAGCAGCCCAAACACCAGCCCCAGATACCAATAAAGCCGGTTCCGCGTCAACAGCGTCACCGAGCAAATCACCAGCGCAATCTCCAGCAGCGCCTCGCCCAGGTCGAACCGGTTCGCGTGCTGCTCCACCTTCGCGACTTCGGCCTCCAGATCCTCGGCCTTCTCCTGCTCTTCTTTCAGATCGTCGGCCCATTTGTCCTGGTGATCCGCGTAACCCTTGGCAATCTTCTTCGCCTTGTCGGCGTCGGTCACCGTCATCACCGAAAGCAGATCCGTGGCCAGCAGCGTGGCGTTGACCCGAATTTTCTTCGCCTGGTAAAGATTCCACTGGTCCGCCGCCTTGGTCTGCAGGAGGCCAGCCTCGGTATGGGTCCGGTGTCCCAAAACAGTGCAAATCGCCACCAGCACCGCCAGCACACTGATCGTAAAAGCCACCGGCCGCATCGCCGCCGAAGAAGCCTTCTCCGCGTTCTCCTGCAATTCCTGTCCTTCGCTCGCTTCCATACCCTGCCCCTTTTGCTCGATGAATATTGTGTGTTGGTGAAAATACAGGCATCGCAAGTTTCGAAAGAACTCGTCCTGTAAAAGGGCACAACTTCAGTCGTGCCGTAAGTCGCTGATAAATAAAGCGGGCTTTAGCCCCTGCCAAGACCGGACCGCAACAATTGGCCCCAGAATCCGCTCTTCCGCAGTCCCATGGGCCCCTCAGGAATTCCTTCCCCCCGAGAAATCAAGAGGGAGACCCTCCTGCGCCCTGCTCTACCTCCAAACGATGCGCCATTTCCATCTTGGCAACCACGCATTCCGCCAGCAATTTCACCTTATCCCGCGCCTCGTCCCGGCTCTGCCCATAAACGACCACTCCGGGCAAGCTTCCAACCTCCGCAATCCACCGCCCATCCTCTTCCCGGTCATACTCAATCTCGAATTCCATCCCCCTATCCCCGCTTCCACCGCACCCCTTCGCGGGAATCCTCAATCACCACGCCCTTCGCCGCCAGCTCATCCCGAATCTCATCCGAACGCTTGAAATTTCTCTGCTTCCGCGCCGCGTTCCGCTCCGCGATCAGCCCCTCAATCTCCGCATCCGTCAGCCCCTGCCGCTTAAGCAGCTCCGGAGCCACCTTGTCCATCAGCCCATTGGCCTCCGCCCACTTCAGCGCGTCCTGCGTCGGCCCCGCGTCCTTGTCCTCAATTACCG
>Ga0302187_10002780_pt1 | contig 14342 bp, 9 predicted proteins | sample II_Bog_E1_3_FD_202120 | JGI IMG/M metagenome (GOLD analysis project Ga0302187, IMG submission 202120) | Peat permafrost microbial communities from Stordalen Mire near Abisko, Sweden - II_Bog_E1_3 | ecosystem: Environmental > Terrestrial > Soil > Wetlands > Peat | place: Sweden: Abisko, Stordalen...
ATTTCCGCACAAGATCGTCACCGAGGTCACAAAGAACTCCGGCTTCTTCGATGGCGAAGACTACCACCAGGACTACGCCCTCAAGAACCCCAACGACACCTACATCCTCGTCTGCGACCGCCCCAAAATCGCAACCCTGAAAGCCGAATTCCCCGACCTCTTCGTCGAGTACACCGGCAAGAAGTAATCCAGCACAGAGGGAGTAGATCTGGATTTGTCCCGCACTGTCGGCGGGACCGGCTGGCTTACATCACCGATCCTGGATGGGTGTCAGGCGCGAACTTGCTTGGCGGCAGCGTCGACTACGGAAATGGAACAGTTAGCAACTCGGAGGTGCCATCCATCCGGAGGGAGACATGCGTTATCGTCCAAGTTCCATCACTCTTGATGCCCTCTACGATGAGCCCTGCTTTTCCTCGGCGGCCCGATATGGGTACGTCGATGGCTCCCCGCCCCGATTCCCCATTCAGATTCTCTGCGATTTCGATTTTCACCGGCCAACCGACCATGGCCGGACAACCAACCTTCGCGCAAACTGCTGGAGACTTCTGAGCCACCTCACGGGCGACGACGAAAAGCTGGGATTTTCTCCCAATGTGATCATTGAGCGAGTCCATCGCAAATAGCGCGGCGAAGAACAGGATCACTGCTCCGGCGATCAACAGCCCTGGGTAACGAAGAGTGCGTTTTGCCATGATTTTCGGTTTGATTCTACCCTCGGATTATCCCCAAAGCTCGGTCAAGGGAATCCGTACTCCAGTCCCCATCTTCAGTTCGCCGAGACACACCCTACTGGCGATCGTGAGACCTGTGGTCATGCGCTTAGGGTAGGGTCTGCGGTCGGCGCACGGAAAACGGCGTTTTCGGAAATGACAAGGATCGCCGCCGATAAGTCACCTTAGATTCAGCATCGGCAGAGAGAGACGTGCCTTTGCCCAGCGGCACCGCCTCCGGCCTTGGCTGATGGCTCCCCCATCCTTTTCCCGGAACTTATCCCTCTCCATCGCGTACTCTCTTCCAAACCGGAGGCGCCGATGACATCGCTGAAGCGAACCGCCCGCATCGCCGGGCTGTGGTATCTGGGCTTCACCCTCGGACCGTTCTATCTCCTCTACGTGCCTTCCCACACCGTCGTGCGCAACGACGCTGCCGCCACCGCCGCGCGGGTCCTCGCCCACGAAACCCTCTTTCGCTGGGGCATGCTCGCCGAATCACTCGGCGCGGTCATCTTTATTGGCCTGAGTCTCGCGCTCTATCGCCTCTTCGAAGACGTGGACCGCCACCGCGCGCGGCAACTCGTAGCTCTGGTGCTCGTCTCGTCGGCCCTCAGCCTCGTCACTCTGGTCTTCAACGCCTCCGCTCTCCTCGTCTTTCGCGGAGGCGCCGCCTTCACCGGCTTCGATGAACCCACGCGTCAGACCGTCGGGATGCTTCTCATCCGCATGCATTCGCAGGCCAACAGCATCAACCAGATCTTCTGGGGCCTCTGGCTGTTGCCCTTCGGATCGCTCGTTATCCGCTCCCGCTTCCTGCCAGGCTGGCTCGGATACTGGCTCCTGCTGGACGGCATCGCATGGGTCATCGTCGGCATCACCTGGTTCCTCGCCCCGGACGCCACGGACACCCTGTTCCGCTACTTCCAGCCAATCTTCTTCGCCGAGATCGTCGCCATGCTCTGGCTGCTCATCGTAGGAGTGAAGGAACAGACACCCGCTATCCCCGCAAATATGTAACGACCGATAGCCGCCGTCGCCGGAACGCATACGAAAGTAGCGAACGGCCCAAACCCTTACTCAATGCCAGGGCAGGAGTAACTCGTCGCAACCGCCGCTGACGAGAAGAGCGTTTATGAGGATTGAAATTCATCCTGGTCACCATCGCTTTTCTGCTTGTCATTCCCGAGAGGAATCTGCGTTTTCCCCGCCCTGGCAATCCCTACAGAGAAGCGCGTTTCAATGTCCTTCAGCGCCATCGGCGCGACCCATACCAGCCTGGGGTGGAGCGAAGCGCAACCCCAGGTCAAAGCCACCAACCGCCCGAGCGCTGGAGGTGCGACCTATCGCAGCCCGCCGAACTTGCGACAAGAGCGTTTATCGGTACCGAAGCGCCACGATCTCTTATATTCAGTTATGGCCACAGCTCTTCCAAACAGACTCAGGCAGGTTCTCCTAGTTGCACTGGTAGTCGGTGAACTGATTTCGGTCTGCGCGTGCCAATCACCTTCTTCTCCTTACTTTCATGAGCTTAAGATCGACTCTGGTCTTCACCTAAGCGTGTCAAAGGGGATTGATTTACCGCCAGGGCAAAGCCCCCACTTCGGGTCCTACTACGCGCCGTTTTATGGCGCATTTGTTACCTCGATGGACCACATGGAGAAGAAGGCCCGATCCGTTTCGCCGGAGAGGGCGTTGTATCTTGAGACTAATCGGGAGCAGGTTCTGGATCGCACGGTCAAAGAGGACGAGGTGTTAAGCGGCCCTTTCGGCTCTCTTAATGCAAAGAGGGAATGCTTCTATACCAGGCCGATCGAAACGACTTTCGGCTCTGTGTCCGTTGAATTTAACGGCAACGGGACTCAGCACGAAGTGCCTCTCGTGATCTCTGGCCCGCCAAAGGATTTACCCGCACTCACTTCGCTCAGTCTCGTGCGTATTTTCCATACAGGCGCGGTCTACATTACCGTCACGGCGAACTATGAGCCGGACGGCCGTTTGGGCAGCCTGGACTATGGCTCAGCCAGTAACGGTCGCCCGTCGCCAGGGCCGTCAGGCACCGCAATATACCGTACGGCTGACCCGGTGGTGGATGAGCTTCAGAGGAGGCAACTCGCTCCCGACTTAGAAAGATACGGTATTCCCATCAGCATCGCTGTCAACGAGTACCTACAATCTCGCACCCTAACCCTACCGGCTTCGTCGCTGCGGCAGTACAGGAACGTTCTGCATGCGTTCTACGGTTTCGGGAAGTTCATCCATCAAGACGAACTGCGAGACGGAATCGTTGTCACCTCGCGATGGTTGCAGCCTTCACAGACCAGAGAAGAAAAAGACACGCTGAACACACTCTGTGATGAGCGCTTCCGCAAGCAGCAGGCGCTTGGACTGCCAACAGTCGAGTAGAAGACAGGCTTTCCGGAGAGGGCTGCTGAGTGCTTGCTGCTGTCTTACTCGCGATGGGTAACGAGAAGTCGGCTTATTGCCAGCAACACACGAGACGCGACGCCGCAGATCATACCCCTCTTGTGACCAACTTCCTCATCTACCATCACTGCAACTTATAAGCCACCGCCGGAGCCACCACCGCCTCCGGAGCCTTCGCTGCCTCGATCGTCACCGCGCCCTCCAGCCCCTTGCCGGTTACATCCGCAATCGACAGCAGCGGCCCCGCATAACCCGTAACGTGAATATCCTTCAGCACCACATGTCGCGCATGCGTCAGCGTGATGCCCTTCGCACAGGTCCCCGTCACGTTCTCCAGCGTGAACCCTTCCAGCGGCTTCAGCGGATGCACATTCATCCCGTCCACCAGCACCGGAACATCCTTCACGCGCACGTTGCGAATCACCAGCCCCTTCGCATTCGGAATCCCATCAAGCCCCGGGACAGGATCTTCCCCCAGCAGCCCGCTCGCCGTCAGGTTGAAGCGCAGAAACCCGCCCGCCATGCCACTCACGTCGAGGTCCTCCGCCACAATGTTCTCCAGCGAGTGCCCTCGCCCCACGCGGCTCTTGATGTACAGCGCGAACGTCTTCGCCCCGGTGAACTTGCAGCGCTCAATCTTCACGTTGCGAATCCCACCCGACGTCTCACTCCCAATGCCGATGCACGCAAAGATCGAGTCCGCAAACGTGCAGTCGCGGATCACCACGTTCTCCGTCGCCAGCCCCATCACATAGGCTTCCTCGCCACGCCCCGACTTCAGCGAGATGCAATCATCGCCCGTCGCAATGTCGCACCTCTCAATCAGCACATCGCTGCAGGAGTCGATGTCGATCCCATCGCCATTCCCTCCCGTCGACCGAATCGTCAGCCCGCTGATGTGTATATTCCGCGACGCCGTTGGGTGCACCGACCACATCTGGTGATAGCTCGTCGAAAATCCCTCCAGCGTCACGCCATCGCAGCGCAGAAACTCGATCAGCGCCGGATGCCGCAACGGAGCTGTCTTCGTCGGCCGACCGCCCAGCGCATCGCAGCCCGCAATCTTCCCCTTGCCAACGATCGCCACCTTCACCGCGTCGATCGCATACAGCAACGCCACATGCCCGGGAATCCAGCGGCCTTCCCAGCGCACCTGCGACACCGCATAGTCCGCCATCTCGGGCGAGCCCACAATCACCGCGCCCTCATCCAGCCGCAGCGTGGTGTGGCTGCGCAGCTGCAGAGAGCCCGTCAGGTAGTTACCGGCCGGAACCACCACCGTCCCTCCGCCCAGCACAGCGCAGCGATCCAGCGCCGCCTGCAGTGCCACGGTGTCCTTGGTCGTCCCGTCTCCCACCGCGCCAAATGCCTCGGAGCGAACGTTGAGTTCGACACCCGCAGGCGCAACCTTCGCTGGCTCAGGCGCTCCGACTCCAGTGACCAGGCCCGAAGCTCGTCCAAGTCCCGTAACTGCCGCCGCAATCCCTGTGGCCGTGTTCTGAAGAAACCTCCGTCGCTGCACGCTGCGCCTCCTCCAAATGCTGGGCCCGATTTTGGGTTCGATGTTGGGTTCGATCGCGGACCGTGGCCGCACCACTGCCTTCGGCGCATCTCCTCGCGACCCTGTTCGGACGTACGCATCATACGGGCAAACCGGTATTCCGGTCGCAGCAGCTGTCTGACCGCTCCTTCGCGTGTCATCGAAAAGGAGTTTTACCCCATCACGGAAGTCACCACGCCGGGGCAATATTCTCGAAAACCCAAACGTTGTCGATTAGACTAAGAGCCGGAGATACAGCCAGTTGCATTCCCGCGGGCATTCGATCTCCCGCTTGGGCGCAGACCACCGGAGCGGACGGCGTCGTAACCGTCCGCCGGCGGCAAGCCTTTGCCAGGACCCTGATGATGATTCCGATTCTCTTCGATGGCGGAAGTGTGCCTCCTCAGTTGCCCCCTGATTTAATCGATGGCAACCACCCAGCAGGGGTGCCCAGAACCCTTCGCGTCCTCGTCGTGGACGATGAGACTCTCATTGCCGACACCATCGCTCAGATACTCAATAAAAATGGCTTTCGCGCGACCGCGGTTTACTCCGGCGCTGCGGCCATCGCGTTGGCCCGCCAGGAATGTCCCGACCTCGTCCTCTCCGATGTCATGATGCCCCACATCGATGGCGTCGAAGCGGCCATCACCATCCGCCAGGCATGCCCGCAGACCCGCATCGTGCTCATCAGCGGCCAGGCCGCAACGGTCGAGATCCTCTCCCGTGCCCGCGAACGTGGCTATGAGTTCGAGCTGCTTCCCAAGCCCATCCACCCCGCCCTGCTCATCCGCCACTTGCGCAAAAATCCCCCACACGCTTAGAAGACGAACGATTAAACCAGCCAGCCAGCGCTGCGGGCCTTCATGTACCCTCTTGGGGATATGCCTTCCCGTCGCCCGCTGAATCGCCGCCGCTTTGTCTCGTTGTCTCTCGCTGCCACCGCCGCTGCGGCTACGCCCTGGAAGGCCCTGGCCCAAGTAGCGTCCGCTCAAGCCGCGTCGAAGGCGACCCTCGTCCTGCATCCGGACCAGCTCGGCCCCAGGGTTCCCGCCAATTTCCTCGGCCTCAGCTACGAGACCCAGCAGCTCTCCGATCCCACCTTCTTCTCGCCAGCCAACAAGGGCCTGATCGCGCAGCTTCGCGCGCTCGCGCCGCACGGTGTCCTGCGCCTCGGCGGCAACACCTCCGACTACGGCTACTGGAAACCCACGCCCACCTCGCAGATGCCCCCACGCAAGCCCCGCGAGTACAAGGTCGGCGATCCCGACCCCAACACCTCCTACGCCGTCACGCCCGAGGCCGTCCACAACCTCAACGCCTTCCTCGACGCCACCGGCTGGACCTGCCTCTACGGCATCAACCTCGGCACCAACATCCCCTCGCTCGCCGCCGAGGAAGCCGCCTTCGTCACCAAAACCCTCGGCCGCAAGCTCGAGTACCTCCAGATCGGCAACGAAGCGGATCGCTTCGCCACCACCATCCGCGATCCCAAAACCTGGGGCGTCGACGCGTTCTTAGCCGAGTGGCTCACCTTCGCCAAAGCCATCCTCGCCCGCGTCCCCAACGCCATGTTCGGCATGCCCGACATCGCCTCCAACGCGGAGTGGTTCGCCACCATCGGCGAGCGCCTCAAGGATGACCCCATCCGCGCGCACATCGCCTGCCTCTCGCACCACTACTACATCGGTGGCCCTCCCTCGAACCCCGAGATGACCATCGACAAGATCCTCCATCCGAACCCAACGGTGCTCAAGCAGGCGGAGATGACCTCCACCGCTGCGAAGAAGCTCGGCACCCACTGGCGCATGACCGAAGGCAATACCTGCTACCGCGGCGGCAAGCCCGGCGTCTCGGACGTCTTCGCCTCCGCGCTCTGGTCGGCAGACTACCTTCTGCAACTCGCCTCGCTGGGATACGCCGGCGTCAACCTCCACGGCGGAGATGGCCAGATGGTCGCCAACTCTCTCGGCGGCAAGCTCCCCGGCGACGAACTCGTCCTCGCCGAGCACGGCAACCCCGCCGAACATCCGCACCCCTACTACACGCCCGTCGCGCACATAGGCGACAAGTACGTCGCCGAGCCCGTGAGCTATGGCATGCGCTTCGCAGGAGTCTTCGCCGGCGCTCAGCTCTTTGCCCTCGACTTCGATCCCGGCCCCGTCAACGCGACCGCCTACGCCGGCACCCTCGCTAACGGCCAGCACGCCGTCGCCATCATCAACAAAGACCGCACCCAGCCGCTCGTCATCGACCTGGCTCGCTACTCGCTGGGCCTCACGCTCACGGCTCCTGCTCTCGACGCCCGCAGCGCCGAACTCGGCGAGCCGACTCGCTTTCACGAAGTAAGTACCGTGCCACCCTCCTCGGCCATGATCCTGTACGCAACGCAGAGTTAGAGAGCCTTGGGCCGAGTGGCACGAACGGTAGGTCGCGGCTTCAGCCGCCACAAGCCACAAGAATTGACGCGGCTTTCGCCACTGAGGGAACGCCCCCGGATTCAGTCAAAAGCAGCTTGGAGCAGTAACCCGTCAGGCCGGTTCATCGGCGTGACGGGCTACGGGCTCGTCGGAGCCGCCCCGGCACAGAGAACGAACTGGCTGCAAGCCTTATCGTTGTGACGCGACGACGGTCACTTCTCCCCACGACCCTTCACGCCGCAAACAGGCAGGAACGATGCGTCCCTGGCGATGATTCCATCGCCAGAGGACCTCGTTGTGCTGCTGGCGAACCTGTCGCAGAAGTTTCCTTGACAAAACAATTCCGCCGGGCGGACTATGTTCGCCGATTTAGAACCAGCTAGACTTGCGCCGCGAGTGGTTATACCGGTTCTCCTCGCTCGGTGCACAACATGACTTATGTCGGCGCGCGATTTCGGTCTCGCGTCACTTATGTATCGTGCTGCCTCAGTAATAGCGCCGGCGTAATCCGCCCCGCGTGCCTTGGCAGCAGCACAACGACCTTTTTGCCTGGAGGCAATCCCCGATGGAATTTACCTGCCGTGCAGTCCAGAGACTAACAACCGGGCTCGCCGCACTTCTGCTGTTCGTCCTATCTCTATCGTCCGTGACTGCCTTGGCGCAGGTCGCAGGCACGGGCACCATTCAGGGAACCGTCACGGACCCTGCAGGCGCGAGCATTCCCAATGCAAAGATCACGTTGACCGCTGAGGAGACCAAGGTCTCCTCCACCATCCAGACTGATAATCAGGGTGCCTATAACTTCCCGAACATCACACCGGGCGGGTACACCGTTACCGTCACGGCCCCCGGCTTTCAGACCTTTGTCAGCAAGGGCAACGTGCTTGAGGTGGGCAGCAACATCGCCATCAATCCCAAGATGACAATCGGCCAGGAGACGCAGACCGTTACGGTCGAATCTGAAGGCCTCGCCCTGCAGACCGAGGATGTCCAGTTCAAGCAGACGGTCGACCAAACCACAGTCAGCGAGATGCCGCTCAACGGCCGCAAGATGACCGATCTCGTCACCGTCACCGGCGGCGCAGCTCCTGCTCCAGGCGGCGATTTCACCGGCTCGAAGTACTCGTACGCCACCATCGCCGTCTCCATCGCAGGCGGCGGCGGCAACACCACCCAGTGGCGCCTCGATGGCGGTGACAACAACGATTACATGGCGAACGGCAACCTGCCCTTCCCATTCCCGGACGCTGTCGGTGAGTTCAGCGTCGAATCCTCGGTGCTCGGCGCAGGCAGCGGTATGCACAGTGGCGGCCTCGTCAACGTCGTCACCCGCTCAGGTCAGAACCAGTACCACGGCGGTGGCTTCGAATTCATTCGTAACAACTACCTCGACGGACAGAACTTCTTCTCCACCTGCACCATCGTCGCGCCGGCAACTACATGCACGGCCAAGGACACGCTCCACCAGAACCAGTACGGTGGCACCCTCGGCGGTCCCGTCAAAATTCCCAAGCTCTACAACGGCAAGGACAAGCTGTTCTTCTTCGTCGGCTACCAGTGGACCAAGGCCGACTCCTCCACCGCTGCCACCACCGCGCACGTTCCGACCGCAGCCAACCTCCTCGGGGACTTCTCGGTAACTGATCCAGCACCGGGAACCACCATCAACACTGCAACCTCCTGCGCTACCAAGACCGCGCAGCTATACGATCCGCTCACCGGCGCGCTTATCCCCGGCAACAAGTACGCCACGACGCCCACCTGGAACGCATCCGCACTTGCTCTCCAGAAGTACCTGCCGGCCATCTCTGCCAACAACGACCCCAACAACTGCGGCATCGTCAGCTACGCCATCCCGTCACAGACCTTCGACAAGCAGCTCATCACGCGTGCCGACTACGCCATCAACGCCAGGCACCATCTCTACGGCCGCTACCTGCTGGACGGTTACCAGGCCCCCAGCTTCTTCTCCAAGACCAACATCCTGCTCGCCACGCCTGCTCCTGGTAACTACGAGCGCGTGCAGACGGCCACCATCGGCGAAGACTGGACCATCAGCTCCAGCACGGTGAACTCAGCTCATGTCACGGTCACCCGCCGTGTCGATCTGCGCGCCAGCGCCCCCGGCATCAACGCCTGCACCCTGGGTATCAACCAGTACTGCGCCGTCGCCACGGGGTTCCAGTCCACCATCACTGGAAAGTTCAGCACCTACTGCGGAACTTGCGCACCCGGCCACTACAACGACAACTCACTCTCTTTCTCCGACGATGTCACGATGATTCGCGGCAAGCACCAGATCGTCTTCGGTGGGGAGTACGTTCGCAACCAGCTCAACATCGTCGGCGCGTACCAGTCCAACGGTGTCTTCACCTTCTCGGGTATCTACAGCGGCACGGCTACCGGTACCGGCGCAGCCGGCGATGCTGATCTCGATCTGCTCGAAGGCGCGATGAGCTCCTACTCGCAGAGCAAGCAGCAGCAGAACGCTCTGCGCGCACCCATCCCCAGCCTCTACGTGCAGGACACCTTCCACGCCACCAAGCGCCTCACCATGGTCGCAGGCATTCGCTGGGCTCCGGAGTATCTCCCGGTCGACTTCTTCAACCGCGGCAGCATCTTCAGCATGTCGGCCTTCCTCGCCAACCAGGTCAGCTCCGTCTATCCCACCGCTCCTGCCGGTTCGTTCTTCTATGGCGATTCTGGCGTCTCCCGCCAGTTCAGCAAGAATTCGCCCGACCAGTTCTCTCCGAACTTCGGTCTCACGTTGGATCCTGCCGGAAATGGCAAGACCGTCGTGCGTGCAGGCGCAGAAATGGTCTATGACGAGGTGAACTTCTTCACCGGGCAACGCGTCAACCAGAATCCGCCCTTCGCCACAGCCAGCAGCCCTGCTACCTCCGCGATGCTTTGCCTGTCTACCCCTTGGCTCGTGGGTGGCACCGGCAACGGCTGCAACCAGGTCGGTGGCACCAACACGGAACCCTTCCCCCAGCCGGTCGTCCCCAACAAGGCGCAGGCCGTCTTCCCGGCGCAAGGTCAGTTCATCGTCCTGCCTAAGCAGTACCACCCGTCCTACACCATCCAGTACACCGCCAGCGTCCAGCGTGATCTGGGCAAGGGCTGGCAGCTTCAGATCAGCTACCTCGGCAACGGCACCCGCCACGCCCCCATCGGCTATCCCTTCAACAACGCAGTCTTCATCCCCGGTGTCTGGGGTGCGGGTGGCACCGGTTGCGCCGGAATCGTCACCACTGGCCCCGCAGCCGTCAAGCCTGGAGCAGCAGGTACCAACTGCTCCACCACAGCGAACCAGAACTCGCGCTTTGCTCTTACCATCGCCAACCCGCTGCAGGGCAACCAGTACACCGGTGGCGGCGGTGGTTCGATTGTCGTCGGCGATTACGCCACGGCCAACTACAACGGTCTCGTCACCAGCCTCCAGCATCGTCTCTCCAAGACCCTCAGCGTCCTTGCCAACTGGACCTACTCCAAGTGCCTCAACGAGGCCGATGCTGGCGGCGACGTCACCGGCTCGAGCGTCTCGCAACCCAACAATCCACGTGCGGACTACGCTCCCTGCGGCTCGGACTATCGCCACATCGAGAACGTCGTCATCATCGCCAATAGCCACTTCGCCTTCCCCAATCGGCTTGAGCGCGCCATCCTGAACGACTGGGAGGTCGCACCCAAGGTCCAGATCCTCTCCGGAGCACCCTTCAACGTCACCTCCGGCCAGGACAACTCCCTCACCGACAACAACAGCCTCGATCGCCCCAGCCTCGTAGCCGGCGTCCCCGTCTACCAGCGCGCGGCCTTCCAGAAGCTCAACACCGCAGCTACCCGTGAGTACCTCAACCCCGCAGCTTTCGCGCAGGTCACCGCCGGCTGCCCCACCCCCATCACCGCTACCACCTGCCCCGGGTACGGCACGCTCGGCACCATCGGCCGCAACGCCTTCCGTGGCATTCCGGCCTACAACGTCGACGCGCAGATCTCGCGCCTCTTCCCCCTCTACGAGCGCATCAAGATGGACCTCCGTCTCGAAGCCTTCAACGTCCTCAATCACCCCAACTTCAGCACCCCGGCGACCAGCCTCAACACCCTCAGCACCTTTGGCCAGGTCTCTGCCACCAGCAACGCAGCCCGCGTCTTCCAGGGCTCCATCAAGGTCAACTTCTAGCCCACTTCTAACCCGCAAGGCTGCGCGCGCAGCTTCGCCCCAACCCAAAGCCCGTGCGACTCCATGTCGCACGGGCTTTGCTGTCTCACCACGCATCCAACCAATCAACCTCGCTCCCAAGGCCGAATCTTTTCAGGCAGGTACACTCTCAGCATGTGCGGAATCGTTGGTTACATCGGACCCAAGGCTTGTGTTCCCGTCATCATGGAAGGCCTCGCGCGCCTCGAATACCGTGGCTATGACTCAGCCGGCATCGCCGTCGCCGGAGGCGGCCATCCCCTGCAGCTCCGCCGCGCCCCCGGCAAGCTCCGCAACCTCGCCGCCATCCTCGAGAAGGATCCCGTCCACGGCACCTACGGCATCGGCCACACTCGCTGGGCCACCCACGGCCGCCCCACCGAGGAGAACGCCCACCCCCACCGCGACGGCACCGGCTCCCTCGTTGTCGTGCACAACGGCATCGTCGAAAACTACCTCGCCCTCAAGAACGCCCTCATCGCCAAGGGCCACAAGTTCATGTCCGAAACGGACACCGAAATCATCGCCCACGTCATCCAGGACGAACTTGAGTTAGCGGGTGCTCTAACGAATTGTCATCCTGAGCGAAGCGAAGGACCTGCTTCTGGGGCAGCCACCGACTCCGCCGACTCCAACGAATCCCAAACCGTCCTCGACGACCCTAATCCGGGGTCCCCATCCGGTTCACCGGATGGGGTGACTAGTCCCTATTCCCTAATCCCTAATCCCTCACTTCCTCTGGAAGAGGCAGTGCGCCGCGCCGTCAAGCGCCTCACCGGAGCCTTCGCCATCGGCGTCCTCTCCGCGCACGAGCCCGACAAGCTCGTCGCCGCCCGCATGGGCCCGCCCGCCGTCCTCGGCATCGGCGACGGCGAATACTTCGTCGCCTCCGACGTCCCCGGAATCCTCCATCACACCCGCGAGATCTACTTCCTCCAGGACTTCGAAGTCGCCACTATCACCACTGCGGGCATTGTTCTAACTGACTTCGATGCCAATCCAAAAGTCATAAAAATACAGCGCATCACCTGGGACCCCATCCAGGCCGAAAAAGCCGGCTACAAGCACTTCATGCTCAAGGAAATCAACGAGCAGCCCCGCGCCGTCCGCGACACCACCCTCGGCCGCGTCTCCCTCGATACCGGCAAGGTCTTCTTCGACGAGTTCTCCATCACCGAAGACGAGTTCCGCCGCGCCACCGGCATCACCATCGCCGCCTGCGGCACCAGCTGGCACGCCGGCCTCGCCGGCAAGTTCATGATCGAGCGCCTCGCCCGCCTCCCCGTCGACGTCGACTACGCCAGCGAGTACCGCTACCGCGACCCCATCCCCAACCCCCGCGAGCTCGGCCTGCTCATCACCCAGTCCGGCGAAACCGCCGACACCATCGCCGCCCAGCAGGAGCTCATCGCCAAGGGCTCCAAAACCATCGCCATCTGCAACGTCGTCGGCTCCGCTGTAACTCGCCTCGCGGCGGGAACAATCACCACCAACGCCGGTCCCGAGATAGGCGTCGCCTCCACCAAGGCCTTCTCCGCGCAGCTAACGGCGCTCTTCACCTTCGCACTCTATCTCGCCCAGCTCCGCGGCACAGTAACTCCCGAACAATCCCTCGCCCTGGTCACCGAGTTATCCCGCATCCCCGCCAAGCTCGAAGAGGTCCTCCGCACCGCCGACGACGTCTGCTGCAAGCTCGCCAAGGAGTTCTCCACCGCCCGCGACTTCCTCTTCCTCGGCCGAGGCATCCACTACCCCATCGCCCTCGAAGGCGCTCTCAAGCTCAAGGAGATCTCCTACATCCACGCCGAAGGCTACCCCGCCGGCGAGATGAAGCACGGCCCCAACGCCCTCATCGACGAGACGTTGCCGGTTGTAGTAATTGCGACAAAAGACCCCTCCGACCCCTCCTCCGTCCTCAAGTACGAAAAGACCCTCTCCAACATCCAGGAAGTCACCGCCCGCTCCGGCCGAGTCATCGCCATCGCCGTAGAAGGCGACCACGACATCGCACAGCTCGTAGAACACGTCCTCTACATCCCCCCCACCCACGAGCTCCTCCTCCCCATCCTCGAAGTAGTCCCCCTCCAGCTACTCGCCTACCACATAGCCGTAAGAAGAGGCTGCGACGTCGACCAGCCGAGGAATCTAGCCAAGAGTGTGACGGTGGAATAAACTTTGGAACGCCGTCCATTTTCGCCAGGATATCGTTAAGAACGAACACAGCAATTCTGCACAACGTAGTCGAACGGGACCGCGACCGTCAAAATAATCTCCCTTCGGAGCCAACTCAAGCTGCGCGTTAGGGTGATCGGACAGATCGGCATCACAGGAACATACATGCCGAAGAGGGCCTGAACAGGAATGCCATATACGATCAACGACCAGAGTGCGCAGCCCTTGGTCGTCGACCATCTCCGGACTAACTGAAACACTTAGCTCAACGTGTGCGATTTCGCCAAATTCAACGAGGTGAACAACGTCGGTCTTGCCAATTTCATCCAGCCCCTTGTTCTTCCCTAAGCGTCTAACGAAACCTGCATTCAAAGCGAACGCACCCGCGTATGTGTGCCTTGTCGATTGCCTAGAAGTGGCCTTGGCCGCAGCGCGAACATTTCGTTCCTGGGCCATTCTGCACCCGTATGCATTCACGAAAGCGCTGGTCGGTAAGAATCTTCTCCATGCAAGGGAAGTGACCAGCTTGCCATCCTTCTCTTCGAGACGGATGAATTTGTCAGGAACGAACATCTTCGCCTTACCCTGAAACCCAGCAGGGTAGACAACATGGCGAAAAAGCACACTCGTATTAGGAATTCGCCCGAGGCCCATGTGAGTTATTCAGTGAGCAGCAGTTCGCTTGTAACCAATGGTGACATTAGTTGCTTGACGGGTCCATTTGTCAGCGCTGCTCTGAGTGCTAGGAACGGGAGATCTAGGTCGGACGAATTTCTCATATCAAAATCTTCGCGAAAGGTTATTCTTTCCGGCTGTGACACAAGTGCCGATAACCGATCGGAGCTTACGGTCAAATAGAGATTGTCGTA
>Ga0302187_10002783_pt1 | contig 14339 bp, 8 predicted proteins | sample II_Bog_E1_3_FD_202120 | JGI IMG/M metagenome (GOLD analysis project Ga0302187, IMG submission 202120) | Peat permafrost microbial communities from Stordalen Mire near Abisko, Sweden - II_Bog_E1_3 | ecosystem: Environmental > Terrestrial > Soil > Wetlands > Peat | place: Sweden: Abisko, Stordalen...
GCTGGTCAAGGCAGAACAACTGAAGGCAACGGCGTAAAAAGCAGTAGTCAGTTGCCAGTCTTCAGTTGTCAGCCGGTTCCCGCGAGGCATTGCTGCTGCGGGAATCGGTTGGCAGCCCGAAAACTGAGAACTGAAGACTGAGAACTGAGAACTGGCATATGGCAGAGGAAACAAATCAACTTCGCGTACGGCTGGTGACGCCGGAGCGCACGCTGTTTGAGGGCGCGGCCGATACGGTCGAGCTGCCCTCGAAGACCGGGCACTTCGAAGTGCTGTACGGGCACGCGCCGCTGGTGGCCGAGCTGGGCGCTGGCGATGTGACCATTTGCGGCGCCGCGGCGAGCGAAACAGGCCAGTTGCGCCTGAACGTCAGCTGGGGTTTTGTCGAGGTTCTGGGCGACCGCGTGACCATTCTGGCCTCTGATGCACTGAAGCCGGAAGAGATTGACCGCGACCGCGCCGAGCAGCAAGTGGTGCGCGGCGAAAAGATGTGGAAGGAAGCCGGAGAGAGCGAAGCGGCCTACGACGAGGCTCTGCGCGTCATCGCCGAAGCCGAAGCCAAGCTGGCATCGGCGGCGGACAAGCACTAGATCAGTCGTCTGTTTCCAGTTGTCAGCCTCATCCGCGCTGGATCGGCAACAATGGCAAGTTCATCCATCACCACGAAAGCCCTGCTCCCTGAGCAGGGCTTTTTGCATTGGCGACATTCTACGCTGCACCGTTCTACAAACACCAACAGCTCTGCCGCGGAAGCAGAGCCGTTGGTTGATTCAGGGGAAACGGCGCTGTTCGTCCGTCCCGCCGGGACGGGGCTGCTTGTTCTCGGACCATCCCAGGGTTCCGTCCGCTGAGGCGGACTTCACCCTGGGCTATTTTCGACGGCTCCCTCCGGGAGCCCCCCCGCCGCAATGCTTGCAGGCCGGTTTCCGTGCCTGTATGCCGGTTTGTGGACTGGTTCTTAGAGTTGCTGTGTCCCCGTCACTTCACCTCCACCGTGATGCTTGAACCGGCCAGGTTGCCGCCGGGCAGTTCGATGGCTGCTGCGTGGCCCTTGACGGCGATGCGCAGGGTGAGCGGCTCATTCTCTGGGTTGGAGGCGGTCACCTTCCATGTGGTCCCGGTCTGGCGAACCAGCAGCAGGCAAGAGTGGTCAGCGGACACTGTGCCCAGCGGCGTTTCCAGCGTGCCCATCTGGCGGAAGGCGATTTCGGCCAGCTTGAGCGTGTGGTTATAGACGGCCTGGGTCTTCTGGCTGTTTTCGAGCACCTCCACCTCAGGATGCGCGGCTAGTTGCGCCGTCTGCGCGGCTGTTGCGCCAGGAACGACGGTGTATTGGTAGCTCGCGCCTGATGGAGAGAGCCCGTGATCGATCCACAGGTTGAAGACGGGCACGGTGACGGGGGCGCTGGGGCCGGTGCCGATCTGAGACCATGCGCCGGTTTGCGGGCCGACGGTCAGTTGCACCTTGGTTTGCGGCGCGAAGATGTAGCCGACACGGTCGTGATGGACCCAGACGGGGTGATCGGCCTGAAAGCTGCGTGCGCCGGTGACTGCGCCAGAGCCTTCGCTGGAGAGCACATTGCCTTCAAGCAGTGGCTGGTTAACAGCTGTGGCCACGACGTGAGTGGAATCGCCAGAGAGCGTGATCCCAGCGCCCAGCGCCACGTATTCGCGATCGAAGAAGAACCATGCCTTCTGTGCCGTGAGGCCGCCGCGCTTGAGGTCCATGGCGGCGAGGCCGTAGACGCCGTCAGAGACGCCGCCGTTGAAGGTGGTGGAGCCGCGCAGGCCTATGGGGTCTTTCTCGCCGGTATCGAGCGTGCCCTGGATGGCGGTTGTGCCAGGAATCTTCGTCCAATCCCACGCGCCGAAGACGTCTTTGTACTCATCGCCGGTGAGGTACAGGAAGTTTGCGCCGTCCGACATGTGCACGGACTTCTTCCCTTCCAGGTTGACTAGTTCGCTGTTGCGCATGCGGGTGGAGAACAGACGCACAGAGGTTGCATAGCCCGAGCGGCGATGCTCCATGAAGTCCGAGCACCAGAACTGCTTGTTGCCGGTCAATTCTGCCGCGCCGGGCTTGCCCATCAGCCGCGCAGAGAAGGCGGCAAGCTCCTGCTGGCGGGGCGTAGGCTCGGCGGCCAGCAGAGCCATGGCATTCCCCAGTCCGTAGGCAGCCGCATTGGCCGGATAGATGGAGCCTCCGGTTGTCTCGCGCGGCACTGCCACCTTGCCCGCGCGTGTAATCTCGCGTCCCACCGCGCTGTAGTCGAAGACATCGCCGCGGATCATCCATTGCTCGCCGTCGAGAAGGAAGGCGGAGAAGATGGCCATGCGATCAGCAGGAATCTGGAAGGGCGTGCCCCAGGAGAAGGCGACGAAACGGCCCACGTCGTTGGCAAAATCGAGCCCGTAGCCGCCGTTGTAGAGTTGTACGCCATGCTGGTGGAAGGAGTTGTCCTGCTCGATACCCTCCGCTGCGGGCGGCATGATCTTGATCTCCTCGTACATGCGGCGGAAGGCCGCGTCGATGAGCGCCGGATCGTTCTCAAGGCAGCCACGGACAATCTGGATGCCCACGCCCCAGGTGAGGTTGGCGCCGGTCCACTTCGTCCAGTTGCTGCGCTTCATGATGGTGACTACCTTGGCGCGAGCATCGTCGGGCAGTTGTGGACCGAGCAGCATGGCGATCTCGCCCGTCACTTTGGGCACACCGATCTCATTCCACCACCAGTTGGAGTTGCGGTAGTCGTGATCGGTCCACCACTGCAGTGCGAGCAGTATCTTTGCTTCAAGCGCGGTATCGGGATGACCAGCGTTGCGTACCACGCGGGCGGCCTTGGCCATGACCAGCATCCGATCCAGATGATTGCTGTTGGTCCACACTGAGCGCGCTTGGCTGGTGTAGTCGATGTCGGCCCAACTTCCATCGCGCTGAAGCGTGGCGACATATTTTGCGGCGAGGGCGTTTACTTCAGTCTGGGCCGCCACGCCATCGGGCAGCACCGACTGTACGAAGCGGCTGCGCACGGTGGCCATACCGGCAGCCGCATCGCTGCTGGCAGCGGGTGCTGGCAGGGCCTGGATGGCTGGAAGGGTTGGGGCGGAAAAGGCAGAGAGCAACAGAAGAGAAACGGGCAACCAAGGCTTCATAAAAAAGGGACTCCCATCAATGCTCGCAACGCACAGCGCGCAAAGGCGTGCTGTGCGTTCGGCTGAGGAAGTCTAGTGCGGCTGGCGGCACGTGTCAATCACCGTTGCCACAGCGAAGCAAGCGCGAACAGGCGCTACCAGTGGCGACGCTGCGAAACGGCGTCAACCTCACCAGCGGCCAGCAGAAATGCGCCTACGCCGTAGTTGTAGCTGGAGCCAGCGGGATAGATACCGGAGTCGTCTGCAAGAGGCGGAATGGCGCCCACACGGCCGTCCTGATAGACGTGCGACACCATGCCCTGCCAGGCGTGTTCAATGACTGGCAGATAGGCATGTGCCTCCAGCTGGTGATGATTGACGCCCCAGGACAGTGCGTAAACGATGAGCGAGGAGCCAGCCACATCCGGCTGCGGGTAGCTGGCGGCGTCGAGCAGACCGGGACGCCAGAGTCCGTCAGAGCCCTGGGCAGCGGCGAGGGCGGTAGCCATCTCCTGCAAACGCAAGATGTAGAAAGGCCGGAGCGGATCATCGGAGGGCAGGGCCGCAATGACACGCACCAGGCCCGACAACATCATGCCGTTGGCACGCGCGGTAAGGTGAGGCTGGCTGTTCTTTTCGCGCTGTTCAATGGCCGCAGGGCTGCTGGCGACCAGGTGCTTTTGCGGATTCAAGAGCAGCTTCTCGGTACGGTGCCACTCGCGATTGACGAAGGCCGCATAGGTGGGATCGTCGTAGACCAGGGAGAGCTGGGCGGCGGCGGGGGCTTCAAAGAACAGATCGTCGGCCGTGAGCCACAGCGGATGGTCGGGATCGAACGGGTCCTGGAGGTCGCCGTCAAGACGCAGGCGAATGGCAGCCAGCGTCCGCTTATCCCCCCCGGCCACATCGATGAACGCCTGGGCCAGCGCGTAGTTGTTGGCGGGCTCAAGGGTGTGCTCGATGCGCCACTGGAAGTGGTCGCCCACATCGCTGACGAAGCGGCTCAGTTTGGCGTCACCGAGCGTATGGGAGGCGGCTACGAGGCCGATATCAGCCATGCCCGCGTCCCAGGTGCGGGTAGCCGGTTGCGCCTGGGCTCGCGCCAGTTGCCAGTCAGCAACCTTGCGGATAACAACGCGGATCGACCTGGAATGCAGATCGGCTGTCAGGTCATGGGCAACCGCTCCGGGGTCAGCGGGCTGGTCACCAGCCAACGCCGTGGCAGCCTGGGCGGCGGGCTGCTGCGCCACGCCACCAAGCGCAAAAGAAACTGCAACCGATCCAGCCAGAACAACGGCCCTCGTCCATCGCCTGTTTGCTCCCGACATGTTTGCTCTACTCCGATCCGGCCCGCGCGCATCGCCTGCAATGCGCCAAACGGTAGAGTACCACCGCAGACCCGTATTCACCCGAGTGGGAAGGGGTACGTGCGGACGAGATGAAACTGAACAAAGGCGCCGCCGCAAAGATTGCGGAACAGCGCCTTGTAAGTTGTGCGGCTCTGACCGAAGCGCGTCAGGCGATTTCGATGTTCCACGCGCCGCCGTTGGTTGGTGCGATTGATGTGAGCAGCACACGATAGAGATTGCTGCCCCAGATGCGTTTGAGGTCAGCGTCTTCGAGCTTGATGGTCTCGAAGGCCGCGACTGCAAGTGCCGGATCGAAGCGCAGTTCAACAGCGCGCGCTGACTTGTCTGCCAGGCTCAGCACCACGCTGCCGCTAGCACCCTGGGTTGGGATGCGTGGCGTCATGAAGCTGAGCGCGACGGAGCCCGCCCTCGCGAGGTGAAAGTCCTCCGTGAGTTGCACGCGGCCATGGGTACGGTCGAGTGCAATGGTGCGCTCCCAGCGGGCGATAGCCGCTTCGTCGGGATACGCGGTGGCCAGATTCATGGCCAGGCTTGCGCGCGCATCGTCGCTGGCGTAACGCACGTTGGTGGCGCGATAGTTTGGTTTGGCGCTCGACTGCATGACGCCATTGACGGTGGGCAGGTTGTGATAGGCCGACTGCATGGTCCAGATGGTGTAACGATCCTTGCTGAAGGTCTTGGCGGAGTAGGCCTCAGGACCCACATCAATGAAGACCGGTTTGCCGTCGTGGAAGACGATGAAGCTGCCCGAGTCGTTGTGGCCGTGGCTGCGATCGTTCATGGTGGCCTGCACGGCGAGGTAGAAACCCTCAGCCGTATCCGCTTTGGCGCGCGCAGTCATCAGGCAGAGCGCCGGATACCAGCTATCGCGTGCCAGCGCGTCTTTCTTCACGGCCTTACGCGCATCGGCGGTGGCCAGAATGTCAGGGACCATGCGCGAAAGATACATGTCGATGTAGCGCGAATCCTGCAGGCGCAGTGCATTGAACGCAGGCGCATGAGAGACCACGTGCGCGGCACCGAAGGCGGCCAGTGCGGCGTCGCCGGTACCCGTACCGATGCGGTAGATGAGCTCGGCGGGAGGACCATCCTGACCGTGTGCATCAGCGTAGTTCACGTAGTAGTCGCCGGCTATATGCACGTCGGCGATGAAATGCGTCATCTTGCGCAGGAACGGATGGTTGAGCACATGAGCCGCGCCACCGGTGGCCGACTCCATCGTCCAACAGCACTCGTAGAAGGTGCAGGCGGACATGACGAAGTAGCCCGGCCCTTCCTCGCAGCCGCCGTCGGGCGAGTACTGTTCGAGATAGCGGTCAACGCTGCGCAGCACCTTACTGATTGCCTTCATGCGGCGCTCGGCATCGGGCTCGATCAGCAGGTTGGCCATCAGCAGATTGGAGTTGATCCACGAGTTCCAGTTATTGAGCCTGTGCCCGGAGCCTTCGTTGCCGTTCCACATCCACCAAAAGTCGTCGCGCAGAAAAGCGGGATCGAGCACGCGCCGCTTTACCTCAGTGTGGATGCGAGGGCGCAGCAGGGGCGAAACAGTGTCAAGCTGCGCGCCGAGCAGGTAGTCGATGATGGCCACGGTCGATGCGGTTTGCGCGGCGAACAGGTCGACCACCGGCTCAGATGCATCCGGCAAGTCTACGCCTGCCTTTTGCAGCGCCAGGTGAGCGGGGAAACCCCAGAAGGTTTCTTCGCAGGTGAGCCATACGCCGTTGGCGATTTCGTCGAGGAAGCGGCCCTTGTTTTCAATACACTCGCCGAGCACCAGATCGTTGAGGCGGTCGCGGCGGCGCTTGTAGATGGTGCCGTGATGGGTGCGGTCGCCGGTGCGCTTGAACTCGAGCATGACGGCGGCGGTGAGTGACTCCCACGGCGTGCCGTTGACGGCTTCAGCGCGCTTTACCAGCAGGTCGGCGAGGTCAGCTGGAACAGCCTGCCACGCAGCTCGATCAGAGGCTTTGGGAAAGGGATGCCACGCAGTTGTGGAGGCCAGCGACTTGGCAAGCACTTCCGGCGTGAAGGTGGAACTGAGCAAGTCTTTCGGCGGACCGATGAGAGCTTGCGCCGCTGTTGTCGGTATCTGTTCCAAAGCAAAAGCGAGCGGCAAATGCTGCTGGCTCAGGAGCGCTGCCGCGCCCGCAATCATCTCTCTGCGATTGATGGAGGTCATGGTGCCTCTCTCTTTCTTTGGTTGAGCGCAGCGCGGCCGTGCAGTGCACGCGACCGCGCTGCGCAGGTTCTGCTACACCACTTCGACGGTCCAGTTGCCGGCGTCTACCACGGCCGACGTAAGCTGCACGCGGTACATCTGGCCCCAGGTCATCTTCAAGCCAGGATCGGTGAGCTCGATCTTCTCAAAGCTGGCCGTGAGCGCCGTGGAGTCGTAGGTGAGCGAGACGTCTTTCGCCGCGCCGTCTGCCGCGCTAAGCCGCACCGCACCTGCCTTGGTGGTATCGGGCGTGCGCGGGGTGAGGAAGTTGAGCACCACGGGAACCTTCTTTGCGAGCGAGAACTGCTCGTGCACGCGGATTCGGCCCGCCTTACGGTCGAGCTCCGTAGTGCGCAACCACTGGCGAATACCGGCTTCATCGGGATAGGCAGTGGCCAGGTTGAGGGCGATGGAAGCATGGGCATCGTCGCTGGTGTACTTTGCTCCGGTGGCGCGGTATTTTGCATCGCCCACAGCCTGCATGACGCCACCCACGGTGGGCAGGTTGTGATAGGCCGACTGCATGATCCAGATCTTGTAGCGGTCTTTGCTGAAGGTCTGCGCGGTGTACTGCTGGGTGCCTGCATCCACCAGCACCGGCGTGCCGTCATGGAAGACGATGAAGCTGCCGGAGTCGTTGTGGCCGTGGCTGCGCTGGTTGGGTGCGGCCTGCAGGGCGAGGTAGAAACCGTCGGTGGCGCCGGCCTTCTGGCGGGCGGTCATCAGGCAGAGCGCAGGGTACCAACTATCGCGCTCCATGGGGTCGGCTTTGGGAGCCTTGCGCGCTTCGTCGAGCTTGAAGAGGCTGTCGAGGCTGCGGCTGGTAAGGCTGCCCATACCGCCGCCACCGCGACGTCCACCCTCAGCGCCGGGAGGCGGCATGTAGAACGCGCCAAACTCCGCCAGTGCTTTGTCATCGGTGGCTGTACCGATCAGGTAGCCCAGCTCTCCCGGCGTGCCGGCCAGCGCGCTGGCGTCGCCGTAGTTCACGGAGAAGCGGCCGGCAATGTGTACGTCAGAGATGTAGTGCATCATCTTGCGGACAAACGGGTCTGCCAGCACGTTGGTCGTGCCGTGCACGGAGGAAAGCAGCAACGAACAGACGTCGTAGTAGGCAGCGCCACTCTCGCCCCAGTAGCCGGGCCCCTCTTCGCAGGCCGCGTCGGCCGAGTAGTCGTCGAGATAGGCGTCCACACTCTTGCAGATCTTGGCAATTGCCTCGACGCGACGGCTGGCGTCCTGCTCCAACAGCAGATTCGTCAGCAGAAGATTCGAGTTGATCCAGGGATTCCAGTTGTTCAGGCGTCCGCCGGTGCCTTCATTTCCCTTCCACATCCACCAGAAGTCGTTGCGCTCAAAAGCGGGGTTGAGGATGCGGCGTTTGGCTTCAACCAGAATGCGTTTGGGTAGCAGCGGCGACACGGTGGCGAGTTGCTCGCCCAACAGGTAGTGGGTCCAGGAGAGCGTGGCACTGGTTTGGGCAGCGAACAGGTCCACGACCGGCTCGCTCACGTCTGGTAGGCCCACGCCAGCCTTTTGCAGGCCCATGTGAGCAGGCGCTCCCCAGAAGGTTTCTTCACAAACCAGCCAGACGCCGTTGGCGATGTCGTCGAGGAAGCGGCCTTTACCCTCGATGCACTCGGCCAGCACCAGGTTGGAGAGACGTGCGCGGCGGCCGAAGTTCATCGCCTCGTAGCGCGAGCGGTTGCCGTTGCGGGCAAAGTCAAGGAACACGGTGGCGGGCAGCACCGGCCAATCGGCGCCCAGCGTGGCCTCAGCCTGCTTGAGGATCGCGCTGGTGGCGTCGGCGGGCAGCGCCTGCCATGGGGCGCGGTCGGCGTAGCGCGGAAAAGGTTTCCAATCGCTCACCGGCGCCAGCTGCCGCTTGAGCACATCGGTTGAAAAAGTGGTGGCCAGCAGGTCTTTCGGTTTGCTGGGCAACTCGCTCGCTGAGGGCAAACTGCTGGCGGCAGTTCCCTTTTCAGCGAAAACCAAAGGCAAATGCGCCTGGCTCAACAACGCCGTGGCGCCGGCAATCATCTCTCTGCGGTTCAAAGTAGTCATGCGGATCGCACCTCCTGGAGTGCTGTTTTTTGTGCACAGAAACGATAGCAGAGCCCACGCAGCCCTTTCTGAGAGTGCGCTCGCAGTGCAATTGCGGCACGGCGCTGCGCTTTCATCCATCTCACATCTTGCCGATTGTGCCTCGATGCCGTTAAAGTGACACCCACAGGCATTCTGCTGACGACACTTCCCCAAAGGATCGACCATGTCTTCCTTGCCAGCTTCCGCCGCCACTAATCTCGATATTGACTCCACGCTGCGCGAAAACCGCGTCTTCCCGCCGCCGCCTGAGTTCAGCGCCAAGGCACACATCAAGAGTCTCGAAGAGTACGAGACGCTTTACAAGAAATCCATCGAAGACCCCGAAGCCTTCTGGGCCGGCGCGGCCAGCGAATTGCACTGGTTCGAACCCTGGACCCAGGTGCTGGACTGGAAGCTGCCCCTGGCCAGGTGGTTTGTGGGCGGCAAGATCAACCTGAGCTACAACTGCGTCGATCGCCATGCGCTGGGAGCGCGTGCGGACAAAACCGCGCTGATCTGGGAGGGCGAGCCGGGCGAGGTGCGTCGGTTTACTTACGCCGAGTTGCACGTCGAGGTGCAAAAGTTCGCCAACGCTCTGAAGTCGCTGGGCATCAAGAAGGGCGACCGCGTGGCCGTCTACATGGGCATGACGCCGGAGCTTGCCATTGCCCTGCTGGCCTGCGCACGGATCGGCGCTATCCACTCGGTCATCTTTGGAGGCTTCGCGGCCAATGCCATCGCCGACCGCGTGAACGACTCGGGTTGCGTGGCCATCCTGACCCAGGACACCAGCTACCGGCGCGGCAGCGAAATCCAGCTGAAGCGCACCGTGGACGAGGCCATGGCCGCCTGCCCCACGGTAAAGAACGTAGTGGTGTATCGCCGCTCCGGCTCGCCGGTAAACATGGTCGTGGACCGCGACCACTGGTGGCATGATCTGGTGCTGGCCGCCTCGCCCGACTGCCCGGCCGAGCCGCTCGATTCCGAAGATCCGCTCTACATCCTCTACACGTCGGGCACCACCGGCAAACCGAAGGGGCTGGTCCACACCACCGGCGGCTACGCCGTGCAGACCTACCTGACGAGCAAGTACGTCTTCGATCTGCAGGAGCACGATGTTTACTGGTGTACGGCAGACATTGGCTGGGTAACCGGCCACTCGTATGTGGTGTACGGCCCCTTGCAGAACGGCGCAACGGTGCTCATGTACGAGGGCGCGCCCAACTGGCCCGATTTCTCGCGCTTTTGGAAGATTGTTGACGACCACAAGGTCTCCATCTTCTACACCGCGCCCACAGCCATCCGCGCCTTCATGAAGTGGGGCGACCAGCACGTGGAGAAGCACTCGCTGGCCTCGCTGCGGCTGCTGGGCACGGTGGGCGAACCGATCAACCCCGAGGCGTGGATGTGGTATCGCGAGAAGATTGGCCACAACCGCTGCCCGATCGTGGATACCTGGTGGCAGACCGAGACGGGAGCGATTCTGATTGCGCCGATTCCGGGCGCGGTGCCGGCCAAGCCGGGCTCGGCCACGCGGCCGTTCTTCGGCATTGAGCCGGAGGTGGTCACCAAGGAAGGCGAACCCGTGCCTGCGGGCAGCGGCGGTCTGCTGGTGGTGCGCAAACCGTGGCCCTCCATGGCGCGCACGGTCTACGGCGACCCGGAGCGCTACCAGAAGACCTACTGGGCCGACGTGGAAGGCTGCTACTTTACCGGAGACGGCGCGCGACGAGATGCCGACGGCTACTTCTGGCTGATGGGCCGCGTAGACGACGTGATCAACGTGAGCGGACACCGGCTGGGCACCATGGAAGTGGAGTCGGCGCTGGTGGCGCATCCCAAGGTGGCCGAAGCCGCCGTGGTGGGCCGTCCAGACGAATTGAAGGGCCAGGCCATCTCTGCCTTTGTCACTCTGGAAAGCGGCATTCCGCCCACCGAAGAATTGAAGGACGAGCTGAAGAAGTGGGTATCAAAAGAGATTGGCTCACTGGCGCGGCCGGAGGAGATCCGGTTTACCGAAGCGCTGCCCAAGACGCGCTCCGGCAAGATTATGCGGCGCTTGCTGCGCGAGCTCGCGACCCACGGCGAAATCAAGGGCGATACGACGACGCTGGAAGACTTCACCGTAATCGCCAAACTCCGCGAGGCGGAGGAGGGCTGAGGTTTTTGAAAGGGCACGGCTTCAGCCGTGCCATAGACAGTTCTTGCAGCAAGGATAAGGGGCTTCGGTCCCTGAGGAGAGGTTCAAGAACCATTCCTCAGGGACCGAAGCCCCTTATCCTTGCTGATTCAACCGGTACGCTTCGGCTACGCACTGGGCAGGCTTTGAAACCGTGCCCTTTGAAAGCATTCCGTTAGAAGCGGTAGAGCACGCCGACCGTGGCGCGGGCGTTGTAATGCGAGTGCGGCGAGTAAGCCAGCGACGAGGAGTTGTTGGCCAGCGAGAATGAATCCGACATGCGGTCGCCAGAAGCGCGCAGGCCCCAGTGCTGGCTGAGGTTGTAGAGCAGACCGCCGCCGTAGCCGCCGGAGAAGCTGACGTTGGGTGTCATGCCTTCGCCACCGGTGTGCTCGGCGCCCAACAGGACATGCGCGAAGCCGTCCATGTTGCCGTAGAGCGTGGCGCGGAACTCGGGACCGGCAGCGATGGACCAGACGGTGGGATTGCCGGGGTTGCCCGAGCCGGTGGGAACGCGAAAGTAAGCGCCGTTGGCGGTGATGCCGACGTGGTGGCTGAAGTCGCGGGTGACAGCCACGTCGCCGCCCATCAGGCCGTAGCGCGACAGGTTCACTTGGTTCAGGCTGCTGTAGGCAAAGCCCGCATACGCTTCGTACTTGTACGACGGAGCGCCATGGTCAACGCTGGCACGCTTCTCCGGGGCAACCTGGCCGGCCGCCGCCAGGGGCATCAGCGCGGCCGCAGCCGCCGCAATTGAAAGCAGGATCTTGCTCTTCAAAATCAATCTCTCCTCATGTGCCGTGCTCGGCCATTACCGCCGCAGCCGGAAAAACCACTGGCAGCAGGCGCAGACGCGCAATTCCGCTACCAACATAGACTATCCTCTTCCCCCTGCTTCCATGAAGCCCTGGCAGGAGGATTCCGCTACCAGAGGCTGACTTGCACCCCGGCGGAGCAGAAAAACACTTTGCAGCAGCCCGCCGGGACCGCAGCGGACAGGCTTTGAAACCCAGGTCTCGAAAACCAGCCGCTGCTGCTCGTGCCACAGCTGCGCTCGGTTCTAACGCATTTCTCCTGTTGCTCGATTGGGGGTTCGTTGCTATCCCCACCCCAGCCGCAAAAACAAGAACGCGGCGAGGATGGGGCACCCGAAACTCTATACCGAGTGGAGAACTGCGCTATTGATCCGGCAAGAAAACAGTGACATCGCATTCCCACCCATTTCCGCAAAAAACGCGGAAATGGATGGGGCACCCTGACAGTATTTAATTGCCGAATCAATAACGTGGCTGGACGTTGACCGCCTGCTTGAGGCTGATGACGCCGGCCGCGCCTGATACTGTGACGGTTGTGCCGCCCGGAAGATAGCGGACAATCGTCTCAGGGCGCGCCCAATCCATCTCCCATGCGTCGGAGACGGCCACCACCGTGTAGTCGCCGGCCAGCACGTTGGCCAGGGAAAAGCTGCCGTCGGAGTCGGCCTGGTCGCGGCGGGCCAGCGCCGGATAATTCTTTAGATCGTGCGGCGCCAGCACCACCATGACGCCGGCAGCGCCCTTGCCCTCGCGCAGGGCAAATCCCTCGATGGTGTGCGCTCCCTGGGTCGCGGTGACCACCACTTGCATGGCTTGGCCACGCACGGTGAGCTGGCCGCCTGCCTGCTTGCGTCCGTTAGTTTCAATGGAGCCCACCTGCATGGAGTAGCCGTAGCCATCTTCCATGGTCAGCAGCCAGTGGCCCGCCGCGACCGTGTCAAAGCTGAACTTGCCCTGCTGAACAGCGGTGACCAGCGGCGGCTGCACTTCAGCGGGATCGGCCAGCTTAAGCTCGACCACAGCCGGCTGGGTAAATAGCACTCCAGGCGCAGTATCCACTTCACCCGCGATTGTGACCGCCGACGTTCCGGTCGACAGGTCCACCGGGTTGTTGCCGGTGGCGTCGATCTCCAGTACTTTGGCCGGGGTGCCGGCAGAGAGCTGGTAGTGACCGGGGGCCACGCCGTAGAACTCCACCTCGCCGTCGTCGTTCCTGGTCACATTGGACGAGACCCCGAATTCCTTCAAGCCGAAGATGCTCTGCTCAAGCGCGGCGATGACATTGCCGGCCCCGGGTACGGCAAAGTGCAGGGCAGGAACCGCGTGCAGGCTCAGGTTGGCATCGATGCGGCTGCCGGGGGTAAGGCGGAGGGGCAGCGCCGAAGCCTCGTCGGCAGTGGAGTCGTAGTAGGTGACCGGGTAAGCCACATCGAGTTCAGTGTCCGCGCGCGACTGGCCGGGCACGGGATGCAGCGCGTACCACGGCCGCGCGATTACGGCCACCAGGTAGTCGCCCGGCGGCAGATCGGCAAACTCGTATGCGCCGGTGTCGTCGGCGATGGTGTGCTCGCGCAGGTAGGTTCGCTCGCCAGGAGCCTCGACCGCAGGCTTGCTGAACAAGAACACCTCCGCGCCTTCCACTGGATCGCCACCGTCGGCCGTCACCACGCCGCGCAGGACCGCCTGAGGCGGCAGACGGAAGACGATGTGGCCGGTGTCCTGGCCGGGGCCGGTGACCACCGCCGAGCTGAAGTTGCCATGCTGCTCGTAGAGGCTGGTGGAGTAGCCGCGCCGCGCCGCCGCCAGCTGGTACTTGCCCGGCCCGACAGGGGTGAGCGCAAAGCGACCCTCGTCGTCCGTACGCGCGGTGGCCTGCGGCACGCTATCGTCCTGCTGGGCGGCCAGAGTCACGCTTGCTCCGCGCACCGGATCGCCGCTGACCGCGTTGACCACCGTACCCGCCACGGCGAACTGCTGCGCTGGGTTCGAGGGATGATAGGAGGGCCGCTGTGCCACCAGCGGCCCGGCACACAGCGCCAACCCAATCGCCACAATCCACGGGAGATGAAACTCTGGGTGCCCCATCCTTCGCGCACTTTGCGAAGGGTGGGAGTGCATACACTTTCCATCTGTTATTTCTTTTGTCGAATTTGCGGTATTGTTCCTCGTCAGTTGATACTCCACAAAATGGTCCCGTGTCCCGTATTTGCGCCTTTTTCCCGGCGCAAGTGCGGGAAACCACAAAAGCCCCCCACCCGATACCTGCGCCCAGGTCCCTGGCCGCGCGATCCAGCGTTCCTTCGTCCCTTTGTTCTCGGTCCTGGTCATGGCGCGGGCACCTCGACAACCAGTTGCTCCGTTGCACCGGGCCCGAGCGCAATGGTCTGGCCATGCAGCGCGGCCAGCGCCTCGCGGTTGCGGTACTCAAGCGTGTACGGCCCTTTGAAGACGTAGATGTGATAGCCGCCCGGCGTAAGGCTTTCGAGCGCGACCGTCTGCCCGCTACTGGGCCTGAGCGTGACCGGGCTCAGCTCCTG
>Ga0302187_10002784_pt1 | contig 14335 bp, 15 predicted proteins | sample II_Bog_E1_3_FD_202120 | JGI IMG/M metagenome (GOLD analysis project Ga0302187, IMG submission 202120) | Peat permafrost microbial communities from Stordalen Mire near Abisko, Sweden - II_Bog_E1_3 | ecosystem: Environmental > Terrestrial > Soil > Wetlands > Peat | place: Sweden: Abisko...
GAGCGCGCCGCCCCCGGCAAAGGGGCCAGCCCGGCGATTTCGCGCGCCGTGCTGGCCGGGGTCAGCCAGTCGGGCCGGGCCTTGGCAATATCGTCAAAACTGCGCCGCAACAGCAGATGCACCGCCTCGTCATAGCGCCCGGCTGCGGCAAGCTGATCGGCATCGGCCAGCAGCGCGCTGGCCATGGCCGCATCGGGATGCCAGTCGGGCGCAGGCTCGGCGGCGGCCCGGCGCCGCCTGGCCGGGCGGTCGTGCAGCACCGACCACAGCACCCACAGCACGACCAGCGCGACCACGACCACCGTGGCAATTTCGATCGCGCGCCAATGCTGTGCCAGCCATAGCCCCGCCGGCCCGAGCCATTTTTCCAGCCATGCCGCCAGCGCGCGCAGCCATGGCGGGGTTTGTTGCACAGGTGTGGGCGGGGGCGACAGCGGCGTGAACTGGATATCACCCATCGCCCGGACTTTGGCCCAGGCCGCATCGGCAGCGGGCGTTGCACCGGGGTGGGGAATGCTCTGCGTCACAAATGCCATGCTGGCATGTCGCCACACCAGCGGCAAGCGCGCAGACCTTATTTTGTATTGATTCTGCCCGAAATGCTATCCGCGCTCGCGTTCCAGGGGATACGTGCCCAGAATGCGCAAATTGTTTGCGAAAAACGCAAGTTCTTCGAGCGCGAGGTCAAGCGGTCGATCACCCGGTTTGCCCACCACATCCGAATAGAACGTGGTCGCGGCAAAGCTGGCGCCTTGTTGGTAGCTTTCCAGCTTAGTCATGTTGATCGAATTGGTGGCAAACCCGCCCAGCGCCTTGTACAGCGCGGCGGGGATGTTGCGCACTTCGAAGATGAAGGTGGTGATCGCCTCGCCGGTGATCGTCGCGGGATCGAGCGGCTGACGCGCCAGGCGGACAAACCGGGTGGTGTTGTCGTGCGCGTCCTCGACATTTTCCTCCACCACGTCGAGGCCGTAGAGCTCGGCGGCAATCCGGGGCGCCAGCGCGGCCACCGCCGGATCGCCCAGTTCGGCAACAAACGCGGCGGCGCCCGCCGTGTCGGCGTGGCTGAGCGGGGTGATCGCGCGTTCGCGCAAGTAATGGCGCGACTGGCCGAGGGCCTGCGGATGGCTGTAGGCGGCGGTGAAGGGCCCATGGCCCAGCCCCATCAAGCAATGGTGGATATCAAGAAAGTGTTCGCCGACGATCGACAGGCCGGATTCGGGCAACAGGAAATGGATATCGGCAACGCGGCCATGCTGCGAATTTTCGATCGGGATGATCGCCGAGGCGGCGTGCCCTTCGCGCACCGCGTCGAGCGCGTCTTCAAAACTGAAACACGGCAGCGGCAGGCCATCGGGCACGGCTTCGATTGCGGCGCGGTGCGAATTGGCGCCGGGTGCGCCCTGAAACGCAACCGCGCGGGCAGGATCTGCCGCGGCAGCGGCGGTCATTGATTCGACAAGGGCGAGCGCGGGTGCAGGAAAACTGGCCATGGGCCGAGGCGATTAGGCGTGAAGGCGCCAGGGGACAAGCCAAATGGCAAACCGCGTTGGACGCCGACTGTCGGGCATGCCGCACATGCGGGATCAAAGGGTGCTCAAACGCACTTGCGCGGGTGCAGGGCGATCACTAGAGCGGAGCGACAAAGCAAAAAGTGGTGATCGCGCGGGAAGTCGGCACGGCAACATAACAGGGATTCGAGGAAGGGCATGGACGACCGTTTCAATACCATTGCGGGTTGGGCTCTGTTCGGCGGCATTGTTGCGCTGGGGCTGTCCAGCCTTTCCAGCCACTATTTCCAGGCCGACAAGCATGAACGCCCCGAAACCATGGGCTATGCGATTGCCGGCGCCGACGAAGGCACTGGCGGCGGCACGGCAGCAGTCGAACCGATTGCCAACCGTCTGGCCAAGGCCGATGCCGCCAAGGGCGAGGCGATCTTTGCCAAGTGCAAGGCCTGCCACACCATCGACCAGGGCGCGGCCAACGGAATCGGCCCGAACTTGTGGGCGGTGGTCGGCGATGCGATCGCGCAAGGCCGCGGCGGCTTTGCCTTTTCGGATGGCCTGAAGGCGCACACCGGCAAGTGGGATTTCGATCAACTCGACAAGTGGCTGACCTCGCCCGCGGCCTTTGCCACCGGCACCAAGATGACGTTTGCCGGGCTGGCCGATCCGGTCGATCGCGCCAATGTCATCCTCTATCTCAATTCCAAGGGTTCGAACCTGCCGCTGCCGGCACCGGTCGCGGCCAGCGCGGCGCCTGCCGCCGGGGCGGCGGCGGCAACGCCTGCCGTGGCATTGGTCGGCGATGCGACCGCCGGTGAAAAGGTGTTTGCCAAGTGCAAGGCCTGCCACACCATCGACCAGGGCGCGCCCAACGGCATTGGCCCCAATCTCTATGGCATTGCCGGTGATGCAATTGCCGAAGGTCGCGGCGGGTTTGCCTTTTCCGACGGATTGAAGGCGCACAAGGGCAACTGGGACGCGGCGACGCTCGACCAGTGGCTGTCGGGCCCGGCGAAATTCGCCACCGGCACCAAGATGACGTTCGCGGGTCTTGATGACGCCAAACAGCGCGCTGACGTGATCGCCTATCTCAATTCCAAGGGCGGCAAACTGACGCTCGGCGCGGCGCCTGCTCCGGCGGGTGCGGCCAAGTAAACCGGGTCAGATCGATCCAGACGAAAAAAGGGGGCGCCGCCTGGCGCCCCCTTTTTTATGGCCTTGCTTTGTTATGGCCTTGTGTCGCCACCGTTGCCGCCCCTTGCCCGCGCGGGGCAAGGGGAGGCAGCGACAGTCGCATCGTGCCTCAATCGCCGTCGGCGTTCAGGCGCAGACGCATTTCCTTGCCAGGTTTGAAATAGGGCACGCGCTTGCCGGGCACGTCGACATTTTCGCCCGTGCGCGGATTGCGCCCCTTGCGTGGATCGCGGGTGCGGGTTGAAAACGCCCCAAACCCGCGCAGCTCCACCCGTCCACCTTCGGACAGGCGTTTGCCGATTTCATCAAAAAACACCTCGACCACGCGCTCGATCTCTTCGCCGCGCATGTCCGGGCTTTCTTTCGCGAGTGCTTGCAGCAATTCGGATCTGATCATCCGTACGTCCCTCCACCGGATGTCAAAGACATCCCCCAAGCCTTTTCAGGTTTTTCCTGTCCCCCGGCACAGCGCCCCAATCGCCGTGCCGTTTCGACCATGCCAGAGCGCAAGCGCCGAGACAATCGGGTCGAAGGGCTGAAATTGCCCGGTTTTGCGTGCTATTCAAGCAGTTTGACCCGATCTGTGACATTTTTTGGTCCAAATGAGACCAAGTCTGCGCGATTTGCCGATTTTTGGCTTTTCGGGGTGCCTTGCGGGTGCACAATTTGCCCCTTTGCCTACAAGATCGCGGGCGCTAGGAGTCGCGCGAAGTCCGAGGCGGCGGGCGCTGGCCCCCCTTGGTGCGGGAGCATGAGATTGAACAATCCGGTTACGGCGGGCGATGAGCCCGCAGCAGTGGCATCCGATCCCGCCTGGTTTGGCCATCCGCGACAACTGGCCCGGCTGTTCACCACTGAAATGTGGGAACGGTTTGGCTATTACGGCATGCGGGCGCTGCTGACGCTCTATCTGACCAAGCATTTCCTGTTCAGCGACCGCACCACCAACGGCATCTATGGCGGTTTTACCGCGATGGTCTATCTGACCCCGCTGGTCGGCGGATTGCTGGCGGATCGCTATCTGGGCGCCAAGCGCTCGGTCAAATTCGGTGCGCTGGTCATGGCGCTGGGCTATTTCGTGCTGTGTTTCGGCGGCGAGGCGGCGCAGCCCTGGGCGAAGATCGACGGTGTGCGCCATACCGTGGTGCAGGAACACGTGGTCGATCGGCCCACGTCCGACGGGCAGGAAAAGCGCTATGTGGTGATCGACCGCCAGCGTCTGGCGATCCATGGCCAGGCCGATGGCTCGATCGCGCTGGTGGCCGGCGATGGACATGTCGTGCGTGAGGTCGCCGCCGACCGGTTTCAGTCGGGTGGCGACCGGTCGAGCCTGACCACGGTGCTGGTCTTGCTGGCGATTTCGCTGATCACGGTCGGCAACGGATTTTTCAAACCGAATATCTCGACCATGGTCGGTGAACTCTATCGCCCCGGCGATACGCGCAAGGATGCCGGGTTCACCATTTTCTATATGGGCATCAATCTGGGCGCGCTGCTGTCGCAGGTGCTCTGCCCGATCCTGGCCGATGTGGTCGGGTGGTGGGCCGGGTTTCTGCTCGCCGCGATCGGCATGCTGGTCTCGTGGGCGCTGATCCACTTCGATGGCGGGCGGCTGGCGCAATTCGGCAATCCCCCGGCCGACCAGCCCAATGCACGCGCGCTGCCGATCTTTGTCGGGGCGCTGGTCGCGGTGCCACTGGTCATGCTGTTGTTCCAGAACCTGATGAGCGCGGCCCCCGCGGTGCCCGGTTCGGGGGTTCTGGGCTATGTTCTGGCGCTGCCGCTGATGGGCAAGCTGTTGTTCGGGACGTTCCTGATCGCGGTGCCGGCCATCCTCGGCTATGCCTGGACCAGCGGCAATCGCGAAGAATTCCAGATGATGGTCGCCGCGATGGTGCTGATCACGTTCAACACCGTGTTCTGGACTTTGTTCGAACAGGCGGGGTCATCGTTGACGCTGTTTGCCGATCGCAACACCGATCTGACCATCATCGGCGGCTGGGCCATGCCGGCCGCGCAGACGCAGTTCTTCAATTCGTTCTTCATCATCACGCTGGCGCCGCTGATTTCGGCCTTGTGGATATGGCTTGGTCGGCGCGGCATCGAACCGTCGACCCCGGTCAAGTTCGGGCTGGCGCTGGCCGGTGTCGGCGCGGGTTTTCTGTTTCTGGTGTGGGGCGCGGGCCATGCCGACAGCGCATTCAAGGTTTCGGTGTGGTGGCTGGCCGGGCTCTATCTGATCCACACCATTGCCGAACTGTGCATTTCGCCGGTCGGGCTGAGCATGATCACCAAGCTGTCGCTGGCACGCATTGTCGGGCTGATGATGGGGGTGTGGTTCCTGTCGATCGCGGTGGCGCAATATGTCGCGGGCGCAATTGCCCAGGTTGCCAGTGTCGATACGGTCGGCGGCGAAGTGACCAACCCCAAGCTCAGCCTCGATACGTATGTGCACGTGTTCACCACGATCGGCTGGGTCGCCGTGGGGATCGGTGCGCTGCTGCTGCTGCTCGCCTGGCCGATCCGCCGCCTGATGCACGCGGTCAACTGATCTCGACCAGATTGTGTCATCCCGGGGCCGAATGGCATCCGGGATGGACCTAATATGGGCTTCCCACTTGCCTGCGATTGTACCACGGTCGTTAAGTTGCAAATGGGAAATTAACCGCTTCGCCGCGATGTTTCGGTGGGGGCGGGGGCAGGGTGTCGGGAATGCATGATTGAAGGGTTGATTGCGCTTCTGGTCGCCGTGGTGGCCTTTGTGGGCACGCATTTTGTGCTGTCACATCCGTTGCGGGCGCCTCTGGTTGGCGCGCTGGGCGAAGGGGGCTTTCAGCTCCTTTATGGCCTGGTGTCGGTCACGCTGCTGTTGCTGGCACTGGTGGCCTATCATCGGGCGCCGCACGCCCCGGTGTACTGGTCGTCGGACAATCTTGTGCTGCAGATCGTGTTCAGCGTGGGCAGTTGCTTTGCCGCGGCCCTGTTTGTCGCTTCGCTGATCGACAATCCGGCGTTTATCGGCGCGCAGATCGCCGATCTGTCGACGCGGCCGCCCTCGGGGGTCTATCTGATCACCCGCCATCCGATGATGTTCGGCATCGCGATCTGGTCGGTGGAACAGACACTGATCAATCCCACCGTGCGCAATCTCATTGTATTTGGCGGTTTCGTGGTGTTGGCGCTGGCCGGTTCGCGATTGCAGGACCGCAAGAAGATCGCGCAGACCGGCCGCGAATGGTCGGTGTGGGCCAGCCGCACGCCGTTCTGGCCCGATCTGCGGCGGTGGCGCAGGCTGGGCTTGTCCTGGCTGTTCGGGATCGCGCTCTGGCTGACGCTCACCTGGCTGGAATCGCACGTTACGCTTACCCCGATCGGGGCGTGGTACTGGCTGCCCGGCCTTACCTGAATACCCGTGCCTGAACAGCGAAGCGCACTCCAACTCATGATACGTTCAATCTGAAACGCATCATGCGCAGGGCGTGTTTGTTCTCGCATCGATTATTGCAAAAAACCGCTACCCGTTTTTTTGCACGATGCTCGAATTTCCCCGATGCTCTAGGCCCGCGCTTCGTGAACGCCCGCGCTGTTGTGGCGCAGCGCGGCCAGCACGGTGTCGACAATGTGCGGCGCGGTCAGGCCGGCGGTGTCATACTGCTTGTCGGGCGCATCGTGTTCCTGGAACACGTCGGGCAGGCGCAGCGTGCGGATTTTCAGCCCCGCATCGGTCAGCCCTTCGTCGCTTGCCATGGTCAGCACATGCGCGCCCAGACCGCCGATCGCGCCTTCTTCGATCGTCAACACGACATCGTGGCTGAGGATCAGGCGGCGGATCAGGTCGGCATCGAGCGGCTTGACAAAGCGCAGATCGGCAACCGTGGTCGGCAATCCGCGTGCATCAAGCTGATCGGCGGCAATCAATGCTTCGGCCAGACGGGTGCCAAGCGACAGGATGGCCACTTTGCTGCCTTCGCGCAGCACGCGGCCTTTGCCGATGGCCAGTCGTTCGGGCACCGTCGGCAGCGGCACGCCGGTGCCATTGCCGCGCGGATAGCGGAACGCGATCGGTCCGGTATCGTGCATCGCGGCGGTGTGGGTCATGTGCACCAGTTCCGCCTCGTCGGCGGCGGCCATCACCACCATGTTGGGCAGGCTGGCCAGATAGGTCACGTCGAACGATCCGGCATGGGTGGCACCATCCGCGCCGACCAGACCGGCGCGATCGATGGCAAAGCGCACCGGCAGATTCTGGATCGCCACATCGTGGACGACCTGGTCATAGGCGCGTTGCAGGAATGTCGAATAGATCGCGCAGAACGGGCGCATGCCTTGCGCGGCCAGCCCGGCGGCAAATGTCACCCCGTGCTGTTCGGCAATGCCGACATCGAACATGCGATCGGGGTGCGCCTTGGCAAACCGGTCAAGCCCGGTGCCCGACGGCATCGCCGCGGTGATCGCGCATATGGTCGGATCACGCGTGGCCTCGGCCGCCAGCGCATCGGCAAACACGGTGGTATAGCTGGGCGCGCCGGGCGCGCTCTTGACTTGTTCGCCGGTCACCACGTTGAATTTCTGCACGCCGTGGTATTTGTCGGCGGCCGCTTCGGCCGGGCCATAGCCCTTGCCCTTTTGCGTCACGACATGGATCAGGCACGGGCCTTCGGCGGCATCGCGCACGTTTTCCAGCACCGGGATCAACTGGTCGAGATTGTGCCCGTCGATCGGGCCGACGTAATAGAAGCCCAGCTCTTCGAACAAGGTGCCGCCCATCGCCATGCCGCGCGCGAACTCGTCGGTCTTGCGCGCAGCGGTGGCCAGCGGACGCGGCAGGCGGCGGGTCAGCCGCCGCGCCAGATCGCGCAGTTCGAGGAACGGGCGCGACGACACCAGTTGCGCCAGATAGGCCGACAGCCCGCCCACCGGCGGTGCGATCGACATGTCGTTGTCGTTGAGAATGACGATCAGGCGGTTGCCCGCCAGCCCGGCGTTGTTCATCGCCTCATAGGCCATGCCTGCGCTCATCGCGCCGTCGCCGATCACCGCGATCGATTTGCCCGGCCGCCCGGTCAGCTTGTTGGCGATGGCAAACCCCAGCGCCGCCGAGATCGAGGTCGACGAATGCGCCGCGCCGAACGGGTCATAGGGGCTTTCGCTGCGCCGGGTGAATCCGGACAGTCCCTCGGGTTGGCGCAACGTGCGGATGCGCGCGCGACGACCGGTCAGGATCTTGTGCGGATAGGCCTGATGCCCCACGTCCCAGATCAACTGGTCTTCGGGCGTGTTGAACACATAGTGCGCGGCGACGGTCAGTTCGACCACGCCCAGCCCCGAACCGAGGTGACCCCCGGTCTGGCCCACGGCAGCGATCATCTCCGCGCGGAGTTCATCCGCGAGTTGTCGCAGTTGCGCCTGGGGGAGTTTGCGCAGGTCGGCCGGAGTGTCGACCGTATCGAGAAGCGGCGTGGCCGGATTTGCGGACATCGCAACGTCATACACACTCATATCGGTCCTGTCGAACGTCACGTTGTGGGCAAAACGGGATTGCGACATCGCGCCGGGCCCGCCAAACCCCCTGATCATGACCAGCATTCATTTTCGCACCGCCGCACTTGCCGATCTCGATGCCCTGCGCACAGTGATGGATGCCGCAATCGGTGAATTGCAGCGCGGTTTCCTGTCTGCCGAACAGATCGTGTCGAGCCGGGCGGTGATGGGGCTCGATCGGCAACTGGTGGTCGATGGGACCTATTTCATCGCGCTGATCGAGGGAGCGATGGCCGGGTGCGGCGGCTGGAGCCGACGCGCCACGCTCTATGGCGGGGATCACAGCGCGGGCTTGCGCGAACCGCGCCTGCTCGATCCGGCCAGCGAACCGGCGCGCATCCGCGCGATGTACACCCATCCCGATTATGCCCGGCGCGGGGTTGGCCGGGCCCTGCTGGCCCATTGCGAAGCGGCAGCGCGCGCCGAAGGGTTCACGACGTGCGAACTGATGGGCACGATGGCGGGAATTCCGCTCTATCTGTCGGCCGGCTATCGCGTGATCGAAGAGATCGAGGACGATCGCGGCGGCGCGCCGGTGCCGCTCAAGCGGATGCGCAAGGAAATTTAGGCCGCCGCACAGCGGCTGCACAGGCCGCGGATTTCGACGACCGGGCGCACGTCGGCAAACCCGGCATGGCGGGCCGCTTCGCGCAACGATCCGGTCAGGCGGTCATCGTCGAGGTGGGTGACCGTGCCGCACGAATCGCAGATCAGAAAGATGCAATCGTGGCGACAGCCCGGATGCGGATTGGCGACATAGGCATTGGCGCTTTCCACCCGGCGCGCCAGGTTGGCGCGCACAAACAGATCGAGAATGCGATAGACGGTGTTGGCGGCAACCCGCTTGCCCCGCACTGTGCCGACATTTTCGGCAATGTCATAGGCAGATGCAGGCGTCGCCCGCGTGGTCAGCGCCTCGAACACGTCGGCGCGCATGTCGGTCCATTGTTCACCAGCGGCGACCAGCGCCTGGCGCGCCGCGTCGATCAGATGCTCGCCCGCCAGATCATGATGCAAGTGCCCTGTCATGCTTCAACGATAGGCCTGCCCGGCGCGCGCGTAAAGATACCGGCCTAGTGGACGGCGCTCTGTACGTGGCTGGTGGCGGCACGCGCATGGGTGGCCACCCCATTCGCGCTCAGCGCCATCCCGGCGCACCCGATCAGGAACCCGATCGCCAGCGCGCGGTAAAATTCCTTGCCGAAAGCCTTCATACCCAGTCTGTTTCATCCTTCTTGCCGCACCCCCGGGGGGAGGGGGCCGGAATCGGGCCGACGCCACGAGGGGCCCGATCGATCGACACGTGCGGCGGCGGTGCCTGCCATTCGCATGTGCACCGCAACCGGTTACAGCGTCTCTGCGATTTCGCGAGATGGGAATGCGTGCCGCACAATACAACCGGCTCTTAAGCGAAAACAACGCTTCAAGTCGATCTGCCCCCGTGCGACTGGTCGCACAGGCAGTGCGGATCACCGCGCCACACGCACCCAGATAGGCGCGTGATCGCTGGCCTTTTCGCGACCGCGAAAGGTTTTGTCGACGCCCGCGGCCTGCAACCGGTCGGCCAGTTCGGGCGACAACAGCGCGTGGTCGATACGGAATCCGTGATCGCGTTGCCAGGCACCGGCCTGGTAGTCCCAATATGTCCACACCCCGCCGCGCGGATTGTGCAGGCCCAGCGCATCGGTCCATCCCGCGCCCAGCAGGCGGCGATAGGCGGCGCGCGATTGCGGCTGCATCAGCGCATCGTCGGCCATCGCGCGCGGGTCCCAGATATCGTGATCGTCGGGGATGACGTTGTAATCGCCGATCACCACGGCGGGCACTTCGTCGGCATAGATTGTTGCCATGCGCGCGGCGAGGCGTTCCATCCAGCGCAGCTTGTAATCGAATTTGGGGCCGGGCTGGGGATTGCCGTTGGGCAGATAGATGCCCGCCACGCGAATGCCGAACACACAGGCCTCGAGATAGCGCGCCTGTTCGTCCTCCGGCTCTCCGGCCAGGCCGCGCTGCACTTCGACAGGGGTTTCGCCGCGCGCCAGAATGGCCACGCCGTTGAACCCCTTTTGGCCGTGCCAGATCGCCTGATAGCCGATCGCGGCCAGGTCGGCGGCGGGAAAGCCTTCGTCCTGGGTCTTGATTTCCTGCAGGCAGGCGACGTCTGGCCGGGTTTCGTCCAGCCATTCGATCAGCCGGGGCAGCCGCGCCTTGATGCCGTTGACATTGAACGAGGCGATGGTGATCGCACCGCCAGTTCCGTCACTCATACGCTGAAGCTGGCGCCGCAGCCACAGCCCGAAGCGGCCTGCGGATTTTCGACTCGGAAGGCCGAACCGCCCAGCGATTCGACGTAATCGACCACTGCGCCCGCCACGAGATCCAGGCTAACCGGATCGACCACCAGTCGCACCCCGTCGGTTTCGGCCACGATGTCATCGCTGTCGGGCGCATCGGCCAGGCCAAAGCGGTACTGGAATCCCGAACAACCGCCTCCTTCGACCGACAGGCGCAGGATCGCGGGCTTTTGCGTGCGCGCGGCAATCGCCGCGACGCGCGCGGCCGCACTGGGGGACAAGGCGATGGTCTGGGCGTTCATACCCCCTAGATAGGGTGGCCTGTGCCCAACCTCAAGCGGATTGGATGAATGTGCGCATCGCGTCGGCTTCGGCCTCGATTCGTTCGATGCGGTATTTCACCAGATCGCCGATCGAAATGAACGCCACCATCCGCCCGCCATCGACCACCGGCAAGTGGCGGAACCGGCGCCGGGTCATCAGTGCCAGGGCTTCGAGCGCAGACTGGTCGGGGCTGACCGAGATCACCGGCGCGGTCATCACGTCGCGCACTTTGCGTTGCAGCACTTCGGCGCCGTGGCGGCGCAGGGCATAGAGCACGTCGCGTTCCGAAAAGATCCCCGCGACATCGACCCCGGCATCCTCAACCGGCAGCGCGCCGATGCGATGTTCGGCCAAGAGGTTGATCGCATCGGCCACCGAAGCTTCGGCGCTGATTTTCCAGACCGGGCCGGACCGTCCGGCAATAAGCCTTGCAATCGTCATTGCATCCTCCTTTCGCTGCCCCAAGATACGGCTGTTTTTGTTGCCGTTGGCACAGCATGACACAACTGCGACCGGGTGCAAGGCGATTGCCGCGCTGTGCCGATTGGCGCATGGAGTTTTGCCATGGCAGATCCCCGCCCGTCCCCGCTCGACGACCCGCAGCAGGCCAAACGGGCCTGGGCGCATTACCGCCGCATGTTGCGCTGGACGGCGGAACTGGCGCTGGGCTTGATCGGGGTGGTGTGGGTCTTGCTCTACCACGAATTCGGCATGGTCTCGATCCACCTGTATATCGCCAGCGCGCTGGGGGTCGGCGTCATGGTCATGCTGTTCGGCGCGCTGATGGGGCTGGTGTTCGTATCGCACAACAGCGGCCACGATGATGCCATTGACGATCCGCTCGACGACGAAACCTGGCGTTAGAGCGTCCTGCGACAAATCTGTAACACCGTGATTGCTCTGGAAAGCCCCGTGGGGAGGCGCGTCGCGCAGCGCGGGCTGGTTGCCCCGTGCAAGCGACGCAACGCTGCCAAGGGGCTTTCCAGAGCAACCCCTTCGGGGCGGGCCGCGTTTGGCCCATTGCGGCGTCGAGATGGCTTGAAATATTCCCGATATTCCTGCGCCATCCCTCCTTGCACTGGGCCAAAATCGGCTCCGTCACGGTGTTACAGATTTATCGCAGGACGCTCTAATCCCGACTTTCCCTCGGACTGCGCCCGAAATGGCGTGAGAAGGCCCGGCTGAAGCTGGCGCTTTCGGCATAGCCGACCGCCAGCGCGACATCGGCCACGCTGCGGCCGGTTTCGCGCAACATGCGCTGCGCGGCGGCCATGCGGTGATCATCGAGCAACGTGCGCCAACTCGTGCCGGTGGCGCGCAGGCGGCGGTGGAGCGTGGGGAGCGACAGGCCCAGCCGCACCGCAACGGCGGCGATCTGCGGCGGGGTGTCGAGCGGGGCGTTGGCAACGATGGCCCGGATGCGATCGGGCAGGCTGCCCTCGTCGCCGCTGTGGGCCCGGCGACGCAAGTGGTCTTCCATGATCGGGTGCAGCACGGGGCTGAGCACCCGGCCGCGATGGCGCAGTGTATCGGCCGAAAACGCGATCAGATTGGTGGCCTGTTCAAAGAACACGTCGCAGCCGAAATAATCGCGGTAGACCCCATAGGCCCCGGCGCGTTCGTGTTCGAACCGCACTTCGCTCAGTTCGATTGCGCCGCCGGTATATTGCCGCGCCAGGCTGAACATCGCGCTGATCGAATATTCCGCATCCTGGCGGCGCAGCGGCAGGCCGGGATCGACCACGCGATATTCGAACATCGCCCGATCGCCCTCCACCACAAAGCGATTGCGCGATGCCTGCTGCATGGTGTCGAGATAGCGGGTGAAACTGGCGAACGCGGTGGCCAGATCGGGCGCGCTGAGAAACAGGAAACTGAGCGGCCCGATGCTGTCGGACCCGACCAGCCGCCCGGCATGAAGGCCGAACGACGGATTGCGCGCCAGTTCCGCCGCGCGTTCGAAGAACACCAGAAACTGTTTGAGCGGAATTTCGGTATCGGCACCTTCGATCGCATCGCGGTCGAGCCCGAGTTCGGCCAGCAATCCGCCCGCCGACCGCCCCGTCAGTTCAAGGCAATTGGCCACATGGCGCAGGAATTGTGCCGCGATGACGGGTTCGGCCATCGCGGCACAATGCGGCGGCACCGGGCCGCGATCAAGCGATCACTTGTCCTCGACCGCGGATTCGTAGTGCGCCGCACCCGCGCCACGCGCCGCGCGTTGCCCGCGAAATTCCCAGTCGCCGCCCATCGCGGTCGAGATCACTTCTTCGGATTCGGTTGGCTGCGCGCCGCAATCGTCGCGGATCGGGGTCGGCCCGTGGACGATGGTGTTCGACAGGCGGCCCAGCCCCTCAACTTCGACTTCGACCACGTCGCCGGGCTGCACCGGACGGCTGTTGGCCGGCGTGCCCGACAACAGCACGTCGCCCGGTTCCAGCGTGATCGTGCGGGCGATGTCGGCCACCAGATAATGCATGTCCCATTCCATCTCGCGCGTGTTGCCTTCCTGGCGCACCTCGCCGTTGACATAGGTGCGGATGGTCTTGTCGCGAAAATCCCAGCCGGTGACGAGGCCGGGGCCGATCGGGCACAGCGTGTCCGAGCCCTTGACGCGCAGCATCGATCCGGCATCGGTGTCGCGGAAATCGTGCAGGCCGTAATCGTTGGCCACGCTGTACCCGGCGATGAAGTCGCCTGCCTCATCGGGCGCGATGTTGCGGCAGGTGCGCCCGATCACGATGGCAATCTCGCCCTCGTAATTCAGCCACTTGCAGCGTTCGGGGCGGACCACCGCGCCTTTGTGCGTGTTGAGCGCGGTCAGCGGTTTCTGGAAATAAGTCGGGGCGGGCGGCAGTTTGGTGATAAATTCGCGCACCCGGCTGATATAGTTGAGGTGAACGCAGATGATCTTTGACGGGTTGACCGGCGCCAGATGCACCGCCTCGTCCACGCCCACGCTGCGCCCGTCGCGGGTCACCAGTTCATCGCCATGGCGCGTGGCCAGGATCGGATAGCCATCGAGCAGGATGCGGCGGTATTCGACAGTCATGGGCGGGAATCCTTTCGTTCGTAGCCGTGTCATACCCTGCGATGTGGCGCGCTGGCTTTGGCCGTTGCGGCCAAGCTTGGCACGATCAATCGGCTAGAACACAGCCAAACACCATGCGAGGCAGTTTGATGAGCGATCTTAAGGGCCTGTTCTACCCGCGCACCCCCACCGGCAAGGCCAGCATCGTGCCACCGGTGCCATGGCACTATTCGGGCGAACTGATCACGCTGGAATACCGCACCGACCCGGCGAAGATCGCCGCACTGTTGCCCGACGGCTTTGCACTGGCCGATGAAGACCCCGGCGCGGTCGCCGCGATCTGGGCCGACTGGCAATCGACCAGCGACGATCCGGCGCAGATCCTCGATCCGGTGCGCGTGCAGTACAAGGAAATGTTCATCGTCGTGCGCTGCAAGTATCAG
>Ga0302187_10002785_pt1 | contig 14335 bp, 14 predicted proteins | sample II_Bog_E1_3_FD_202120 | JGI IMG/M metagenome (GOLD analysis project Ga0302187, IMG submission 202120) | Peat permafrost microbial communities from Stordalen Mire near Abisko, Sweden - II_Bog_E1_3 | ecosystem: Environmental > Terrestrial > Soil > Wetlands > Peat | place: Sweden: Abisko...
TACGTGGCGTCCTCATGAGTGGCTCGACCAGTCGACCCAGCCGAACTGCCAGGTGGCCAGGATCACCAGGCCGAAGACAATCCTGTACCAGGCGAACGCCACATAGGTATGGCTGGCGATGAATTTCAGCAAGCCACGCACGGCGATCATCGCGAAGACAAAGGAGGTCACGAAGCCCAGGGCGATCACCGGCAAGTCCGCCATCTGGAACTGATGGCGGAAACCGTAGCCGGAGTACACCGCGGCGGCGACCATGGTCGGCATTGCCAGGAAGAACGAAAACTCGGTGGCGGTCTTGCGCGACAGCCCGAACAACAAGCCGCCGATAATCGTCGCGCCGGAACGCGAGGTGCCGGGGATCATCGCCAGGCATTGGGCGAAGCCGACCTTCAGGGCGTCTTTCCAGGTGATCTCATCCACCGTCTCGGCGTGCACCACATGCTGGCGGCGCTCGGCCCAGAGAATGATCAGGCCGCCCACCACCAGCGCGGCGGCGACAGTGATCGGGTTGAACAGGTAGGTGGCGATAAGCTCCTTGAACAACACCCCCAGCACCACCGCCGGCAGGAATGCCACCAGCAGATTGAGGGTGAAGCGCTGGGCATTGCGTTGCGTCGGCAGATCCCGGACCACCGAGAACACCTTGTGGCGAAACTCCCAGACCACCGCCAGGATCGCCCCGAGCTGGATGATGATATTGAAGGCAATCGCCCGTTCCCCGCCAAAGTTCAGCAGATCCGCAACGATAATCTGGTGCCCGGTGCTGGAGATCGGCAAGAACTCCGTCAACCCCTCGACGATACCCAGAATCACTGCCTGTGCGGCGGTCCAAAGATCCATTATTCCCCCCTGCTGCCGCACACCCCGCGCGGCACTTGAAAAACTCGACGCTCGATAGTTTGCCCGTGGGCAACACCTGTCCAGCGTGCCGTACCGCTTGTCGTCAAAGCGTAAAAAATGCCTGAAAAATCAAACATCAACTCAGGTTTGTCGATTTCGGGCCGAGATCCTATCAGACACGCCTGTTTGTGGCTGCCTGGAAAGTAGCCATAAGCCTACTGGGCAGGAGCGACAAAACCTGTTTGGATGCAGATCGGCGATGATTACAACAAGAAGAAACAAGGAGCGATGCCCACATGAATAGTTTGCGAAATGTGTCGATCAGTCGGCGGCTGTGGCTCATCCTCATCGTCGCCATGGCGATGCTGCTGACCCTGGGCCTGTTGATGCTCCAGCAGATCCATGACGACCTTTACCAGGGCAAGGCGCAGAAGACCCAGCACGTGGTCCAGGTCGCCAGTGGCGTCCTCAACTACTACCACGACCTGGAAACCGCCGGCACCCTCAGCCGCGAAGCCGCGCAGAAGCAGGCCCTGAGCGTGATCCGCGGCCTGCGCTACAACCAGACCGACTACTTCTGGATCAACGACCAGCGCCCGGTGATGATCATGCACCCGGCCAACCCCAAGCTTGAAGGCCAGGACCTGTCAGGGATCAAGGACCCGGACGGCTATGCCCTGTTCAACGAGATGGTCACCCTGACCAAGGCCAAGGGTGCGGGCATGATCGACTACCGCTGGCCGAAACCGGGCGCCAGTGCGCCGGTGCAGAAAACTTCCTATGTGCAACTTTTCGAACCCTGGGGCTGGATCATCGGCTCGGGGGTGTACGTCGACGACCTGCAGGACGAGTTCTACGGCCAGGTATGGCGAGCGTCGCTGATCGGCCTGGGGATTGCGCTGATCATGGCGTTGCTGGTGACAATGATTGCCCGCAGCATCGTGCGCCCCTTGCAGGAATCCGTGAACGCCATGGCCAATATCGCCAGTGGTGAAAGCGACCTGACCCGCAGCCTCGACACCCACGGGCAGGATGAAGTCACGCAACTGGCCCGCCATTTCAATGGTTTTACCAGCAAGCTGCGCAGCGTGGTCGGTCAGCTCCAGGACTCGGCAACGGCGCTCGGCCAGTCCTCCACCGACCTGGGCAGCAATGCCACCCAGGCCCAGGCCCGCAGCCAGCAGCAATCACAACAGATGGAAATGGTGGCGACGGCGATCAACGAAGTCACCTATGGCGTGCAGGACGTGGCGAAAAATGCCGAGCAGGCCGCCAGCGAGATGCGTGATGCCGAAGCCCAGGCGCGCCAGGGCCAGCTGAATATCGACAACAGCCTGCAACAGATCGATTCGCTCTCCGCCACCATCAACCAGGCGGTGGAAGTGATCCGCACCCTGGCGGCCGAAAGCACGCAGATCGGCAGCGTCCTGGAAGTGATTCGCTCGATTGCCGAACAGACCAACCTGCTGGCCCTGAACGCCGCCATCGAAGCCGCCCGGGCCGGTGAACAGGGTCGCGGCTTTGCCGTGGTCGCCGATGAAGTGCGCCTGCTGGCCCAGCGCACCCAGAAGTCCACGGCGGAGATCCAGTCGATGATCGAACGCCTGCAAGGCCATTCCGAAGCCGCGGTGAAAGTCATCGGCGACAGCAGCCGCGCTTCGCAACTGACCATCGAACAGGCCGGCCTGGCCGGCGAGAGCCTGAATGCCATCGGCCAGGCCCTGCGCAACCTCAACGGGCTGAATGCCTCCATTGCCAGCGCCACCCTTGAGCAGTCCCATGTGGTGGAGGAAATCAACCAGAACGTCACCGACGCGGCGGGCCTGTCCCACAGCACGGCCCTGGCGGCCGAGCAATCGAGTGTCGACAGTGAAAAGCTCAAGAACCTGAGCCAGCACCTCAATACCGTGCTCAAGCAGTTCAAGGTCTGAGAATGGGAGGGTACAATCGCCCTCCTTTTTTCGAGCCCAAGGAATCCCCATGTTCGCGCCCATGAAGGTCGTCGTCCTGGCGGGGCCTGAGTCCAGTGGTAAAAGCTGGTTGTCCGCCGAGTTGCAAGCCCGTTTCGGCGGCCTGGTGGTCGGCGAATACGTGCGTTATTTCATCGAGTGCAACCCGCGCGATACGTGCCTGGCAGATATCCCGGCCATCGCCCGCGGGCAGCTTGAGTGGGAGGATGCGGCCCGCGCGCAGGCGCCTGAGCTGCTGATTCTCGACACCCACTTGCTGAGCAACCTGCTCTGGAGCCGGACCCTGTTCGGCGAGTGTCCGGCGTGGATCGAACAGGCTCTTGAGGCACGCCACTACGACCTGCACCTGTTGTTGCGCCCCGAGGGCGTGGGCTGGACCGACGACGGCCAGCGCTGCCAACCGGAGCTGTCTGAACGCCAGGCCTTTTTTGCCGCCAGCCTGGATTGGCTGACCCGGCACGGGCAAGCAGTGAGCGTGATTGACGGCGATTGGCAGGCGCGTCGTGAACAGGCCTTCACTGCCGTCACCCGGTTGCTTGAAAGTACCTGAAGCCAGCGAAAACCCTGGAAAAACCGGGGTCAGTGTCCACTTATGAAACACTTCGTACACAGGCGAAGCCTCAAAATCAACGGTTCAGGCACGGCACTGCCCCAAGTGTTAAGCCGCTGATACACCTGCCCTGAAAGGCCCGTATTACCGCATTGCGCCGTATTTTCCCCGCCCCGCCCCCTCACTCCTGTCTCATCCGTGAAACAGCTTTCCCGCGTTTCATCCTCAATCAAAAACAACCCATTGTTTTAAAAGGAAAAACAAAAAGCGGCACAGCTTCTGCTCTTTCCCTCTCAACGCCAGGCTAGGGCCAGCGTACTGAAGAAGGAATGCCGTCATGGGGACTCTCACTACCGGCTTTACCCGCACCGTACTGATCAGCTGCGCGATCAGTTCGATGCTCTGCCTCACGGCCCAGGCCGGTGGCAACGGAGTGATTGTCCTTGATCGTACCGTGCAACCTCAGAGTTATGGCCGCCCTGCCCTCCAGCCAGATCCCAACCCGGTCACCGTCAACACCAATCCATCCGGTCTGATCACTTCGATAACCGGCCGGGAACTGAGCGACGGCGATATCGCGGGTATCAGCACCGGCGGCTCCATCAGCCAACTGATCGACGCCAATACCACCAGCATGCCAGGCCTGAACAACCCCAATGGCCTGCCAGGCATGACTGCCGGACACGGCGGCGGCAATGGCGCCAGCATCGCCAACACGATCAACCACGGGTTGTCGGCCGGTATGAACGCCCTCGGCGCCATCGGCAAGGGGCAATGACATGCGCCATTCACTGTTTCTTCTCGCCCTGTTCAGCAGCGCCAGCGTATTGGCCGACTCAAGTAGCCCGGTCATCGACAGCGCCACGATCAACAACAGCGGCCAGCAATACAACGGCAACGTGATGGTCAACCAGGCCGCCGGCGACCAGCAGCAACAGCTCAACAGTCGCGCTATCGCGGTCGGCACCGGCGCCAACGCCACCACCTTGCTGAACCAGAAAATCACCAGCGGGGCCAGTACGGCGATCAACGCCAAGGCCGCCATCCAGGGCAACTCTTTCAGTAACGGCAACGGCATGATCGGGGTCAACCAATCCGCCGGTGCCAACAACCAGGCAATCAATGCCGTGCGGATCAGCATCAGTGCCGCGCCGCAAAGCATCGACGACAGCGTCCTGTCCCAACAGAACGTGGCGCTGTCACCGAACTCGGACTCATCCACACCCTCCGGCAGTCGCCAGGTCGTTACCAGCGACCAGGCCTTCACCGGCAGCCGGGGCGTGATTCAGGTGAGCCAGAGCGCGGGGGTGGGCAACCGTATGGCCAACACCCTCAGTATCCGGGTCGCTGATTGACCCGTGCAGTGCCAATTAGAAAGTACCAACACTTAACTCAACTAATAAGCACGGAGATACACACCATGAAACCCACAATGGCTCTCAAACCACTGGTCTTCGCACTGGCCGCCGTCATGGCAATGGCTGCCCAAGCAGGCGGCGATGATGGACACGGTCATCGTCATCATGACCATAACAAAGGCCCGGACCTCGCTACCCTGCTGCAGATCACTGCCGGCGCCAATGCCTCGGTGAACGACACCCAGGACAGCCACGGCAACGTTGTCACCAACGAAGGCACCCAGAACAATGGCAGCATCAACAACTCGTTGAACAGTGCCAGCGGCAACATGGGCGCCAACGCCGCAGCCGGCGACGGCAACCAACAACTCAACGAAGCCGCGCTGGCCACCGCCGACGAAAGCTTCATCTTCGGCAGCGCCACCTCCAATACCACGCTGACCCAGACCAACCACAACAACACAGTCGCCAATGAATCCACCCAAAACAACGGTTCATTGAACAGCTCTGGCAACTATGGCTCCGGCAACATGGGCGTCAACGTGGCCGCCGGCGACTTCAACCAACAGAAAAACGACCTGGCCATCGCCGTATCCGGCGGTCGTGTTGCCTCGGCAACGGGTTCGGCGACTCAGAACTCCAATGGCCTGCAAGTGGCCAACGCCGGGGTTCAGGCCTACAAAGTCACCACCCTCAAATCCACTATCGATCTCAAAGGCAGCTACAAAGGGACCTTTAGCGGCACTGTAAGCGATCCTAAAGGCGGTCATAACAATGACGGCTGGGGTGGTGACCAGGGTGACCATGGAAAAGGAACCATCAAAGGTACCGAGATGGGCACTATCGACCTGAATGGCGTCGCCACTTATCAAGTGATGACACCTAACGGCTGGACCATGCCAGTGGTCAACAACGCCAGCATCAACGGCTCGCTCAACAATGCCTCGGGCAACGTGGGCGCCAACGTGGCGGCCGGTGTCGGCAACCAACAGGGCAACACCCTGTCCATCGCTGCAGGCTGCCGCGCCTGCATGTAATGGCAACAGTACTGAGAGCCCCGGAAACGGGGCTCTTTTTTCAGCTCTGAGAGGCGTATGACCATGCGTACCATCGCCCTTGCCGTTGCACTTTTGCTCTCCATCCCTATTCAGGCCGCTACCATGGCCGTGCCCGGCCTGCCGGGCGCAGTGGTTTTCTACAAGCATGTACAAAGCATTCGCGAACGGCGTTTTTCCGACCTGGTCGAGCAGAAGACCGACTTCAGTTGTGGTGCCGCCGCACTCGCCACCCTCTTGCGCCAGGCCTACTGGCTGGACGTCAACGAAGAACAGATTATCAAAGGCATGCTGACCACCTCTGACCAGGAGCTGGTCAAGAAACAGGGTTTCTCCATGCTGGACATGAAGCGTTATATCGAAAGCATCGGCATGCGTGCCCGGGGCTACAAGATTCCCGCCGACAGCCTGCCCAGCGTAACCATTCCGGTCGTGGTGATGATGGACATCCGCGGCTACAAGCATTTCGTGGTGATGCAGCGCGCCGACAAGGACTGGGTCTATATCGGCGACCCGGTGCTGGGCCACAAACGCTACACCAATGCCGATTTCCAGAAAGGCTGGAACGGCATCATCTTCGCCATCATCGGCCCCGGCTACGACAAGAGCAACGCCTTGCTCGACCCACCGGCACCGCTGACGGCCAAGAACAAGCTGGACACCTTCCACCCGGTCAAGGACGCGGAACTGATGGATTTCGGCTTTATCCAGAGCGACTTCTTTTAAGGTGAACTAAAAATAAAGGGGCAGGATGCTCCGGGAGCAACACATGAAAACCTCACACAGGCTGATGGTCAGTTGTTTGGTGCTCGCCTGCCTGCCGGCACACGCTGCCCTGCCCTTCAAACCCATCGAACTGAAAGACTCGGAGATGTCCGAACTGCGTGGTCGCTACGTCATGCCAGGACGCATCATCAGCTTCGGGATTGTCATGCAAAGTACCTGGACCAACGCCCGTGGCGACACCATCGGCGCGGCCACTTCCCTGCAAATCCAGCAATCGACCGTCAAACCGCAGTTCTACGTCACCACCTTCAGCACCCAGGGCAATGGCTCGGCTCCGACCCAAGGCACCGGCACGGTGATCGGCGGTGCCGGCCTGAACGCCTCGGCGGGTGTGACCCAGGTGGTGCGCGCCGCCGGCGACGGCAACAGCGCCAACAACAACGTCGCGATCAATGTCAGCGAAGCCAACCAGGTTCCGAGCAGCCCGCAGCAAATGGGCCAGGTGCTCACCAGCGGCGGCAGCATCACCGGTTCCAGCGCCGCCGGCAGCGTCACTGTCTCTGCCGCCGCCAGCGGCGTGACCATGCAGATATTGGCCAACAACAATCAGGGTAATGCGCTGCAGCAGATCGCCCAGGGCGGGGTGCTGCAGTCCACCACCCTGCTGGGTGGCAACAATCTGGTCAACAGCATGACCCAACTCAATGTGGTGTTGCAGAACAACATGCCTACCGTGGGGGCACTGGATTGCAGCCTGACTCAACTCAAGGGACTACGCAGCATGGGATTCTGAACTACGCTCATTTTCGACCATTGGATGTCAGAAAAGGACGACTTATTTCATGTCTCTATCGCTCTCGCTACGCATGGCGGTATGTGTGGGTGCCCTCTTCCCGGCGGCGATGCTACAAGCAGCGCCGGATGCCGAAGTCGAGGCCCTGAAACAGGAACTCCAGGAGCTGAAACAACGCTACGTACAACAGCAACAAGCGTTGTCGGTACTGGAGCAACGGGTTAAGCAGGTCGAAGATCAGCCGGCAGCGCCGCCACCCAAACGCCTGGTCAAGTCTCCCGCGGACCTGAAAAAGGGGCAAACGGTGGCTGTGGGGGCCAGCACGAACGCTACAGGATCGGCGGCCAGCACGTCCGGCCCAGAGTGTCTCTGATCTGTACAACGAGGCCAGTGGCTTCTTCGGCAATGGCAAGTTCAGCGTCGAAACAGGGATCACCTATTCGCACTACGATACCCGACAGCTGTTTCTCAATGGCTTTCTGGCCCTGGACTCGATCTTCCTCGGCAATATCAATCTGGATAGGATCAAGTCCGACACCTGGACACTCGACCTGACCGGTCGTTATAACCTCAACAACCGATGGCAGTTCGACATAAACGCCCCGATTGTCTACCGGGACTCGGTCTATCAAGCGGGGGGCGGCAACGGCGGCGCGGCCGGAACTACCGTAGAGCAAACGGTGAAGCAGGATCCAGCCTTGGGTGACGTCAACTTCGGCGTGGCCTACAAGTTCCTCGACGAATCGGAGAATTGGCCGGACGCGGTCTTCAGCTTCCGGATCAAGGCGCCCACTGGCAAGGATCCGTATGGCATCAAGTTTCTCACCTCGTCTCAAAGCAACAGCCTGGCTTACCCACAAAGCCTGCCCACCGGCAATGGCGTCTGGTCTATCACCCCGGGTATCTCACTGGTCAAGACCTTTGACCCGGCCGTACTGTTCGGCACCCTGGCCTACACTCACAACTTCGAGGAGTCGTTCAGCGATATCAGCGCACAAGAGGGTGTGGTCGTTCCCGGCAAGGTCCGACTCGGCGACAGCTTCCAGATTGGCGCTGGCGTGGCCTTTGCCCTGAACGAGAAGATGAGCATGTCCTTCTCGTTCTCGGACCTGGTGCAAAGCAGGAGCCAGCTCCAGCAGAGCGGTCAGAGCTGGCAGAACGTGATCGGCAGCGATGCCAACTCCGGGTTCTTCAACATCGGCATGACCATTGCTGCTTCGCCGAGTCTGACCATCGTGCCCATGCTGTCCCTGGGCATGACCCCCGACGCGCCAAACTTCTCTTTCAGCGTGAAATTCCCCTACTACTTCTGACTTGGCACAATGGAAAAGGCCCGCAACGTGAAAACGCTGCGGGCCTTTTCTTTTCGCTCACCGCGCCCTAGCGGATCTGGTGCTTGTGCAGCAATCGGTAGAAAGTCGGGCGTGACACCCCCAGCACGCGAGCGGCGACGCTCATATTGTCGCTGTGCCGGTTCAGCACATCGCACAGCGCCTGGTGCTCGGCGCGGCGCACATAGTCTTCCAGGGTGCCCATGGGGGCGCTGTCGCAAGGCAGGCTGTCCAGCCCCAGGTCCCGGGCCTCGATCTGCCGTCCTTCAGCCAATACCAGCCCGCGCCTGACCCGATTGGCCAGCTCACGGACATTACCCGGCCAGGCATGATTGCCCAGGGCGATCAATGCCTCTTCGCTGAAACTACGCGGCCGGCGCCCGGTTTCCTGGCTGTAGAAATGGGAGAAATGGTTGGCCAGCATCGCCACGTCGCCATGCCGTTCGCGCAGCGGCGCCGTCATCACTTGCAGGACATTGAGCCGGTAATACAGGTCCTCACGGAAACGCCCGGTGCCGATGGCCGCTTCCAGGTCGACATGGGTCGCCGCCAGTACCCGCACATCCACCGCGATGGGCTGGCTACCGCCGACCCGCTCAATATGCTTTTCCTGGAGGAAACGCAAGAGATTGGCCTGCAACTCCAGCGGCAAGTCGCCGATTTCGTCGAGAAACAAGGTGCCGCCGTTGGCCGCCTCGATGCGCCCGACCTTGCGCTGGTGCGCCCCGGTAAAGGCGCCCTTCTCATGGCCAAACAACTCGGACTGGATCAGGTGTTCCGGAATCGCCCCGCAATTGATCGCCACAAACGGCTTGGCGTGCCGCTGGGACTGCCGGTGCAGGGTGCGCGCCACCAGCTCCTTGCCGGTCCCGCTTTCCCCACGGATCAACACCGGCGACTCGGTGGGCGCCAGTTTGCCCAGCAGCTTGCGCAGCTCACGGATCGGCCGGCTGTCGCCGAGCAACTCGTGCTCCGGCTGGTCGACATGGATCGAACCCTGGCCGCGCAAGCGCGCCATGCCGAAGGCGCGACCTAATGTCACCTGTACGCGGGAAACATCGAAGGGCAAAGTATGAAAGTCGAAGAACCACTCGCACACGAAGTCACCGACATTCTGCAAACGCAGCACTTCCTGGCTGAGAACCGCAATCCACTCGGTGCCGCTGCGGCTGATCAGGTCCTTGACCGCTTCAGGGCGTTCGAGATGAAAAGGTTGCAGGCGCAACAGGCCGACATCGCAGGAACGGTCGACGGCAGCGTCCAGATTACAACTGTCGACATCCCAGCCAACGGTGCGCAAGCCGGGTAACAGGCGATGACAGTCATCGCAAGGATCAACCACCAGCAGGCGTCTGAGCGGAACCGCTTCTTGCATGACTGATCCTTGGCGCCAGAGTTTTAAATATTTATTAGAAACAAGCAGTTGGCAAACCTGCCTGTAACACTAGCAAGAACTTGACGCAGACTTGTACCGTTTGGTTATAACTTTGCCGATGGATAAGCCATAAATCCGGAAAGTCGCGTGCCAGAGCCTTCGGGCGACCACTACTGGTTCAGTGGAACTGGCCTGAGTATCCCGGGGCTTGAACTGAGTATATGAAAGAAAGTGAAAAAAACTTTATGACTTGTGTGACCTGATGCCCGCGATCGGACATCAGTACAAGTAACCGACCGAAACGGTGAGCCCAAACCGACGGTCCAGAGAATTGTTTGGGCATACTTGAGAGAAAACCCCATGAACGCCCCGCTCCGTATGAACGAAGCACTTCTGATGGCCGGCCAGGCCCTCAAGCCATTCCAGTGTGTTGCCTGGGTGGCACAAGACAAAGGCGAACTGAGCCTGACCGTGATCGACCGTACCAACAACAGCATCGGTCGCCAGCAGATTCCTTGCAGCGCCTACTCCGACTCCGAGCAGTTGGTCAGCCTGCTGCAACAGGCCCGCGCGGAGTTGAGCCAGAAAGGCTACGACCTGCAGCCGTGGACATTGTCGGCCTGATAGCGCTCCAGAGAACACGCAACCCCCTGTAGGAGCAGAGCTTGCTCGCGAACCGCTGCAAGCGGCCATTCACCATAGAGCTACGGCGTCTATGAAGCCGTCTTCGCGAGCAAGCTCTGCTCCTACAGGGACCGCGTTTTCCCTGCATGATCGCAGTGCCTGTCAGACCGTTGTCAGGTCTTCGATATGCCGATACTGGGCACCCAGCTCCGCCGCCAATTGCACGGCACGTCCCAGACGGATCGGACCTTTTTCCAGGTCCACCAGCAAGGTCTGGCAGTTAAGCACCGGCAAGCCGGACCAGGCTTTCAAACGGCCATCTGTCAGCAACAGCACCCGCTGCTGTTCAGCCCCAAAGCGCTTCTGCCGCTTGGCCAACCAATCCGCTGCCTGCGTCAGCGCCGCCTGCAAGGGTGTGCCGCCCCCTGCCCCCAAGCCCTCCAGCCAACCACGCAAGTCACTCGAAGCCTTCAGCCCCTGAAGCTGCCACCTCGGCCGATCACCGCTGGCCGTCATCAACGCCAGGCGCGCCCGCTGCCGGTAAGCATCGTCAAACAACTGCGCCAGCAAGCCCTTGGCCTCACTCAACGCCTGATGTCGACGGGTCGAGGCCGACGCATCGACAATCACCAGCCACAATTCATGGGGCGAACGGCTGCGTGGACGAAAACGCAGGTCCTTGCGCGAACGCGGGCGCCCGCCCAACAAGGTCTCCACCCAACTGATCGAGCCGCTTTCGCCGGCCCGGCTGACGCCTTGACGCCCAGCGGACAAACGACCTGACCGAGGCCTGGCATCCGCCCCCGGCTTCAGTCGAGGGCGGATGCCTAGGGCTTTTTTGGCCAGCTCGGAATTTCCCGGCGCGCACCGACCGGCAAGGCCTGGGCCGGCAACTCACCCCATTGCCCCTGGCCCTGGGCCGGATCGCTCGCCGCCTGAGGTGCGGTGCCCGGATTCGACGCCGGCGCCGAGGCCGGCGGTGTCAGTTCGCGACGACGATGGCGCAAGGCAAACTCGGCCACCGCCTCGATATCCTCCGGGGCGATCTGCCCGGCCCCACGCCAGGCCGCATGGGCCCGGGCGGCACGCAACCACACCAGATCGGCGCGCAGGCCATCGACACCCGCCGCAAAGCAGCGTTCGGTAATCGCCTCCAGGGCCTGGTCATCCAGGTCGATATCCGGCAAACGCACGCGGGCCTGGCGGCAGCGCTCACGCAAAGCCTCCTGCGCCGGCGCCCACTGCTCGCAAAAGCCCTGCGGGTCGCTATCAAAATCCAGTCGCCGACGAATAATCTGCCCCCGTTCGCTCGGCCGTGGCTGGCCGCTGAGGGCCACGTTCAGGCCGAAACGGTCGAGCAACTGTGGACGCAATTCGCCCTCTTCCGGGTTCATGGTGCCGATCAGCACAAACCGCGCCGAATGCCGATGGGAAATACCATCACGCTCGACCCGATTGACGCCACTGGCGGCGACGTCCAGCAACAGGTCCACCAGATGGTCAGGCAGCAGGTTGACCTCGTCGACGTAAAGCACCCCGCCGTCAGCCTTCGCCAGCACGCCGGGGGAAAACTGCGTCCGGCCTTCGCCCAGGGCCGCGTCCAGATCGAGGGTGCCCACCAGCCGCTCTTCCGTCGCCCCCAACGGCAAGGTGACGAACAAGCCGCTGGCCAGCAGATCGGCCAGGCCACGGGCCAGGGTCGACTTGGCCATGCCCCGCGGGCCCTCGATCAGCACACCGCCGATCTTCGGGTCGATCGCCGTCAGGCACAGCGCCAGCTTCAGGTCGTCGGAAGCAACCACGGCCGACAGCGGGAAATGCGGGGTATCGCTCATGACTTGCACACCTCAGGAATCTTCTTCTATATCCAGCAGCAGGTTTTCCAATGCCTCGCGGTACTCGCCAGGCTCGCTCCACAACCCACGCTGCTGGGCTTCCAACAGCCGTTCGGTCATATCTCGCAGCGCCGCCGGATTGTGTTCGCGGACAAAGTCGCGGGTGTCCGGGTCCAGCAGGTAGGCATCGGCCAGCAAGGCGTACTGGTGATCGTCGATCAGGCCGGTGGTGGCGTCGAAGGCAAACAGGTTGTCGACGGTCGCCGCCAGCTCGAACGCACCTTTGTAGCCATGGCGCTTGACCCCGTCGATCCATTTCGGATTCGCCGCCCGTGAGCGGATCACCCGGTTCAACTCGTCCTTGAGGGTGCGGATCTTCGGCAGGTCCGGCTGGCTGTGGTCGCCATGATAGCTGGCGGCCTGTTCCCCGCGCAGGGTTTCCACCGCCGCCAGCATGCCGCCCTGGAACTGGTAGTAGTCGTTGGAGTCGAGCAGGTCGTGCTCTCGATTGTCCTGGTTTTGCAGCACCGCCCGGACCTGGCTCAAGCGTTGCGCGAACTGCCCGCGCGCCGCCGTGCCTTCATCCTGGCCGCCATAGGCATAACCGCCCCAGTTCAGGTAGACCTCGGCGAGGTCCTCGCGGCTCTGCCACAAGCGCCCGTCGATGGCGTTCTGCACCCCGGCGCCATAGGCCCCGGGTTTGGCCCCGAAAATTCGCCAGCCGGCCTGACGGGCCGCCTGTTCCTCATCCAGGCCTTCAGCCCGCAACTGCTCGCGCTCGGCGCGGACCCGGGCGGCCAACGGGTTCATGTCCGCCGGTTCGTCCAGCGCCGCCACGGCCTGCACGGCCGCGTCGAACAGGCGGATCAGGTTGGCAAAGGCATCGCGGAAAAACCCGGACACGCGCAAGGTCACGTCGACCCGCGGACGGTCCAGCAGGCTCAGGGGCAGGATCTCGAAATCGTCAACCCGCTGGCTGCCGGTGGCCCACACCGGCCGCACGCCCATCAGCGCCATGGCCTGGGCAATATCGTCGCCGCCGGTACGCATGGTCGCCGTGCCCCAGACCGACAGGCCGAGCTGGCGCAGATGGTCGCCATGGTCCTGCAAATGCCGTTCGAGAATCAGGTTGGCCGACTGAAAACCGATACGCCAGGCCGTGGTGGTCGGCAGGTTGCGCACATCCACGGAAAAGAAGTTGCGCCCGGTGGGCAATACATCCAGGCGCCCGCGACTCGGCGCACCGCTGGGCCCCGCCGGCACGAAGCGACCCGCCAGGGCATCGAGCAGGCCGTTCATCTCAGCCGGTCCACAGGCATCCAGGCGCGGCGCGACCACCGTCAGCAGCCCGTCGATAATCAGCCGTACATCGGCCCACAACGCCGTGTCCGGCCAATCGATTTCGGTTTGCAACGCCCGCTCGATCAGTTGCCCGGCGTACAGTTCGAGGCGCTCGCGGCTGTCGCCGGCGGTACGCCAGGTTTCCGTACTGACGCTTTGCAACGATTCGGGCCGGGGCCCGCCCCAGGGTTCGGCCAGGGCACAGTCCAGCGGATCGAAGCCCATTGCAAAGGCCTTGGCCAAGGCCCGCAACAAGCTGGACTGGGCACCACGCCCGTCACCCCGGGGAATCCGCAGCAAGGCCAGCAGCGTATCGATGCGCAGGCGCCCGGTTGGCGATTCGCCGAACACATGCAAACCGTCGCGGATCTGCGACTCCTTCAAGTCGCAGAGATAGGTGTCCAACCGGGGCAACCAGATCGCCGCGTCGGCATCGCTGTCCAGGCCCGCGTCGAGTTGCAGTTCACGGTCGATCTGCGTCTCGCGCACCAGCTTGAGAATATCGCGCTGCAATTCGCGGGCACGCCGTGGGTCGAG
>Ga0302187_10002792_pt1 | contig 14313 bp, 17 predicted proteins | sample II_Bog_E1_3_FD_202120 | JGI IMG/M metagenome (GOLD analysis project Ga0302187, IMG submission 202120) | Peat permafrost microbial communities from Stordalen Mire near Abisko, Sweden - II_Bog_E1_3 | ecosystem: Environmental > Terrestrial > Soil > Wetlands > Peat | place: Sweden: Abisko...
TAGAGCTGGAAAACAGCAACCACATCTTGGAACAGACCCGCGACGAGCTGCGCAAGTACTTCCAGGTGGTGGAATATGGTCCGGTCGCGGTGATCATCACCAACGGCGAAGGTCTGGTGGAATATGTCAATCCCCGCTTCTCGGAGCTGACCGGCTATCCCCAGGACGAAATGACCGGCAGCCGCCCGCCGCAGAACCTGATCCCGCCGGAACTGTCGGAAGGCCACGCCATCTGGGCCGAGGTCCGCAATGGCCAGGAATGGCGCGGCGAATATCAAAGCCGCCGCCGCAACGGCGAGGAATTCTGGGTTGCCACCTCCATCTCTCCGGTCCGCCTTGCCGCCGGGCGCATCTCCCACTTCGTCGCCATCATGGAAGACATCACCCTGCGTAAGCGGACCGAGGAACAGCTGCTGAACTCCAAGGATACGGCGGAATCGGCCAATCGCGCCAAGTCGGAATTCCTGGCGGTGATGAGCCACGAGATCCGCACGCCCATGAACGGTATCCTAGGCATGACCCAACTGATGCTGGACACGCCGCTTTCGGCCCTGCAGCGGGATTATCTCGACACCATCCATCACTCCAGCGAATCCCTGCTGGGGCTGCTGAACGACATCCTCGACTTCTCCAAGCTGGAGGCCGGGCGGGTCGAACTGGAGATGGTCAATTTCAGCCTGAGCGAGACCATCCATTCGGTCATAGACCTGATGTCGCCCAAAGCCACTGAAAAGCGCCTGCGCCTGACCTCGCAGCTGTCGGATGGCCAGACCGACCAATTGCATGGCGATCCGGCGCGACTGCGCCAGATTCTGCTCAATCTGGTGGGCAACGCCATCAAATTCACCGAAAAGGGCGAGATCAATCTGATTGTCGAGGCCCTGCCCCCATCCGAGCTGGATCGGGTGGACTTCCGCTTCACCGTCGCCGACACCGGCATCGGCGTCAGCCCAGAGATGCAACAGCGCCTGTTCCAATCCTTCAGCCAGGGCGATACCTCCATCTCGCGCCGCTATGGCGGCAGCGGCCTGGGGCTGGCCATCTGCCGCCGGCTGGTGGAAGTCCAGGGCGGCGCCATCGGCGTCGACAGCGAACCCGGCCAAGGCAGCCGCTTCTGGTTCACCCTGTCCTATCGCCCCGCCGAAGTGGCAGCACCCAAACGCGGCCGCTCCAAACTGCGTCAGGCCCTGCCCCGCCTGTCGGTGCTGCTGGCCGAGGACAATGGAGTCAACCGCAAGGTCGCCGCTGCTCTTTTACAGAAATGGGGCCATATGGTCACCGCCGTCGCCGACGGCCAGGAAGCCGTCGAAGCCGTACAGGCGGCCGTCTTCGACGTGGTGTTGATGGATGTGCAGATGCCCGGCATGGACGGGCTGGAGGCCACCCGCTTCATCCGCGCCATGGATGGCCCCGTGGCCAAACTTCCCATCATCGCCCTGACCGCCAACGCCATGCCCGCCGACCAGCAACGCTGCCTCGAGGCCGGCATGGACGATTATGTCAGCAAGCCCATCGACCACGAGAGGCTTTACGCCGCCTTGGAGCGGGTCTGCGTCCAGCGCATGGATGGTAAGGCTTAATCATCTGCTTACATCCTTGCTTTCCTTTAGCCGACTAAATATATATCCTCCACGATTACCCTTTGTGCCTGGAGTATTTCTGGATGGCCCGCGTTACGGTTGAAGATTGCGTCATGAAGATCCCGAACCGCTTCGAGCTGGTTATGCTGGCCGGGCAGCGCGCCCGTGACATTTCGTCGGGCAGCGTCCTGACTGTCGAGCGCGATAACGACAAAAACCCCGTGGTTGCCCTGCGCGAAATCGCCGATGTGACTGTCGATCTAGAAGCCCTTCGCAACGCCGTCGTCACCGGCCTGCAGAAGCATGTCGAAGTGGACGAGCCGGAAGAGGACGAGATCGACCTGATGTCGGGTCGCGATCTGCTGCTGGATGCCGGCGGCGAATCCCTGCTGGACGGCGAAGACGGCGAAGACGGTCTGACCATCCATGAGGACGGCGTCGAAATGGACGCCGTTGTCTTCGACGAAGAATGAGTCCTGACGGGCGGCTGCATAAGTTTTTTCGCGCCGCCCTCCTGCGCCATCAGAGTCTTGCGAAGCCGTCGCCCATAGCGGCGGCTTCGCCGTCTCCAGACTCCGCACCGTCCCCGGGTGTTCTGCCATGATGCGGCAATTTGAATTGGTCGAGCGTGTCAGCTCCTACGATCCCGCCGTGGACGAGGATGCGCTCAACCGCGCCTATGTCTATGCCATGAAGATGCACGGCTCGCAGCTGCGGGCCTCGGGCGATCCCTATTTTTCCCACCCCATCGAAGTCGCCGGCATTCTGACCAACTTCAAGCTGGACTGCGCCTCGATCATCACGGCGCTGCTGCACGACACCATCGAAGATACGGCGGCCACCATGGCCGAGATCGAAAAGCTGTTCGGCGCTGACATCGCCCGCATGGTCGACGGCGTGACCAAGCTGTCGCGCATCGAACTGCAATCCGACCATACCAAGCAGGCCGAGAACTTCCGCAAGCTGGTGCTGGCCATGTCAGAGGACATTCGTGTCCTGCTGGTCAAGCTGGCCGACCGCACCCACAACATGCGGACCCTGCACTACATCCGTAATCCGGAAAAGCGCAAGCGCATCGCCCTGGAAACCATGGAGATCTATGCGCCTCTGGCCGAGCGGATCGGCATGTCCGAGGTCAAGAACGAGCTGGAAGACCTGGCCTTCGCCGAGCTGCATGGCGATGTCCGCGATTCCATCGTCGCCCGCCTGAATTACCTGCGCGAGCAAGGTGGCGGGCTAATCGACCGCATTCTGACCGAGCTGCGCGCGATCCTGAAGGAAAACGGCGTCGAGGCCAAGGTGGCGGGCCGGGAAAAGACTCCCTTCTCCATCTGGCGCAAGATGCAGATGAAGAACGTCGCTTTCGAGCAGCTCTCCGACATCATGGCCTTCCGGGTCATGGTCAATTCGGTCGAAGATTGCTATCGGGCCCTGGGCGTCATTCACAGCCATTACCCCATGGTGCCCAACCGCTTCAAGGACTACATCTCGACGCCCAAGCCCAACGGCTATCGCTCCTTGCATACCGGCGTCTTTGGCCCTGAGCGTCATCGCATCGAGATGCAGATCCGCACCGAGGACATGCATGAAGTCTCCGAACTGGGTGTGGCCGCCCATTGGAGCTACAAGCAGCAGCAGCAGACCGACGGCAAGCAATATCGCTGGCTGCGCGAGCTCCTCGACATCATGGAGCATGCCTCCAACCCCGAGGAATTCCTGGAGCACACCAAGCTGGAGATGTTCCAGGATCAGGTGTTCTGCTTCACGCCCAAGGGCGACATCATCGCCCTGCCCCGTGGCGCCTGCCCGGTGGATTTCGCCTATGCCGTCCACTCCCAGGTCGGCGACCGCTGCGTCGGCGCCAAGATCAACGGCCGCATCATGCCGTTGCGCACGCCGCTGTCCAACGGCGATCAGGTCGAGGTCATCACCTCCAAGGCCCAGACGCCAAACCCCACCTGGGAACGCTTCGTCGTCACTGGTCGCGCCCGCGCCCGCATCCGCCGTTTCGTCCGCACCCAGCAGCGGGCCCAGTACGTCGATCTGGGCCGCGCCATCCTGAACCGCGCCTTCAAGCAGGAAGGCTACGACTTCACGGAAAAGGCCCTGGAAGGTGTTCTGAAGATCTTCAAGGCCGCCAACGCCGAAGATTTGGTGGTCGATGTCGGCGAAGGCCATCTGACCGGCCGCGACGTGGTCTCTGCCGTCTACCCCGAACTGAAGACCGCCCAGCAAAAGGCTCAGGCCCTCAACCTGACCGACAATGTCATCTCGCTGAAGAAAAGCACGCCGAAGAAGCCCGGTCAGGCTATGCCCATCAAGGGTCTGATCCCCGGTCTGGCCATGCATTTCGCCGGCTGCTGCCATCCTTTGCCCGGCGACCGCATCGTCGGCATCGTCACCACCGGCAAGGGCGTGACCATCCATACCATCGACTGCGAAAGCCTGGAGCAGTTCGCAGACAACCCGGAACGCTGGCTCGATCTGTCCTGGAACGTCGAGCCCGAGGACAAGGACGTCCATCTGGGCCGCATCACCGTAGTGATGGCCAACGAGCCCAACAGCCTGGGCAACATCACCATCGTGATCGCCAAGAACCTTGGCAATATCACCAATCTGAAGATCACCAACCGCAACCCCGATTTCTTCGAGATGATCATCGATATCGAGGTCCGCGACGTGAAACATCTGACCAACATCATCGCCGCCCTGCGCGCTTCTCCCGCCATCAATTCGGTGGAACGGGCGCGGAGCTGAGGACCATTTCGACCATGAGCAGCAAACTCCGTCTGGGCGTCAACATCGACCATGTCGCCACCATCCGCAACGCCCGTGGCGGCGCTCTTCCCGACCCGGTGCGGGCGGCGAAGATCGCTGAAGCCGCCGGAGCCGACGGCATCACCGCCCATTTGCGCGAAGACCGCCGCCATATCTCCGACGAGGATATCGCCCGGCTGATCGACATGCTGGAAGTGCCGCTGAACTTCGAGATGGCCGCCACCCACGAAATGCTGGAAATCGCCCTGCGCTACAAGCCGCATGCCGCCTGCATCGTGCCCGAGCGCCGCGAGGAACGCACCACCGAGGGCGGCCTGGATGTCGCCGGTCAGATCGAGCACCTGCGCCCCATCGTTGGTGCTCTGAACGAGGCCGGTATCCGCGTCTCCATGTTCATCGAGGCCGACCCCCGGCAGCTTGACGCTTCCAAGGCCATCGGCGCCCCGGTGGTGGAGCTTCATACCGGCGCTTATTGCGACCATACCGGACCTCGCCGCGACAAGGAGCTGACCCGGATCATCACCGCCGCCAATCATGCCGCCGAAATCGGCCTGGAATGCCACGCCGGCCACGGCCTGACCTTCGATTGCGTCCAGCCCATCGCCGCCATTCCCAGCATCTCCGAGCTGAACATCGGCCATTTCCTCATCGGCGAGGCCATCTTCATCGGCCTTGAGGCCTCGATCCTGGAGATGCGCCGGCTGATGGACGAAGCGCGCCCATGATTATCGGCATCGGCAATGATCTGATCGACATCCGCCGCATCGAGCACACGCTGGAACGCTTCGGCGATCGCTTCGTTCAGCGCATCTTCAGCCCCGAGGAACAGGCCAAGGCCGAGCGCCGCGCCGGCACCAAGACTGGCCGCGCCTCCACCTACGCCAAGCGCTACGCCGCCAAGGAAGCCGCCTCGAAAGCACTGGGCACCGGCTTCAACCAGGGCGTCTTCTGGAAGGATCTGGTGGTGATCAATCTGCCCAGCGGCCAGCCCACCTTGCGCATGACCGGTGGGGCTGCGCAAAGATTGGCCGAACTGACGCCTGCCGGCATGATGCCTTCCATCCAATTGACAATGACCGACGAATATCCCATGGCCGAGGCCATTGTGATCATCTCGGCAGTGCCATTGGGCTGATCTTCTTGACAGGCGGGCCACCAGTGGGGCTTGATCCCCGGCAGTTCAGCCTGAACCCCTTAAATACCTCTGACGAAGAGACCCATGTCCCAATCCAGAAAAGCTTCCGGCGGTGTCGTCGAGACGATCAAGACCGTGGTTTACGCCGTCCTGATCGCCGTCACCGTGCGCACTGTCGCCTTCGAGCCCTTCAACATTCCCTCGGGCTCGATGATCCCCAGCCTGTTGATCGGCGATTATCTCTTCGTCTCCAAATACAGCTATGGCTATAGCCGGCATTCCCTGCCCATGAGCCTGGGCCTGTTCGAAGGCCGCATCTTCGAGCGCATCCCTGAGCGCGGCGACGTGGTGGTCTTCAAACTGCCCACCGACAACCGCACCGACTACATTAAGCGGCTGATCGGCCTGCCCGGCGACCATATCCAGATGATCCGTGGCCGCCTGTTCATCAACGGCACCATGGTCGAGCGCCAGCAGATCGAAGATTACGTCGATCGCGATTCCCGCGGCAATCTGACCCGCGGCATCCAGTATCTGGAGACCCTGCCCAACGGCAAGGTTCACCGCATCCAGGAACTGTCCGGCGACGACGGCCCCATGGACAACACCTTGGAATATGTGGTCCCCGCCGGGCACTACTTCATGATGGGCGACAACCGCGACAACTCCCAGGACAGCCGCTTCCTGGCCCAGGTGGGCTATGTACCGGCCGAAAATCTGGTGGGCAAGGCCCAAGTCATCTTCTTCTCGGTCGATGGCTCGGCAGCTTTGTGGGAAATCTGGAAATGGCCCATGGCCATCCGCTGGAACCACTTCCTGAATATGGTCAATTGACGGCATGGATGAGCGCCTGACCAAGGTCTCGACGGCGCTGGGCCACCAGTTCGGCCAGCTCTGCCTGCTTGAAGACGCCCTGACCCATCCGGGAGCCAACCAACCGCGCAACTCCAAGCGCCGGGCCGCCTATGAGCGCCTGGAGTTTCTGGGCGACCGCGTGCTGGGGCTGGTGGTGGCCGACATGCTGTTCCACCGCTTCCCCGAGGAAAAAGAGGGCGATCTAGCCCGCCGCCATGCCGCCCTGGTCAAGGGCGAGACCGTGGCCCAGGTGGCCCGGACCCTTGGCATCGACAAAGCCCTGATCGTCGCCGACGGCCCCGTTTCCGCCGCCACCATGACCATGCTGTCCGACGCCGGCGAAGCCGTGCTGGGGGCCATCTATGCCGATGCCGGCCTGGAGCCCGCCGCCCGCATCATCCGCCGCCATTGGGAACCCTTGATGGATCAGACCGTCAAACCGCCCAAGGACGCCAAAACCGCTCTTCAGGAATGGGCCCAGGGCGGAGGCCGCCCGCTGCCGGTCTATGAGACCATCGCCAGCGAGGGCCCGTCGCACCAACCTCTCTTCCGCGTCCAGGTGAGCGTACAGGGCTTCGACCCCGTCAATGCCACCGGAACCAACAAACGCGCCGCCGAACAGGCCGCCGCCACAGCAATGCTGGAAATAGTACAATGACCGACGAAGCAATCATTCAAGACAATACCCCTCCCAGCGGTCCCACCCGTTGCGGCTTCGTCGCCATCGTCGGAGCCCCCAACGCCGGCAAATCGACCCTGGTCAACCGGCTGGTGGGGACCAAGGTCTCCATCGTCTCTCCCAAGGTGCAGACCACCCGCTCTAGGGTGCTGGGCATCGCCATGGATGACGAATTCTCCGCCCAGGTGATCTTCATCGACACCCCCGGCATCTTCCAGCCCAAGAAGCGCATCGAGCGGGCCATGGTCCATGCCGCCTGGTCGGGTGCTTCCGACGCCGATCTGATCGTGCTGGTGGTGGATGCCGAGCGCGGCTTGAACGAAGATGCCCGCCTGATCATCGAGAAGCTGAAGGAAACCCAACGCCGGGCCGTGCTGGCGCTAAACAAGATCGATCTGGTCAAGCGCGACAGCCTGTTGGCCCTGACCGCCGAGCTGGATGGTTTCGGCATTTTCGACAAGGTCTTCATGATCAGCGCCGAAAAGGGCGACGGCACCGCCGATCTCTTGCGCTATTTCGTCTCGCTGGTCCCGGAAGGCCCCTGGCATTTCCCCGAGGATCAGGTCTCGGATATGCCCATGCGCCTGCTGGCCGCCGAGATCACCCGCGAGCAGATCTTCCGCCAGCTGCATCAGGAGCTGCCTTATTCCGCCGCCGTCGAGACCGACCAGTGGGAAGAGCGCGATGACGGCAGCGTCCGCATCGACCAGACCGTCTTCGTCCAACGCGAAGGCCAGAAGGCCATTGTGCTGGGCAAGCATGGCCGCCAGATCAAGACCATCGGCGAAAAGGCCCGCATCGAGCTGGAAGAAATGCTGGAACGCCGTGTTCATTTATTCCTACACGTCAAGGTGCGTGAGAACTGGCTGGAAGAACGTTCCCACTACCGCGACATGGGCCTGGAATTCGACGTTTAAAAAATATCATCCTCCGCCTGGGCCTGCTGGCCCGGCGGGATGCGGGCAATCATCGCCGCCAGCCCCTCGCCGCTCGCCGGATGGACCCAGTCCGGGGCGATGTCTTGGAGGGGAAACAGCACGAACGCTCGTTCGGCAAGGCGCGGATGGGGAACGACAAGCCCTTGATCTGACGCGATGATCTGGCGACCATAGGCCAGCAGGTCGAGGTCCAGCACCCGGGGCGCATTGACTTCGCTGCGCACTCGCCCGAACTCATCCTCGACCCGATGCAACAGGGCCAAAAGCTCAGGCGCAGGCAGGTTTGTTTCCACGGCGCAAACGGCATTGTGAAACCAGGGCTGGTCCGACACCGGCACCGGCTCGGTCAGCCAAAAGCGCGAGCGGGCGGTGATGCGCAATCCCAGTTCTTCCAGGCGCAGATAAGCCGCTTCCAGGCTTTGGCGCGGGCTGCCATGACGGCTAGGAAGGTTAGCCCCAAGAGCCACCAGAATTAGGTCCATATGACCAGTTCCCTCTTGCATGCTCACGCGCCCCCGCATAAGTTCATGGATCATTTCTCTGGGCCGTATTTTAAGACGGTCCGCGGTTTCATAATGAGCGAAAGAGATTTCAACATGATGTTCTACTCTGAAGAGCGTATTGGTTTGTTCGTTGACGGTTCCAACCTTTACGCTGCCGCCCGCGCCCTGGGCTTCGACATTGATTATAAGCGGCTTTTGCAGCTGTTTGCCAGGGAAGGCCGGTTGATCCGCGCGTTCTATTACACCGCCCTGATGGAAGACCAGGAATATTCGCCCATCCGTCCGCTGGTGGATTGGCTGGATTACAACGGCTTCACCATGGTCACCAAGCCGACCAAGGAATTCACCGACGCCTCGGGCCGCCGCAAGATCAAGGGCAATATGGACATCGAACTGGCCATCGACGTGATGGAAATGGCCCAGCATCTTGACCATGTGGTGCTCTTCTCGGGCGATGGCGATTTCCGCCGTCTGGTCGAGGCCGTGCAGCGCAAGGGCGTTCGCGTCACCGTGGTCAGCACCGTGCGCTCCCAGCCCCCCATGGTGGCCGACGAATTGCGCCGTCAGGCCGACATCTTCGTCGAGCTGCAGGATCTGGCCCCGGAAATCTCCCGCGCCGGCAACAACTACCGCGAAGACCGCACTCCCCCCGACCGCAGCTATGAGCGGGTTCAGGGCCCGGGTGACATCGACAACTTCGAAGACGATGAGATCTGAGAGACCGGGGACGCCGGGGCGAGATTGTTCCCTCTGCCCCCGTCTCGCGTCCTTCCGCACTGATAACCGTCAGAAATTCCCGACTTGGCACAATGCTCCGGTAGATAGCTTCGGCGATCTGTCGGCGCGGCTGCTGATTGTCGGGCTGGCCCCCGGCCTGCGGGGCGCCAATGCCACCGGTCGGCCTTTTACGGGCGACTGGGCCGGCGATTTGCTTTATGGCACCCTCTTGAAGTTCGGCTCCGCCGAGGGCATCTATGACGAACGGCCAGATGATGGCCTGACCCTGAAGGATTGCCGCATCACCAACGCCGTGCGTTGCGTACCACCAGCCAACCGCCCGACTCCCGCCGAGGCCAAGGCCTGCCGCCCGTTCCTGGAAGAGGAAATGGCGGCCATGCCCAACCTAAGGGCGGTTCTGGCCATCGGCGGCTTTGCCCACGACGCCGTTTTATCCGCCAAGGGATTGAAGAAAAGCACTTTTCCCTTCGCCCATGGTGCCGAACATCTGCTTGCTGAGAGTGGCCTGACCCTGCTGGATAGCTATCATTGCTCCCGTCTGAACACCAATACGGGAAGACTGACCAAGGACATGTTCCACCGGGTATTCAGCAAGGCCCTTTTCGTCTCGCAGCAATAAAAGCCCTTTTGACAGCCAGGGAATTATAAGCATCATGGCTGAAAGCAATATGACTTCGAGGGACCAAATGTTCATCCAATGGACCGACGCCTATAAGCTTGGCATTCCAACCGTGGACGCCCAGCACAAAGGCCTCGCCGATTTGGTCAACCGCTTCTTTGTCCAGGCCCAGGATGATGCCCTGGCCGAGGATTTGGCCGCCACCCTCAACACTTTGATCGACGAGACCCGCGCTCATTTCCAGAGCGAAGAGAGCATGTTGGACCGCAGCAATTATCCCATGCTGGCCCAGCATGCCGCCGAGCATGACCGCCTGCTGCTGCAACTGGGGCATTTCCAGAAGGCCTATCAGGACGGCGAGCCCACGGCGCGCGAGCTGACCATCGACACCACCGAATTCTTCCGCCACTGGCTACTGGCCCATATCCAGCAGGAAGACATGCTCTACAAACCCTACGTCATGAAGATTTCGTAATATCCATTTCACCAGCATCAATCACGGCCCGTAAGCTCATCAGGCCGTCGTGGTTTGGCAGGGCCATCTCCCGCAGGGGATAGGCCAGACGTTCCTCGCCCAAGGCTTGGGCCACGGTTTCCGAGATCACCAGTTGACATCCCATGTCCTTCGACAGCCCCTCCAGGCGGCTGGCGATATTGACCACGTCGCCGATGGCGGTTTCGGGGGCTTCGTGGCCGTCCAGGCCCCAACCGAAGCGGCCCAGGATGGCCGGGCTGCTATGCAGGCCGATGCCGATGCGCAAGGGCTCGGACAATTCCGCCGCCAGTTCCTCGTTGAGGCCGCGCAAGGACAGGGATAAGGCCTTGGCCGCCCGCAGGGCCTTCAGGTTGCCCTGCCCCTCCTCCTCGCCAACGCCGAACAGGGCCATCACCCCGTCGCCGATGAACTTATCGACCTTGCCGCCAGCCTCGGACACCGCCGTCGCCGCCAGATCGAAATAGCGGTTCAGGGTGAAGACCACATCGAAGGGATGCTTACGGGCCGCCATGCGGGAAAAGCCGCGCAGATCGACGAACATCACCGTCAGCACTTCCATGCGCCCAGACAAGTCGGGATCGCGGTCTTTGTTGCCGCAAGAGCCCATCACCGGAGTCACGGAAATATCGCTGCGCGGCTTCAGCCGACAGGCCAGGCGTAAGGAAGCATCACGAGCCAGCAGCGGGCGCAAGGTGGCCAGTTCGGAATGATCAGGCGGGGCCTGATCCTCGGCGCCCGCCAACACCTTGACCCGACAGGCCGAGCAACGCCCACGCCCGCCGCAAACCGAGGCATGGGGCACACCAGCACTTAAGCTGGCCGCCAGGACCGAAGTTCCCGGCGGCACCAGCGTCGAGACCCCACCTCCAGCCGCCTGGGGATAGGACACCCTGATCCAGGGATCGTCAGGGCTCATTTGAGGTCGAGGTGGGAACCGTCACAGAAAGGCGGCTTCTTGCTCTGCTTGCAAGCGCAGAAGCGCACGGTCATATCGGAGCTGGGAGCAAACTTCATGGGCTCGATGCCGGTGCCCTTATGGGAGCCGTCGCAACCCGGCTGCTTCGAGCTGCGGCCACAACGACACCAGTAATAGGTCTCGCCGCCTTTGACGGTCACGGACACCGGCTCCTTGCCGGCGACGATGGGGTCCAGAGCCATGCTTTTCTCCTAAGAATAACGTTCTTCAGTCCAGGGATCGCCCCGCATGTGATAGCCGCGCTGCTCCCAATATCCGGGGGCGTCTTCCTCCATAAAGCTGATATGGCGCAACCACTTGGCCGACTTCCACAGGTATAGCTTAGGTAAGATCAGGCGCATGGGTCCGCCATGTTCGCGACTGATGGGATTGCCCTGCCAGCTATGAGCCAGCAAAACATCGTCGTCGGCGAAATAGGCCAGCGGCAGATTGGTGGTATAGCCGTCATAAGACCGCAGCATCACTGCCTTGGCGGTCGGCCTGGGCTGGACCAGATCCATCAAATGGAGGGCCGGCACCCCGACAAAGTCATTGTCATAGCGCGACCAGGAGGTGACACAATGCATGTCCACCCGCAAGGAGAGCTGCGGCTGGTCCATGAAATCCTGCCAGCTCCAGGTGATGGGCCGTTCTACCGCTCCGCCGACGGTGAAGCCCCAGTCGCGGGTGGATAGATTGGGCACCACGCCCAAATCCAGCACCGGCCAGTCCTGGGTTTCCCTCTGGCCCGGCGGCAGGCGGCGTTTATGCTCGGGGTCATGCCGACCGGTCAGCAAACGACCTTCCTGCGCCCAACGCTGCTTGGCGGCGATCAGTTTGTCTTTTAGGGAATCGGTCATAGATGTGCCCGCGATGAAGAGGTTTTCATCATATGGGCCGCCGCAAGCGAATTAAAACCCTCAGTCGCCGCGACGATTGCGCAGGACGCGGGCTTTTTCACGCTGCCAATCGCGGTCCTTCTCGGCGGCGCGCTTGTCATGCAGCTTCTTGCCCTTGGCCAGCCCCAGATTGACCTTGGCCAGGCCACGGTCGTTGAAGTGGATGTCGAGCGGAATCAGGGTCATGCCTTCCCGGGTGATCGCCCCCAGCAACTTGCGCAGCTCCTTCTTGTGAAGCAGCAGCTTGCGAGGCCGACGGGTCTCGTGGGTGAAGACGGTCTTGGCCTGATATTCGGGAATATAGGCGTTAAAGAGGTAAAGCTCGCCTTCCTTCTGACCGGCATAGCTTTCGGCCAGATTGGAGCGACCGGCGCGTAAGGACTTCACCTCGGTCCCCTGCAGCATAATCCCTGCTTCAAGGGTTTCCGAGATGGCGTATTCATGGCGCGCCCGCCGGTTTTCGGCGGCGATCTTGCCGGCGATGAGCGTCGGACGTGCCATGATGCGCTACTCTTTCAGTAACAAAATCGTTCTATGGTCTCGCCGCTTTTTTCCAGCCGTCATTGAGGCGGCGGCCAAGGGGCGGATGCCCCGCCCGGCGAGGGACTTACGTCAGGCCCGAGGGCCTGACGGCATTAAAGAAGTCCAGCGTTTTTCATCGCCGTCTTGACCCGTTCCTTGCTGGCGTCGGTGATCTCCACCAACGGCAGACGGACATGGGCGCTGCACTTGCCCAACAGGCCGGCGGCATATTTCACCGGAGCCGGATTGGTCTCGCAGAACATCGAATCGTGTAGCGGCGCCAGCTTATCGCGCAAGGCCGCCACGGTGGCGAGGTCACCCGCCGCCCAAGCGGTCTGCAGCTGCGAGCAGAGCTTGGGAGCAATATTCGAGGTGACCGAAATGCAGCCATGACCGCCCTGAGCCAGGAACGCCACGGCGGTGCCGTCCTCGCCCGACAACTGGGCAAACTTATCGCCGCACAAAGCCCGAGTCCTGATCGGGCGGCCCAGATCGTTGGTGGCATCCTTGACGCCGACGAAATTGGGCAGCTTAGCCAGACGAGCCATGGTCTCCACGCTCATGTCGATGACGCAGCGGCCGGGGATGTTGTAGATCACCACCGGGATATCGACGGTATCATGGATCGCCTTGAAGTGCTGGAACAGCCCTTCCTGGGTCGGCTTGTTGTAATAGGGCGTGACCACCAGAACGGCGTCGGCACCGGCCTTCTTGGCATGGGCCGCCAGAGCGATGGCTTCGGAGGTGGAGTTGGAGCCGGCTCCGGCGATCACCGGAATCTTTTTCGATTTCGCCACCTCGACGCAAAGCTCGACGACGCGGTTATGCTCGTCATGGCTGAGAGTCGGCGATTCACCAGTGGTCCCGCAGGGCACAAGGCCATGGGTACCCTCGGAAATCTGCCATTCCACGAAGGACTGATAAGCCGCCTCATCGATGCCGCCGTTCGCGAACGGGGTGATCAGGGCGGTGAAAGAACCCTTGAACATGGGTTGCTCCATAATGGGCTGGTGGCTTGGTGACAAAAGGGAAAAGACCATAGCCGCCTCGGACCTTGCCCGCAAGCATCGGCTTAGAAAAGTGACGGATCTATGGGTCTTAAGGTCTTAAGTCTGGGGGGCGGAAGAAATCAGCAGTGGGGAATACGGGCGGTATTCAGCCAATATTCCTCGATGTTGCAGACCACCTCGATGAAGCGGTCGAACTCCACCGGTTTGGTGATATAGCTGTTGGCGCCGCGGCTGTAGCAGAGCGAGACATCGATCTCGCTGTCCGAGGTGGTCATGATCACCACCACCAGATTACGCAAAGACTCTTCCTTGCGGATGGTCTTCAAAACCTCGTGCCCGTTCAGGCGGGGCATATTGAGATCGAGCAAGATCAGGTTGGGGCGCGGAGCCTCGCCGAATTCATCTTCGCGCTTGAGGAACTTCAGGCATTTTTCGCCATCGTCCACATGAAAAACGCGGTTCTGGTTTTTCCAGCTTTGCAACGCCTTCTTGGCCAATCCCGCGTCGGCGGGATCGTCATCAACCAGAAGAATATTGACCGGACCAGAAAAGCCCACTTTGCGCATCCTTCATCACTCGCGAAAGACTATGCCTTTCGACGTGAGG